>Ga0315282_10000671_pt1 | contig 67327 bp, 61 predicted proteins | sample YL17G07_20_MG_FD_203693 | JGI IMG/M metagenome (GOLD analysis project Ga0315282, IMG submission 203693) | Sediment microbial communities from Yellowstone Lake, YNP, Wyoming, USA - YL17G07_20 | ecosystem: Environmental > Aquatic > Freshwater > Lake > Sediment | place: USA: Wyoming | collected...
GCCCTTCTGCACGAGCTGGAGGAAACGGCCGACACCGCGGAAGAAGCCGGTCGCGGCTGATTTCGATAACAACTCTCCTGAGGCAACGATTACCCGTTCGGTAACAAGGATTCGTGAGGCAATATGCGGTTATGGGGCAAGGCGCCGGAGGATGTCCCAGTACGCTCCGCGACAGCCCGATCTGATCGCCTCCACCAGAAACAGGTTCTCGTCGTAGTTATAGTTCTTGCCCGGCTCCTCAGCAACAGGCAGGAAGAACCGCGCATCGTCGCCGACCAGGGACCTGACAAGACCCACTGCGTCCGTTCCCAGGTCACCAGATACGTAGAAGACCGGCTGCAGGAAGTCCGGATCGGCGGCCCCATAGAGAGGCGCGCCGCTCGCCCGCGCGATCGCCGCCATCCTGGTTCCCGGGTAGACGCGCACGCCGATGGCCAGGCCGACGCGCTCAGCGTCGATCTCACGCATGAGGTCAACCGTCCGAAGCACGCTCTCCCGCGTCTCTCCCGGCCCACCTATCAGCAGATCGAACATATAGTGTATGCCGAACCGGCGGCAGATGTCCGCCGTCTTCCGTATCTGGCCGCAGGAGAAGTGCCTGCCAAGACGACCGAGCACCTCATCGTCGCCGCTGTCCACACCAAAGTCGATGCCGGCGCAGCCTGCCTCGACAAAGACCTCGGCGATCTCCTCCGTGAACGGCGACGGGCTGCAGTAAGCATACCATCTGATCTTCTGGCCAAACCCCGCCCGGATGATCTCTTCGCAGACGGCAACCGCGTGGTCCGCAGGCAGGTTGAACTCGCTGTCACACGTATGGAAATGGTCTATCCCCTGCTCGAAAAGGGCGGCGATTTCTTCGACGACCATCTTAGGCGGAACCAGCCGCCAGGTGCGGCCTTTGGCGACCGGATCGGCGCAGTAGATGCACGCCATCCCACAGCCGCGTTTCGTCTCGAATCCCGCCTGTCCCCCCTCGGCGAGATAGCGCGCATTATCCACGAGCGACCGCCGCCTCGAAGGGAGCGAGGCCGGGTCCAGGTACTTGGGAGCGTTGACGACCGTGGTCCCGTCCAACCGGTACGCCAGCCCAGGGATCCCCTCGAACCCTCCGCCGGCCCCGAGCGCCTCCGTGAGGAGGTCCAGCGACGCTTCGCCTTCTCCGAGAACCCCGAAGTCGGCCTGAAGATAGTCCAGGATCGCCGCCGGCGCGACCGAGTACCCCACCCCACCAAGGACTATCGGGGCAACCGTGGACTGGCGCGCGACCTCCACCATTCCCCTGATCCGGGGCAGGAAGAAGCGCTGACCGGTGAAGTAGCAATCATCGGTGTTCCGTATGCTTATGCCGACCAGCTCAGGCTGCGTGTCGGCCAGCCGGGCCTTGAGGAACGCCTCGGGATCGTCCGCAAAACAGAGATCCACCAGATGAACCACGTGCCCTCGTGCGACCATAGCTTCCGCCACGTACTCCAGCCCAATCGGCGCAATCGGCGGCTTCATCAGGTTCGTGTTGACCAGTACAATCCTCAAGTCTACTCCTTCTCCAGCGCCTCGAGCACGTGATCCACGTGAGTCCCACGCCAGTAGATCTTCCCACACGACGGGCACCGACCGAAGCGCTCCTGAGTCTTGTAAACGTAGGGCGGAACCAGCTCGCGGACCGACGGCTTGGGAACGTCCTCTATCGGCTCGTTGCAGACAATGCAGCGCGTGAATAGCCCATCGGGACCGATCCTGATGCCGAACCGCCCTATCACCTGCCGGAGCTGTCTGCCCGTCTCCTCGCTCTCGATCAAAAGCGACCGGCCGCGCAGCATCCTGCGCTTGGCAAGCTCTCCGTCCCGGGTAAGAAGGACCCGGTCCTCGCGCAGCGCTCGTTTCACGAGTTCGTTGTCGTCCGCTTCGTGGACGTAGGCGGTGTCGCAGCCGATCAGCCGCAGCCACTTCGCCAGTTTCCCGAGCATGCAATCAGCAATGAACTTCATGGTGATACGGATAGCCAAGTTTGCCGGACCTGCCGTTAGCCCCCTTGGGCGGCTAGAATCCTGCATGCAGCTTGTCGGCGATCTTGTGCCCCGCGGCAATCCTCCTCAGCCGCCGCCCTAGGTCTTCGCAGTACCCCCGATACTCCTCCTGGTCGAAAAACAGCCGCCGGTAGGTGTCGATGAGCTCGGGATGCCAGCGCTTGAGAAACGGCACTACCGAGTTCCACACCCCCGGCCGGGGGTTGAGCTTGTCAGCGTACATATGCGAGAGGGGCAGAGCAGCGACGGCCGAGATCAGGGCATCCAGGGCCTCGTCTGTGTCGGACAATCCCGGCATGAACGGCCCAAGAAACGCCCAGGCACCAATACCGCGCGAGCAGGCCTCCGCCAGCGCGGCAATCCGTTCCCGCGTCGGTGACGCACCCGGCTCGAGCCGGAACCGGAGCTGTTCGTCCATCGTAGTCAGCGTGCAGCCAACGTCACAGTTGTCGTGGCCTTCCAGGATATCGAAGTCGCGGGCGATCAGAGCGCTCTTGGTCAGAACCCCAACCGGGAAACCGGCCTCGGTGAGAATCTGCAGGCACTCCCTTGACAGCCTGTACCGCTTCTCCGCAGGCTGCCAGCCGTCGCAAACGGAGCTCATGAAGACGCGTGCCGGCTCGCGCCGGCGCACTTCCTTGGCAAGCACATCCGGGGCGTTGATCTTGATGTCGAGGAACTTCCCCCACGGCTCTTCGTGCCCGGAGAAGCGCTTCATGAACCTGGCGTAGCAGTATACGCATCCGTGCAAGCAGCCGGTGTAACAGTTGACGCAGTAGTCTGAGATGCCGGACTTGCAGAGCAGCGACTTTGCCAGGATCCCGCGTGTTACGGCCATAGATCCATTATAACACGCGTCATCTCCGGGTAAGGGGAAGGACCAGGGGGAACGGCGGGCGCCTGCAGACGCCTACGACTGCCGCATTGCCTATCTCTCTATCTCCACCTCTTTCGAGGGGCCTTGAGTCGCGAGCCAGTTGTCGCAGTCGAGCCGGGAGCAGTAGAACATCTTCCTGCGCTTGCCATTGCCCATTACGACATCGGCAATGTAAGCGTGGTCGCACCTAACGCACAGGATCGGGTCGATTATCTTGATTACTCTGAGCTTGCTCTTGCGTGTCATCTGTCCTCCACGATCTGTGCGCTGCACTCTGGCTCATCCGAATCGGGGGATCTCGAGAGTCTCTTTATCCTGCGGAGGGCCTCGTTCTCCGAAGTGCAGAACCGGAAGAACCGCGCGAGCTTGTCGGCAGACAGAAGCTGGCGAATCTGGGCCGCTTCCGCAACGACGTCGATCGCGCCGTAGTGCCGCAGGACTCGCCTCGCTGCTCCCTGGAGCTGCCCGATCGCCCGCACGTTCGCCGCCAGCGCCTTCCGAATGTTCAGAACTATGTGGTAGTGGCCCGCGGCCGCGAGGGATCCGATCGTCGATTCGATCGCCCGCAGCGCCGCCCTGTTCAGCTCGCCTGCGATCTCGACTATCGGGACGCCTCCCCGGTTCCGGATGCTTATGTTGCACTCTTCGTCACGACGTGCCATCCGACGATCCTCTTCAACCCAATTATCGGCAGCTTGCTTGAGAATTAGCAGGCGCAATCCCGGCGGGCCGCCCAGGTTTTGCCCCACCAGCGTGCGGGTAGATGCATAGCGGAAGCCTGCATCCCAGGAGGCGTGAGAGATGGCGTATCAGCGTGAAACGAAGGAACAGGTGCTGCAGCATTTCCTGGAGCTTGACGAGGAAGGCCGGTGGGAGGCGCTGGAACGGATGGCCGGTGACGAAGAGGGCGAGCCTATCGACATGTTCGTCGAGGCGAACCTGGTCATGTCCGGGGAGCAGTTCCGGGAAGCGAAGCAGCGCCTGGTCGAGCGCGGCTATCCTGTAGACTTTGTCAGCGTGTGACCAGCGGCAAGGAGGCGCACCACAATGGCCGAGACACCCGAAAAGGTCTTCTACGACTTCCTGCAGCTAAGCGAGGACGACCGGCGCTGGGTCATCCACCAGATAGCGACCCGGCCGGACGGCGACCCGATCGACACGTACGTCGCTGCGGCATCCGTCCTCTCAGCCGACCAGTTCGAGGAGGCGAAGAAGCGACTGAGAGAGCGCGGCTACGTGCCGCTGGCCGGCACTTGACCGCGCCGCTGCCTGCGCCGCTCACGCGCGCCTCCACTTTGTGCACAAGACCATATCGGCACTCGGACGACGACTGAGCGAGCACGGGACACTAGGAGGGCGGCAGTGCAGCGGAGTTCCGACCTTCTGGGTAACCAGCCTGTCCTCCCGGACGGGCTAGCCACTCATTGCTCATTGCCGGACAACCGGCAGCGCTTCACCGCCGTGGCGCAGGACAGCAACGGCGGCGTTCTTCCCCTTCAGGCGGAACCCGGCGTCCAGCGCTTCCTGGGCTGACCGGGCTGGGACGAAGCCGAGGTGCTTCGCATCGCGGTCGGCAATCCCAGTCGAGACGAGTATACCGGTCGCGCGATCACGGATGATCCGCCCGACCCGCAAGCAGTGGGACGCAACCAGCATACTGGTGAGGCGGCCAGCCTGCACGTCCTCCATCGTTTCCGCTTCGGACTTGTAGCCCCGCTCCAGTATCAACGGATGGCTCTTCGACACTCCCTCGGTACACGGACTCACGAGGATCACGACGCCTCCCCGCCTGACCATCAACTCGGCTGCGTAGAGAGCCTTCGCCGCCTGCCAGAGCTCGTTATCCTTCGGGAAGGAATCGACAATGACGATGTCGGCCTGTTCCGGGACCTCGACCCCGAAAACCCGGCGCGCCAGATCCGCCGCTTCCCGATAGGCCTCGACAGGGTCGCCGGCGAAGATGCCTGTCACCCGGCCCCTGGGGTCGCAGACCGCATTCACGACGAACCTAAGCCCTGCGAGCCTCCCGGCCTCGTTCATCTCCCTGCGGACCGGGTTGTCCCATACGCCGAGTATCCGGTCGCCGCGCTGCAGCCCGCCGATCCAGTGGGTGTGCCCTGTCGCCGACTCGCCGCAAATCCCAGGCAGAACGATCTTAGCGCCGCCGGAGTAGCCCGCAATCCGATGGGGCGCCACCTGGCCAAGCCCGATCACCAAATCGGCCTCGGCTGCCAGCCGGTTCACACGCACGCTCGTGCCTGACGATGTCCTGCCCATCTCGACGAGGTTCGCCTCCTCTCGCCAATCGTGGTTGACGATCTCGAACCGGCGGCAGACTGCCTCGCCGAACTTCCGGAGCTTCTCGTCCTCGGTCATTGGCCGGTGCGTGCCGAGCGCGACGAGGATCCTAATGCTCTCATCCCGCACACCGGCGTCGTGAAGGGCCTCAGCGAGCGTCGGGATGATGTCCTTCACAGGAGTCTGCCTGGTGTGATCGTCGGAGATGAGCAAGACGGACCTCGCTTGGCGCGCGAGGGTCTGAACCGGCGGCGAGCCGATCGGTTCTGCAAGCGCGCGTGCCGCGCACGCGCATATGTCCGTACATGCCGGATGCTCCTGCGCCTCATACACGCCCGCCAGGTTCCCTTCCGGTATCTCCACCGGCTCGAAGCCGGCATAGGGAAAGCCGATCCGCATACTGCCGCTATTCTCCTGAGCCTATTCTACCAGATCACCTGCAGGCCGGGACAGCCCGACTTGCTCACGGCAAACGGCCAGCCGCACGAGTGGGCCTGTACACAACTGCGGGCCGGCACGACCCCGCCGGCCCGCAGGACTCTCACTCGATCATCGCCCCTCGTTCCTCGCTCCTCAATCCTCCCGAGGCGCTGCCGCGACGACCACCTTCGACGGTCGGATCACATGCTCCCTGTAGGTGTAACCGGTCTGGACCTCGTCCACAACCGTGTTCTCCGGGTAGTCGTCCGTCTCGATCCGCTGGACCGCCTCGTGCATCATCGGGTCGAACTGCTGGCCGATTGCCTCGATGGGCTGCACCCCCTCCCGCTCCAGCACGTCCTTGAGCTGCCGGAGCGTGAGTCTGACACCCTCGACGAGGGACTCGTAGCTGTGCTGCTGCTCGGCAGCCTGGAGCGCGCGCTCGAAGTTGTCGATCGCCGGGAGAATCTTCAGGATCAGCTCTTGAGATGCGAACTGGACTGCGTGAGCATATTCCTCCTGGTGCCGCCGGCGATAGTTGCTGAAGTCCGCAAGCGCCCGGAGATACCGGTCATGCTCTTCCTCTGCCTTCGCCCTCTCCTCCTGGAGCTGCGTAGTGAGCTGATCGACTGCCGCCTGCAGCTCATCGATGGATGGAGCTAGGGCCTCGGTCTCAGGCTCTATGCCCCCCTCGTTCTCCGACTCCCCTATCTCAGTCCGGACAGGTTCCTCGTCACGCTCTTTTCGTCTCGGCATATCATCGACCTCGAAGAAAGGCTGGCCGCCCCCTTTGGGGCGGTGCGTCGCGGTCACACTATGCATCAGCGCGATTGCGCTGATGCATAGCAACCGGCAAACGGTTATGTATCCTTCGGCGCAACTGAAGGTCACTCAGGCGGGCGCGCGTTCTGCCTCTGGGCCTCTCCCTGCCCGTCGTCGCGCTTTCGTATGACCACATTGATGCGAAGCACTGCCTCAGCGACCTCAGCCGCCGCCTTCAGTGCGTAAAGCTTGACCCTGGCCGGATCGGTGACGCCCAGCGCGAGCATGTCCGCTACCTCGCCTGTGTCGCAGTCAATCGCAAGCGCCGCGCCCCCGTTCTTCGACTGTGCCGCCGCGGCATCCTCGACCTTCTCGAGCGGGTTGAACCCCGCGTTGGCGACGATCTGCATCAGCGGACGCTTCAGGGCCTCGGCAACGCAGTCCACTCCGTACGCAGCCATGCCGCGGACTGTCTGGCGAAGCTCACTAACCTTGCGGGCCGCGGCAAGCTCCACTGCGCCGCCCCCTGGTACCACACCGCCCAGCACTGCCCCCTGGACGGCCGCCGCCGCATCTCTCGCGATCCTCTGGCGCTCTTCCTTGACCTCCTGGGTCGCAGCGCCAACCAGGATCGTCGCCGCAGGCTTGCCCGCGCCGCCAACTACCCGCACATGCTCCAGATGCTCATCCTCGTATACCCGGTCGCACTTCCCCAGAAACTTTTCAAGCTCTGCAGCATCCTTCCTCAGGCCCGCCCGCTTGACCGGCCGAGCGCCCGTATGGTCCACCAGCCGGCTGATGTCTCTGGAAGACACCCGCCTTATCACCAGCACACCGGCATCGGTGAACATCTCTTCGGCCAGATCGTCCACCGCCTTCGCAGCCACAACGAACCTAACGCCGAGATCGACAATCTTCTTGACGTTCTGGCGGAACTCGGCCTGAAACTCCATATAGCGGGCAAACCCCGACTCGGTCGAGAGCGCGTCCTCCTCAATCTTCTCCGGCTCGATCGCGTCGTCAACGACCAGCACCCTCACATCCTCGACCGAGCGCGGCATCTGCCTGGACATGCGCTCCTTGTCAATGATCAGCCCGGCGAAGACCTCGTTCTCGGCCCCTTCCTTGGCGACGACGGTATCCGCCAGCTTGAACGCGGGATCGGCGAGCTTCTCCGCCCCGACCAACCTCGCGGCCTGAACCGCGAGCTCGGCAAGGTCCACCTGCCCACGCGCCGAAACCACAGCCGTCTTAAGCAACCGCAGATCGTCCGTGCCAGCGATCGGCTGCGACCCCGACTTGATCTGGGACAGCGCCTCATCCACTCCGAGCCGTATGCCCTCGATGACCTTCGTCACCGGCACGCCTCTGGCCACATGATTGGCCGCCTCCGTCACGAGGGCGCTCGCGAGCACAGTGGCCGTGGTAGTGCCGTCGCCGACCTCGTCATCCTGAGCCTTGGCGGTTCTGATGAGCATCCTCGACGCCGGGTGCGTCACGTCTATCTTGTCGAGGATAGCGCTCCCATCGTTAGTGATGGTAACATCGCCGAAGCGATCAACGAGCATGCAGTTTAGACCCTTCGGCCCGATCGTCCCCTCCACCGCCGATGCCACCGCCCGAACCGCCGCAGCGTTCGAGAGCAGCGCCGCCAGCCGCTCGTCCACATCCGCTCCTTTGCTTACCTGCTTAACGTTGTCCGACATATTCTCCCTACACGAAAGTGTTGGGTGCTGCGTGTTAGGTGTCGGCTGCCGACCCCGTGCAGGGCTTTCGCCGACAACCAGCACCTGACACCCAACATCCCTAGCTCAGGCTGAGCAGCGTCAAAAGGTCGCTGAGGTTGCGCGCCATCGCTTCAACGGCGGCCACCGCCCGCTGGTAGTCCATCCTGGTCGGCCCGATGACGCCTATCGTCCCTGCCACCCTCTCGCCGATCCTGTACTTCGCTCCTACAAAACTGGTGTCGTGCATCCTGGGAAACGGGTTCTCTGTGCCGATCAGCACCGTTACATCAGGGCCAAGGACGATCCGCGACAGGACTTGGTAGAGCTGCTTCCTCTCCTCGAGGAGCGCGAGAACCCTCTCCAGCGTGGTCCTGTCCTGGAACTCGGGCTGCTTGAGAATGCAGTTCGTGCCCTCTACGTAGACATCGGTCTCTGTAAGCGACAGCGACTCGGCCACCTGGTACAGCACCGAAAGCGCCGCGCCCCATATCCTGCCGACCGCGGCTGTATCGGATGGCGCCTCGCAGTCTTCCGTTCCTCCGACAGCGGAAACGGCCCGGCCGACGAAACGCGAGGCAAGCAGGTTAGACGCGCGAATGGCTTGGGACTCGGTCACCTGCCCTCCGGCATCGATTATCCGGTGCTCAACGCGGCCGTCGGAGAGCACAACCACAAGCACCAGTTTCTGACCGCCGACCCTGGACAGGCTGATGTGGCTGATCACGGCGTCGCAGGCCGCGGGCTGAGTGGCGACAGAGGTATAGCGCGTCAAGCCCGAGAGGATGCGGCAGCTCTGGCTTATGATGTAATCCAGCTCGGAGGCAGCGGTCGAAAGTTTCTCTCTCGCGCCGAGCGCTTCCCGCCTCGGTAAGATCGGGGTTCCCATCAGCCGGTCCACGAAGAACCTGTAGCCCAGGTCAGATGGCACGCGGCCGGCCGACGTGTGCGGCTGCCTGAGATAGCCCATATCGGCCATCTCAGCCATCTCGTTGCGGACCGTGGCCGACCTCACGCCGAAGTTGTAATGCAGCGCGAGCGCTTCGGAACCCACAGGCTCCGCAGTGTGCACGTATTCGACAACTATAGCTCTGAGTATTCTCTGCTTTCGATCGTCGAGCGGACTGCCCTGTGCATGCATCGAGGAGTTCCCCCCGGGAGCTCGCTTCCGAGTCTATGCTAGCATCCCGCCAGCCCCATGTCAAGGAGCCGGGCCGTTGCGGCGTTTGACAGCCGGCGCTTGGACGGACTACAATGCGCCAGGAGAAACCCGACCGGAGGCGGATATGGAGCAGGCGAAGCAGACTTTCTGGGATAGGCCCGTACGGCTGATCTGGGTGGCCCGAATGATCGCGGCACTGGTGCTCATCGGGCTCGTGGTCCTGGGCATCCAGGCCTGGCGGGCGGCCGGGATGAGGGATGAAGCTCGTGCGGCCCTCCGACGCGATATCCAATCCAAGGGGATAGACATCGCGCGCACAATTGCCGTGACCTCCCGCGAGGATATACTGAACCGCAGCTACGACAAGCTGCAGGGCTACTGTGCCGATATCGTCAGCCAGCGCGACGAACCCGACGTCCGCTACATCGCTATCATCACCCCGGACGGCCAGGCCGTAGTTCACACCGACGCCAAGTTCCGCGGCAGAAGGCTCGGTGACGACATATCCCGAAAGGCGGCCGAGGCAGCGGACACCCTTGTTCAGGACATAGAGGCTGACAGAACCCTCGATATCGCCGTTCCGGTGATGGCTTTCACCCGCAAGGCCGCCGTCGTCAGAGTCGGCCTGAGCTACGCCCGCGCCGCACAGTTGTTCCGAAGCGAGTGACCTGGCGCTGCATCTTCAGCCGCCACTCGTCACCTTCACGGGCAGCGGGATCACCCCGGGCGCCTCAGGAGGTCCGAGGAAGATGATGCCTACCCCACCCTCCGGCGCCGGAGGGAACGTCAGCCCCACTGTCTCGGGGCGGCCGCGCCGGAATGCCCCGGCTGGCACGGAAACCTGAATGTCCCTCGCCTCCGCCACCAGGATGCTGATCTCAAACTTAGACGGCTTCGGCACTCTGTAGCCATGGACGGCGATCCTGTATCTACCACCCTTGGGCAGGTAGTACCGTATGTGCTCGGCCGCTACCGATGAGGCCGACAGAGCCACGACCTCATAGGTCCCATCGAAGATGCCGTCGCCATTGGCGTCATACAGCAGGTAGAGGTCGATGTCAATGGGGTCGGGGCTGCTGGTCGTAATGTCGATCATCCCAGCGGCGGTGACGGTCAAGTCCTTCGTCCACCTGGCGGTGGAAGGGTCGTGAGAGTAATCCTGGCTGATCGGTTGGCCGGCCAGCAGATTGGGCAGAGCGAAGCCGAAGGCAAGCGACGACAGTCCGGGCAGGGCCACGGAGGTCGAGACTCGGACTTCCGCTGAGGTCTGGCCGGGGACAAGGTCGAGTTGGCCCGGCTCCAGCCAGACCTGGCCTGCGTCCAGGCTGATCGGCTCCACGGCGCCCGTGCCGGACGAAAGGACATTGTGGAGCTGGATAAGGTTCAGTCCCGGCGCGGCTTCTCCTGCCACCCACTCCGATGGCCCGCCGGTCGCAGTCTCGAACGGCCACATCCCATCTACCGTATGGGTGCGCCGGCTCGCGCCGGACAGCGCCAGGCCGTAGGGACCGAAGACCTCTGGCATGACGCCCGAGAAATACTCGTTATGGTCGGGGCGGTAGATCAGCACGTCGGTGTCCGCAGGCATGTCCGGCCAACGGGCGTTGGCAAGCGTGTAGCACGCGATGCTCGGATGTTTGTCTGGAACGTCGATGAAGAAGAACCGCCACTCTCCGGACTCCTCCCTCCAGCTCCAGTCGAAAGCGCCGAACATCTGGCCGTTGTCATAGGTGTCACCTATCCCATGGCTGCCGGCAGCAAGGGACGGCCGGGGCGAGGACACGCTGCCCTGCACGGTCACGACCGCCGAGACCGGCAAGGCGACCTCCCTGCCGTCGTCGCCGCCCATTACGAGGGATCCCGCATAGACACCCGGCGTGGCGTCGGCCGAGGGCTGCAGCTTCACCGACAGCCGCTGGGTCTGTCCCGGCGCTATCACCAGAGGCCGTGCGGGTACGTCCAACCAATCCCAACCGACCTCGTTGTAGCATTCGACCTCAACCTTCAGGCGAGTCGAGCTGATATCTGCGCTCTTCTTCGTGTGATGAAGCCCCAGGAACAGACCGTCGTGGATGCGCTCCATCGGCCTCCTTGCGGATACCTCGATCACGTCGCTCCACGGTGAGCCGAACATGAACCGGTTGACCTCGCCGACCTCGAACTCTCCATCGTTCACGGCGCCATTGCCGTTCAGATCGTCCCACAGCTTGCCGTCTTTGTTCAGATCCGTCCAATCATACAGCGATACCATCCAAAGGCTCGACGGCGCAAGCATCCGCGACGCCGGGTCGGTAAGGCTGAAGCTGCCATAAGGCAAGCTGACCCGGATCCGCAGAAGATCGCTGTCCTTCTGGGCGAACGGTGACAAATCGAGCAGGTAGTCGGGCCTCTCCATTGCTGCCCGTGGCTCCTCAGCAAGGCTCGACGTATCTACATCAACGGATGCAGTGCCCGTGCGCGCCAGCCTCCTGCCCGAAACCGAAAGTTGGATCGGCGCTCCACCCGTATCCTCCACGGTGAACTCTCTGACGACGGCCTCGCCTGGCTTGAGCACGTGCGGGAACCCGGGGACGTCCTCCTCCGAGCGGCCGCGGGCCAATGACGACGGCCGGACGAGGAACCCTCCCGAGCCGGCCGCGATCTCTGTAGATCGCGCGGCATCCACCATGCCGGCTCCCTGCTCGAACACGTTGTAGCTCAAGTCTCTCGCGCCGGACATCAGGATCGTCCGCGCCAGTTCGTGGTCGGGGAAGGTCCCATGCCGCGACCGGTAAGCCTCGTAGGCCAGGGCGAGTATCCCTGAGGTGATCGGCGCGGACAGGCTGGTTCCGCCCCACGTCGCCCACGATCCTTCTCCCCACCCCAAGACCGGCACGTCGCCCGTCGCCCACGCCCCAATCGCAACCACATCCGGCTTCACCTGCCCGAGGCTCGAAGGGCCCCTGTCCGACCACTGCTGAACGTCTCCGTAAAGCACCTGACTCGCGGACTGGATCGGGTCGAAAGCATCAGTGGAGCCGTAGAGCGTCGCTGCGCCGACCGTGACGGCAGAGAACGAGCCGCCGGGGCTGGAAACGGTCCCGTAGCCCGGCCCGCCATTCCCGATCGCAGCCACAAAGGTCGTCTGCGGCGCCACAGTCTCGTTGAGCAGCGTGATGTACCGGGAGAGGAAATCCCAGCCATCGGCATCCTCTGTGGAGACGCTGAAGCTCATGTTGACGATATCGGCCTCGTCGCCGGTGCCCGGCTTGCCGTCGTAACCGAGCACGGCGAACTGTAGGGCGTCGTACAGGTCGGCTCTTGAGTCGTAGATGTTGCCAACCTGGATGATGCCTGCCCCAGGGGCCATGCCGTAGACCATACCGCCTGAGTCAGACGGTTTCTGCGGCAGTTTGTACGTCTTGCCGACGCGTCCCCGTGCGGCCACTGCTGAGGCCACGAGAGTACCGTGGTAGTCCCACTTCCCAAAGGCGCCTGCGAACGCCACAAGGCTGCCATTCGCGGGCGGCGCGAGGTGGTACAGCCAATCAGAGCCGGGGATCGGATGCTTGCCGTCGGCGATGAAGTAGACCATGCCAGCCGAGAAGTCGGCAAGGCCGTCGTGGTCGAAGTCCCAGTTTGCGACCTCATCTCCTCGACGGCAAGGCTTGTCGTCCAGGAAACTGAGGTTGTTGTCGATATCCACGTAGACCGTATCGTAGACGCCGGGCTCGTTCTCATCCGCAACCAGAACCGCAGGAATGGTCCCCCACCGCCCAACGAGGAACGGCAGCCAATAGGATGGATGGGGGCCGATATGGTAGACCCCGCTCTTGCTGGTGCCCGGGAGGATGTAAGTGCGTCCGTAGAAGATGGCCGTGCTGCCGGAGACCGTTCGGTGCGTATCAACGTAGCCTCCCGTGGCCCGGCCGGTCGCTGCATAGTAGGCCATCGCCGGTGGGTCGAAGGCAATCGGCCAGCCGTAGTACGGAGACGAGAGGTCCGTGACACGCGCCTGACACCCATCGAGGTCGGGATGGCCGAAGTCTATACCCTCGTCTACAATGGCCACCTTGACCCCGGCGCCTGTGTAGCCGGAGGCCCAGGCCGCCGCCGCGCCCTGGATGTCCTTCGCCAGCCACGTGTCCGGCTGCGGGCCACCGCCGTCGAGCACGGCAGGTCCGTTCGGGCCCGCTTCATCCCATGTCAGCCCCGGTCCCGGCACAGGAGGCACCGGAATCGGCTCGTCGGACAGGATCGCCGCGACACCGGGATCATCTGCGAGCTTGCGTGCCTGTGCCGCGGTAAGCTTCGCCCGGCGGAAAACCAGACCGCCCGGCCTCGCGGCGTCCTTCCTCACCACAATCATACGCTGTGTGCCCCACGAAGGCCGCGCCAGCTCATGGCTCAGCTTAGAGGGTGCAGCATATGACGCAGTTGAGGCCGCGGCAAGCATAACAGCGATGGTGAAAGCACGCATTGGTGGGGAACCGCCTGTGTGTCTTTCTTGGATGTTACCCCCGAACTCGCGGACAGTCAAGGGGCGGGGTAGGACTTGGGAAGTGAAATCGTGCCGAAGCACCGGCCGGCTGTCGGCCAGGCTAGTAGCTCCATTTGTTCCGCGCGATCCACTTCAGCACAGTCCACTTCTGCTTCTTGATGGCCGGACTGACGCTGCCGATCATCCAGCACTGCTTGCCGCAATCGCGCGCCTTCTCGCGCACGACCCTGGCACGCTCGCTGTTCCAGATCTCGCCGAAGGACGCGCCCTTGATGTTGCCCATGCTCTCCTGAAGCACGTTGCACGGGTAGACTTCGCCGAACGGATCGACCATGAATATGTCCGTCCCCATGTCGCAGGGCAGCAGCCGCTTGCCTCCGTTCACGTAGTTGATGATACCGTGGTTGAAGTAAGCGCGGAACCAGTTCTTCGGCCGCCTGGTCTTGAACAGCTCGCGTATGAGCTGCCGAAAGGCCTCGGACACTTCCTCCGTCTTCTCGATCCTGTTGTCTTCCTTGTGGAAGTAGTAGCCGTTATGCAAGACAGCCGTCGCGAACTCGACCCCAAGGCCTTTCGCAAGCTCGTAGAGCTCCAGCAGGTCCTTTGCATTCCGGTCAGAGACGGTGATGCCGAAACCGATGTCCTTGATGCCGAGCCTTCTAAGCTGGAGAAGGGTACGAAGCCCATGGTCGAAGCCGTCCTTGATCCCGCGGAGTTCGTCGTTGGCAGCCGGCAAGCCCTCGAGGCTGATGCGGAAGCCTAGATCGGGGAACTTCTCGGCCAGAGCAACCACCCGTTCGGTGAAGTAACCGTTCGTGCTGACACAAATGCGACGACTCTTTGGTCTGACAATCCGCACGATCTCCTCGAGATCTTCCCTGATGAACGGCTCGCCTCCGGTGATGTTCAGGAACTTGACCGGCGGCAGGCTCTCGTAGTACCTGGGCTCCAGCTCCTCGGAGACGTCGCTCGGGAACATCCAGGTGTTGCACATATGACATCGGGCGTTGCAGCGGTATGTGGCTACAAGGATACCTTCCAACCGAGTACCATCCTAGCTCTTGGCCGATCTTCCGTCGGCGAATCTGGTGGAGCAAGCACGGGGACCGGCCTGGGCATCGATCCCCTCGATCAACCCGGACTTCCCGGCAACGACGGCCTGGTAAAGCCTGATGGTCTTTGCTGCTATGCCGTCGTAACTGTAATCGGTAACGCCCATGGCCTGCGCACGGCGACCGAGGTCCGCCGCGAGAGACGGATTGTCCAGCACCATCTTGAGTGCGCGCACAAGGTCGTCCACGTTCTTGTTCTCGAATATCATCCCGTTATCCTTGACGACCTCCATGTTTGGTGGGATATCGCTCGCGACGATGCACCTGCCATAGCTGATGGCCTCCAGCAGCGTGATCGGCAGGCCCTCCATGGTAGAGGGGTGGACGTAGCAGTAGGCGTTAGAGTAGAGTTCGTGGAGCTCGTCGCCGTAAACGTAGCCGGTGAAGATGACGTTCTCGCCCGCCGACGCCTGGAGCCTCTTCACGTAGTCGTCCGAGTGGCTCGACCCGCCTGCGATCACCAGCCTCTTGTCCGTACGGATCCTGTTGAACGCGTCTATCAGGAAATGGCAGCCCTTCTCGGGAACCAGCCGCGCGACAAACAGAATGTAATCGCCGCCTTCAAGACCGTAAGACCTTATAGCCGACGGAGGCAGAGACACAGGGTCGCTTACGGCGCTCGGGATGTAGTTCACCGGACGATGGTACTTGGCCTCCAGGTACTCTTTGAGGAACCGAGAGACAGCAATTGTCGCATGTGGGAAGTGCACGGCCGCGCGCTCACCGAGCTTGAGGTAAGTCCTAGCCCGCCTCCCCCACTTCTCTCTCTGCCAGTCCAGGCCGTGCACTGTTGCTACCGTCTTCTTCCCGAAAAGCCTGGGGATGATCGAGAGCGTCGCCGGGCCGATGGCGTGATAGTGCACGATGTCATACTCGCGGCGGAGGAGATGGAGGGTGGCGAGAAAGGTATGAGTTATTGCGTCGTAGTTCTTGCTCCTAATGGTAGGCAGCTTCTTAAGGCGGACGCCGTTGTAGAACTCATCGGTTGTGGTGGTGTAGTAGGGTCGGCAGTAGACTGTTACCTCGTGCCCCATCTTCACGAACCGGGTCGCGAGTTCCTCCACGTGCCGTTCTATGCCTCCCCAGGTAGCGGGGATGCCTTTTGTACCGAGGACAGCGATCTTCATCCCGCTATGAGTATCGGCAGAACACATTCAGGGCTTTATGAGAAGGGCCTTCTGCGAACAAACGGGGCGTAGAAGGTCGCAAGCCGCGCGCCTCCCACCTTCAGTATATCCGCCGGAACGGCACATGTCAAGCCGACACTACAGCAAACCGCGCTCAAGCGGCACGCAGCTCCCGCACCAACTCCTTCTGGGCTGCGACGACATTCCGCGCCAAAGCAGTGGAGCGCCACCGCACTCGGGACGGGACACGGTCGAGACACCGGAGCTTGCTTCAGCCTCACAGGTTCCGGCCCAGCAGACCCTTCATCCACTCTACCTCTGCCGCGAGGCCGTCCGGCAGCCCTACCTTCGGCTGGTAACCGAGCTTCGCGCGTGCGGCGGTGGTGTCCGAGTGCGTATGCTGGACATCACCTTTCTGGTGCTCAACGTACCTCACGTTGAGCGGCAGCTCAACCAACCCCTGCAGGATCTCCAGAACATGGTTGATCGTAACCCTTGAGCCGCCGCCTATGTTGAACACCTCGCCCTCCACGCCCGAAGCAGTGGCCGCAAGAAGGTTCCCCTCGACGGCATCAGCGACGAACGTGAAGTCGCGGGTCTGCTCGCCATCTCCGTGTACCACAATACTCTCGCCAGTGAGGGCGGCTTTCGCGAACCTGTTGAAGGCCATGTCGGGCCGCTGGCCAGGACCGTAGACGGTAAAATACCTGAGTGAGACGCACGGAACGCCGTAGCACCTGCAGTAGGCGTGACACAGCTGCTCCCCAGCCAGCTTGGTGACGCCGTAAGGGGAGATGGGCTTTGGCAGGGCCGTTTCCCGAAGCGGAAGCTCCTTCGAGTCTCCGTAGACGGAGGATGAAGAAGCGTATATGAGCCGCTTTATCGTGCTGTCTTTGGCGGCTTCCAAGACGCGCTGGGTGGCAAGCACATTGTGCCGCACATAGAGGACGAAGTCGTCTCCCCAGCTTGCCCTCACCCCCGGCTGCGCCGCCTCATGGAAGACCCAATCTACCCCAACGAGGTAAGGCCGAATGTCCATCTCCGCAAGGTCCCATTCGATGAAGCTGAACTCCTTGGAAGAGGTAAGCCCGGCCAGGTTCGCAAGCTTGAGCGAACGATCGTAATAGGGCGTCAGGCAATCGATACCGATGACCCTGCGGCCGTCATCGAGCAACCTGCGCGCCAGGGCCGATCCAATGAAGCCTGCAGCACCCGTGACAAGACAAACCATCTTAACGCCAGGCCATCCTACGGCTGCTCACCCTCGGGATGCCTCTTGAACACCTCATCGCTCGGCTCGTACCTTGCAGGCTTGCTCACTATATCGACGATTGACTTCTCGAGAAGCTCCGAGAGCCTCATTGCGGACCTGAGGGCGGTGTCCTCGTCGATACTCACTGGTGCGGTAAACTTGACCATTGCCGACGGCTTAAGCTCCTTGCCGAGCACCGCCAGCCAGAACGTCCGCAACTTCGCCTGGCCCAGCACGGGCGATATCCGGCCTCCCATATAGAACCAGTAGACCATCACGATGTCCGAGGTCCCATCCGTCAGCGTGACTCCCGTGGCGGCGTGGCGGCGCCCTCCAACGGGGTTGAGCCAGACTGTGCGACTCTTCGTGGGCTTCCAGCCCGATCCCTGCATGCATATCTCCGGCTGGTGGAAGTCCCCGAGGTCGCGTCCGTAGACGATAGACAGCTCCGCCCTGTTCCCCGACTGGTCCACATAGGACCTGGAGGCCACCGTGCAGGTCGTCAGGATGCTGTAAGACTGCCGATCGAACTCTTCCTCAGAGGTGCCCTGCCAGTCCGCGACCCGCAAGGGAATCTCCGCGAAGTCTTCCACGATACGCATCCCCGCGGCCGTGGGCTTCACCAGGCTGACTAGACCGGCCCACGCGATCACAATGGCGCTCAGGACACAGGCATAGACTTGAAATCTCGGCATTTCACCACCTTCGAGAGGGGGAAGAACACGACAACCAGGGCAATGCCCACCATGATGTAGCCGGCGGGATCGTGGAAAGCGTGCATGGCATCCTGACCCCAGTACTCACCGACTAGAGCCGTGCCAAAAACCCTTAGTGAGTTGAGTGCCACGCTAAGCGGGATAACCAGGGCGACCAGAGTCAGCTTTCCCCAGACCGGCCCGCTCTTCATATAGGCGAGAAACGTGCCGAACGACAGCAGGGCGATCAGAAGCCTGAACCCGCTGCACGCCGCAGCAACGGTCACTACCTGTCCGCTTTCGGCAAACACGATGCTCTTGCCGCTCTGCACCACGTTAAGCCCCACGTGTTTCAGCCCCCACGCAGCTCCTGTCGTCGACAGCATCTGTATCTGGAAGCTCAGCTTCTGCAGGTAGCTGGTGGGGGGAACTATCATGAAGTACAGGAACAATATCGGGAAGAGCAGCGCCGCGGTCGCACGCTTCCCCAGCAGCATCAGGGACATGCCGGTCAGGGCAACGGGAAACGTGAGACCGGCCACGCTTACCACTCCGCCTCGGTGAGCAATGACTTGCAGCAAGATCGCAGGAAGCAGCAGGGCCAGGCCCCACCTGTCCGGCGTTACAGGCATCTTGGCGATCCGCTTGTGGTTAAACCAGATGACAAACGCAGACATGAAGGGAATCAGGATGCCGTGAGAGTACTCGCTCTCTTCTTTCCACCACTCGCCCCACCACCACTGGAAAACGCCGTGATAGACAAGAACGAGCGCGACCAGAGACACGAGTCCGCAAGCCTGCCACAGCCTTGTTCGAGTAACGTCCGCGACAGTTGGCTGCCCGGCTGGCCCCTTCTCGACTTCGATTGTCGTCGTCTCCAATGACTCCTCCAACAGGAGAATGAGGCAGGGCCGGCGGTTAGGTCGGACCGCGGCCGCTGGCGGTGCCGTCGCTCCCGGGTGGGATCGCCCTGACGCCGCCAAGAGCAGCAACGCGTGTCCGCTCCTGGATAGTCAGATCGGCGTAGAATCGGCGATAGTGGAAATACCCGTGGCTGTCCTCAGGCCGAACTCTGTTCAGCACAGCCCCCAGGATGTTGGCACCCGCAAGGTCGAGCTTGTTCCGGAACTCCGATTCGGCGCCGCGCGGCACCCTGCCAGCAGAATGTACGAGCACAACATTCTTGACAACAGATGCCACAAGAGACGCATCCGCGAACGTAATGCCGGCCGGGCTGTCGAACACAACGAAATCAGCAATCGTGCCAATCTGAGCGACGAAGTCCGTCATCTGCTGCGATCGGAGGAGCCTGACGGGGTTGTCAGGTGTGGGGCCAGCCGGCAGGAACAGCAGCCCTTCCACCTTGGTCGGCACCAACGCATCCTCGATAGCCACCGCGCCGGCCAGGATGTTGCTCAGCCCGGGCTTTGACGCGACACCGAACATCGTGTGCAGGTCCGGTTTGCGCATGTCTGCGTCAACCAATATGACCCTCGCGCCGTCCCGTGCCAGAGTGACGGCGAGGTTAGCAGCGGTAGTTGTCCGCCCCACGTCCGGCTCGGCGCTTGCCACAAGCACCACCGGGCAACTGCTCTTTGCCACATTGCTCCAAAGGATCGTGGTAAGCATCTCATATGTCGCCAGGATCGGTTGGTTCTCCGGCCGCCTGGCAAGCGAATGCGACCGGGCGAGCGGAACGACTGTGACGACAGGCAGACCTAGCAGGTCCTCGGCCTCTGCCGGCGTCTTCACCGTATTGTCCAGGTAATTCAGCAGGAATGCAAGGCCGGCGCCCAGCAGCGGACTCAGGATCAGAGCGAGTGCGAGTTTCAGCCCGGTCTTAGGGTCCACGGGAGTGGCCCGCGGAGGAGCCATGACCTGGATTGCGTTTGCCTCGGTAGTCTCCTTCGACTTGATCTTCGCTTCATCGAGCTTCTGCAGAAGCAGGCTGTAAGTCTGCTCGGCGTTCTTGATGTCCAGCTCAAGCTGGGCCATCCTCATATCCTGCTCCGGCAGGCTGTGAAGCTCTACCTGCTTCTGATCGAGGGCAGACTGCAGAGCGCGAGCCCTCGCGGTCGCACCAGCCTGATCGGCGTTCGTTTGCAGACGACTCGACAGTGCGCTATCGAGCAGACGGTTGCGTTCGGTGTTCTCCTGGCTGACAATCTTGGGCGCTTGGTTCTTGATCTCCACGTTCAGTTTGTCTATCTGTTTCTGCAGCGCCTGTACTTCAGGGTGGTTGCGCCCTCTGGTGGCGAGCATCCCGCCAAGATCCGCCTCTGCCTGCACCCTTCTCGTCAGCAACTGCTGGTAGACGGGGTTTTCTGCCGTTACCCGCACCACAAGCCTCATCTCCGGCTCTTTGAGCAGTTCCGAATCAAGCGCCCGCAACTGATCTGCTTTCTCCTGAGCAGCAGCCTGAGCCTGGATCGCATTGAACTCGATCTCTGATATCCGCTGTATCAAGGCCTGTGTCTGAACCGGGACCTCGACGACCTTATTCTGCACCTGGTAGTTCTTCCGCGCTTGTCTGGCCACCTGCAGTCTCGCCTTTGCGTCCTTCAACTGCTTCTCGATGAACTCGCGGCTCTTCTCCGTCGCCCCTGTCATCAACTCCCGGTATCTGCGCTGGAACTCGTTCGTGATCACATCCACGGCATCCCTTGCAGCAGTCTCGTCATCCCATACCACCTGGACTGAGAGCATCTGCGTGTCTGCCTCCGGCTCGACATTAACCCTCTTGGCCAGATCCTCCTTGCCCACCGGAATGCCAAAGGCGCTGTTCAGAGTATCGGCGGCTCGGCTGATCACGACTTCGCTGCTGGCAATCGCGGCTAGGTCGTTCATGTGCGGCTGTATGTTATAGGCCGGCACGAATCGAGGATCGTATACGGGCACCCCTCGCTCCATGGGTTGGCGTTCCATGACAACCGTGGCGCCAACCCACAGCTTCGGAGTCAGGAAGAAGCAGTACGAACCGACGAAGCCGACAACCACTACGATGCAGAGCAGTATGAGCCACCTGCGCCGGCGCAGTATCCTGTAATAACGCCAAAGTTCCACTTAGTCCTCCTCAAGGGCTACGCCGCCCCAAGGTCGAAACGCGATCAAAGACTCAGAAAATGCCGTAGCGCCGGATCAGCCCGACGGACATCACGGCGTTCAAAATCTGCGAGATCTTGGCCCAGTCGGGCTTGGAGGTCTCCGGGACGTAGACAACGTCACCCGGTTCCAGCTTGACGTCCTGCGCCACGTCCCCAGTCTTGATGAGCTTGTTGATGTCTATGACACGCTTCTCGGGGCTGGTGATGTCACCACGGACCAACACCGTACCCTTGAGCGATCCTCGAGGAGTCGCCCCTCCCGCCATGCTGATGGCGGACAGCACGCTCGCGTTGTCCTTCAGGGGGTACAGCCCGGGCTTGTAGACTTCCCCAAGGACATAGTAGCGGTTGTAGGTATCTTCGGGTATGTAGATAACGTCGCCTTCCTGAAGCGGATAGTCCTGGCTGAGATCGCCATCGTGGTAGAGTCTACGGAGGTCGAGTGGTGTGGGCTTGTCGGACTGCCGGCGCGTCAAGACGGCCGCCTCCAATCGCGCTTCGCTGGTATAGCTTCCGGCCTGCGCTATCGCGCTCGTAATGGTGTCGCCCTCTTTGAACGGAACCACTCCCGGCCTCTGTGCCTGGCCCAGCACCCAGACGACCATCTCGTGCCTCTTGATCAGCGTGATCTCGACCTTTGGGTCTTTGAGCAGATCCCCTTGCACGAAGAGCTCGGCTATCTTCTGGGCAAGCTCCTGCTGGGTCAGGCCTGCTGCGTGGATCACGTTGTTGAGGAACGGGACCGTGATATTCCCCTCTGATGTCACCTGAAACTGCTTCTGGGAAAGCTGCGGCTCACCCCATACGTTCATGCCAATGATGTCATCCGGCGCCAGTCGGTAGTCGCCCGCGCCCGCGGGTACAGCGGTCGCAGCCAACACGACAACCGCCAGGACGAGTGCAGCCTTCTGATGCATATGTTCCTCCTACCTCTGCAATCGGCACGGCATGGCTGGGAAGAGCAGCCGTAAGCAGACCCGGGCCCTCCCTGACGCGCACCGCCGGTCCCACATACCAATTATCGACTTTCCGCAGTGCTTCTTTAGCGCCGCCGCGCCTCCGCGAACGGTTCTGCCGCCGACCGGCCGGGCCGCCTGCTCAGTCTGCCCGCCAGTCGCTATTACGCATGCCCACAGGCAGCCAGTTCCCGAGACGAGTGCAGCTTGCTGGAACCAAGGCCGGAACGGCCGAGCGAAGGCAGCTTGCGCGCTGTTCGACTTTCTGCGCAAGCATCTGTGACTTTCTAAGCTCAACAGCGTTGATGATATCACGGTGTCAGTGCCTGTGTCAACCGATTCGAGCGGCGCGTAAGACCGTTGACAATCCGCCAGCTATGCTGCCTGGAGATATGCGCGGACCCGCCGTCTTGGTACACCTGTCAACGCCGCAGCCCCAAAGGCGACCAGTCCGCCGCATCGGCCGGAACACGATTATCCGTTACGGCGACAGGCCTTAAGAGCGGCCGGGTTTCAGCCGAAGATTTGGGTGATCTGTCAGCACGCGCGGCACACCGACTACAGCCCTGGATGTGTTCGGAACGAGTGGCAAAGGCCGATCCCAGCAGGGCCGAACCGAGCTATCCCCGGCTGTGGCGACGTGCGCCCGCTGGTTCGCTGCGAGGGAGTAGTGCAAATGGGGAACAACGGACGACATCAAAACATCATGGACGCATACTACCGGCAGGCGATCGACGCGCTTGTCGCGGCGGCCGCTGAACGAGACAGCATTGCGCAGGTACACAGCGAGCGTGTCAGGCGATATGCAATCGCCATTGCACAGAAGCTCGACTGCCTATCCCCAGAGGAGGTCAAGAACCTGGGCTATGCCGCGAGCCTGCATGATATCGGCAAGGTAGCGGTCTCCCGAAGAATCTTAAACAAGCTTGGCCACCTCACCGACGAAGAGTTCAGGATAATGCGCCAGCACTCGATGGTGGCAAGCCGCATCTTGGAGAAGATCGACGGCCTCCGGGGCGCAATCCCCATCATCAAGCATCATCACGAGCGCTACGATGGTGATGGCTACCCGGACGGTCTGACTGGGGATGAGATCCCGCTGGGCGCAAGAATCGTAGCTGTGGCCGAAACCTACGATATCCTGACGTCCGACGTCCCGTGGCGCAGCGCTCTCTCGCACGAAGCTGCCATGCACGAGATCGAGCGGTGCTCCGCCTCGCAGTTCGATCCCGCAGTGGTCTCCGCGCTGCGTACGGCGCTCGCCGAACTCAACAGCAAAGCCAGAATCTGACCCCTCCGGGAAGGCCGAAGAACGCGACTGCCGCAGAAAGCCCAACGTTCGGGCCTGTCGCCTGCCCGCCCTCCACTCACTCCGGCGCAATGACGATAAGCGACTTCGGCGCTATCTCGATCTCCATTGGAGTTGCGCCGGCCAGATCCCCGTCGAACTGGGCAAGCACCCGAGGCTCGGCATCCACCTTCACGTGCCTTGCATTCAGATACCGAATGTTCGGATCGCGCATATGGCTGCCCGCCAGGACTCTGTAAGCCTGATGCAGCAGGGCCAGCTTCTTCGGTCTGTCCGTCTGGAAGATGATGACGTCGAGCTTACCGTCATCGAGAGAGGCATGCGGCGCCACCTCTATCCCGTAGGCATAGCGCGCGCTATTGGCGACAATGACGATGAAGGCTTCCGTCTCGACCCGCTCGCCGTCCAGGTCAAGCGTGAACCGTGCCGGCTTCTCTTTGACGAGTGCGCCCGCGATCGCGAACCCGTATGCTGCAACGCCTATCAGGCCCTTGACCCGTGGGTGGATCCGGCGGACCACGGAAGCGTCGAGGCCGAAGCCTGCCATTGCAGCAAAGTAGCGGCTGCCGGCTCGCCCGAGGTCGATCCGACGTGCGACGCCAGCCTTCACGACAGCCGCGGCAGCACGCACATCCCGAACCGGCAGCCTGAGTTCCCGCGCAAGAACGTTAGCGGTGCCGACCGGGATGATACCCATCTCGGTATCCGAACCGGCCAGCCCGTTCACGACCTCGTTTACCGTTCCGTCACCACCCGCCGCAACTACGCGCTGGTAGCCCGCTTCGACCGCACTTGCCGCAGCTCGTTCGGCGTCGCCCGCCCCAGCCGTGACCACAATATCCACCGGGCCGCTTCCGCCAAGCTCATTCGACACTGCGGTTATGGCGCGCTTGCCCCTGCCGTGGCCGGAGATGGGATTCACAATGAGCAGCGTACGGCGAAAACCGGCGTGTGCCGGCTGTTCGATCTCAACGGAGCCATCAGTCGCGGAGACTGGTTGTGACCGTCCCGGCGGACTCATCGGCGTGGGAGACGATCGTGCACATACACAGCGATGTTTTCACTCATCGCCCGTCTCTGATCCTGACGCGCCGGCCGGTGACCTCCAGCCTGCCTTCCGCGAAGAGCTGGATCGCCCGCGTATAGGTCCTGTGCTCCTCCGGGAGGATGCGTGCAGCAAGAGTCTCAGGCGTGTCGTCCTCGAGCACGGGTACCACCGTCTGCAGGACGACCGGCCCGGTATCGTAGTCCTCATCGACGAAGTGCACCGTGCAGCCCGATACCTTCACCCCTCGTTCGAGCGCCGCCTCGTGGACGCGAATGCCGTACATCCCCTGGCCGAAGAACATAGGGATGAGGGCTGGGTGTATGTTCATCATGCGGTTGCGGTAGGCGTCGATCACGGGCTGTCCAACCTTTCGCATATAGCCGGCAAGGCAGACCAAGTCGATCCGGCGGGACTGGAGCGCATCGAGAAGCGCAGCATCATACTCGTCGCCCGATGCGAACTCCTTCGGGTTGACGACGAGCGTTTCGACGCCGGCGGCTGCCGCTCGCTCCATTGCAGGCGCGTCGGGCCGGACGCCGACGACGACCGCCACCTCGCCATCTATCCGCCGCTCCCTGCAGGCGTCGATGATCGCTTGCATATTCGTGCCGCGGCCGTGGCCGGAGACCAGCACGGCAATCCGTATGGGCCTCACAGCACCGCCACCTCCCTGCCTCCCTTTCGGACCTCACCGATCACCCACGCCCGCTCGCCGAGTTCCTCCAGCCGCTCCACCAGTTCCACCGCATGGTGCCTGGCTACGATCATCACAAGGCCTATCCCCATGTTGAACGTGCGCTGCATTTCGTAGTCGGAGATGCCTCCCGTTTCCTGGATGAACCGGAAGATCGGAGGCGCGACCCAGCTCCGGCGCTCGAGCGTGATCTGACAGTCCTCCTGCAGGACTCTCGGAAGATTGTCGTAGAAACCTCCGCCGGTAATATGCGCCATGGCGTGTATATCGAACTCGTTGAGCACAGCCAGCACGGGGCGAGCGTAGCACCTGTGGGGCTCGAGCAGCTCGTCTCCCAGAACCTTCCCTATCTCCGGGATATACTGATCGAGCTGCAGGCCGGCCACCTCAAGCAGGACCTTGCGAGCGAGCGAATAGCCGTTCGTGTGAAGGCCGCTGGACGCCAGACCAATCGCAGCGTCTCCCGGCCTGACCTCCGATCCGTCCACAATATCCGCACGGCTTACAATGCCGACCACGCAGCCGGCGAGATCGTATTCCTCATCTCGGTACACGCCCGGCATCTCAGCCGTTTCGCCCCCGATAAGGACGCATCCGGCCTCCTTGCAGGCTTCGGCCGCGCCCATGACGACTTCCGCAGCAACGACCGGATCCAGCCGGCTCGTGGCAAAGTAGTCGAGAAAGAAGAGCGGCTTCGCGCCCTGCACCAAGATGTCGTTCACGCAGTGGTTGACCAGATCGCGGCCCACGGTCGCATGCCTGCCCATCGCAGCGGCGATCATCACCTTCGTGCCCACCCCGTCGATGCTCGACACCAGCACCGGATCCACGAGACCGTCGTCGAGCCTGAACATCCCACCGAACGAGCCCAGGTCTGTCAGGACGGAGTCCGTATAGGTGGACCTCACACATTCTTTCATCCGCACGACAGCCTCATTGCCGGCATCGATGTCTACACCTGCATTGCGGTAGGTGATCTCACCCGTCATAGCGCTCCCCCTGTTCCACCCTCGGGCGGCGGCCATCAACCCTCACGCGCCCTGGCCCGCACGCCGACTGCCGATGGCTCAGCGCCAGCAGCCGAGTCCTCACGCTCGAAAACCAGCTTCTGCAGCCTCGCCGAGTCCGATATCGGGATCGGATACTTGCCGTCCAGACAAGCCCGGCAGAAGTTGTCCTTCTTGATGCCGATAGCTCTGATCAGGCCGTTCATGCTCAGGTATCCAAGGCTGTCGGCGCCGATGTACTGACGTATCTCCTCAATAGAGAGTTTCGCGGCTATCAACTCGTTCTGAGCCGCCGTGTCGATGCCATAGAAGCACGGATACTTGTAGGGCGGCGACGCGATCCGCACATGAACCTCGACGGCGCCGGCGTCGCGGATCATCCTGACGGTCTGGCCGGTAGTGGTACCGCGGACTATGCTGTCCTCAACCATGACCACCCGCCGGCCGGCAAGCGTCTCCTTGAGCGGGTTCAGCTTCATCCGCACGCCCAGATCGCGCATCCTCTGATCCGGCTGGATAAAGGTCCTGTGGACATAGTGGTTCTTGATCACGGCCTCAGCATAAGGTTTCCTCGACGCTTCGGCGAATCCGATCGCGGCTGGCGTGCCGGTGTTAGGGATCGGGAAGACTATGTGAGCGTTCGGAGCAGGATGCTCTTTTGCCAACTCGTGGCCCATCCGCCGCCGCGCCTCGTGCAGCGTCCGTCCGTACATGGCGCTGTCAGGTCGGGCGAAGTAGATGAACTCGAAGATACAGAGCGCATGCCGCACCATCGGCAGGGCCTGGACCTCGTGCAGCCCGCGCTCGTCGATGACCAGCATCTCGCCCGGCTCGACCTCGCGAATGTAGCTTGCGCCGATGACGTTCAGTGCGCAGGTCTCGGAAGCGACTATGTACTCCCCCCCGTTCAGCCTGCCGAGACAAAGAGGCCGTATGCCGTACCGGTCTCGGATGGCTATCAGCTTTCCCTCGGCCAGTACGACGATGGAGTACGCCCCCCTGATCCGCTGCATCGTCTCTTGAACGGCTCCCTCGACTGTGGAGGCAGGGCTTGCGGAGATAAGCCTGGCGATGACCTCGCTGTCGCTCGTCGTCTCGAATACCGCGCCCTCAGCCTGCATCTCCGACCGGATTTCGGCAGCGTTCGTCAGATCCCCATTATGGGCAAGCGCGATGCAGCCGTGCCGGCTCTGGCAGTGCAGCGGCTGCACGTTCCTCAGCACGCTCGACCCGGTGGTCGAGTACCGCGTATGACCAATCGCGATCCCGCCCGCAAGACTCGAGAGAACATCCTCGTTGAACACCTGCGTGACCAGCCCCATCTCCTTATGGACGCTGATCCGCCGCCCGTCGGACACGGCAATGCCCGCGCTCTCCTGCCCGCGGTGCTGCAGCGCAAACAGGCCGAAATACGCCAGGCGAGCTACATCCTCACCCGGCGCATAAATCCCAACAACTCCGCACTCTTCCTGGACTTCCGGCATCACGCCCAACCTTCCAACTATCGCCGATGGAACGATGCAAGGATGCCTCATCGCAAGCGAGGAGCGACTTCCCCGCTCGAGACCAGCTGCCTTGCATCCCTGAGTTGCATCCTCCTCGGGATCCCGTTCCTCCAGATCCCGGCCAGACGCTCGATCGTTCGGTCGATCACAGCGACCCCGTTCACCTCGACCCTGAGCCTGTCGCCTCGGACCCTGCCCAGGACCGTACATTCGATTGCGTGGTTGCCCACCAACTCGCGAAGCTTGCCAAGCCTCTCTGCAGGCAGCGAGACTACCGCCCGCGACTGGGCTTCCCCAAAGAGGGCGACCGATGCCCGGCACTCTGCCGTGATGCTCGCCTCCGCGCCGACCTTCCCTGCAATGCAGGACTCCGCGAGAGCAACGGCCAGCCCGCCATCCGAGCAGTCGTGGGCCGACGAGAGCAGACCCGATGAGATCGCTTCGATCAGGCAGGCATGCAGTCGCTTCTCGGCGTGCATATCGAGCGCTGGCGGCGTCCCGGCCACCGCCCCGTGCATAACCTTCAGGTACTCGCTGCCTCCGAGGCCGTCCGGCCCGCCGACAGACGAATCGGCCTGCTGCTGCGACGTTATCCCCCGACCCGAGAGAAGGGCAACCACCTCGCCCTCGCGCTTGAACTCCATCGTGCAGCGTTTCTCCACATCCTCGATCAGCCCCAGCATTCCCACGACCGGGGTCGGAAAGACCGCACTCTCAGGTGTCTCGTTGTAGAAGCTCACGTTTCCGCTCACGACAGGCGTTCCGAAGAACTCGCAGGCCTCGGCCACCCCTTCGATAGCCCGCTTGAACTGCCAGAAGACCTGCGGCTTCTCGGGATTGCCGAAGCTGACGCAGTCGGTGACGCCAAGCGGCTTCGCGCCGACGCAGGCCAGGTTCCGCGCAGCCTCCGCGACGCCGATCTGAGCGCCGACGAACGGATCGAGATAGCAGTATCGGCCGTTGCAGTCGGTTACGAGGGCGACGGCCTTCTTCGTGCCTCGGATTCGCAGCGCCGCAGCGTCTGATCCGGGCAGGACCACGGTGTTCGTCTGCACCATGTGGTCGTACTGCTGGTAGACCCATTCCTTGCTCGCGACGGACGGCGAGTCGAGCAGCTTCTCCAGCGCCTCGTTGCAGTCATCCGGCTCGGGCAGCGTCGAGAAGTCGAAGTCACGGGCTTTCCTCAGGTAATCCGGTTCTTCGGTCTCGAGGAAGTAGGTCGGCGCCTCATCAGCGAGCGACTTCGCCGAGAGCTCCGCTACAAGCTGATCCCCCTCCCAGATGCGGACGATCCCATCCCCGGTCACCCGACCGATGACTACTGCATTCAGCCCCCATTTCTTAAAGACGGCGGCAACCTCGTCCTCTTTGCCCTTCTGAACGATCGCCAGCATCCGCTCCTGAGACTCGGAGAGCATGATCTCGTAGGGCGTCATACCCTCTTCGCGCCGCGGCACCTTGAGCACGTCGATCTCCATACCTGTTCCGGCCTTTGCCGCAGTCTCACAGGTCGAGCAGGTTATGCCGGCCGCGCCCATGTCCTGGATGCCAACTACGTGGCCGGTCTTCAGCGCTTCGAGCGTCGCCTCGATCAGCAGCTTCTCGGTGAACGGATCACCGATCTGCACGTTGGGCCTGCGGGACTCCGACTCCGGCCCCAGTTCGACCGAGGCGAAGGTCGCGCCGTGGATGCCGTCGCGGCCCGTCCGCGAGCCGACATACATTACCGAGTTCCCGACCCCCGACGCCCGCGCAAGCGCAAGCTCGCCGATCCGCACCAGCCCGACGGACATCGCGTTCACCAGGCAGTTGCCGGAGTAGCACTCGTCGAAGAAAACCTCCCCAGCGATGGTCGGCACACCGACGCAGTTACCATAGAAGGCGATGCCTGCGACCACGTTCTCGAAAAGATAGCGATTGCGGGGATCGTCGAGTGGGCCGAAGCGAAGCGAGTTGAGGCTGGCAAACGGGCGAGCGCCCATTGTGAAGATGTCGCGCAGAATGCCCCCTACGCCGGTCGCCGCGCCCTGGAACGGCTCGACGGCCGACGGATGGTTGTGCGTCTCCATCTTCATGACGATGCCAAAGCCGTCGCCGATGTCGATGACGCCTGCATTCTCAAGGCCCGCGCCGTCGAGTGCCTCACGGTACTTCCTGAAGAGCCGCAGGATCGGCCGCGAGTACTTGTAGCCGCAGTGTTCGCTCCACATCACGGCATACATGCCGACCTCCGTGTAGGTCGGATGCCTGCCGACCACTTCGACCACTCTCCCGTACTCGCTGTCCGAGAGGCCCATCTCCCGGTAGACCTCCGGCGGGATGGGGACCGTTCGCTCTACAGTCTTTGCTCCTGGCTCCGTTATCATTGGGCAAGGCAGAATGCGGAATGCGGCATACCGGCCGGCTCAGCCTCTCGCCCCACTCTCCTCCGACTCCATTCGATCAGCGATCTGCAGATCGTGACACCGTCTCCGCTCCCAAGCACCTGCTCGATGGCACGCTCGGGGTGAGGCATCATGCCTGCAACGTTTCCTCGCTCGTTGACGATGCCCGCGATATTGTTCACCGAGCCGTTCGGGTTGGCCTCAGGTGTCACGCGCCCGGCTTCGTCGCAGTAGCGGAAGATGACCTGGCCCTTCGACTCGATGCGCCGAAGGGTTTCCGGATCGGCTATGTAGTTGCCGCCCTGATGAGCGATCGGAATGCGAAGCACCTGCCCCTCCCGGCACTGGTTGGTCCAAGGCGTGTTCAAGTTCTCTGCGCGGATATTGACATAGCTGCATATGAACTTTAGGCGATCGTTCGCCACGAGCGCACCGGGCAGCATGTGAGCCTCGCACAGAATCTGGAACCCATTGCAGATGCCGATCACATAGCCGCCGTTCTCCGCGTGCTTCTGCACAGCCTCCATAACCGGCGAGAATCTTGCCACGGCGCCCGTGCGTAGATAATCGCCGTATGCGAAACCACCGGGCAGGATCACGCAGTCAGCCCCCTTCAGGTCCCGATCCTGGTGCCAGATATACTCCACCGGCTCTCCCATCACGTCCCGGATCGCGAAGTACGCGTCTTGATCGCAGTTCGAGCCGGGGAAGACTACTACGCCGAATCTCATCCCGTTCGACTCCTCAACCTCTCAGCGCACCCGGCGTAAAGTCGCGCAACACCTTCACGTACGGGAAGTCTCCCACAGAGTTCTTCAACCGCATACCACTTAACCACCACATTGGCGTCCACGCAGACCTCCCGCGTCACCGGAGCTTGCCCTCCCGCATTGCCCGGATATCGGGCGTGCTGTCGGGTAACAGCCTGCCTCCCCGAACGCGCGAGTATGCGCTCCTGGAGTTCCTTCGCCTCCTCAAGCCACGTCTTCTTGGGCAGTCTCTTCGACCTAACCCTCCGGATCTTGCGTTGCTGTCTCCGTACTTCCATAGGCTCTCCTTCTGCAGCCCGCCTACCCGCCGATCTCGAACCGATAATCCTCGATCACCGGATTGGCCAGCAGCTTCCGGCACATCTCGTCCATCTGCTCTCCGAGATTCCGACTGTTGTCCGCAAGCTCGACTTCGATGTACTTGCCGATCCTGACGTTCTCGACGTTCGTGTACCCCAGGTTCTCAAGCGCGGTCTGGACGACGCGGCCCTGGGCATCGAGAAGCGTCAGCTTCAGAGTTACGTACACCTTTACCTTGGCCATTCACGCCCCCGTTCTAGATTCCTAACCGCGCGAGTATCGTGTCAACGTTCCTCAGATGATGCTCCAGGTCAAAGCATTCCCCCAGCTCGGAAGAAGAAAGCAGCCGGGTCACGTCCTCATCCTGCTCCAACGCCTGCCTGAACGAAACCCCCTCGTCCCAGCACTTGGCGGCGTTTCGCTGGCAGATCTTGTAAGCCTCTTCCCGGGTCAGGCCCTTCTCGATCAGCGCGAGAAGCACGTGCTCCGAGAAGACAAGCTGTCCCATTTTCTCCAGATTGGCACGCATGTTACCCGTGTTGATCTCAAGCCGGCTCATCAGCCTCGCAAGAGACTGCAGCATGAAGTCGGTCGCGAGGCAGCTGTCGGGGATGATGATCCTCTCGACTGCCGAGTTCGTATTATCCCGCTCGTGCCAGGAGGTCACGTTCTCCATGGCCGGGATCACGTTTGCGCGGACGACTCTTGCCAGGCCGACGATCGTCTCAAACCGCCACGGGTTCCGCTTGTGAGGCATGGCCGACGATCCGCGCTGCCCGGGCAGGAACATCTCCTGGACCTCGAGAATTTCTGTCCGCTGGAGGTTGCGCATCTCCGTTGCGAAGTTCTCGGCGGAGGATGCCGCTATCGCCAGGGCCGCCAGGAACTGGGCATGCCTGTCGCGCTGGATGATCTGAGTGGATACCGGTGCAACCTGGAGGCCCAATATTGAACAAACATACTCCTCGATCTTCGGATCGATGTTGCCGAAGATTCCGACCGCGCCGGAGATTTTGCCACAGCCGATCGCCTCGCGCGCCGCCTTCATCCGCTCGATGTCCCGCTGGATCTGCGAGTACCATACGGCCATCTTGAAGCCGAAGGTGATCGGCTCAGCGTGAACGCCGTGAGTGCGGCCGATCATCGGGGTCATTTTGTGATCTCTCGCGAGCTTCGCGACGACCTCGGCGAGCTTCTCGAGGTCCTCTATAACGAGGTCCGCCGACTGCTTCATCCGAAGCGCCATTGCGGTGTCTTCTATGTCGTAACTGGTGACGCCGTAGTGGAGGTATCTGCCCTCGTCGCCGAGGTTCTCGGTGACAGCCTTGACGAAAGCAATCAGGTCGTGATGGGTCTCCTGCTCGATCTCCTCGATCCGCTTGACGGTGAACTTGGCGCCGGCCCTGATCTTCTCAGTCGTGCCCTTGGGGATGCTCCCGAAGTGCTCCTGTGCCTCGCCGACGGCTATCTCGACATCTAGCCACGTCCGGAACTTGTTCTCCTCGCTCCAGACGGCCTTCATCTTGGGGAGGCAGTATCTCTCGATCATCTCACCACACAGTGACAAGTGCAAAGTGAAAAGTGGAAGGCAAGGCAGACGAGAACCTACCCTCTTTCCACTCCGCACTTCTCACTTTCCCACCTGCTCCGCAAGCTTCTCCTTGTACTCGACGACCTTCCGCCGGACTTCGGGGTCGGCGACGCCGATGATCTCGGCGGCGAGGACGGCGGCGTTCTTGGCCCCGTTTATGGCCATCGTGGCGACGGGCACTCCGGCGGGCATCTGGGCAATGGATAGAAGCGAGTCCAGGCCGCCCAGCGCGTCGGTCTTGATAGGGACGCCGATCACCGGCAGAGGCGTGAGCGATGCGACCACACCGGGCAGATGCGCAGCGCCTCCCGCGCCGGCGATGATGACCTCAAAACCGGCCTCGACAGCGCCACTTGCCAGCACCTGCACGCGATGCGGGCTGCGGTGAGCCGATGCGACGAACGTTTCATACTGGATGTGGAACTGCTCGAGCACGTCCGCCGCCCCCTGCATGACCGGCTCGTCCGATCTGCTGCCCATCACTATCGCAACCTTGTGCCCCATAGCCCTCACGCAGACTGCGCTGGCCGGGAGGCGCTCCGCCAGCCTTCACGAACACCCAACGCGCAACACCCTCCGGCCGATGTCCTTGCGGTGGTACATCCCGTCGAAACGGATCTTGCGGACCGCGGCGTACGCTCCCTCGACTGCGTCTCGGAAGGTATCGCCCATTGCGGTCACGCCGAGCACGCGTCCTCCCGAGGTAACGATCCGCCCGTCGGTCGTCTTCGTCCCGGCATGAAAGACAACCGCCCCGGCACACTCGGCATCAGCAAGCCCGCTTATCGGGACTCCAGTGTCGTAATCTCCGGGGTAGCCGCCAGACGCAACAACCACGCAAACCGACTTTCTATTGTACCATCTTATGCTCGCCGCGTCGAGCCTCCCTTCGAGGGCAGCCTCGATGACATCCACCAGATCCGTCTCCAGGAGCGGCAGGACAACCTGGGTCTCCGGGTCGCCGAATCGGCAGTTGTACTCCAGGAGCTTGGGGCCGTCGGTAGTGAGGATAATGCCGGCGTAGAGGACGCCTCGGTAGTGGATACCCTTCCCAGTGAGCGCCGCGAGCGTCGGCCGGATGATGCGGTTCAGCGCGAAGTTGAAGACTTCGGGTGTGACTGAGGGAACCGGGCAGTAGCAGCCCATTCCACCTGTGTTCGGGCCGCTGTCGCCGTCATGGATGCGCTTGTAGTCCTGCGCGGGCAGCATCGGCGCGACCTGCTCGCCGTCCACAAAGGCCATAAGCGATGCCTCCTGGCCTTCCAGGTACTCTTCGAGGACGACCCTGTCGCCCGAGGCGCCGAAGATCCTGCGGACCATCATTGCATCGACGGCCCGCAGCCCCTCAGTCTCGTTCGCGGCAATGATGACTCCTTTGCCCGCCGCCTCGCCATCGGCCTTGATCACGAGCGGCCGATCCGATGACGCGAAGTGGCGCCGCACCTCGGAGGCGGCCTCACCGGCGTCGGCGATCACCTTGAACGCGCCAGTCGGGATACCGCTTTCGGCAAGCAGCCGTTTTGTGAAGACCTTGCTGCCCTCCAACTGCGCGGCTGCCTTGGACGGGCCGAACGCCGGTATGCCTGCAGCTTCGAACGCATCGACGATCCCGGCGATCAGCGGCGTCTCGGGACCGACAATGGCGAGATCGATGCTCCGGTCCTTCGCGGAGCCAATCAGCCGGTCGAACTCGGTCGGCTTTCCGGGGAGATTCTCCCCAATCGCCGCCGTTCCCGCGTTCCCAGGCGCGCAGAAGACGCGGGCCACTCGTCGGCTCTGCGCAAGCTTCCAAGCAAGGGCGTGTTCTCTCCCTCCACCACCGACTACCAGGATCCTCAGATTGTCTTGCCGCATACAACCCCTCTCAAGGCCCGGCTGTCGGTCGAACACCCGCCGCCTACTCCGTTCGGTATCTCTCGAGTTCGACGAAGTGAGCGTAATGGGTCTGGAATCCGAGCATTATCGTGCCCGTGGGCCCATTCCGCTGCTTGGCTATGATGATCTCCGCTCTCTCCGGCTCCTCGGAGGTGCCGAGTTCGCGCCGTCTCGGCTTGCCGGTAGCAGGGTCCAGCCCGACTGTCTCCTCCGCATCCACGGCTTCCTTACGCTTGTAATACTCTTGGCGGTAGATGAGCACGACCAGGTCGGCCTCCGCCTCTATCGATCCGCTCTCCCGCAGGTCGGAGAGCACCGGTCGTTTGTCGTCGCGCCGTTCGACAAGCCTCGAAAGCTGGGAGACGGCGATCACCGGCACGTGAAGCTCCCTCGCAAGTCCTTTGAGTGCTCGGGCGATCTCGGAGATCTCCTGCACGCGGTTCTCGATCCGCCTGTGCCATCTCACGAGTTGCAGATAGTCCACGACAACCAGACCGAGGCCGCCCTGCTCGGCCTTCAGCCGCCTGCACTTGGCCCGCATGCCGACCGGCGTCGCATCAGTCGAATCATCTATGAAGACCGGCGCCTGGAAAAGTTTGTTGGTCGCCTTGGATACCTCATCGACTTCGCTGTCCTGCAAGAAGCCCGCGCGAAGCCGCTGGGATTCCACCTGCGCGTGTGAGGAGATGAGCCTAAGCGCGAGCTGCTCCTTCGACATCTCGATACTGAACAGCGCGATCGGCAGATTCTTCCTTATCGCCACATGACCTGCGATATCGAGCGCGAGCGCGGTCTTGCCCATTGACGGTCGGCCGGCTATGATGACGAGGTCCCCACTCTGCAGCCCCGAGGTCATCAGGTCGAGATCGTGGAAGCCGGTGTCCAGGCCGGAGATGATGCTGCCCTGCTCCCACTGGGTGGTCAGTCGGTCCCAGGCCTCCATAACGACCGGAGCAATCGGCGTGAAGTACTGGCCGAGCCTCCGCTGCGAGACCTGGAAGATGAGCTGCTCGGCCTTGTCGGTGATGTCGTCAACGTCCTCCGCCTCTTCCTGCGCCATGCCGGCGATCTCGGCGGAGGCGGAGAGCAGACGGCGGAGGATGGCCTTCTCCTCGACGATCTTAGCGTAGTGCTCGACTCGCGACGCAGACGGGACCTGTGAAAGGAGGGCCATCAGGTACTCCGTCCCGCCGACCTCCTCCAGCCGACCGCGCGACCGGAGCTCCTCCTGGAGCGTGATCAGGTCCACCGGCTCGTCCCGCTCGTTGAGCGCGCACATAGCGTCGAAGATGACCCCGTGGCTCGGCCGGTAGAAGTCGGCGTCCCGCAGTATCTCGGCCGCCTTCTCTATCGCCGCGCGGTCGATCATCATCGACCCGAGAGTCGATTGCTCGGCCTCGATATTCTGCGGTGGCACCCGCTCTAGGGCAGATAGGCGTTCCATCTTGGCTGCCAGCCTTCAGCTATCAGCGGTCAGCACACAGCGCTTGCTCCAGAAGCTAGAAGCTGACTGCTGGTCGCCGATAGCTCAGTCCGTCACTACCTCCACGTTCAGGTCGAACCCGACATCCCGGTGCGGCCTGATAGGCACGGCGTGTCTTCCCGCGCTCTTGATGGGCTCCTGGATGTGTATCTTGCGCTTGTCGATCTCGATCCCGGTCTGCTCCTTGATGGCGTCGGCGATGTCCTGCGGCGTAACGGAGCCGTAGAGCTTCGTTCCCGCCCCCGCCTTGGCGTGGATCGTGATCGCAATCTGAGAAAGCTTCTCGCTGATCTCGGCGGCCCCGGAGATCGCTCGATCGCCCTTTCGCTCGATCGCCTCGTGCCTCTTCTGCCGCTCGCGCATCTGCTGGTCTGTAGCTTCGACCGCCAATCTTCTGGGAAACAGGTAGTTGCGCGCGTAGCCGGGAGCAACGTTCACCACGTCGTCGGCCTTGCCCACGCCCTTGATCTCCTGCTTCAGTATGACTCTCATAACCTCTCCTCTAAGCCATCCGTCAACTGGCCAGTTACCTCCGGTACTCGGCTCCGACGATCGCGCTGCCGCCGAAGAGGTCGTCCGTGCCGACGACCGCGCCCCAGTTCGGGGAAAGCTCGTATCTCAGCTTAGCTTCGAGCCTCGGGTCATTGGGCCGGTAGAGGTCAAGCTGAAGGCTGGTCCGGCTGTTCATCCGCCGATCGTAGCCGATACCCAGGCGGGATGCATATAGGCCATACCGGACGGCGCTCCTCGGATCGAGACGCTGGCCGAGCTGAAGGTTGAGCTTTGTGCTCTCCCCGATGTCGAACAGGCCTGACCGGTAGAACTGATCGCCCTTGCCCGGGAAGGTGATATCGTAGTCGAAGCGGAAGTTGCCGTCTTTCAGCTTGGAGAACGCGTCCAGCCGGGACCCGGTGCCGGGCACGGGACGACCAGGCTGGCCGCCTGCCGGCCCCCGCTTCTTCCGGCCGATTATGTTCTGGATTCGTTCCACTATCTGGGCAGCGCCCTGCGCGGCTTCATGTGCGCTGGAGACCGTTTCCCTGACCTCCGCTGCGAGCTTTTCGTCTTCGGCCAGCTTGCGCAGCGCCAGGGTCGTGGCCTCGAGGTTCTCGGCAGTCCGGCCGGCGCTTGCGAGCGCCTGCTGAGCCTGCTGCAGCCCCCCGTGCTCGATGGCGAAGCGAATGTCCCGGCTCGATGCCGCAAGGTCCCGCGCCGCCCCGTTGACCGTATCGACCAGGCGGTCGATATCCGGCCGATTCGCTGCCAACAGTTCCTGGACATCCTGCGTGAGCGCGACCGTGCGCGCGGTGGCCTCATCCGCATTCCGCACGATGCTGAGCAAGGACTTCCTGAGTTCCGGGTTCGTCAATACCTCATTCACAGACGCAACGGACGTCCGCAGGCCGCCCACTATGTCCTGGACCTGCCCAATCATATCATCCAGCCTCGGGAGCTGCGCCGTATGCAGATACCCGCCGGGCTTGACCGCGACACGGCTTGACCCCGGCAGGATTTCGACGTAGTAGTCGCCGACGCCGATAAGCTGGCCGGTAGTTATGCGAGCGACCGAGTCCGCTGGGATGGAGTCCCGATACCGCTCGCTGATCTGCATGACGATCCTTGCTTTCCTTCCGACAAGCTGTATATCCTGTACCTGTCCGACCCTGACGCCGGCCATCCGAACGTCCGCCCGCTGGGCAAGTTTCGCCACGTCGTCGAAGACCGCGTACACCTCGTATTTGCCCGTTCCGAAAACCGTGCCGCCGAAGAACCAGTACACCAGCACCAATGCGAGCAGCGCCAGGAACGCTATCAGACCAACTCTTGCTTCAGCTCGAAGTCTCATATCGGGTTTCCGGTTCCGGGTGTCGGAAAGCGCACGGTTGACGGTGCAGCCCCCTCGCCAGCATGCCCCTTCCGCACCGAACTCTCAGCACTGCACTCACAGCTTGATCGGGCCCTCCGTGCTGCCCCGCATGAACTGCTTGATAACCGGGTCGTCCGAGCTCTGCATCTCGTCCCAAGTGCCGACGGCAGTGATCTTGCCGCGATGGAGCATGCCGAGCCGGTTTGCGACACCACGAATCAGTGCCAGATCGTGCGTCACGACCACGGAAGTGACCCCAAGCCGATCCCGCATCCCCACGATCAGCTCTGCAATCGTCGCCGCCGTTATCGGGTCCAGCCCGCTCGTCGGCTCATCGTAGAGCAGGATGGGAGGATCGAGCGCCAGAGCCCTGGCCAGCCCGACCCGCTTCTGCATACCTCCGGAAAGCTGCGAGGGCATAAGCTCCTGCGTGCCGGACAGCCCAACGAGCGAAAGCTTCTCCGCAACCACCGCGCGCAAGTCCTCCTCCGACATACGCCGATGCCGGCGCAGACCGAAGGCTACATTCTCGAATACGCTCAGCGAATCGAAAAGAGCCGCGTACTGGAACACCATCCCGATCTTACGCCGCACCTCCCGAAGCCGCCATTCACGAAGGCCGACAATGTTGACCCCGCCGATCATCACCTCGCCGCTGGTGACCGGGATAAGCCCCGCAGTGCACTTGAGCAAAGTGCTCTTGCCGACGCCGGACATGCCCATAACTGCAAACGTCTCTCCGCGCTCGACCGCGAGGTCGAGCCTCCGGAGTATCGTCTTCCCCCCGACCCGGTAAGAGACTTGGTTCAGAGTTATCAACTTACTACCCGGCCGTTGGTCCGGCGAAGAGTATGTACGTCAGGAAGAAGTTCGATATATAGATCAACACGATGGAGAGAACCACAGCCCGTGTGGTGCATCTGCCGACGCCCGTAGCGCCTCCAGTGGTTCTGAGTCCCTCATAACAGCCAACGATGGCGATCGTGGCGCCAAAGAACACTGTCTTGAGCAGTCCCTTGGTCACATCTCCAGTCTCCACCAGGTATCGGAGTGAATCGATGTAGGCTCCACCGGGCACACCATAGATGACTGCCACCAGGTAGCCGCCCGCCGTACCGACAACATCAGCCAGAACGGTGATAACGGGGAGCATCACGGCCGCTGCTATCAGCCTCGGCACGACAAGGTACTCCACAGGATCGACGGCGAGCGCCCGGAGCGCATCGACCTGCTCAGTGACCTTCATACTCCCGATCTCGGCGGCCATCGCCGAGCCGGCCCGGGCCGCCACAACCACCGCCGCCAGAACCGGACCTATCTCGCGCGCAATCGAGAGCCCGACGCCACCCCCGACAAACTGACCGGCGAAGCCGTATGCAACCAGCGTCTGAGCCGAGTAAAGCGCGAGCACCATCCCCGAAAACGCCACGGTCACCAGGACGATGGGCAGCGACGCAACGCCGATCGTGGACATCTGGTTGATCGTGTCACCGATGTTTACCGCAGCCCTGAACACGTAAGCGAGCGACCTGCCGAGCAGAAGCAGGGTACCGCCGATGAACGTGAAGAACTGATCGAGGGCTCGATAGGTGATCTCGCCTGGCAAAGCAACGGCAGCGGCGATCTCGTCTCCGACCTCGTGGATTATCTCGCTGACGGCCTCGCTGCGAGGGGTGCGCTCTTCCTCAGGCCCATTGCGTCTCATTGCCCGCCCCGTTGTCCCTAAGTAGCCTTGAGGCCCAAGTAAAGTATAAGCGGGACCGCGGGCATCTGTCAATGAACCAGCCGGTTCATCCTTAGGCGTCTGCGACCTCGTGCGGGTGATGCCAGCGCGTTCGGCGGCGTTGACATGGCCGCTCCAGTGTGTTATTCTGCCAGCAGGTACAGGCGAGTATGGGCTTGGTAAGTGGCCGGCTCCGGCCGGGTGGGTAACCAAAGGGTACTGGAGGAGAAATGCAAGAAACTGAGCAGATAGATATCTTCGAGCTTCTGGACTTGATCGTCGAGATGGACGGGTCGGACCTTCACCTTGTAGTGGGCGATCCGCCGACCATCAGGCAGCACGGCAGGCTCGTTCGGATCGAGAAGTACCCCAAGCTCACTCAAGAGCATACAGAGCGCATGGTTCGACAGATCGCCCCCGAGCGGGCGTTGATCGAGCTGGAGGAAATGCGGGGGGCTGACTTCGGCTTCTCGTTCGCCGACAAAGCCAGGTTCAGGGTCAGCATATTCTGGCAGAAGCGTACCATCGCCGCCAACCTCCGCCTCATCCCCTACAAGCTTCTGACGTTCGAGGAGATAGGCCTGGGGCCGGCAGTCAAAGAGCTGTGCACCGCGCCGCGTGGACTCGTGCTCGTGACCGGGCCAACCGGCAGCGGCAAGACTACGACTCTGGCCACCATGATCAACTACATCAACCAGACCCGCGACTGCCACATCGTCACGATCGAGGACCCGATCGAGTACTATCATACGCACCGGAGGTCGGTCCTGAGTCAGCGCGAGGTCGGTGCGGACGTGCCCACGTTCGACATCGGCGTCATAAAATCCCTGAGGCAGGACCCGGACGTGATCCTGGTCGGAGAGATGCGCGACCTGCTGACCATCTCTGCAGCCGTGCGCGCCGCAGAGACGGGCCACCTCGTGTTCTCGACACTGCACACTACGGGCGCGGCCAGGACTGTGGACAGGATCGTTGACGTCTTCCCGTTCGACCAGCAGGAACAGATTCGGACCCAGCTAGCCAGCAACCTGAACGCCGTCATCTCGCAGCTTCTGCTGCCGAAGGTGGGCGGCGGCCGGATCGCGGCATTCGAGATCATGGTCTGTACCCCGGCCGTCCGCCATATGATCCGAGACCGCAAGACACATAGCATAACTTCGGCCATCCAGACGGGCAGCCAGCTCGGCATGCAGACTGTCGATAACTCGTTGTTCGATCTCTACTCTCGTCATCTGATCGACAAGGACGAGATGCTGCGGGTTGCGGAACGGCCGGACGAGATATTGGAGAAGCTTGGGGAGCACGTGCCGGATTACATGCGGGCCGCCGTAGATACGGGGCAGCGCATTCAGCCGGACGGGCAGCAGCGCCCCGGCCAGCCTGCCTACCCGCAGCAACCGCCGCGCGGCTATCCGCCCCAAGGCCCGCAGCAGGGCGGACAGAGGTAAGGCAGGGGACGGGAAGCAAAGGCGCGAGAGGGGTGAGACCGGCGGCCCTGTGTACGCCTCTCCCCCTTGTCTCCAACGGACACGGAGTTTACGCATATGGCAGAGCTCAGATCGAAGTTCCTTCACACCAGGATTCGGGTCAAGGACTTGACGAAGAGCCTCAGGTTCTACACGGAGATCTTCGGCTTCCAGGCATCTGCGACCCACACTTCTCCTGCAGGCAACCAGCTCTGCTTCCTGACGCTGCCGGGCAACGAGACAGAGATCGAGCTTGCGTATTCGCCGGACTATGTCGACTTCCAGGTCCCCGAGGATCTTATCCACTTCGCCTTCACCGTGCCCGACCTAGAGGAGTTCCGCAGGAAATGGGAACCTACAGGGATCGAGTTCTGGCCCGATGAGGGCCCTGTCGGCGGCAGGTTCTACTTCATCGACGATCCGGACGGATACGAGATCGAGGTAATGAGAGGCTGATCTCCGCCGCTTTGGCATTCCGCATCCAGCATTCAGCATTCACCACCCCTCGCCCCGCCTCCAGCCGTTGACGCTCCTTCGCCTCATCGGTTAGAATAGCGCGGGGCGGGGAGCACAAGCCGCCAAGGAGGAACCGCTTCGAACATGGATTACTTTTTCACGGAAGAGCAGCAGTTCATGCGGGACGTGGCGAGAGAGATCGCCGAGAAGAAGATCAGGCCCGTCGCTGCGCAATACGATGAGTCCGGCGAGTTCCCGTGGCCGGAGATCAAAGCGATGGCCGATGCCGACCTCTTCCGTGTCTTCATTGACGAGCAGTATGACGGGATGGCCGGAGGCACTCCCATTACGAATATGTGCATAGTGACAGAGGAGTTGTCGAAGGCGTGCGGGGGGATAGCGCTCGCCTTTGCGGCCACCGGCCTGGGCGCTATGCCTATTCTGGTCTCCGGGAGTAACGAGCAGAGGTCGAAGTACCTGCCCAGGATCGCCGCCGGCAAGTCGCTTACAGCCTTTGCCCTGACCGAAGCCAACGCGGGCTCCGATGCTTCCGGCATCGAGACTCGCGCGGTCCTCGACGGCGACCACTACATTCTGAACGGCACAAAGCAGTGGATTACCAATGGCGGCGAGGCCGACATCTACACCATCTTCTGCGTTACCGACCCGGAACGCGGCGCGCGCGGAGTATCCGCCATTCTACTTGAGAAGGACACCCCGGGTTTCACGTTCGGGAAGAAGGAGAACAAGCTGGGAATCAGGGCTTCGGCTACGAGAGAACTCGTCTTCCAGGACTGCCGTGTGCCGGCTGGAAACCTGCTTGGCAAGCCCGGCACCGGCTTCTTCATCGCCATGAAGACGTTCGACCTCTCGAGGCCGGGCGTTGCCGCGCAGGCGCTCGGGATCGCGCAGGGAGCGCTCGACCTTGCCGTGCAGTACAGCCGCAAAAGGCATCAGTTCGGTGCTCCCATATCGAGTTTCCAGGGCGTTCGCTTCATGCTGGCCGACATGGCCATGAAGGTCGAGGCTGCGAGAGCTCTGATCTACGCCGTGGCCCGCTGGATCGACCAGGCCGACCCCAGGAAATCGACCGTCTATTCCGCCATGACAAAGTGCTTCGCTTCGGACGTGGCTATGGAGGTCACGACAAACGCCGTCCAGATATTCGGCGGATATGGTTATATGAAAGACTATCCGGTCGAGAAATACATGCGCGACGCGAAGATCACGCAGATCTACGAGGGAACGAACCAGATCCAGCGTGACGAGATCGGCCGGGGACTGATTGCGGCCGCAGCAAGCACTTGATAAGCTTCTTAACCACGAAAGGGAGAGGATTCAGGGTTCTGGATCTAGGGCGGATGTAGGGGCGAAGCATTTGCCGTGTAACAGAGAATCACACCTCTGATCTGTGGGGCAAATGCTTCGCCCAGACCTGCAAGCGCAGACCCCAGACCCTACACTCAATCTCCTTTCGCGTTTTCTGCCGGGATTTCGTGCTTTCGTGACCAACAAGGAGCTCGGGTTTGAAGATAGCAGTATGCATAAAGCAGGTACCGCAGACGACTGAAGTCAAGATCGATCCGGAGACACATACGCTGATCCGGGAAGGAGTCGAATCGCAGATCAACCCTTTCGATCTCTACGCTCTGGAGGAAGCCGTTCGCGTAAGGGAGCGGCTCGCGGAACAGGCAGAGGAGTCAACGGTAACGGTGATCACGATGGGTCCGCCGCAAGCCGAGGCGGCGCTTCGAGAAGCGATCTCCCTTGGCGGGGATGACGCCATCCTGCTGTCGGACCGCGCGTTCGCGGGGTCTGACACCTGGGCCACGTCCTACGCTCTCGCGCGGGCGCTTGCCAAGATCGAGCCGGACCTGGTCTTCTGCGGAATGCAAGCGATTGACGGCGACACAGGCCAGGTCGGGCCGGGCATCGCGGTTCATCTCGACTACGGGCAGGCCGCGTACGTCGCCCGCATCGAGTCGATCGAGAAACGCAGGATCACGGTCAAGCGCCTGCTTGAAACTGGTTACGAAAGAGTGGCTGTCCGAATGCCTGCTGTTCTCACTGTCGTGAAGGAGATCAACGAGCCGCGCACGCCGTCCCTCAGAGGCAAGATGAACGCGAAGAAGGCCGAAATCCCGGTCTGGAGAGCGGCCGACATCGCCGCTCCGGAGGATAAGATCGGTCTGCTCGGCTCGCCGACACAGGTCATCAAAGTCTTCAGCCCGCCTCACCGCGAGGGCGGCGAGAGGTGGACGGGCGAGCCGGCCGAGCTTGCAGACAAGCTGTGCGAGTTGCTGGCGGAGATGAAGATCGTATAGCTATCAGCAATCTGCCGTCGGTCTGGCGCTGAGGGCGGCCGGCTGCAGACACCCGTCAACCGGTAGCTCGAGAGGTAAGTATGTCGATTCGAGTGATAGAGGAGAAATGCAACGGATGCACGCTCTGCGTGAAGGTCTGCCCGCAGGGCGGCATACAAGTGAAAGACAAGCTCGCTACGATTGAGCTTGACCGGTGCAACTTGTGCGGCGCATGTGTCTCCGCCTGTCAGTTCCGGGCTATCAAGATCGAGATAGAGAAGCAGCCCAGAGAGGACCTATCGCGGTACAGCGGCGTCTGGGTCTTCGGCGAGCAGTCGCGGGGCCGGATTGCCCCGGTCGTCTTCGAGCTGATTACGGCGGGCCGCCAGCTTGCGGACGCACGGAAGTGCGACTTGGCTGTGGTGGTGCTAGGGGAAAGCCTCGACAAGGCTATACAGGGCCTGTCCGACTACCCCATCGACAAGATACTGATCTGCGACGCACGCGAGCTTGCCGCCTACGATGCGGAGCGCTACTCCCGAGTGCTCTCCGACCTCTGCCGACAGCTCAAGCCAGAGATAGTGCTGGCGGGCGCCACCACAACCGGCCGGTCATTCCTCTCAAGGGTGGCAGTCCAACTCTACACCGGCCTCACTGCCGACTGCACGGGCCTGGCGATCGGTGAGGACGGTTTGCTCCACCAGACCCGCCCGGCCTTCGGCGGCAACATCATGGCCGAGATCATCTGCCCGTACACCAGGCCCCAGATGTCCACCGTCAGGCACAAAGTCATTCCAATGTGCCCCAAGTCGCCGAACGGCCGGAAGCCGGACGTGGTGCGGTTGAACCCGAAGCCGCAGCTCTTCGGCTCGCGAAGCGAGCTACTGGAGTTCATCGAGCAAGTCGAGAGCACTATCAACATCGTGGATGCCGACGTGATCGTCTCCGGCGGGCGGGGCATTCAAGCGCCGGACAACTTCGCGGTCCTCGAGGAGCTCGCCAAGGCGCTCGGAGGCGCCGTCGGGGCAAGCCGAGCAGCGGTGGACGCCGGATGGATCCCTTACTCCCATCAGGTCGGGCAAACGGGCAAGACAGTCTGCCCCAAGCTGTACATCGCCTGCGGGATCAGCGGCGCGGTACAGCACCTGGCCGGGATGTCCAGCGCTGACACGATCATCGCCATCAACAAAGACCCGAACGCTCCCATCTTCCAGGTTGCGGACTTCGGGATCGTAGGCGACTGTCTCGAAGTGGTGCCACTGCTCACGCGGAGGATCGCTGCACTGCGCGGTACCGCTGAAGGCTCAACGGGTTAGCTCGCGAGTGCCGTCCGGTCCTTGCAGGGAAGGCCCTCGGCGGCTACAGCTTGCCCGCCGCCCAGAGCATGCCGCGGGTCATGATCGTCAGTACTTCGGGCACGCGCAGATCCGCGGCTACGTGCCCGAGCGATGTGTAGAACACCCTTCCGCGGCCGTAGTGCCTCTTCCAGACTACCGGCATCACGCAGCCCTCGACCCAGAAAGCGTGCTCGCCGCTGAATGTGGTGGTAGCCAGCACCTCGTTGCAGGGGTCCGCGTGCATATAATACTGCTCGGACCGCATCTTGAAGTCCCGGATGCCGGCAGTGATGGGATCGCGGCGGTTCGTTATGTTAACCTCATAGTCCACGATGCCGCCCGGATGCGCCACCCACTGGCCTCCGACCATGAACTGATACTCCGTCTCGTTCCGAAACGCATCTCCCATCCCGCCGTGGCAGCCCGCTATGCCCGTCCCGTTCGACACTGCCGTGAGCAGCGGCTCGAGTTGGTCCAAAGTGATCGTGCCCATCGTCCATATCGGAACGATCAGGTCCAGCGGATCGAGCTTCGCCTGGTCTCTGAACGCATCCAGCGTGTCAGATAACTCGACCTCAAAGCCATTGTCCCTCAAGGCGCCTGCCAGGATTTCGGACACTTGCTTCGGCTCGTGTCCCTCCCAGCCGCCCTGGACTATCAAACCAGAACTCATGACACCTCCTATGACGGTTCAGTCGGCGGCTCCATAACGCCGATCTGCACGTTCTTGAACCTGCTCGGCGCAACGCCGTGCCCGACCCGGCCAGCCTGAGGCGGCTCCCCTTTGCCGCAGCCCGGTATGCCGTACATATTCCACTCGCCACCCCTGCCGGAGACCGCGTCGCAGCTCCCCCAGAACTCGTACGTAATCCCAGTATAGGTTGGGTTCTTCAGCATGCGGCCCAGACTCCCGTTCTCGACCTCCCAGGCAATCTCCGTTGCGAACAGGAAGTTCAGGCGTTTGTCGTCTATGCTGAAGGACTTGACGGCGGATGCGAAGATGCCTTTTTTCGTATCCTTGATGATCTCGTCGAGCGTCCAGTCGCCCGGCAGGAGGTTGACGTTGGTCATCCTGATGAGCGGAATCCGGTTCCAGCTCTCAGCGCGCATCGCCCCGCCGCTCCGAGACCAACCCATCTTCGCTGCCGTCTCTCTCGAACTCAGATAGCCGCTGAAGATCCCTTCCTTCACAATGTCCACGCACTGCCCTGGAACACCTTCATCGTCGTAGGGGAAGGTGCCCAATGCTCCCGGCACAGTCGCATCCGCCACAATGTTGACTTTGTCCGAGCCGTAGCGGAACTTGCCCAGCTTGTCGGTCGTGAGGAAGCTTGTGCCAGCGTAGGATGCCTCGGTGCCAAAAACGCGATCGAGCTCTATCGGATGGCCGCAGGACTCGTGCATCTGGAGCATCAGGATATCGCCTGCCAGGATCACGTCACGGACATCCGACGGGCACTGCGGCGCCTTGAGCAGATCCGCGGCCTCCCTCGCCGTCTGCTCCGCATGGCCCACGGCGTCCCAGGACTCCACAAACTCGTAACCCTTGGCCGCGTACCCGGCGTCGCCATAAGGCTGGCTGCGGCGCCGCTGCATGTCTCCCTCCCCAATCGCCGTCGCGTCTATCCCGCCGCCGCCCTCGGTCCGCACTTGCTCAATATAGCTGCCTTCAGTGCTTGCAAATGTCTTCTCCGTCCGCCAGAAGTGAGTGTGTCCACCGGCAATCTTGACCTCCGGCTGCTGGCGCATTACCCTGTCGGCATCAAGCAGGAGCCCAATCTTCTCTTCGAGAGGCACTTCGAACGGATCAATCTTCCACTCGCTCTCGAAGTGCCCCTCAGCAGGCTCGACCGGAGCCAGCTTCACATCCTCCTTCTTCAGCCGTGCGCTTGCCCTCGCGATCCGCACAGCGTCGGAAGCGACTCGCTCTGCCTCGTCGTCCGTCAGAACTGAGCTCGAGGCGAAGCCCCATGCCCCATCGGCGATCACGCGCACGCCGAAGCCGCGGTCCGTGGATGACCGGAGTGAATCCACGCGCCCGTTCTTCACCCGGACCTGCTCTTCGACCTCACTGACTATCCGCACGTCAGCGTAGCTCGCGCCGAGGTCCCTGGCCTTCTGCAGAACCTTCTCAGTGAACTCTCTCAACCACTCGCCTCCACTGTCCGTTATCATCGTCTAGGAGCGGCAGCCGGTCGATTCAGCGCGCGCCTCACCCTCCTAGGTTGACGGCCCGGAGGCCGAAGCTGTGCCGAGCCGCGACCGCTCCTATCCCTCTCCTAGAACTCCGTCACTCCCGTGAACCTGAAGTTCTTCACTTTGAGCGCCGGCACCGTAGCCGCGCCCTGAAGGCTCAGCTCCTTGCCGACCATCTCCACGTTCGAGAGCGCCTCAAGAACACTCTCCGTAAACCGAAGGTTCTTCACGGGCTTGGTCACCTTGCCCCGCTCGATCAGGAAGGTGCCGTCGCGCGTCATCCCCGTGAATACGGTAAGCAACGGATGGATTATGTTCGTATAGTTGAACCGGGTGACGAGCAGACCGCGCTCGGTGCTTGCGATCATCTCGTCAACGGTCGCGTTGCCCGGCGCGAGGAACATGTTCCATGCGAACGGCCCGTGCGTTCCGCTGCCGCCGGTCGAGTGGCCTGTCGATTCCTTGCCTTCCTTCTTTGCCGTAAACGAGTCGTACACGACCGTCTTCGCAACGCCATTCACTATCAGGTCGACCCTCTGTTTGGGCACGCCCTCGGCGTCGAACGGATCCACGTTGCCCCGCGGGTCGAAGCCATCGTCCCAGATGGTTATATTCTCCCCACAGACCTTCTGCCCGAGCTTGCCGGCCATGAAGCTCCGGCCTTCCTGGACGGCGAGCGCGCTGAAGCCCGTCCAAGACAGAAAGCTCACGAGCTCCTCGACGCAGTAGGGCGTAAGCACAACATCGTACTCGCCAGGCTCGATCGAGATCGGGTTACGGCTCTTCGCTGCGCGCTCGGCGGCCTCCTGCGCAACCTCCTCGACAGGAATCTTTGCCACGTCGGCAGCCAGCCGGTTGGCGTAGCCGAACCCGGTGTCGGCGGTCATGACCGTCGTAAGGTGGCTCCGCGTGCGGCTGTTGTAAGCCATAATGCCAAGCGAGCTGGCAACCGCATGCTCCTGGTAACCGACGGAGAACGATCCGGCGGCCTCTGCACCCTCCTTCGCGGCAATCTTCACCAGCTTCTCCACGCTCAGAGCGCGATCCTCCGGCGAGAGCTCCGCAGTCCGCTCGAAGAAGGTTTGCGGCGCCAGCGGGATCGGCTTCGGCTCCGGCAGCGACACGAAATCGGGGTTGTCCTCCGCGTGCGTTGCCAGTTCCACCGCCTTCTCGACGGTCCGCCGCACCTCGCCCTCTTCAATGGAGTTGCCCGTCGCAAAACCGATCTTCTTCCCGATGATCGCGCGGACGGCGACCCCGGCGTTCCGTTCCGAAACGTTCTGGTGGATAACCGACCCCGCGAACCTCGTCAGGCTGCTCTGGCCGATGCCGACCGACACCTGCGTCTGATCCGCCTTCGAGACGCTGAGCGCCCGCTTCAGAACCTCGCTCAGCCGGTCCTGCCCGAGGAGCTTGCCGTTCTTGTCACTCATCTCTCAACCCTCCGACTCTCCGGATGGAGATTCCATAACTCCGATCCGCACATTCCTGAACCTTGACGGCGCCACACCGTGGCCGACGTGAGCGCCTTGCCCCGGCTCGCCCTTCCCACAATTCGGTACGCCCCACAGGTGCCACTCGCCGCCTCTGCCGGAGATCGCGTCGCAGCTCCGCCAGAACTCATAGGTGATCCCGGTGTAGGTCGGGTTCCTGAACATCCGGCCAAGGCTGCCGTTCTCGATCTCCCAGGCAATCTCGGTGCCGAACTGGAAGTTCAGCCTCTTATCGTCGATGCTCCAAGAGGTCACCATTGCGGCGTAGATCCCGTTCTTGGTGTCCTTGATGATCTCGTCGAACGTCCAATCGCCCGGCAGCAGGTTGATGTTGGTCATCCTGATCAGCGGAATCCGGTTCCAGCCATCAGCCCGCATTGCTCCGCCGCTTCGAGGCCAGCCTATCTTGGCAGCAGTCTCTCTAGAGCTGAGGTAGCCGCTGAAGATACCTTCTTTCACGATGTCAACTCGCTGGGCTGGCACTCCCTCATCGTCGTACGCGAACGTGCCTAACCCGCCGGGGATCGTAGCGTCGGCCACGATGTTGACCTTGTCCGAGCCGTAACGGAACCGGCCCAGCTTGTCGGTCGTAAGGAAGCTCGTTCCCGCATACGACGCCTCGGTCCCGAAGACGCGGTCCAGCTCTATCGGATGCCCGCAGGACTCGTGCACCTGAAGCGCGAGCATGCTGCCTTCGAGGACCAGGTCTCGGACGTCCGACGGACACTGAGGCGCTTTCAGAAGCTCCGCGGCCTCTTTGGCGGTCTGCTCGGCGTGGCCCGGCAGGTCCCAGCGTTCGACGTACTCGTAACCCCGAGCCGCGTGGTCGCCGCCGAGCTGCGGATACGACCGCCGCTGCATCTCGCCTCCCTCGATCGCCGTAGCCGCAATCCCTCCGCCGCTCTCGATCTTCGCCTGCTCGATATAGCTGCCATCGGTACTGGCGAATGTCTCGTCGGTGCGCCAGGACTCCATCGAGCTTTCGGCGATCTTGATCTCCGGTCGCTGGCGCATGACCTTGTCTGCATCGAGCAGGAGACCGATCTTCTCCTCGAGAGGCACTTCGAACGGATCGATCTTCCACTCACTCTCGAAGCGTCCTTCAGCAGGATCCACCGGCGCCAGCTTGACGTCCTGTTTCTTCAGCCGCGCGCTGGCCTCGGCAATCCGCACGGCCTCTGCTGCCACCCGCTCGCCTTCCTCATTCGTGACCGTGAAGCTCGAAGCAAAGCCCCACGCGCCGTCTGCGATCACGCGCACGCCGAAACCGTAGTCCGTGGAGGACGCAAGCGCGTCCACCTTGCCATTCTTGATGCTGATGGACTCCGAGGCGCCGCGCACAATCCGGACATCTGCGTAGGTCGCGCCGAGATCCCTGGCCTTCTGCAAGACTCTCTCAGTGAACTCTTTCAACCTTACAGACTCCCTTATCTCAAAGTAGCGTCCCGCTCTCGATTCGGGGCCGGAAGCCGAATCACACTATAGCAGGCATGCGGTGGAAGAGTCAAGCGTATCTTGAACTTGCGGTTTGGCCGTATGAGGGTTTGCTGGTTGGGGTTGGCAGGGGCTTAGACCGCCCCTGCCACAAAGCGACGCCGACACTACTGCCCGGTCTTGCCGGTCTGCCCCATCTGCATGGGTGGGTGTCGGTTCTCAGTGTAGGTTTCGCAGTCCGCGTGGTCCTCATGCAGGTTCACGTGTACTGCTTCTGCGATGCACTTGGTGTTCTGGTTGTAAGAGCAGTCTCGGGCCGAACACAGTAAGATCCTTCCGGCGTCTCCTCCTTGCATGGGCTGCTGCATCTGGTTCACCTCCCATTCCAGCAGAGAGTACGGTGGCCCTGCCATTCGTCGTCAGTGTGCTACCCAACCCGGTGATGCATCCAAACCACGCAAGCAGCCACTGCCAGTCTCAACGCCGCCTGTTTACAAGCTGTACAATTTGTGCTACAATAAGCCTGGTAGCTTCCCATTGCTATCCGAAGATTGCAGGCGTTTAAGTCCTAGGTTCCGCAGCTTGAGATTCGGGCGGCCTCGCAGCCCCTCCGATCCGGACCTGAGCTTGACGTGCAGAGAAGGAGGGTTGGGGGTTTGCTTACTGGAGTCGTTAAGTGGTTCAGCGACGCCAAAGGCTACGGGTTCATCGCTACCGACGAAGGCAAAGAAGTATTCGTGCACTACTCCGCCATCAATGGCACAGGCCGGAAGACTCTCTACGAAGGCCAGCAAGTGGAATTCGAGATAGCGGAAGGCCCAAAAGGTCCACAGGCTGCCAATGTGACAGTCGTCGGGCAGTGAACGAGAACACTCTAGCCAATCGACCCCCGCGACACTCGCGGGGGTTTCCTTTTTCTGTTCTTGCTAACTGCACTATCAGACGCTTCGCGCCAGCGTGAGAATGTGAACCTCACGTGCACCGGCATCCCTCAGTGCTTGGGCTGCCGAATTGACCGTGCTCCCCGTCGTGAAGACGTCGTCGATCAACAGCAGGCTCCTGCCTGAGATAACGTCCTGCCTCGCAGCCCGAAACGCTCCCCTGACGTTCTCGCTCCGCTGATCGATGGGTAGGTCAACCTGGGGACGCGTGCGGCGGGTCCGTTCCAGCGCGTCGGATGCCACCGGCAGGCCGAAAGCCCGTCCGATCTCTGCAGCCAGCAGCTCAGACTGGTTGAACCCACGCTGCCTAACCCGGGAGGGGTGGATGGGCACGGGAACAACGGGCCCAATCCGGCTGACGAAGCCGCCGCGGCTGCGCAAGTGCTCCACGAGCAGCGCTCCTAGCACTGGAGCAAGCACCCGGTGGCCCGAGTACTTGAGCGCATGGATTGCCTCCTTCAGCACACCGTCGTAGACGCCCACAGCCCTGGCGGAATCGAAACTGAACTCGATGCCGGCACACTCGGCGCACCGGCCCTCCGGGGTCGGCGCCCCGCACCGCCCACAGACCGGCGGCTCGATGAACACGATCTGTTCAAGACACTGTTCGCAGAGATACTTCCTTTGGATCTCCCCGCACACCAGGCACTTGGGCGGGTAGACGAGATCGAGCAGCCCGGTCCAGAAATCGCGAAACCAGCGGCTCGCGGACGGAATCGGCGTTCGCCCGTCGGATGCTCTGTTCAACGCTTCCCTCACAAGAATGCTGGCCCAGTGCCACTCCGCCCAAAGCGCACCGCGCGGCCCTGCGGGACCGATGGCCGGCGCAGTGGGCGGCCGCTGCCTCCGGGCCGGCTCACACCGGCGGGATCGGCACCAGTTCCACCCCGTCGCCGCCGCCTACCGCGACCGCAAACCCCTCCCGGCTGGCGGCCGCGCCCCACCGGCCTGAGGGATCCAGCGCAAGGACCGCGATCATCGAGTCGCGCATACGTGGATCGTCAGACACTGCCCATTGCACCGTAGACCGACACGCGGACATCGGATCGGCGCCCCGCCGCATCTCCTCGACGACACAAAAGCTCACGACGTAGCGCATGATATCTTCGCCGTTGCCGGTGGCCGCCGCCGCGCCGGCCTCGTTGCCGCAGTACAGGCCGGAGCCGATGAGCGGCGTGTCCCCCACCCTGCCTGCCATCTTATACCGGATGCCGCTCGTTGACGTGCCGACACAGAGGCTGCCATCGCAGTCCAGAGCAATGACGCACACCGTGTCGTGAGAACGCTCGGCCGCCTCTGTCTGCTTCCATTCCTCCCATTCAGCCCTTCTCTGCTCCGTCAAGAGCTTCTGAGGAACGAACCCTTTGCTGACGGCGAAATCCCTCGCGCTCTCTCCGACAAGCAGGCAGTGCGGGGTCTGTTCCATAACCTTCCGGGCGACGGAGATGGCCTCGCGGATGTCGCGCAGGCCGGCCACCGCGCCATAGCGCCGACCCGGCCCACACATTACCGCGGCATCCAGCTCGACGACACCGTCGGCGTTCGGGGCGCCGCCGTACCCGACCGACCCAACGTCCGGATCGTCCTCCGTCACTCTGACGCCGCGCTCGACCGCGTCCAGCGCAGTCACCCCCGACAGCAGCAGCCGCACAGTCTCCTTGCACGCCGCAACTCCGAAAGGCCAGGTGGCTATTGCGATCGGCTCCATCCGCTTGCTCCCCTTCCAGCGCTCATGCCCTGGGATGCGACTTCCGGTAGACCTGACGCAGGTGGTCCCGGCTGACGTGGGTGTAAATCTGCGTCGTCGCGACGCTCGCGTGCCCAAGCATTTCCTGAATCGACCTGATGTCCGCGCCGTGCTCGAGCAGATGAGTGGCGAACGAGTGGCGCAGCACGTGCGGCGTGATCTGCTTCGTTATGCCTGTCGCGCGAGCGTGTTTTTTGACGATCTTCCAGAACCCGACACGGGTCATCGGTCCGCCCCGCCTGGTCAGGAAGAGGTACTCGCTTCTGCCCTCCTTGGCGAAGGCAGGCCGGCACTGTGCAAGATAGCGCTCGATCATCTGCGTCGCTATCTCCCCGATCGGCACCACCCGCTCCTTCGATCCCTTGCCCAAGCACCGAACAAACCCGACGGCCAGGTTCACGTCCTCGACGCGGAGGCCTGTAAGCTCCGAAACACGGAGGCCGGTGGCGTAGAGCGTCTCGATCATGGCGCGGTCGCGGAGGCCGTTCGGGTCAGCGAGATCGGGTTGGCTGAGCAGCCGGACGACCTCATCCTCTGTCAACGTCTTTGGCAGCGGCTTTGCCGGTCGCGGACTCTCGATCATCCCCGCGATATCGCCGCTGACCTCCCCTTCCCGCAGGAGGAACTTGAGGAACGCCCGTATCGCCGCGACCTTCCTGGCGACGCTCGCAGTCGCATAGCTCTCCTTGCGAAGTCGCGCGAGGAACCGATTCAGCACGTCCTCCGTCACGCTCTCGACCGACCGAGCCCCCACCTCCTCCAGAAACCGGACGAACTGAGCGATGTCGCGGCCGTAGGAGGCGATGGTATTCGGAGACAGCCCGCGCTCGACGAGACAGTAGTCCAGGAACCGCTGTGCCAGGGCGTCCATCATCTCCTCCTGAACACCCTGATGGTCGGCGCCATGTACTTCAGGTCGTGCGGCAGCTTTTCAGTGGGACCGAAATCGATGCCAAGAGCGGAGAGGCCGTTCCTGAAAACCGCAGCCTCGACGTACGACCGACCGAGCTTCCGGAGGAACGTTTCGACGCCCCGGTCGTGGAGCCGGCGGAGGTCTTCGTATTCGTAGTCGCTGATCACGACGTAATCCGGCCGTCCGCGCGTTATCAGGTCGGAATCCCAGGGCAGGCGGGGATTGCTCATCAAACGGTAGGGCGATTCCGACATGAGGTCGTAGCGATTCTTGGGTCCAACTGTGCCGATTATGCCCGGCGCAAGCGGCGGCGAGTAGAACCAGGGGATCGTGGGAAGCCCGATGCGCGCTCCGCGCGGCACATTGGCCCGAAACCACAGGGCGGCCTCCGTCCTTGGGTCTGGCTGGGAAAAGAGCCGATCGAACGCAAGGGCGTAGACTCCCGTATAGCCTATGATGCCGGCCGACACCGCCACCCACACAAGACGGGTTGCGGTCGCTCTGTGGTCTTTGACGACGGCGTACAACTCGGCTATCATCCTCCCCGCAAGTATGGAAAGGGGAATCAGCATCGGGATCGCGTACCGCGCGAAGCGAACGGATGAGAACGAGATGAGAAGATAATACGGTACCAGGAACGAAAGCAGCACGAAGTCAGAGCGCTTGTGGCGTGCCACCGCAAGGGCGACGGCTCCCGCGGACAGCACGAGCAGGAACACCCCCTGGCCGTAACCGAGGGAGTTGGCCAGAACATCGAACCATCCGGGCCCTCTTCCCACGAACAGCAGCCCGTGCCCCGAGGCGGCGTGTTGAAGCTCGTAGAGGAACTTGCCGACGAACCTGCCAGGCCAGATGAGAACCCCGGGCGTCGCAGCGAAGAACGACACGACGAACGCCCCCACAGAAGCCCACAGCCTGCCGTCGCGCAGCCGACTGCGCCAGCCGTCGCCGCTCTCACGAAGGAAGTGCGAGGTAATGATGGGAAGAAGGACCAGCGCCGCGTTGTACTTCGTCCCTGCCGCAAACCCGGCCGCCGCCCCGGCGAGGAGGTAGACCTTGAGCGCAGGCCGCGAGAGCAGCGTCGAGGCCCCGAGAAGCGCCGCAGCTACCCACAGCGCCGCCGGCACGTCCACCGTCGCGAAATGGGAGTGTACAACGTGCAGCGGCGTTATGGCCAGTATGCAGGCTGCCAACAGACCCGCCCCGGTCCCGTAGAGTTTCCTCGCCGCCAGGTAGACGAGCGGGACCGTCAGGATGCCGAACGCAGCCGTCACGAGGCGCGCAACCAGATAGGCCCCGGTCAGGCTGTCATCGACCCTGAACCCGTACGCCTCCCCGATCCGAAGAACGGCAGCGCCGAGGTTCATGTAGAAGGAAGGATAGTTGTAGAAGCCGGGGTCCAGGTCCAGCCTGAACGGGTTAAGCTGCAATATCGCGCCGACCTGGAAGACCTCGTCAGGGTGGAAGGTGAACTTGTGAAGTGCGTCCGGCAGCCCCCAGCGGATACCCCAGAACCGCAAAGCGGCGGCAAGAGCCGTGACACCGACAACCGCCGTACACGCCAGTATCGTGCCGGCGCTCGCCATGCGGGACCCACGCTGCCCTTCCGCAGCCTGGGAAGCGCGCCTCGTTTGTCCCCCCTCTTTAGACTGCGAGCTTCCTTTTCTGTCCCGCCGGGCGGCTGTCTCCGTCGGCGTTCCTCCCCCAGGCGAGGAAAGGCGCGACTCGCCGGTTCCCCCGGGGATGTCCTTCTCCGGTTTGGTGATGGGCTGCTTCCTGGCCACCGGTGCGCTAGCCTCCGCTGCCCGCCGCGTCTCCCCGTTTGCGCGGGCACATCGTGAGTTGGATCAGCACGAAAACGCCGACAGCCATGAGCACATCGCCCGGGCTGATCACCCCGGGCATGATCGCCAGCGGCCTCGGCACGGGGATGAGGTCGGCGAGGAAGTTGAAATGCGTGGCCGGTGACATCACAGCGTGCCGGCTCATATGCGGGCCTAGCTTCGCGGCGTGCGTGAGATTCACCGCCCAAGCGGAAACCGGCATCTTGCCTCCGTTCGCCGCTATGGGCAGGAGGTTCGCCGCCCATCCGGCCAGAAGCCACCGCATGCCAGGCAGCCCACGGTTGGCCCACAGAAAGGCCAGAAGAACCACGGTGGCAGCTACGTGCAGCCAGCCCGTGATCGGAACCCACGATTCGGCGTGGACGAACCGCTTGCCGCCCTGCGAGATAAGTATGAAGGCCACGGGAACGAGCACCAGCCAGAACCATCTGATGTTCAGGTCGGCGAGCCGCCCCACGCGTCCCCTTCTGATAAGCCCTACAATGACGGAAAGGATTGCCGCTTCTAAGGCCACCGCGTCACCTGGACTCGAGCACTCTGAAGAAGGCGTCCACGACTGCAGGGTCGTACCTGGTCCCACGGCCGGACTTGATTTCCTGGACCGCTACCTCGGGCAACCGCGGCTCGTGGTAAGGCCTCTCTGAGGTGATCGCGTCGTAATCGGTCGTCACAGCAAGAATACGCGAACCGAGGGGGATCTCATCGCCGGCCAGGCCGTCCGGATAGCCCGACCCGTCCCAGCATTCGTGGTGGTGCAGGATCAGATCCTCAAGAGAACGGAGGAACGGGACGGCACGCACAATCTCGGCACCCAGCTGTGAGTGGCTCTTGACCTTCTCCCATTCGTCCGGCGCGAGCGCCGTGCTCTTGTTCAGCAAAGACGCAGGCACGTTCACCTTGCCGATGTCTCGGAGCAAAGCCGCATACTCGATCCGGACCCGCTCCTCAGGGCCGATTCCCAGTTCGCCCGCCACAGCCACTGCGTATTCCGCCACCCTCTCCGAATGGCCGATTGTGCCGGAATCCTTGGTCTCCACTGCCGCCGAAAGGGCATACAGCGCCGTCTTGTAAGCCCGCTGCATCTTCCGCGGCTGGTAGACGACCGAGTAATACCAACTGCCGACGGTTATGAGCACTGCTGCGGCGACCGCGGCTATGACCGGCGGACTCCACTGGCTAACCGCTCCCTCCAACGCTGACCTCCTCCCTGTCGACAAGCCTAAGGAAAGCTTTAACAACCTCCGGCGAGAACTGTGTCCCAGCGCCTCTCCGCAGCTCGTTGATTGCGCCTTCCAGGCTCAGCGGCGCCCGGTAGACCCGCTTTTTCGTGGCTCCGCAGCGAGGGCAAACCTGCGGCTTGCCGCCATTCTCCGGCCGGTAGTCACACGAGTCGCAGACCCACTCCATGGACAGCTCCCGGTCATCAGTCATCGCGTCGAACGCATCCGCGACGGCTATTATAGCCGCTTCGATCGGAACGCTGCCGTTCTTCACCCCGTTCTCCGGGTAACCCGAGCCATTCGCCCACTTGTGATGGTACTTTATCCACTCGACGGTCTGATCGAGGAACTCCAGGTGCTGCACGATGTCGGCGCCTTTGCTTGGGTGTTCTTTGATCTTGGCCCATTCGTCGTCGCTGAGCGCGCCAACCTTGTCAAGGATTTGCTCCGAGACCCCTACTTTCCCAATATCGTGCAACAGGCCGGCGTACGGCATAAGCACGATCCGCTCCGCTGGAAGCCGGAGTTCTCGCGCAAGCCGCTCCGAGAGATCGGCGACCCGCTTGAGATGCCCACGTGTGTAAGGATGGTAATGCTGCATGTACGTACCGAGGGTAGCCACGGTGTCCATAAAGACCTGCTGCCGCTCCACAGCCTTCTGCACCGACAACCGGAGCGACAGAACCGGCCCAAGCACCACGAACCCACTCAGAAGCCCTATGTGCGCGTACAGATAGATCATCAGAAGGCTGACCGGGGGAAGCACAAGGTACTGGCTGTAGGTGAGTCGGACACTCTCGAGCAGCAGGATGCGGAACCTCAGGACAAAGCCATACCAGTCTTTGGTGTCTTCCGGGCGGTTCTCGATCAGAATGCGGGTAGTGACGTAGCGCGCCTCGTCCACGAAGAAGTAAGTCGTCACGCAGACGCAGAACGGGACGATGACGCGCAGGATGATCGCGGAAGCCGAGCCGCTCAAGAGGAGTTCGACGGGGTTCGCGCTGCCTCCGGCGGCCCTGTAGGCGAGCGCGGCCGAACCGACCGTAATAGCGTCCAGCGCGGCGTTGCCTCCGATGATCTGCAGCGCGCGTGAGAGGCGGTAGACTCTTCTCCCCTGCCAGAACCCGGCAAGTGCGCTGATAACCCCACGCAGGAAGCTGTTCGGCAGACCCCAGGTATTCTCGCTTATGACCCGAGCGCAGAGCCAGCCGGTGAGGTTGACAAAGAGCATAGGAGCGACAGCGATGACCAGTGCGGCCGCCGGGCCGAAGAGCGCCGCCACAGTCCAATGGATCGGCGCGGCGATCGTGACCTCCATGCTCTTCGTGGTGCTAACGGGAGCGAACTCTGAGGCAATGATGAGAAGCGTGAACAGGAGAGCGCCGCTCCACGCGCCGACCGGGGGCGGAATCGCACAGCACACCCACACGGCCATGGCCACCCCGCCGACAATAGAAGCATGGCAGAAAACATCATACGGGCTCTTCTTACTTGCCATTCGACCCACCGGAGCCACAACAGCCGACTTCCGCTCGCCACCTGAGCCCGGGCTGAGTCCCCCCAAACTATAATTATGCCGCCTCTGGACCGAATCTTGATAGGCGGCGTCAAGCCGCCCCACTCCAGATCCCGCTTTAGCCCTCTTCGGGCCTCATACAAAGATGAGCCAACGGCGCCGGCAGAGTCTTACGTTCTAGCGTGCTTGCTGGGAACCTGCGATCCCGGCTCACCTCACGCTATCACTAGTCGGGAGGCCAGCCTCGCCAAGTGGCTCCGCAGGTAGCAGCCAGTGTCGCCAAGGCGATCAGCACCCTAATCAGGCGTTTCATCTGTTCAACCCCTTTCGCGAGATACTACCCCCATACCGCTCATAGGGGCGCATTCACCGCTTCGCTCGGGTTGATTTACCGCTCGCTGCCAATCACCGCTCGCGCCGTTGGCTCATAACCCTATTCTTCGGTTGTCAAAGTTACCCGACGGTTTATCGCGTCGAGTGTAGCATTCACCACAGCCTTCCACAAATCCTGCTTTACAACCGCAGATCCCGTAAGATAATCCTCTCCCCGATCAGTGATCATATCGATCAGGACCACCACGACGGTCTTCGTCGCCAAAGTCAGGCTTGTTGTCAGCTCCTCGACCACCATGGTTCCATCGGCTGCGCCCGCGTTCTCAACGGCTCGCAGCGTGGCCGTGGCAATCAGCCTCATCTGGCTGTTGCTCGAGCTCAGCCCTGACGCCGTGCCGGTGTACGCGGCGCCATTCGCCGTGAGGTGAACCGTCGCCGCCGCCCTGCTGCCGTCGAGCGAGATCGAGACGTCGGAGAACTTCAGCCTGCTCTGGTCCTTCTTCTCGTTCCCCTGCACCTGGGCCACGCTGACCTTCCTATGGTCCAGCTCGATGCCCAGCCTTGCCATCAAAGCAGACTCGATGTCACGCACAAACTGCTTCGGCGTCCGTCCTCCCGCGGTGAGCACATGCACTTCCTCTATCTCACCATTCGCCCCTGCAACCACCCTCGCGGAGATGACACCCCGCAGCTGGCAGATGACGGATTCGATGTCTCCGAGCCTGTCGTGCCTTTCCACCGCCATCTCTTCTCTCCTTTCGCCTCCCGCTGGAGGCGGGTCAACGCTGACCCGGCTTCTCTTGACGACAAGCCCCTCGTCCCGTTGGGTCGTCTGCGCGCTCGGCCCTCGCCCGCAAGCACGGCAGCGGTTCACTTTCCAAGGGACGTCGGGGTCATCACGTCGCCCTTACCCCCTGAACTTTGCCCCGAAGGCCGCCTCAAGCTTAGTCTTGACTCGGTCAAGCACCTCGCCGATCTCTTCGTCTGTAAGAGTCCGCTCGACTGATCGGAACACTATCGAAACTGTCAGGCTCCTCTCGTTCTCCCCCACTTGAGGACCTGTGTAGACATCGACCAGATCGACGTCCTCAGCGATCTCGCCGCCGGAATCTAGGACCGTCCGGCGTATGTCTGCATACGGCACACTCCGATCTACCACAACCGCAAGGTGGCGGTACACCGCCGGGAACCGCGGCAGCGGCTCGTATCTCAAGCCGACCCTCGGTAGAAGCCGCATAAGCTGGTCAACATCGAGCTCGAACAGACACACCCGGCCGCGAAGGTCGAGCCGCTGCCGTACCCCTGGCGACAACTCGCCCAGAATGCCGACTTCGCCGCCGGCCACTCCGACCAGTGCGCTCCGAGTCGGGTGAAGCAGCGCATGCCTCACAGGCTTGAACGAAACCGCGCCCGCGCCGAGCCGGACGAGAACGCTCTCCAGCGCTCCCTTTGCCAGGTAATAATCAGCCGCAAGGGCCTCCTTGCTCAGATTCCACGCGCTCGCCCACTGGCTGCCCACCGTCACGGCGGCCGCGGACCGGAACTCCTCTATCCCTCCTGCGGCAGACTGCCGGTAGACCTTCCCGATCTCGAAGATGCCCAGGTCTCTAACCCCAACAGCCTGGTTCCGTGCTGTCACCTGCAGCAGCCCCGGCGCCAGCATCGTCCGGAGCTTCGAAGTCTCTTCGGAAAGGGGATTGCGCACTGCGAGGCTCTCGGCCTCAAGGCCGGTTGCCTCAACGCTCAGCGGATCCGTCAGGCTGTGAGTCAAGACCTCCTCGAGGCCGCATGCCATCAGAACTTCTCTCAGCCCCGCCGCAAACCGTCCCGGCTCGCTGTCCTTGCCCTGAAGTGGAGCCGATGGCAGCGTCGCCCCAACGTTTTCGTAACCGTGAATCCGCGCGATCTCCTCGATCACGTCCGCCTCTCTCTCGATGTCGGGACGGAACGTCGGAACCGTCACGGTTATCCTACCATTAAGCTTAGCCGCTATTTTCAGCGCGCGCAAGTGGCAGATCATCTGTTCCGCAGCAAGATTTGTGCCAAGCAGCCAGTTGACGCGCTCCGGGCGCACCTCGATCACTCTCGGCTCGACCTTGCCGGGGAATACGTCCACAATGCCTTCCGCAATCTCGCCCCCGGCAAGGTCTTGCATCAGCTCCGCAGCCCGTCGAGCAGCCAGGTCGGTGATGCCCGGGTCCACGCATCTCTCAAACCTGTAGCTCGACTCCGTGACCATCGACAGCGCCTTGGACGTACGCCGGACCGAGACGGGATCGAAGTTCGCCGACTCGATCAGAATATGCTTTGTGTCTGGGTTGACCTCGGATTCGTAGCCGCCCATAACGCCGGCGATGGCCACCGCACGGTCGCGGTCGGCGATAACGAGCATATCCGGCTCTAGCCTGCGTTCGATCTCATCTATGGAGACTATCCTCTCGCCCTGCCGCGCTCGGCGGACGATGATCTCGTGCCCCGCAAGAAGATCGTAGTCGAAGGCGTGGAGCGGCTGGCCCAGTTCGAACATCACGTAGTTCGTGATATCGACCACGTTGTTGATTGGCCGCATCCCAGCGCGGATCAACCGGTTCTTCATCCAGTCCGGCGATTCCTCGATGGTCACGTTGCGCACTATCATTCCCGCGTACCGGCGGCAGAGGTCGGGGTCGGCGATGCTTATCTTCACGAGCGAGCCCGCCTCCGGGCCTGTCCCCAGAGTCTTGGGGTCGGGAATGGTGAGCTTTGCCCCGGTAATGGCTGAGACCTCGCGCGCCGTGCCGATCACCGAAAGCCAGTCGCCCCGGTTCGGCGTCACTTTTGTGATCAACACCCGGTCGTCACGACCGTCGGGGCTTCCTCCCGCGCGAGCCAGCTCAACGGCCAGCACGTGGATCATCTCCTCGACTTCAAGGCCGGCCATGGTCAGGCGGTCCACAAGCTCATCCGCCGAAGCCGTCAGCTCGACATATTCACTTAGCCATTCAACGGGAACTCTCATTGTCTCTACAAATGCTGTGCACTCGGGAACTGCCTCAAGAACCTCAGGTCGCTCTCCATGAACAGCCTGAGGTCGTCGATGCCATACTTGATCATGGGGATACGGTCTATGCCGACACCAAAGGCAAACCCCGTGTACTTCTCCGAGTCGATGCCACAACGCTCAAGGACGTTCGGGTGGATCATGCCCGCGCCGGCTATCTCCATCCATCCGCTTCCGCCGAGGCTGATCGCGACTTCCGCGCCAGGCTCGACGAATGGGAAGAAGTCCGGTCGGAAACGGACGCGGACCTCGGGGCCGAACATCTCGTGGCAGAACTGGACGAGCGTGCCCTTGAGATCGCCAAGAGTGATATGCTCGTCAACGGCAAAGCAGTCCACCTGATGGAACGTGTGGCCGTGGGTCGCGTCAACGGCCTCGTACCGATAGCACTTGCCGAGCGTGCAGATCCTGAGCGGCGGCTGCTGCTTCTCCATTACGCGGGCTTGGACCGCCGTTGTCTGGGTCCGAAGGAGGTACTTGTCCGTGATGTAGAACGACATCTGCTCGTCCATGGCCGGATGATCCGCCGGGTAGTTCAGGGACTCGAAGTTGTAGTGGTAGGACTCTATCTCCGGGCTTTCGACGATCTGGTAGCCGAGGCCAATGAAGATGCGCTTGATCTCGGCCATTGTCTCGACGAGCACGTGGGGCCGGCCAATACGGTAGAAACGGCCGGGCATAGTGACGTCGAGGGCCTCTGCCGCAAGCCGCCGGCGCGCTTCCTCGGCGGCAATCTGCCGCAGTCGCTCGCCGATCTCAGCTTCGAGCCTGGCCTTGGCTTCGTTCACCCGGCCGCCGAAAGCCGGCCGCTCCTCAGGCGGCAGACCTCCAATGCTGCGTAGAAGCTGTGTCAGCCTGCCTTTCCTGCCGAGATACTCCGTCTCCAGCTCCCCGAGTTCCCTGGAGGACTGCGCCGACGCAATCCGGCTTGACGCCTCGTCCTGAAGCCTCGTTATCGAATCGAGCTCACTCATCTGGTAAGCCGGCCGGTGGAAGCAGGGAATCGCCTGGCAGTCCACACGCCCATCCTGTCCTGTCCGTGTAGGGCAGTCGAAGCCGCCTACTGCAAGGGTACATCAGAGGCGACTCTCATCTGGCTCCCGACTCGTCCGACTCTCTCGACTCCCCCAGAACGCCCAACGTCCAATAGCCACGACCGCCGGTTCCGCTCCGGCTGCTGCCTGCAGGGCCGGAACCCCGCGGCTCTGGCTATTGGACGTTGGGCGATGATTCTGAACGTGGGTCCTAGGACCCATCTCGCCCTCTGCTCGGACGGGGTCTCATACCCCGCTCCAGCAGAGGCATCTATGACGAAATCTGTGCTCGTGCCTGCTCGACGAGCTGCGCAAACGCCTGCGCGTCGTTGACCGCCAGGTCGGCCAGCATCTTCCGGTCTACCTCGACTCCCGCTTTCCCGAGTCCCTCGATAAACCGACCGTAGGTCGTGCCCTGCGCACGGCAGGCCGCGTTGATCCTGATGATCCACAGTCTGCGGAAATCCCGCTTGCGGTTCCGCCTGTCGCGATAGGCGTACTGCATGGCGTGCATGACGGCTTCTTTGGCCGTCTTGAACAGCCTGCTCCTTGCACCCCAGTAGCCCTTCGCTCTCGAAAGCACCTTCTTATGGCGCTTATGAGTCGTTACGCCGCGTTTCACGCGTGGCATATTCGTCTTCTCCCGACCCGGTCTGGCCTACGTACCCGGCAAGAGCCTCTTCGTCTTCTTCAGCTCGCCGCCATGAACCCTGCCTTCGATCTCAAGTCTCCGCTCCCGAGAGCCGGACTTCTTCATCATCAGGTGGTTCATCCCGGCGTGGCCGTGCAGGACCTTTCCCTTTGCAGTAATCTTGAACCGCTTTGCCGCGGTCTTTCTCGTCTTGATCTTCGGCACTCTATACCTCACACGAAGTTTGCAGCCTTCAGCAATCAGCGGGCTCGGGGCCGCCATCCGGCAGGTGAGCCGGTTCGGCATTCCGTGACGAACGGCCCCGGCCACCCTTGCGAGCCTACCGTACCTCCGACGCCGTCTCCTGACCTGCCCGAGCCTCCTGACCGCCAACCGCTGACGGCTGACGGCTCTCGCCCGACTTCGGGCTGAGTATCATCGTCATGGTCCTGCCCTCCATTGCCGGGGGCTTCTCCACGACGGCTATATCCTGAGACTCCTCCGCTATCCGCTGAAGCGACCTCCTGGCAAACTCAGGGTGCGTGATCTCGCGGCTCCGGAAGATGACCGTGAACTTCACCTTGTCACCTTCCTTCAGGAACTTCAGGGCATTCTTGAGCTTGAACTGGAAATCGTGTTCATCTATCCCCGGCCGCATTCGGACGCCCTTCATCTCAGACATCCTGTGCTTCTTCTGGGACTCTCGTGCTCGTTTTCCCTGCTCATACTTCCATTTGCCGTAGTCCATCACCCGGCAAACTGGAGGATTCGCTGAGGGCGCAACCTCTATGAGGTCCAACCCCTTCTGCTGCGCTAGGTCGAGAGCCTGCCTGAGTGGCACTATCCCGACCTGCGTCCCATTCTCGTCGATCAACCTGACTTCACGAGCACGAATCCTTTCGTTGACCCTGAAATCTCTACTTATTGCCGTTTCACCCCAAGTTCAGCGGCGGCGCTTCCGGAGCGCGCCACTCGCCGGATTTTCCCTGATAGTATAGCCAACCATCAGGAGGCTGTCAAGTGCAGCGCCGAACAGCACGCGGCGTTCAGCATTCAGCGCTCAACCTTCGACATTCAACTCGCCTCTCAAGCTCGCAACGAACTCATCAAGGCGGCTCGGACCGAGGTCGCCGCGGTCGCGCGAACGGACCGACACCGTGCCTTGCTCGACCTCCCGGTCCCCGATGACCAACATATAAGGAATCTTCTCAAGCCCTGCCTCACGAACTTTATGCCCGGTCTTCTCGTTCCGAGCGTCCACCTTCACTCGGAAGCCAGCACTCGCCAGCTCCGATGCCACCATGTTCGAGCAGCCGTGGTGTCGGTCGGCTATCGGCAGAACGATCACCTGTACCGGAGCCAGCCACAGCGGAAACGCGCCTGCGTAATGCTCGATCAGCACCGCGAAGAACCGCTCCAGCGACCCGAGCAGCGCCCGATGGATCATTATCGGACGATGCGCCTTGCCATCTTCACCGATGAACGTGATATCGAACCTCTCGGGTTCGTTGAAATCCACCTGGATGGTGCTGCACTGCTGCTCACGCCCGAGCGCATCCTTGATCTTGACGTCTATCTTGGGGCCGTAGAACGTGCCGGCGCCTTCATCGACCCTGTAGTCCGGATGCCTGGACTCCAGCGCCTTTCGCAGGGCCAGTGTTGCCTTGTCCCAGCCTTCGTCGTCACCGACATACTTCTCCGGCCTCGTCGAAAGGTACACACCGTACTCGTTGAACCCGAAACGCGACAGCATGTCCATCACGAAATTGAGGACCCTCATCACCTCGTCGTCGAGTTGGTCAGGGTGGCAGAATATGTGCGCGTCGTCCTGTGTGAACCCGCGCACGCGGATAAGCCCATGCAGCGTTCCGCTCCGCTCGTACCGGTAGACGGTCCCGAGCTCCGCCCACCTGATCGGAAGCTCGCGGTAGCTTCTGATCCTCGTCTTGTAGATGGCCAGGTGGAACGGGCAGTTCATTGGCTTGATCCGGTAGGGCTTGCCTTCGACCTCCATCGGGCCGTACATGCTCTCGATGAAGAAGTCAAGGTGACCGCTTTTAGCCCAGAGGTCCTGTCTGGCAATGTGCGGCGTGGCGACAAGCTCATAGCCGCCTTCGAAATGCGCCTTCCGCCAGTAGTCCTCGATAATCTGGCGCACGAGCGCGCCCTTCGGATGCCAAAGCACCAGGCCGGGACCCACTTCCTCGTCGATCGAGTAAAGCTCCAGTTCGCGCCCAAGCCTCCTGTGGTCGCGCTTCTCGGCCTCCTCCAGCCGGCGGAGATAGTCGTCCAGCTCTTCCCTGGTCGGCCAGGCGGTGCCGTAGATACGCTGGAGCATCGGATTTCGTTCGTCCCCGCGCCAGTACGCGCCTGCTATCGAAAGCAGCTTGTAGGCGCCGATCTTTCCCGTGCTCTCGACGTGCGGGCCGCGGCACCAGTCAACGAAGCCGTCCTCCTCGTAAACTGTGGTGATCTCGTCCGGGTTCTCACGTATAAGCTCCAGCTTGTACGGCTGGTTGGCAAAGACGCGCTCGGCCTCCTCCTTGGTGACCTCCCGGCGCACGAACCTGTTGCCTGAGGATATGATGCGCGCCATCTCAGCCTCTATCCGCTCCAGGTCCTCAGGTACGAACGGCTCCGGCTTGTCGAAGTCGTAGTAGAACCCATCCTCTATCGCCGGGCCGATGCCGATCCTGACCTCCGGGAAGAGGTTCTGCACCGCGTGCGCCATCACATGCGCCGCCGAATGTCTCATCTTGTCCAGGTCGTCTGATCTCTCCACCCTGCTCTCCATCACGTCTCGGCAGTGCCGCGGTCCGAACGCCGGATGCGGAATAGGCCCCGTCGCGAGCCGCCCTCATTCCGCATTCAGCATTCAGTATTCGGAATCGCCCTACCCAACATCCCTCCTGTCGCCGAATCCGTTCGGATGGCTCGAATGCCACTTCCACGCCGTCTCGATGATGGTGCGCAGATCGCGGTAGCGCGGCTCCCAGCCAAGCTCGCGTTTGATCTTCTCCGAGCTTGCGACGAGCCTTGCCGGGTCCCCCGGCCTTCTTGGCGCCGGGACCGCGTTCACCTTCCGGCCGGTGACATCTTCGGCTGCGGAGATCACTTCCTTCACCGAGTATCCGCTGCCGTTACCCATGTTGTAGACGGTGCTCGGCCCGCCTGATTCCAGTGCTTCGAGCGCGAGAAAGTGGGCCTCAGCGAGATCCGTCACGTGGACATAGTCCCGGATGCAGGTGCCGTCGGGCGTCGGCCAATCGGTGCCGAACACCTTGATATCCTCCCGCTTGCCAAGCGCCGCATCCAGCACGAGCGGGATCAGATGATGCTCCGGGCTGTGGTCCTCGCCTATCGTGCCGGACGGATCGGCGCCTGACGCGTTGAAATAGCGCAGCGAGACCGACTTCAGCCCGTAAGCTCTATCGTACTCCGCCAGGATCTGCTCGAGCATCAACTTGGAGCGGCCATAGGGGTTCGTCGGGTCCTTCGGATGTTCCTCGGGGATCGGGACGGCCTCCGGCTCACCGAAGACCGCCGCGCTCGAGGAGAAGATCATCTTCTTCACTCCCGCCGCCAGCATCTCGTCGAGCAGCACGAGGCTCTTCGAGATGTTGTTCGTGTAGTACTTCCTCGGGTCCGCGACCGACTCGCCCACGTCCGCGAATGCCGCAAAGTGCATCACGGCGTCGATCTGGTGCCGCGAGAAGATCCCTCGAAGCAGCCGCGCATCGCCTATATCGCCGACCACGACCTCGCTTCCGCACGCAGCCCCGCGATGGCCGTAGCTCAGGTCGTCAAGATTCACGACCTCTGTGCCTCGATCCACCAGCAGCTTGACCGCATGCGAGCCGACGTACCCCAG
>Ga0315282_10000672_pt1 | contig 67265 bp, 65 predicted proteins | sample YL17G07_20_MG_FD_203693 | JGI IMG/M metagenome (GOLD analysis project Ga0315282, IMG submission 203693) | Sediment microbial communities from Yellowstone Lake, YNP, Wyoming, USA - YL17G07_20 | ecosystem: Environmental > Aquatic > Freshwater > Lake > Sediment | place: USA: Wyoming | collected...
ACTAGCTGTTATCAGAGTAAGACTCTCTGTTACTGTCCGGGCACACTGGAAGTGACCGACTGTTGGAATTATTGCATCGGGTACTGTGAAGGCACGATTTGCCTTCACTGAGTAGTGGCTGAGAATAGCGATTGGAGGCCTTGCAGAATTGCAGCCATTGCGAAGTTGCAAGAGTCCGTCTAGTCAATAAGTCCTTGACGCTTCGAGGTGACCGTCATCTGTCGGGGAGGTGACGGTCACCTGTCGCTGACTTTCGCTCCAGAAAGGGGTATCTTAACCATCGAAGTGCACCCGCACTTGCCATCCAGGCTACCGTGAACTCCGATGAGCCGATTCTTCATGCTCCTTGCAGCGTGCATTCTTCTTCTCCTGTGCGGAAGCTGCGACACCTCATTTAGCCCGAGCGCCCCATTTCAACCGAGGATGGTGGTCTATTGCGTGCTTACCACGGACTGCGATACGCAGTACGTCAGGGTCTATTCCACCTACAATCCGCCAAACAACGACCCGACGAAGAACCCAGACGAAGTTTCGGTAAGGGATGCGCAGATCAACATTGTGGAAGAGGGAGGCACAACCTTCAGTTTCCAGCAGATGGCCATCCCGCGGCTTGACACGAGTCGCTACTTGAGCGGCATCGACGCCTACTATGCATATCCCTTCCGTCCCAAAAGAGGGAATACGTATACGCTCACTGTGTCGTCGGCCTCATTGGGGACTGTGACAGCGAAGACGACCGTGCCAGGCCGGGGGAGCGTGGAGCCGGTCAATTCCTTTGTTCTTTCGAATCCCCGCACGAGTTCGGTTGATTTTGGCCTCAGTGCGAGGCTCGCGCCTGAGGCGAAAGGTTTTCTGGGCCGAATTTGCGTTGACTATCTGTTCACGTTGGATGACAGAACCTACACGCCGAAAAGGTTTGAGATTCCGCTCGGACGCCAAGTGATCAGCTGTTTCTGGGGATTGTTCAAGGAAACCTATCCGCGTCCGACGCGAAAACACATCGCTCAGGAACAGGTTCCGTACAGTCGCATGGTTTATTTGAACAAGTTGAGCTACATCTACGATCGGGAAGGAGCTGGGATTCGATTTAAACACGCAGTGTTCTATATCATTCAGTTCGACGCACCACTGTGGAACTTTTATGGGCTGGCGAACGGATTTCAGGACAGATTCTCGGTGCGGACAGATGAACCCGACTACACGAATATCCCTAACGGCGCCGGAGTTTTTGGAAGCACCACCGTCGATTCGCTTGTCTGGCCGCTGCCCGAGATCATAGGGCATCTGGACCCTGGATGTTACTAGAGCGTATCTCAAAAATGGTACTTGTACTTTGATTTAACGCTGTGTACTTTGACATCCATCCCGCAGGTCTGGCCATCTTCATCGCCATTCTCGCAATCGGGCTCCTCCTGAAGAAAGCCTTCTGCAGCTGGCTGTGTCCCATGGGGACATTGAGCGAATCGCTCTGGCGTTTCGGCAGGAGGTTGTTTGGCAAGAACCTTCGTGTGAACAGGTGGATCGACTACCCACTCCGTTCGATCAAATACCTCCTTCTCCTCTTCTTCGTCTATTCCGTCTGGCAGATGGACGCCGGGACGCTCAGGTATTTCATCTACAGCCCGTACAACAAAGTCGCTGTTATCAAGACGTACTTTTTCTTCGCTCACCTCACGTCGTTTGCGTTCTGCACCATCTTGATCCTCGTGGTGCTCTCCGTCGTGATTCAGAATTTCTGGTGCCGCTATCTATGTCCGTACGGCGCACTTCTGGGGATGCTCAGCTGGCTCAGTCCGTTGAAGATCACGCGACAGAAGTCGACGTGCATCGATTGCGAACTCTGCACCAAAGCTTGCCCGACCGCTTGCTTCTCCGGATCCCGGCCAGGCCGCCCGCGCGTCCGTCGCTCGGATTTTCCTGCTTCTTCTTGCTTTTCCCCTCGTTCTTCGCTAAGTTCACGTCACGTTTGTTCTTTCCGTCGCTGAACATCCACTCATCTGGTGCCATCACCAAGAAATAGTCTTGTGTCTTTGAGACCTCACCCTAGCCCTCTCCTAAGAGGAGAGGGGACAACGTCCCTTCCCTTCTGAGGGGAAGGTCAGGATGGGGTCTGCTTTCGTACATCGAACCGCTCAAGAAAACACCAGAAGACTTATTTGGCGCGGCACGAGCCAATCTGAAGTGACAGCGCGGATGTTCCCGCGACGAAATCCCGAACGCTTATGAACACTCAATCCGCCAAGCCGGCCTCAGTCCTGGTCATCGGTTGGTGCACCGTCATCGCGTCGGGGATCATGGTGGTCGTGAACGTCGTGAGCCTCCTGAGCTTCAGCGCCTATGACACGATCGGCCTCAACAGCCCCCTCCTGGCGCCGTACCTCTCGCAGGCGATGAAGAAGGTGATGGATCTGTACCGCTACAGCCGGATGTGGACCGTGTACGGGATCTTCTATTTCCTGTTCGTTCTGTTCGCCGGAATTCAGTTCTTGAGACTGCGCGCATGGGGGCGCACCGCGATGGAGGCGGCGTGCTGGATCGGCTTTCTCAATGCCGTGGTCGATACGCTCCTGAGCTACGTGATGTGGCATAGCATGCAGGAAACCCTGTCGGCAGTGCTGCGGGGTCTCGGGGGCGTACAGTACTCGTACCTCAATCCGATCGGGTTCTTCACGATCGTCGCCGGGTTCTTCCTCTGGGTCATCCCGTGCGGCCTGATGATCGTGTTCCTGAGAAGGCCGAAGATCCGGGAAGCCGTAAGCTTGCGATAGAATAGACTTCTTGACTGTGAGCGAACATGGGTGCTGCAAGACGAGCCAATGAGAGGGTTCTCTACCATCTGCGACGCCTGGGTGCCGATGTCTCGAAGCCTCGCGAGGTGGAGTTCTTCATCTACATCCCTACCGAAGAAGGGGCTTACCGGGTCGCGGCCGAGCTCCAGAAAGAAGGATACGACGTTCACGTCGATCCGAGGGGGAAGGGAGGGCAATGGCTCTGCTTCGCGACGAAGACGATCGTGCCCTCACTCGACGAGATGAACCGGATAGGCGAACATTTCACGAACCTGGCTGAGTCGTACGGCGGGAACTATGACGGCTGGGGGACGGGCATCGAAGGGGAAGGGGACGAAGGGGATCTGCCGGATGAGTCAGAGGATCCAGACGACCAAGCCACATGACGAAGAGGTTGAGATGAACTTCAGCCAAAGTGTATCTGCAATTGTTCTCACGCTCCTGCTGGCGGGCTGCTCGCGTGCGCCGGAGTACGACGTCGTCATACGCCGCGGCACAATCTACGACGGCAGCGGGAAGCCGCCCTATGTTGCTGACGTCGCCATCAAGGGTGACAGGATCGCCGCGGTGGGCAAATGGGAAAATGTCCGTGGAAAAACGGAGATCGACGCGTCAGGGCTTGCCGTCGCGCCCGGCTTCATCAACATGCTCAGCTGGGCCACCGAGTCGCTGATCGAGGATGGCCGGTCTGAGAGCGACATCCGGCAGGGAGTGACGCTGGAGGTGTCTGGCGAAGGGGAGTCGATGGGTCCGCTGAACGAGAAGATGAAGCAGGTGATGACCGATCAACAGGGAGATATCAAGTATAAGATAGAGTGGAGCACACTGAACGAGTATCTAAAGTACCTCGTAAAGCGGGGGATTTCGACGAACGTAGGCTCGTTCGTCGGAGCGGCAACCGTGCGCGAATACGTCCTCGGCTTCGCGGATCATGCGCCCAACGTGCAGGAGCTTGAGCAAATGCGCGGATTGGTGAGGCAGGCGATGGAGGAAGGCGCCTTCGGCGTCGGCTCGGCGCTCATCTATGCGCCCGGCTACTATGCGAAGACCGACGAGTTGATCGAGCTCTGCAAGGTTGCCGCCTCGTATGGCGGTATGTGTATCTCCCACATCCGAAATGAAGGGAATGGACTGTTGGCGGCGGTCGATGAGCTAATGAAGATCTCCCGTGAGGCCCACATTCCGGCCGAGATCTATCATCTCAAAGCGAGCGGCCGGTCCAACTGGGGGAAGATGGACGAGGTCATCAAGAGGGTGGAACAGGCTCGGAGCCAGGGCCTCAGGATTACAGCCGATATGTACAGCTACACGGCTGGAGCAACCGGTTTGGATGCTTCGATGCCGCCGTGGGTGCAGGAGGGTGGACTCAAGGAGTGGATCAAGCGATTGAAGGATCCGACGATTCGGAAACGGGTAGTGCGAGAGATGCGCACGCCGACGGACAAGTGGGAGAACCTCCTGCTTGCCGCGGATTCCCCGAAGAACGTTCTGCTCGTCGGTTTCAAGCAGGACAGCCTCAAGTACCTGACCGGCAAAACCCTCGCGGAGGTCGCTGCACTCCGACACAAATCGCCGGAGGAGACGGCGATGGATCTCGTGATCGATGATGACAGTCGGGTTGGGACCATCTACTTCTTAATGTCCGAGGAGAACCTCAAGAAGGAAATGGCGCTGCCGTGGGTTAGCTTCGGATCCGACGAGGCCTCCCTCGCGCCTGAAGGAGTTTTCCTCAAATCGAATCCGCATCCCCGGGCATACGGCAATGTTGCGCGCCTGCTCGGCAAGTACGTCCGGGACGAGAAGATCATCCCTCTGGAGGAGGCGATCCGCCGACTGACGACGCTGCCAGCCCAGAACTTGCACCTTCAGGAGCGCGGAGCCCTCATTCCGGGTTACTATGCGGACATCGTTGTGTTTGATCCGGCCAAGATCGCCGATCACGCCACCTACGAGAAGCCGCAGCAATACGCCACGGGTGTGGTTGACGTTTTCGTCAACGGGAAACAAGTCTTGAAGCATGGGGAACATACAGGAGCGAAGCCCGGAATGGTGGTCAGGGGGCCCGGATGGAAAAAGAAGTCGGAGTAGGGGATGGATCTCGGAACACTTGTCGTCATTTCGGTCCTTATCTTCATTGTTGCTGCCCTGTACTCTTCCGTCGGCCACGGTGGAGCCTCGGGGTACCTCGCGGTACTCTCCTTCTTCGCGGTGACGCCGGCCGCCATGTCGTCGACAGCGCTGGTGCTCAATGTTCTCGTTGCGGGGGTGGCAATGTTTTCGTACTACCGGGCCGGCCATCTCTCCTGGAAACTCTCGCTCCCCTTCATTGTCCTCTCAATACCGATGGCTTTCGTCGGCGGCCTGCTCCGTGTTTCTGATCGCACGTACTTCGTGATTCTCGCTGTCGTCCTCGTGATCGCCGCGTTCCGCCTCGCGATCAGCGTGAGCCGGGGAGATCCTGATGCTGCTCAGAGGAAAGTGAGCTGGCCGGTCTCGCTGCCAGTTGGAGCCGGCATCGGCCTCCTGTCCGGTGTTGTCGGAGTCGGGGGAGGAATTTTTCTCAGCCCCGTCATGCTCCTCATGCGATGGGCCGACGCGAAGAAAACCTCGGCGACCTCTGCCTTCTTTATCCTGGTCAATTCGCTGGCCGGTCTGGGCGGACGGGTCGCGAAGGGAGGCCTTGAGTTCGTCGATATGCTTCCGTTGATTCTGACGGCGTTCCTCGGCGGACTGGCCGGATCGCACTTTGGGGCAAACAAATTCTCCGGAATGCTGTTGCGGAGGCTTCTTGCTGTCGTCCTTGTCGTCGCATCGATCAAACTGGTTCTTGCCTCACTATGAACTGCTCTCAACCGCAGAATGAGGCAATGGCATAGTTCGCCTATCAATGGCTTAGGCTCAAGCCGCAATTCTTTGTCCCAAATCTCAAATCGACAACTCTTCCTGAAGAAGATTCTCCTCTGGTCCTAAAGGTCCTGCGATGAATGCTCAAGTTCGGTTGCTTGAAAGAAACGGCCCACTTCTGTTCCGTTATCTGCGATTCTGCGAGTCCCGTGGGGTCTCAGATTTGGAACGGATTCTTGGCCCACAAGGTTGATATTTATGAAGAATAGCCATAGCTTGAAACTGCACACACACATCGCGCACCCCGTACGCACGGCACTTAGCCCTCAGGACATGTTCATCAAATATGCATTTCTCGCAGATTCGGCATCCCTAGACGCGGCTGGGAAGCTAACTGCGATGGGTATTTTTGATACGATTTTCAGCCCGAAGTTCCCGGCTAGACATCGGGACATGACGCTCGTTGCTTATTTGGAGGGCACCTTCTCTGAGAAGGGGGATCAGAAACTCTCGGTGGAATTACGCGACGACAAGGGAAACAAGCTCACTTCCTATGAGCAAACAATAGCTCTCAATCCGACGAATCTTCGGGCAGGAATTGTGTTGAAAATACAGGATTTTGTCTTCCAGAGCCCTGGGGAATATGAGTTTGTGATGTTTGTCAACGATCGTTTCCTGGGCCGTGTTACATTCAAAGTTCAGGAGGTTCATGTCCAAGAGGTTGGAGAGACATGAATGGCGCTGCTGCGCAGAAATTGTTGGAAAGGATGCGTAGCTCGCCATCTGGATGGGGACAAGCAGATTTCGAACGCTTGTTTAGCGGCTTCGGATTCAAGTGGAGGGAAGGAAAGAAACATAGAATTTATTTTCACCCAAAATTCTCAAACCTATGGATCTCCGTTCCCGGTCATGACTCATTGAGGAGCTGGGTAGGTCGTGAAGCGGTCAAGTTGATAGACGACCTAATGATTCTTTCAAATCCAAGTGAGGAGAGCAATGAATCGAGCAATCAGGGCACTTGAATTCTATAAGCGCTTGCCATATACACTACGCACAGAGCCTGTCCAGGAGCCTGATGGAAGCAGCTACTGGACGGCGGAGTATGTCGAACTTCGGGGCTGCAAGACGGATGGTACTACGGAGGCTGAAGCTGTTGCCAATGTCCAAGAATTGTTCGATGAGTACATTTTGGCACGACTCGAAAGCCAAACAGAAATCCCCGAGCCCGCGAAATTACCAGCGATCATTGAGGAACTCTGGATTGTTGTTCCAAAGAGGCGCGTTTCTGTCGAGGTTGTCTCTCCTGATGTCGGGGATACTGAACAAACAAAAGGAGAAACCATTCCCGCACTCGCATCCTCTAGCGCCTGACTACTCGTTGCACAGGATTCAGGGCCTCCGCGCATTTTGAGCCCGGCCGTGTCGTTTCGGTCGGGTTTCTTTTTCTGAAGCAAATCCATTCGCCGGATTGATTGAATGTTTACTTCATTCTCAAAAATGACTATATTTTTGACGCGATCTTCTTAGGATTTTGGTCGTTTGGAGGCGTGGGCATATGCACGAGAAGAGATACGAGGAACGGCTGGCGGAATTCGAGGCACCCGTTGCACGAGAAGAGCCACCGCCGCATGCAGACGGTGGTCGACCAGGTGTTTCCACAGGCCCTTGGCCTGTTCGAACCCCTTCAAGGTGAGGAACAGTTGGTCCGCAGCGGCGTCTTTCCAGGGAACCAGGTTCTCCGTACCGAGTGGTTGGAACAAGTCGTTCCGGTGCTGAACGGGGCGAGCTCCAGCCGCCCGTCAAGAAGGAGAAGGAGAGCTGGGGGGATCGCGTGTCGTCCGGAGGAAGGTGGGCGACGCGGCCAACAGGGTCAGGACCTCAGGCAGCTTGTGGACGATATGCAGATGGTTTGTAAGCTGGCACCCTCGGCGAAATGGTGAGCAAGGGAGGAACTTACCGTGACTACCGCCATCGTTGTTGCCGTCATCTTGGTGATATTCTTTTCAGGGATACGGATCATCAGGCCCACGCACCGCGCCCTGATCGAACGGCTGGGGAAATACCAACGCTTCGCTCAACCGGGATTCCAATGGATCATCCCGATCATCGACCGGCTTTACCAGATCGTCAATCTTGCTCGAACGACCTTGAGAAACATCATTGGAACGCTCACGCTCAAGTCCGCCAACAGCGAGAAGGGGAAGATCCTGGAGGCGGAAGGAGAAGCGGAAGCGATTCGACTGGTCAATGAAGCGGCGGAAAAGTATTTCGTGGGGAATGCACAGGTCTTAAGGAAGCTCGAGGCCATGAAAACAGCTATCATGCAGAGGCTGGCCTCGGCGGGGTTTTCGGAAGTGACGGTCGACGTTGATTTTTCAGGCCGCTGGTCGACAGACATGCTTGAGGAATCCGCCCGCGAGAAGCTTCGCTCGTTCGGCATTGCGCCGCCGGTGTAGATGAGCAAGAACGGACAGCCAGGAGCTGATCTCGCTCGTGCTTTGGCGGAGCCGGTTCAATGTCAGCATTGCGGCTCGATGGAGACCCGGCTCGAGCCTCTGCCGACAGATCTTTTACTGCGATGGTTGTCGACAGTCATTTGACCGCTTCAAGCCGATTTGATCATGCCCGTCAGCATAGCCGAGCTCTTCCAATCAATGACTTGAAATTGTCACTACCTCTCCCCCTCTGTGATCGAAACCAAGATTCTGCACATATCTCCGCAGGAACCGGAATCCGAGCTCATCAAGCGGGCGGCGGATGTTTTGCGTGCCGGCGGTCTCGTTGCATTTCCCACGGAGACGGTCTACGGCCTGGGCGCGGACGTCCTCAACCTGGACGCTGTGAAAAAAGTCTTCGAGGCCAAGGGGCGGCCGTCGGACAATCCCCTTATCGTTCATATTGCAGCTGCCAAACAGCTCGAGGATATCGTCGACGAGATGCCGGACAAAGGGAAGACGCTCGCAGACACGTTCTGGCCGGGCCCGCTGACTTTGGTGATGAAGCGAACGATCCTCATCTCCGACCTCGTGACGGCCGGCCTCGACACCGTCGCTGTCCGAATGCCTAATCATCCCGTAGCCCTGGCGCTTGTTCGCGCATTGGGGGAGGGGATCGTCGGCCCGAGCGCTAATCTTTCGGGCCGGCCGAGTCCGACCACGGCTCAGCACGTTTTCGATGACCTGCACGGACGGGTGGAGGTGATTCTTGACGCGGGCCCGAGTATGATCGGACTCGAATCCACCGTCGTTGACGTCACGGTGGAGCCTCCGAGCATCCTCCGACTCGGCGGTCTGACGCAAGAACAGATCGAGGAATGCATCGGAAAGGTTGAGCTGGGAACCGGAGGTGAGCTTGCGAGGCGCTCTCCGGGCACGCGTCATCGTCATTACGCCCCGCGAGCCTCGGTATTGCTGGTCCGGGCTGGCGATGTGGACGCATTTGCCCGCCTTGTCCAGACGCATCGTCAACTCGGGGAGAAAGTGGGCTGCATCGTCAATTCCCCCCTCCTTGCAAAGCTTGAATCGGGGGATTACTTCCGTGTCCTTCCTTCGTCAATGGACATCCTCGCGCGCTATCTCTTCCGCACGCTTCGGGAGCTGGACGGGCTCGGCCTCGACGTGATCATCGTCGAGGGTGTGGAGGAGGAGGGATTGGGCGCCACGATCATGGACCGGCTTCGCCGGGCATCAGAGGTCTGAGGCATTTCAAATCTTGCTCTCATCCGATTTTTTCTGCTGCGCTTTTGCCGATTTTGACTTATATTAGACCTCCCCGCGATGCACTCCAACCACGAAGAGAATATCGAGTTTATTCGAGAATTCGCACGCCTGGACGCGAACCGTTCAGATCGGACGGGCATTCCCGAGGCTGTCCTTGCTGAGGGGAAAACGAACGACCAGGTCGTCGCGGCAATCAGACGAATCGCGGAAAAGACGGGCATTGCCCTGGCCACCCGCGTGAGCAAGGATTGTGCTGTGGCCGTCAAGAGGTTGCTCGGGCGGAAGCTCCGATTGACATTCAATGAGCTCGGTCGGACTCTCGTCGCGCGTCGACGGGATTTCAAAGGGGCGCTCACCGGCGGCAGCATTGCTGTTCTTGCGGCTGGAACCTCGGACATCCCAGCGGCTGAGGAGGCTAAAGTCACAGCCGAGGTCATGGGATGCGAGGTCTTCGCTCACTACGACGTTGGCATCGCCGGCATCCACCGGCTGGTGGAGCCGTTGAGAGAGATCCTCGATCATGAGGTCTCAGCGGTCGTTGTAGTCGCCGGCATGGAGGGAGCGCTGCCTTCAGTCGTCCGGGGCCTCATTCCTGTGCCTGTGATCGCGGTGCCCACCAGTACCGGGTACGGTTATGGGGGGAGGGGGGAAGCCGCCCTGATGACCATGCTTCAATCGTGCGCTCCCGGCTTGACGGTGGTCAACATCGACAACGGTTTTGGCGCCGGAGCGACCGCAGCGCTCATCGCAAATCAACTTGCACGAGCGAAATCGCCGGCGAAGTGATAGATGGTTCTTGCTTACTCAGCATAGTCAGCAGGTGGAACCCGGGGTTTTTCCTCAAAGACTGTTTGAGGGATCACGAGATCGCGGACTCAGCAGGAACCAACTCGGAGTGAGATTCCGCCGTCAAGTCCCCTTCGGTCCTTATGTTGTCGACTTCTATTGTCCAAAAGCAAAGCTGGTGATTTGCGCCAGAGGCGCATGAGCCTTTGGCTCAGAACTTGACGGCAGTCAGCAGTATACGAATACGGCAAAGCAAGATGATCGTCAGAGAGGTGACTACTTGCGAGAAAATGGCCAACAAGTAGTACGATAGTCCCCCTCAGAGGGGGACGGTATGATTGTCCTTCGAAATCAAAGTGAGCCGTCGGTCATCAAACCTTAGGAAAAACTTGACCTCTATGAGATCGAAAAAGAACTCTCACGAAGAAAAACCACTCGTCGGGATCATTCTGGGCAGCGCATCGGACCTTGAGCGGCTGGAGCCGGCCCGGAGGACGCTGAAGGACTTTGGCGTGCCGTTTGAATTTCGAGTTCTCTCGGCACATCGCACGCCGGACTACGCTCTCCGTTACTCGGAAGAGGCCGAAGCGAGGGGTATCGAAGTCATTATCGCCGCGGCGGGGGGGGCCGCCCATCTCCCCGGGGTTCTGGCGGCCAAAACGGTGCTGCCGGTCATCGGCGTGCCGGTCAAATCGAAGGCCCTGAACGGCCTCGATTCCCTGCTTTCGATCGTCCAGATGCCCGCCGGTATCCCTGTTGCCACGGTCGCCATCGACGGCGCAGAGAACGCGGCCCTTCTCGCGATCAGCATCCTCTCCGGCAAATATCCCGATCTGCGTGACAAGCTCAAACGTTATCGCAAGCAGCTGGAGGAGAAGGTGCTGAGCGCCAAAGTCTGAATGTTGAAATCAACGATCTAACGCTTTTCCTGTCGGAATGAGGTCCAAACCCGAGAGCATCAAAGACAAAAGCGCTGTGACGGAGAATATTGCCCTCCGCATCGCGAGTCACATGGCCATGCACGAAGAGTGGACGGCCGAGCATATGCTCGTTATCGGGCTGGAGGATCCTTCGGGCCAGGTTACGTACATAGCCGGCGCGTTCCCGAGCGCGTCAGGAAAAACCGATCTCGCGATGATGGTCTCGGCGATGCAGCACGAGGGGTACAAGGTCTGGACGGTGGGTGATGACATCGCGTGGCTGCATATCGATGAGGAGGGACAACTGCGGGCCATCAATCCCGGGGCCGGGTTCTTCGGAGCGGCGCCGGGGACGGGCTACACGAACGTGGCGCTGACGCCGCCGGGCGAGCCGTGGTGGGAAGGAATCGGGAGCGATCCTCCGGAGGGACTGATCGATTGGAAAGGAAAGGTGTGGTCGAAGTTTGAAGGGAAGGCTGCACATCCCAACTCCTGCTTCACTGCACCCGCCAGCCAATGTCCGAGCATTTCGCCTCACTGAGAAGATCCGCGTGGAGTTCCGATCTCTGCGATTCTCTGGGGCAGCCGGCGATCCACTGTTGTCCCGCTGGTGATGCAGGCGTTCAATTGGCAACACGGCGTGTTCTTAGGTTCGGGAATGGGAGCGGAGACGACCGCGGCAGCGACAGGAACCGTAGGGATCGTTCGTCACGACCCGATGGCGATGCTTCCGTTCTGCGGCTACAACATGGCAGACTACTTTGCTCACGGGTTGAAGATCGGCCAGCAATTGAAGAAACCACCGCTTATCTTTCGAGTGAATTGGTTCCGCAAGGATCAAGATGGCAATTTCCTTTGGCCGGGGTACGGCGAGAATATCCGCGTGCTGAAGTGGGTTCTCGAGCGTGTCCGCGGGACGGGGGAAGCGGGGGAGACCGCTCTCGGCTATCTTCCGACGCCCGACGCGATCGACACGGAAGGACTGGCACTGGCTCCAGGAGCCATGGAGGAACTCACGTCCGTTGACATATCCGGATGGCTCAACGGCGTGAAGGAGATGGAGAAATTCTATGCCGATTTCGGGGAGCGGTTGCCCGGCGAGATTTGGGACGAACACAGGAAGCTGAAGAACCGGCTGGAAGCCCTTCAGGTTTGATGCGGTCAATAGGGCTCATTCTCTTCACCTTTCTTAGAAGATAGGACGACCACCATGAGATTCGACAGTATCATACAGAAACTGATTCCTCACGACGAGAAATTCTATTCGTACTTCGAGGAGTCATCCCAGAACCTCGTCAACGCGGCTGGTCTTTTGAAGCAGCTCCCCGCGGCGAAGACGGATTCGGAGCGGGAGAGTCTTGTTATGCAGATCAAGGAGCTTGAGCACCACGGCGACAACGTGACGCACAAGATTTTCTCGGAGTTGAACTCGACCTTTGTGACTCCGTTCGACCGGGAGGATATCCATCAACTCGCCTCTGCTCTGGACGACATCATGGATCATATGGATGGGACCGCCGGGAGAGTCACGTTATACAAGCTCAAGAAATTTCCGGACACCATATTGCGCTTGATCGACATCCTACAACTGTCGATTACCGAGCTTCAACGTGGAGTGAGCCTGCTGCGCGATCTGAACAAATCCGACGAGCTTCAGAGAGTGTTCCAGAAGGTCAATGAATATGAGAACCAGGCGGACACGGTCTTCGACCACGCCGTCGCTGCCCTCTTTGAGAAGGAAAAGGACGCTATGCAGGTGATCAAGTTGAAGGAGGCTCTCGTCGGTCTGGAGACCGCAACGGACAAGTGCGAAGACGCGGCGAACGTGCTGGAAGGGATCTATATCAAACACGCTTAGAGACCCCCGCTCGACCTATGCTTGTCTTCATCATCTGCATCATCGTCTTCGCGCTCTTTTTTGATTTCTTGAACGGTTTTCACGATTCCGCGAACTCGATCGCGACGATCGTCTCAACCCGCGTTCTTACACCCCGAAAGGCTGTGGCCTGGGCGGCGTTCTTCAACCTCATCGCCGCCTTCCTGTTCGACGTTCGTGTCGCGAACACGATCGGCAAGGGGCTCGTTGAGCTCACAAGCGTCGACGAGTACGTAATCCTCAGCGCGCTGACGGGGGCCATCGTCTGGAACCTCCTGACGTGGTACTTCGGCATTCCCACGAGCTCTTCGCACGCGCTGATGGGCGGCTACGCCGGGGCTGCAATCTCAAAGGCGGGGTTCGGGACGATCATCATCGGCGGGTGGACGAAGACATTGATCTTCATCGTCGTTGCACCCGTGCTGGGCCTGATGATCGCTTTCGTTCTGATGGTCACGCTCATGTGGATGTTTCAACATCGCTCCTCTTCAAAGGTCAACAACGTCTTCCGAAGGCTTCAATTGCTCTCCGCGGCACTTTACAGCCTTGGTCACGGAACCAACGACGCGCAGAAAACGATGGGAGTCATCACAAGCCTTCTGGTGGCCACCGGGATCCTGAAGACATTCCATGTCCCCTGGTGGGTCATCATCAGTTGTCACATTGCGATCGCTCTCGGCACGTTGTTCGGCGGATGGAGGATCGTGAAGACGATGGGGCAGAAGATCACGAAGCTCAAGCCGTCGGGAGGATTCTGCGCTGAGACTGCCGGCGGGATTACACTGCTCCTCACGGCCTTGAGTGGGATTGCGGTGAGCACCACGCACACCATCACGGGCGCGATCATGGGTGTCGGCGCTACCAAGAGGCTGACCGCAGTGAGGTGGGGATTGGCCGGACGAATTGTGGTGGCATGGATCCTCACGATTCCCTGCGCGGCGATCGTCGCCGCCCTGTCGTACGAAACCGTTCACCTTCTTCAACTAACGTTGAGATAGCCCAAGGTCAGTCTTCGTCTTTCATCCTCCTCTACCCTCCAATCTTCGAGCTTGCCTGGCTCTCGTTTTCGAGACCGTATCTCCCAGCTGCCATAACTGCAACATCCCTTCTCTCGATTATTCACCGATTCTTGAGCTCGTGCCTCTGGCACACTATATGAGTATATGCTCATATAGCTAGGCTCGTGAAGGAAGGAGAAGCGTGTATGGAACCAAGTCTCGCAGTTCTGAAAGCCCAGCTTCTGGCTCCCCTCGCTCATCCCAACCGCGTTCGCATTCTCGAGTACCTCCAAAAAGACACCAGGTGCAATGATAGTCGAATATTCAAAATCCTCGATCAAGCTTGACATGACGGGACTGCGGATTGAAGAAATTACCTGAAACGTTCGAAGGGAGAAGACAATGACCATCAAAGTTCTTGGACCCGGCTGTATCAACTGCAAGACGCTCGAGAGACGCACTCACGAGGCATTAGAGCAGATGAACCTGGCGGCGAGCGTCGAGAAGGTGGAAAACCTCAATGCCATTGTCGCATATGGGGTTATGAGAACCCCGGGATTAGTCATCAACGAGAAAGTTGTGTGGCAAGGGGGAGTTCCCTCAGTAGAAAAGATCAAGCTGCTGATTCTCGTCGGCGCTTTCCTGGTTTTCTACTTTGCTCCCGTCAGCGGACCTGTCGCCATCGCGTCGATCAGTGCCGGTCTCACGCTGCTGCAGGAATATGCGCAACGGCACGTCTTGACCTGCCTTGTCCCGGCCTTCTTCATCGCCGGAACGATTGCGGTCTACATCAAGAAAGACGCGGTGATGAAGCTGCTCGGCCCGACGACGAAGAAGTACATCGCCTATCCTGTCGCTTGCGGCGATACTCGCGATCGTGTTCATCAAGTTCAAGAGAGAGCATAACGTCGAATGGATGAGCGAGACGTGGAACCTGACGAAGAAGATCCTTCCGTATCTGTTCGTCGGAATCTTCGTCGCCGGGATCATCGAGGTCGTCATTCCCCAGGAGTTCATCACCCGCCTGGTCGGTGAGAACACACTCCTCGCAAACATCGCGGCCTCACTCTTCGGCACGCTGATGTACTTTGCTACGCTCACGGAGGTTCCGATCATTCAGAAACTAATCGCACTGAGTGCTCTTTGGCTCGTTTGTCTGAAGGAATAATAGGATCGCCACGCGCTCCTTTCGCATTCTTGAGAAGATCTCTGACTCGGGGTTTTGTTGGATATACTGTTCGTTCCCACAAATAGGAACAGCTTTCGACGAGGCTGTCTCCAGTCGGAGCAAGTGAGGCGTCGACGCGGGTTGACGTTGATTTTGTCATTGTGTTTGGATTGCTTGTACAATAACTTGGGGATAGGTTATAGCGCGTTCCTCTTGCGTGAAGCCGGTGGCCCGGATCATCAAGGTCGCGGATTTCGAAGCGGGGGTCATTGGACTGGAGGATGCTCTCAGGAACGTTGCCCGAATGGGGCTTGAGGACGAAAACAGGGTGAGCGAGAAGCTCCTCTTCGCCATCAGAGAACTTGGGAACTACGTAGCACGAAGCGGTCAGCTGTAAAGGTGTGTTATGGTTATCTGGCATAACACAGTTGATGCAACCCGCATCCCGGAATATGTCTCAGCCGGACAGGATGTTGAATTGTGGATAGGAACCTACCCGATCGAGGGCGGGCAGTCAGTGTGGGTCGAGGTCACCCTGCACAGGGCGGACGGCAAGGAGATGACGTGCAAGATGCCCGCGCAATGGCACTCGAACAATGAGCAGAGGAACAACTCGTACTGGCTCGCGCAACTCGGATCCTTCGAGGCGGGGGATCGCGTGGAGTATAGGGTCTACGGATCTCGTGAGGATGAACTTGTGTCATGCAACGATACGTATTCGTTTGAGGTGAGCTAACAGCAAGCGCTGATCGAGCCCTGCGAAGCCGCCTACCTTTCTCGTTCTCAATTGGATATACCGTTTCCGACCAGCGATTCTTCGAACTCCCAATCCAGAACTCATCAAGACCCTTGCGGCCACGGCCGCGTCGCACACGCATTGTAGCTGCCGATCGCGTTGACCAATTGTTGAAGTTCACCATCGACCGTTCGTCGCGTTGAGCGGATCACAGTGGATCACAGTTGTCGCGGCGCTTTTCGTCCATGACCGAGGGCTGTAAACTCATAATCTCTCACTCAGCAAGAAAGCAAGAGCTAGTGTAACTATCGCAAAGAATACAAATGATGTGAATACTCGTTGTATGTGATTAAGTAGCCCATCAGGGAAGCCAATGCGCTGTAGGCCAAGCCGATTACCAAGATTATTTCGAAGCTACCCATCTTCCTCTTCGACCGTGAGCAAGCCTTAGGCTTGCCCACCAGCTTTGTTCGCGTCCACAAGGAGCGCATAGTTGCAGGAGTCTGACAACGATGGCGAGGAGCTTCTCGACGTGGCGGTCGACGTGCTGTGCCTGGGTTGCAGGCAGCTCACCAAAACCCCGTGTCTTCTTCGATGAGCTCTCAAGGAGCACCGTCCAAAGATGAGCGGCTTTCGCCCGAATGATTCGCTCTTCGCTGAACTCGCGGCCTCCAAGATGCAGCTCCACGAACATCTCCTCATTCGCTTTCCGCATCCGCTGCATCGTCTCCAGGAGCTTCTGCCGCTGCTCGCGGGAGTATGCGATGTGAACTGTGGTTGTAACTGTCTTCAGACTCTCTGAGCGCAGGACCCGCTCCATTTCATCCAGCTCTTTCTCGACGCGTGCAGCAGTCAAAAGGAGAGAACGCGGCGGTGGTTTGGCGGTAACTCAACTCCAGAGTTCATTGCTTCTCCAGTAAGCTCACTTCCAGTTCGTCGATCGCGACATACGAACCGCCCCCACGTTCGAGTGTGGAATACGAAAGGAACTGAAGAGCCAGTGTCTGTTGCGCACCATTGATCAACTTGACGATGGCCCGCTCGTCCCACAATGCGGAATCCGGGATGAAACCGATCGGACTGAATGTGGGGACAACCTCTGCACTGTCCCCTGCCCCTGTGGAGATATGAATTGGTGTTTTGTAGTGTTTTGTAAAGGACGCGGGATCCATACTCTCCGCTGTGGCAGAACTGAGTTGCCAATCAAGATTGAACGCATCACCGTAGGCTGCGGCAATTTCTTTGTTGTTGATTCGAAGCCCGAGTTCGTGGATGTGCTCCAATGCCCTCCAGTCGAAATTCTGGCTGCCAAGGAAGACGTCCTTTCCGTCGACGATGAAATACTTGGCGTGTTGTACGCCTCCTGCAATTGCGCCGAAATCGATGCGGCGTGTTTCGATGTTTCGGTACCGTCCAAGGCTGTCAACGCTCGCCGGGTATGTTTTGTACATCCGGGCATCGACGATAATCCTGACTTTCACGTTACGGTCGGCCGCAGCATAGACGGCAGCAAGGATATCCTCCAGGAGTTTTCCGGATTCATTGGAAATGTAGAACTGTTCGATGTCAAGCGTCCGTTGTGTCCGTCCGATCATCTCCAGCCAGACTTCGTGAGTATTGCGGACATCGGAATTATCGAGCGAAGTGCCGACAGGAGTGCTCTCGCCGATTTCCATATCCGGAAATGGCGTATTTTGTGCATAGACGCATGGAGAAAGGCATAGAACGAGTGTCAGAAAAGTTTTCTTCATATGAGGGTCCATTCGTATCGTGGCAAAGACGTGTCAATTGTGTGCATAGTACGTAAGGAGCGCTTGCATGTACGAGGAAGTATCTCTGCACCAACCCTGCAGAAGCTACGGATTGCAAAATAGCATTATTTCTTCAGCTCGAACGAATCGTATAGCGCACGGGTGACGGTATGCGATTTATAGGCGAGCGTATTGCCGTCGATTGAAATCGTCTGAAACAGCTGAACTTTCTCACCTATTTTTATCATGAGGTCCTTGTATTTCAAGCTCAATGGGTAGGCTTTCGATCCGCTCACGGAGACAACGTAAACGGTCCCTTTTTCGCTGTCTGGAACCACCGCACCATTCCTGAGCTTATGGCTTCTGGAGTAAACATGATCGTGGCCGGCTAACACAAGGTCCACCCCATACTTGTCGAATAGAGACATGAACGCGTCGCGCGTCTGGTACTCATCACGGTTCCCTCCCATTGAGAACAATGGGTGGTGCAGGCTTGCGATCGTCCATTTGTTCGGGTTCGAGGCAAGCAGCGATTCCATCCACCGGGCTTGTTCGTCGAGCTTCTCCTCTCCGTTCAGCATGATGAAGCGCACTCCCTGATAATCGAAGTAGTAGGAAGTCTCTTCCAAGCCCTTGACACCGTTCATCGGCAGAGTGAAATGTGGCCGCCACAGGGGAACTATCTCCCTTCTGGCACCGGTGTCTTCATAATTAGGATATTCATGGTTTCCGGGTACTAAGGCGAACGGGATCATCGTCGGAATGAAGCCCAACGATGTGAAGAGCTCCGACCATAGGCTATCGTGTTGCGGTTCACCGATGATGTCGCCAACGAACAACCAGAATCGTGCTTCGGGCGATTTCCTGAACGCTTCGTGAAACACCCTCGAGCAGTAGCGCACGAGATTGTTTTGCGGATCGCCGAAGTACACAAACGTGAATGGAGACTGTCCTGCTTTGGCGGTTCGAAACTGACTCCAACCGCTCCAGATCGAATCGTGGCCCACTCTATACGCATAGAGAATATCCGGTTCGAGGTTCGACACCACAGCTGAGTAGTGGAAAACGGAGTTGGCGCCTCGGAGCACGACTTCCTGCTTCCTCGCGTTGATTTTGAGAGCCCCTTTCTCAAGTTCTATCCAATCAGAGGCTTTGGTGATCTGCACTTGGCTATTGGGATAATCCCCGAGAGTCCGCCACGTCACTGCGACACTGCTGGCTGGATCCTGAGTAATGTTGAGGATGACACGCTGCGGGGGATCTTTCAGTTCGTACTGCTGTGCGACACAAACAGATGTGACGATCAGTAGAAGAGACAGGATGAATGCGCCGTTCTTTTTCATGAGTTGTCCTTTCCGAATATCATGCTGTGATTCAAGTTGATGAACGGGAAACAAATCACGCATCATTCAATGATCTGTCTCCTGATTCACAAGCAGTACGTTGTGACTAAGTCGATGCCGAGCGTGAGCAGGAGAAAGAAGAGAAAGGTGACTCCGGCAGCTTCCAGGCTTTGCTTGACGGCATCCCTTTTCTCGGCAAAATGATGCGAATACTCGTTGAAGGTGATCACATAGGCCATCAAACCGGCTATTGCACTGCACGGCAAACCGACAACGACGATTATCTTCAAGATCTCTGAATCCATAGCCGGATGCTCAACACTTTGACCTACAATCGAGCCTTATTCAAATTGTTTCAACAGATCTAGTAGCCGATGAACATGCTTGTTCACTTCAGATGCAAGCTCGGGCGAAAGTGGCCCGAAGCCTCTCATCCCCTTTGAAGTGCTGTCGCTGAGGATAACCCAGAGGTGTGTTATGGCTGCTCGGACAATCCGAGCTTCATCGCGCTCGCTCTTTTGCAGTTCGAATGTGCGAACCATTTCTTCGTTGGCTTTCCGGATCTCCAAGATTGCATCCAAGAGGTCCTGGCGAGAGCGGTCTGAATAGCTGGCTCTCACCCTCGATGTCAGTTTCTCAATCCCCTTGCATTGCAGAATGGACTGCAGCTGATCCAACGTCCGTTCCACGGCTTGCGCTGTTGCGGAAAGGCTGCGGTGATGGTTTGGCGGTAGTTTGATTGTCTTCCTCACGGTCTGATCACAATTCGGTGTCGGAGTTCATCCATTTTGTGGAGCCGGGCGGCCAGTTGTTCTTTCTTGGGTTCTATAGCCTTCTCCCCGGAGGCTCTGCGCTGCAAGGCGTGTTGCAGGATCACTCTGATCTCGCTGATGATGCTGTTCAATTTGTCACTGAGCTCGTACTGAAAGCCCCTGTGAGCTTCCTCGAGGCTGTAGGAGTATTCGTACCTTAAGCCGCCACAGCTCTGTTCTACTTTTGGCTTGATGCTTTCCTCGACGCGGTTGAGCAATACTCTCCGGAGTAACCTCTTGGGAAGAAGCGGCGATACGAGCTTCAAGAGGTCAATTTCTAGAAATACCGATTCGTCCTCGACCCTGTAATAGAATCTCCTCTGCCACTTGAACGGTTCGATGTTTGAGAACGGCTGTATCCTGGTATCGAATAGGTTAGCCGAGAGTTGGACAATATGGCGTATGACTTCGTTTGTTTTCTGAGCGTGTCGATCAATGACACTCTCGTAGCGTCGGATCATCTGCTCTTCGTGCTGACGGCGCCAATCTTCAAAATCGCTTATCAACCTCTCCGCTAGGCGCGACTCCAGCGCCTTCACAAATTGGTCGAAGGAATGCCACAGCTCCACTGATGCCCAGGTCGGGAGGATCTCTTTTAGCACGTTTATTTCATGTCCGGCAAAGTGCTCCAGCCCTTTGTCGATCCATTGCTCAAGGGATTTGACCTCACCCTGTAACAGGTAGTCAAAGTGTTCGCGTTCCAGAAGCAGCGTGTTCACTTGCAAGTCGAATTCGCGGATCTTTGCCTCGAGCTCCAAGAGCGGAGTTTGGAGCGCTTGAAGTTCAAGCTCCGTGCCAAATCGAGCTCTGGAGATTAGATCGTGCGCTCTCTGCGCAGTCCTCTGCAGGAGTGCGCTCAGTTTCTCATGTTCCAGGAACGACTGAAGCGCCTCATCAAATGACTCGATATTGCTCCGTTTCAACAACTGTGTCTGACCCGTTGTTTTCCCCTGCAGAGCCCTAAGTGCAGACAACGGGTAAACGTACGTCTCACGATCGTTTAGTTTTTCTCTTAGAATGGAACGCGTGTAGGCAACCGTTTCCCGAAGGTCGCTATCAGTCAGGAGATCGGTCTTGTTTAGCACAACGAACAGTCTGTCGACATGCTGGAGGATCTCATCCAGGAATTCGGACTCAATCTGTGTGATGGGAGGATCAGGAGAGAGGACGAGGATTGCCGCGTCTACTTTGGGTATGAAATCCCACGTTGTCTCCGTGTTGTGGAGAGACAGTGAACCGATCCCAGGCGTATCGACAAGAACCAGCCCGTCTCGAAGGAGATCGGCAGGATAGTGGATCTCTACATATCGAACATTCTTCTGATTTCGCGGATTGCCCTGCTCGCCGACGTAGTCTGCAAGCTCTGAGAGATCAATCTCCCTCCTTCGCAGGTCCGAGAAGATGACCTCAGCGCGCTTCTGTGGTCCGTGGCAAATCAGAGTCACCACAGTGGTCAACGGAAGAACACCAACCGGCAACAGTTCTTCGCCTAAGAGAGCATTAAGCAATGTCGTTTTCCCTCGCTTGAATTGGCCAAGGGCGACAAGGTAAAAACGGTTCTCCCGGAGTTTTTGAATCTCCTCATCGATCTCTGTTGAGAGTGACCCGATGCCGTCGCTTTCGACAAGGTGGCGAAGCTCTTCAAGCACGGAGGCTATTTGTTTGTGACTGAGATGAACCATCTAAACGGAGTTGCAGTGAAAGTCAATTCCTTCGAGCGATCAGGCCTTCCATTCTCCTCTGAGGACTCTCGATAAGCCTTCCTTGCTATCCCGTGAGATTGGACAATCCCAGAGTGCGCTGATTGTCTTGTCCACCTCATACGATATACGCTTCAAGCTGACCATACCGCTTTGAAGAACGGCGTAACAAGCTTGCCATCCATCTCGAGACAAGCCCACGCTACCTGGGTTCACGACAAGCGTATTTCCAACGCGCCGGTGAAACTGGATGTGTGTGTGGCCGAGGAGCACAATCTGCGCCGTGATGCCATCGAGGGCTTGATCAACTTCGCTTTCAAAAAGATAGTGAAAAAGATCGCCCTGCGGAGAAGCGTGGGCAAGGAAGAGGGAATCCCCGTCGATCGAGATTTGAGTGAGAGGCTGCAATGAGCGCAAGAAGGCCAATTCTTCTTTCTCAACGAGACTCTTGTGCCACGCGCGAGTCTCTTCGGAAAATCTTTTGAAATCCCCGCGACAGCCGCAGTCAACATCGTAAGCGAGTGCATTGTCGTGATTTCCGATGACTCCAAAGTCCATCTCTCGCTTCAGAAAAGATATACATTCTTTCGGAAATGGTCCGTAGTCAACGACGTCGCCAAGAAAAAGGCACGCATCGTAGTCTTCCTCCTGTTGCAGCACGGCTTCGAGTGCAGGTAGGTTGCCGTGAATGTCGGAGAGAATCAACGTTTTCATGCGTTACCGATCTCGCGAGATGATGTTGACCTTGATGATCTTGTCCAACGGAAGATAGTGCATTTCTTTCGAATCAAAGTAATTCAACACGAGCAATTCTTCCGTAACGTTTTCGATGATCGAGATGGACCTCTCCGGCGGCTTCAACGGCTCCACATCGACAACCAACCATCCAAAGAATTCCGATTCCCTCTGGTTGACGTAGGCTCTCCTACCCTTGTACTTCCTTAACAGTTCGGCCAGAGCTTTCATAGAGGTGGGCTCCTAACGCACGATCAAGACGCTGCAATGGGCATTTTCACTCACTTTGTCAGTCGTATGCCCCAAGAAACTTCCCCATAACCCGGAGTGCCCCCGATGGCCAAGAACGATGAGGTCAAAGCCGTGTTCCTTCGCATAGTCTACGATCGTTTTTGCGGGGTGGCCTGACTTCGAGTCCGCTCGAATTTCAACGCCATACGTTTTCGAGAATGCCGTTAAGTCTCTGGTAATCGCCTCGAGAAAAGTCTCGCCAGCTTCCCGTTCTTCTTCCACCTCATCAACAGTCTCAGGATAGTGTGGAAGTGAGCCGCGTACCCAAAGTGCTGTGACTGCGGCGCCGAGTTCTTTCGTCAGTTGGATTGCATGCTCCAGCGCTTTCTTCGATCCCTCTGAACCGTCATATCCAACAAGAATTCTTTTATACATTGGTCGGCTCCTTCGTTCGCTTTTCAGGTCTGGAATTCGTGTTCTGGGCTCGACTCCACAATCGACCCCAGGCGATCATCGTCTGTTCTGATGGTTGGAAAAACTGCTGCGCGATCATTGTCGGGACAACCGCGCTCAAGATGACAACAGTTACGAGAATGGTATACTGAGTCTGGTCGATGATCCTGTTGTTGAGACCAAAGAGTGCGGATATTGTGCCGAACGTCAGTCCAGTCGCCATTAATAGGGTGGTGTAATTCGCTTCACGCGTTCGCATCTTAAACGATCGCGCAAAGGGCCAAACTCCGATCACCTTGGTGGCCATCTTCAAGAACAGGAGGACGACGATGACCCCCATCGCCGCCCACAGAGCAGGAAGGGAGACATAGAGTCCTGCCTTTAAGAAGTAGAATGGCGTGAACATTGCGAAGGCGATACTGCGCATTCGGTGCACGAGGGTCTTATCCCGAAGAAAGACTCCGGCGACAACAAGGCCCACGAGGTACGCTGGAAGGACCGCTTCGCTTCTTGCTGTCGTTGCAAGTCCGCCGAGAAAGAAAAGCACCAGCAAGATGAATTTTACTTCCGGCTCGCTGACGCGCGTTGCTCCCATCTTAGCGATAATATACTGTGTCCATTTCGGCATGAACCAAAGCGTAATGCACATGACCACGATGAACACAAGCATCCAGAGGTTGAAATCGGCAAAGAGGACGCCAAGTGCTAGCACTGTTCCGAAGTCGGTGATGAAGCACGCCGCGAGAATCATCTTCCCCAGCGCTGTGTCGCTCAAGCCTTTTTCGATCATGACGGCATAGACGACCGCGACCGAAGTCGTTGAAAGAGCGATGCCGGCGATCTGCGCTTGCTGCAGTTGCCAGCCCAGAACAAACTGCGCAAAGAGCCACATGCCAAGAAATGGCAAGAGGAACGAAAGAACCCCGATAATCAAACTCGCTTTGAGATTCGACTTCAGCGAGACAGGATCAATCTCGGCCCCGGCGAGGAACGTCAGGACGCCGCTCCCGAGCATCGCAAGGAAGTTGATCCACTCAGTCGTCTTGTGGATGCCGAGATAATTCCCGGCTATGACGCCCACAAGGATTTCGATGAGCGCCACCGACACGCCGAGGCGAATTGAGATCAGGCTGGCAACGAAAGCCAGTCCCATCCAGATGGCTGCTATGAACCAAACGTTTTCAAGCATAGAATCTCAATGCTTCGTTATTTGATGCTTCCGCGTTTTCGGAGCAGATCCAACGCAATCTCCAGCTTGTCGAGTTGATACTGAAGCAATCGCACGACGTCCTCCGGCGCAAGGTTCGACTCTGGTGGAAGCCAGTTCAGATACTTCGATGGAACAAAGGTGATGCCGAACCGATGAGTACTCTCTTTGATCTCCGGGAGTGGGTACACTATTTCGCGGAGTTCCAGGTTGACTACCATGGAGAGATCCTCCGCCAGACGGAACATCTCAAATTCGATTCGCTCCATCAACTGCTTTTTCCGTTTCTTGCTCGGCAGATTACTCGTGACGACGCCCGTCCTGACCAGCAAATGCATGAGGGTCCTGCAGTGTGACAGGGCATCGTTGTCATGCCGTTGCTCGGCAACTTCGACTATTTTTCTGAGGGCAAATTCAATTTCTTCTCGCCATCGGTCGAACTCGTCCACCATGGTTCTGACTCCTGATCGCGAATCAATTTCTCGGCCCGGGCAAGCGTCTCAAAATCATGCTTTAGTATCGTGAGCTCCTGTTGGATGTCGAGTCCGGCGTGCACCATGGATCCTGATTCGTCATTCAGAAATCGTTCAATCGAAGTTTCGATTTCCGAACGAAGCTTCTCCGTTGGAGCAAGCAGACGTTGGTGTTCGTACAACATCGCAACTTTCACCTGACTGAAGAGAATCAGTGAATCCAGCCGCGCATCGTTCAGGAGAATCCGAAGATAGGCGTCTGGTAGATCGTTTCGGTTTACACGTTCCTTCATCCCTATCAACGTTTCCCGCAGGTATAGGAAATGCTTTACCATTCCAGCGGTGCCGCGCCGTTTGACAATGTCTTCAACCACGTGCAGCCCTTCAAGCATCTGCAGCCGACGCCCCTCAAACTGAGCCTTCATCTGACCGTCATCGTCAACTATGACGGCCTGACTCGAGTGCTCCGATTCTGAATCCCTGTTCGCTTGAAGCTTGCGGGGACGAGCCATTCCAGCGACCTTTCAGGATGAAGATGTTGAACGTCTCGCTTGTTGAGCGGAGATAACTTCCCAAAAACCGAAACAGCACGCATTGCAGAATCGAGACCGCGATTCCATGGCTCGAAAGAGAGTAGTTCGTACGTGCGTCGCATCTCTCATCTTGTCTTCATGAGGAGGAGCGTTCCTCCAAGCATCGTCACAGCGGCATAGCCGAATGCGACGGTCGGTGAGGCAACTGTCCAAAGGATTCCGACAATCACGCTGGCACCGAAATCGCCGATGCCGTTCACTGTTCCCAGGACACCCATCCCGATACCTCGGGTCTCCGTAGGAATGAAGTCCGCAGTGATGGCCCCTTCAAGCGTGTCTTCCGCCGCGATGAATACGCCGGCAAGTGCGAACAGCGAGAAGAGCAACGCTAGGTTGGTCCATGCTAACAAGAATGCAACGAGAAAACCTCCGATTGTCAGCGCGGCAAGAAGGTATCCCAGAGCGAGCAGCCTGACTCGGCTCATTCTATCGCTTAGCGACCCGATTGGAAATGAGGCAAGGGCGTAGGTAACGTTTCGGGCAACGTACATCAATCCAGCGAGCTGTGCTGCGCGTGTAATGCCATATTCCGGAGTAAGCAGCTGAGTTGCAGCAAGAATCAGAAGCGTCGGTGCGAAGTCGCCGAGACCGAATGTCCCAACACCGAGAAGGAACCGTTTGAAGCTTTTCGGCAGCGATCGCACCGTCCCCCAGAATTGCAACTGATGGTTTGGACGTCGGCGCTTCTCAACAATCATCACGCCGAACATAACGGCGGCCAGAATGCCCGGGATAAGCGTAATGAGAAATATATTGCGGAACGGTTGTGATGGATCAAGTACAGCAAGCGGCTGCCAGACCTCAAGAAGCCACACGCCGATCAGCGGTCCCACAATTGCGCCCAGCGTATCCCCAAAACGATGAAAACCGAATGCCCGGCCTCGCACAGATGGATCGACCGAGTCCGCAAGCATCGCGTCTCGGATCGGTCCTCGGAACCCGCGACCGAACCAGCCGACCGCACGACCGACAAGCACCAGAGGCCACGTGGCGGCAAAGGCAAACAACGCCATCGCCGACCCGGTCAGAGTATACCCGGCTGTTGTAAGAAGTTTCCGGTGACCGAGGCGGTCGGAGATCCACCCGCCCCAGAGCTTCACAAAGCTCGAGAGAGCGTCCGATATCCCTTCGATCAAGCCAAGCGCAGATGGCGGCGCGCCGATCACAGACAGGAAGCCGGGAAGTACCGACGTTGCCATCTCGTGGGAAGCGTCCGAAAGGAAGCTTGTGATCCCCATGCCCATGACGTTGCGGTTCAGCCACGTCCCCGCGGTCTGCGTTATACCAACCTTCGTTTTCTCCTGATCCATGGTCTCATGATTTGACATTGACATCTCCGCGGTTTCGCTGAAAACGTTCGTTTACCAGCCAGACCCCAAGGGTGGTTCCGAGCAGAGCAGAGAACAAAACATCGGAGAGCCAATGCTGGTCGCGGTACATTCTTGATACAGCGGCAATGACAGCCAGAGCATACCAGAAGATCTGCCACCATCGATGCGGGTACATGCCCGCGATAACCGATGACAGCGCAAAGGCAACCGTCGCGTGGCCGGATGGAAACGACAGATGGTCATTCGGTCCCCACGTCAAAGGAAAGAAGGCGAAACTTCCATGGCCTGTGTATGGACGCCACCTGCCGAGTAACGATTTCACTGCGATCGTCAGCACGCCGGAAAGAAGATACGATTCGGCGATAAGAACGCCTGTCTTGCGAAGTCTCGCTGTCGCGAACACGATCCCGGGAACGTACAAGCACGCGAATGCGAGTAGGGTCGGTTCGCCTGTGCCATACCAATGTCCAAAGCCGAACACCAAGTCCCACATTGAGCTGCGCTGTGTTGCCAGCCATTGGCGCGCTATGTCGTCGACGAAGAAACTTGCAACTATTGCAAGTATGAAGAATGTGAAAACACCCCATCCGGTCGCAGACCAACGAAGCGGAGCAGAGTAGAGCATTCGACCGTCCAGGACGAATCGTCTGAGATCTGACATTATTACCTTCAATCTATTCGTCACTCTTTTTCGTCCTGTGTGCTAGGTACACTCTTGGATGACATCATCACCAGTACTTCTTTCAATGCTGCCTGCTCGAACACGCTCGGCTCGGAATTCGATAAAGCAGCGGTGAGTTCAGAAAAGGTCACACCGCCAATCTTTCCCAGGGCTCTAATCGCAGCTGCCCGTAGGAATGGATCCTTACTATTCCCAATCACTTGCTTCAATTCGGGGACAGCTTCCTTGGCTTTCAGTTCGCCCAGCACATACGCTGCCCGTACGGGCGTTTCCGGTTCGGGATGATGGAGCGCTCGAATGAGTTTGCGGACAAACGACTCTTGTCCAAGCTGCTCTTGGTTCGCTCCGCAGTGAGGACAGGAGGCCGTCGCTTCCCCCATTTCTTGCCAGCACCGTGTGCAAAAGAACTTCATTCGCGCCTCGAAAGCTCATTCGCCCTCATCATCGGCAACGCCATGGCCGCTCTTCAAACAAACCACTCCTACACCATCTTCTTTGCGCTTTAGTGTAAAAGTCATCAATTCCGATTGAACTGGCATGATGTCGAGCAAACTCTATCACCTTGTTTGCTCAGATAAAAATAGCGAACAGGTGAACCATTGTCACACGACATGCATCATGGCAGTCTCAGAGATACCTCTTGCAGACAATCTTTGTCAACCCATCATACTCATATACAAAAACTTCACCCGTTGCAATGTTCACGTCCATAATCTCTTCATCTGATAAATGGTCAAGCTCCTTGACGATGACACGCAAGGTGTTCCCGTGTGCGACCACGAGAGTATTTAGGCCCCGTTGTATATCGTGAAGAATCCTTGCATAGAAGAACTTGAGAATACGGATTCCGGCTTGATGCAGGCTTTCGCCATTCGGCGGCCCTGTAGTGTAACTTCTCCTCCAGTTGTGTACAAGCTTTTCTCCAAAGTGCTCAGCCGTATCCTTCTTGTTAAGCCCCTGGAGGTCGCCATAATTTCGCTCGTTCAGCTCCGGCGAATTGACAACAGGGACATGGAGATGCAATTCTTTAAGAACAATGTCGAGCGATTCAACAGTCCGCTGAAGAGCGGAGCTATATGCTGTGTCAATCCGCAACCCAACAATCTTCTGTGCTATCGCCTTTGCTTCACCTCTTCCCGTATCTGTGACAGGAACATCAAGCCATCCAGTGAACCGATTCTCGCGGTTAAAGGCTGATTCACCGTGTCGGGCAAGTATCAAAAAAGGCATTGAACGTGCTTTTGATAATCAATCGGCAACAGCCGACTTTCGGGAAATTGGTCCCGTGAGTGAACCATTCACGCGAAACGTTCCCCCTCATGAAACAAAAAACTCCTACACCGCTCGCTCTTCGCTTGAGTGTAGGAGTTATTAATTCCTTCGAGGAATGCTTCTAGGCGAACTCCATCGCCACCGCTACAATAACGAATTCTCCTCGGAAATTCAACCGATAATTACAACGTAAACATCCCCGAGAAAGTTTCGTGGCTTTCGTTACTTCTTGGTCAGATTCTTGAACGCTTGCAATCCAGCAAATCTCCCTTGTTTTCCCAGCTCTTCTTCAATCCTTAGGAGTTGATTGAACTTTGCGATGCGCTCACTCCTGCAGCCTGAACCGGTCTTGAGATGTCCTGCACCTACGGCGACGGTGAGGTCGGCGATTGTCGTATCTTCGGTTTCACCGGAGCGATGCGAAACAAAACAGCTGTACTTGTTCTGTCGCGCAAGCTCAATGGTATCAAGCGTTTCGGTGACCGTCCCGATCTGATTCAGTTTGATCAGAATCGAATTCGCTATTCCCTGATCTATTCCCCGTTGGAGGATTGCCGGATTGGTGCAGAAGATGTCGTCACCAACGACTTCGATTCTTGAGCCCAGTTCCTGCGTGAGCGTCTTCCAACCGTTCCAGTCATTTTCCGCCATCCCGTCTTCGAGCAGAATGATGGGGTATTGGTTCGCCCAGGAAACCCAATGCTGAATCATCTGCTCGGATGTCATGGACGATTTGTCCGACTTGAAAAAGACATACTTGCCTTCACCCCACATTTCGCTCGTGGCAGGATCGAGACACAGCGAGACATCTTTGCCCGGCGCGTAGCCGGCCTTCGCGATAGCCTCCAGGATCAGCTCAACTGCCTCGACATTAGACTTTAGGCTGGGTGCGAATCCCCCTTCATCTCCAACCCCGGTGTTGTAACCCTTCTTCGAGAGAATCGACTTAAGATTATGGAATACTTCTATTCCCATTCGAATCGACTCAGCGAAGCTGGGGGCGTTGTGTGGCGCGATCATGAACTCTTGAAAGTCCACATTATTGTCTGCATGCTTGCCTCCGTTTATGACGTTCATGCAGGGGACGGGCAGGAGGGACGCGGTTGCACCGCCGAGATATCGGTACAGCGGAAGTTCCAGGGAATTTGCTGCCGCACGCGCCGCGGCCATCGATACACTAAGAATGGCATTGGCACCAAGATTCCCTTTGTTTGGTGAGCCATCGAGCGCAATCATTTTCTGATCGATGAGGCGCTGGTCTGCGGCATCCAGTCCCACGATTTCAGGCGCAATTCTCGTCCTCACATTTTCGACGGCTTTGAGCACTCCTTTTCCCAGGTAACGATTCTTGTCTCCATCACGAAGCTCGACAGCTTCTTTCTCACCTGTGGATGCGCCTGACGGAACGATCGCACGTCCACGTGTGCGGTCCTCGAGCATGATTTCGACTTCTACTGTCGGGTTACCGCGGGAGTCGAGAACCTCGCGCGCGTGTATGTTGGTGATCTTCATTGTTTCATCCTCCCTTTTTCTATGAAATGGTGGCTTACAACGATAGCGCGCGTCTGCCGACAAACTTCTCCACGATCCGGGCTACTGAGCCGCGTGCCAGGCGCGATGTATCATAGTAAGACTTCGTGGCCATTTGTTCAAGCGATGCAGTCTCTCTCTGCATCTGAATTCGGCTCAGCTCGTCAAGCCATCTCTGAAGCTCTTCGTCCGCCATCAACGGTCGCACCGCACTCAAGTGATCGAGACACAGGCCCGTATGGTTCTCGTAGTCCGCTCGAAATGGACTTTCTTTAAGCAGAGAGATGACAGCTTCAATCAAGTGACCTTCGTAATCATCCAAATGAGCACACAAACGGCAATGGACAGTCAGATGGTTGTCTCGTTGGGAGTATCGTTCAACGAGCGCGATCAGTAGGAGCGCATTTGTTTTCGCATTGGCTATCTTTCGGAATTGGCGGAAATGAAACTCACAAAAACCTCCCTCACGTGCGATAGCTTCCCGGACCGCAGGGTCATGGGACACGTCATATTGCAGGCGACTGAGCATATTGAACTCTTCGCCATCCACCAGGCTGCACAGCGGACAGCGCATCGATTCTTCGATCTTCTTGTGGATGCTCCCTTCAAATTCCGTCATAGACATCCCCCTTTCGCAATTTGAGCCACTGCCTCTTCAGTCTGTCTGAGATATCATAGGTATACAAAACCCGCACGTCGGTCGTGGTGCTCAGTTCGGGAGCTTCGGGGGTTACCTGCGGCTTTGATTTGTTCCTCAGATTGAGGACATGTTCGATATGCTTATCCAAGTCCTTCTCTCGAAAGAAGACCGTGTTGCAGTGCCGGCAGCGGAATTGGCGGCCGCTGAGCTGTTCAATTGCATAGGGGATACCCCGGCGCTTTCGGAATCTGGCATGGATCAGTGGCAGCATTGTTCGTCTCTCAGAGATTGTTCAACGCTTTGACAAGACGGTCCTGCAAAGCCCGTCTTCTTATCCGTACGAAAGGTTTGTCATATCGCACTCTGAAGTCTAAATTGCTCCCCCAGGAACACCTTGCGCGCGAGGTCGCTGCGCGCAATTTCGATCGGCGTTCCGTGCAGCAGAATTCTCCCTTCGCTGATGATGTAAGCTCGATCCGAAATCTCCAGAGTCTCGTGAACATTATGGTCTGTGAGAAGGACGCCGATGTTTCGCGATCGAAGACCGGCAATGATATGTTGCAACTCCTCCACTGCAAGAGGGTCGAGTCCAGTGAAAGGCTCATCCAGGAGCACGAAGGATGGATACAGGGAGATTGCGCGCATGACCTCGAGCCGTCGCCGCTCACCTCCGGAGAGATCTCTCGCCTTGACCCTCCTTCGCGATTGCATGTCGAATTCCGTCAAGACATCCTCCAACCGCTGGTGGACCTGCGCTCTCGTGTACCCGTTCATCTCGAGCACGGCCATCACGTTCTCCTCCGTTGTGAGTCCTCGGAACGCGGAGGATTCTTGTGGGAGGTAGGCGATGCCCAAGCGCGCGCGTCGATACATCGGCCATCGAGTGATGTTCTGATCATCAAAGAAGATTCTGCCGCCGTCACATTTGAGCTCGCCGGTGATGATTCGAAACGTTGTCGTCTTGCCCGCTCCGTTCGGTCCCAAGAGACCGACAATTTCTCCCTGGCGGAGGGCGATCGCAACTCCATCGACAGCGGTCTTCTTCTTGAAGGATTTCGAAAGCCCGTCGGCTGTCAGTATGTGTCCCATTGCACTAGCCTTACGCTCCGACGAAAAAGTGAACGGCCCGTTTCCACGAGGGCGCTTCGGCTGCGACAGTCAACTGCTCCATAAAGACGGCGTTGAGGTAATGCAGCGAGGACCGCCGAATGATCGACCAGAAAGTCGATTGCGTCTTCGCACGCGGTCTCCTCTCGTTCGGACAGACGTTCGTTCCTGTGCACCGAGAGCCGATCAAGGTGACACAGACACAGCTCATCTGCCATCTTCACGAGACGATCGACGTTCTCCTCGGTGTCGACGATTTCAACAATCATCGGAAGATCCTCCGACAATCGAAGAATTTTCGCCGAATGAATCGCACGTGATCCAGCTCCAAAGCTGTCGATTCCGCGCAGCACTGTCGCGCCGGCTAATCCCATCCAAACTCCCAACCCACGTACCCCCCCAGACAGTTCAACAGCGGCCATCGAGAATCCAATGGTGAAGCATCCGAGCACATTGACCAGGAATGTGCCGTAAACGGAACAAAAAAAACTCCTACTGTCACCCGCGTCAAAACAGGTGAGAGTAGGAGTTATCACTCCCGGCCTGAGGCCGAGACGAGATCAGGCTAAATGCCTTCGGCGAACTCCATCGCCGCGATGAATCTAGAAGAAAAGAGGGAGAATGTCAAACCAAAAGCGCTCCTGTTCTTCCACTCAAACGTTGCGCGTGATCCCTCGGTAATCAATTCATATCCACCCGTGCTCCTTGTACCATTCGAATGTCCGCTGCAGCCCCTCCGTATGCGGAACGCAGCTCTTGAAGCCGGTGTGCTCCTCTATTTTCTTCGAGCTGCACACCCAATGAGGCTGTATGAGGTCTCGAGCCTTGTCGAGGTTCAGAAGAGGCGGCTTGGAGGAAAACGCGGAGAGGAGCTCTGTCAAGCCCGCGATAGCGTAGACAACGGGAGCAGGTGCCCGCAGGGTGAACGTGCGTCTTCCCATCATCTCGACGAGCCGCTCGATGATGTCAGAGTACAGGTAGACGGCACCGTCGGACACGAAATACGTCTCTCCGGTCGTTCTCTCAGAGACCGCCGCGTCAACAATCGCACGTGCCAGATCGGTGGCGTAGATAATGCTAACGGTCTTGCGCGGGTCCCCCAAGATGGGCCTGATTCCTCTCTTGAGCCAATGAAACAGCTCGAGGACGTCGCGGTCTCGAGGGCCGTACACAGCCGGGGGACGAATGATGACGATGGGTATTTTCTTTGCGTGAAGCTGGCAGAGGGTCTCTGCCTGGAGTTTGGAGATTCCGTAACTCGTAACCGGTCGGGCGGGTGCGGACTCATCCAGCGGAGTGCCGTCCCGGCTCGGTCCCGCCGCCGTGAGGCTGCTGATCAGACAGAACTTCTTGAGGCGAGGGGACCCCGAGGCTGCTTCCAGCAGATTCCGAGTTGTGGTAACGTTCCCCTCGAAGAACTCACGGTGCCTCCGCGCCTTCGTCACACCGGCGATGTGAAAGATGTATTCCGCATCCCGTGCGGCCTCCTTCAGCGCATCGAGGTCAAACAGGCTCACTCGCCCGACTTCGACCGGAAGGCCCTCCAGCCAGCCGAGCCCTTCGCGGAAGCGGCGCACCAGGCATCGAACGCTGAATCCCTGGCGAAGTAAATGCTCGACCGTGTGGCTTCCGATGAAGCCCGTGCCTCCTGTCACGAGCGCGAGTGGGATGAGACCTCCGCAGAATGAAAAATGAATGTTCGTTGACTTTGTTTGCTTAATGCAGTATATTTAAAAAAGTTCTGATTAGCAAAAACAGGGGTGTTGTTGTCCTTTCTACCCTCATAATGCGGAGCACCATTGGATCTCTTTGATAAGTGTCGCAGCTTCACGCGTGCCGACGAGACAAAGGCGCGCGGATACTATCCCTATTTTCATGCGATCGAGGAGAGCGAAGGACCCACCGTTATGATCGAAGGGCGGAAGATCGTCATGGCGGGATCGAACAACTACCTGGGCTTGACCGCCCATCCCAAGGTCAAAGAGGCAGCTATCAGGGCGGTCCAGAAGTACGGGACCGGCTGTTCGGGATCGCGCTATCTGACGGGGACCCTGGACCTTCATGTCGAGTTGGAGCGGCGCCTGGCGAAATTTTTTGGGAAGGAAGATTGTTTGCTGTACAGCACGGGATTCCAAACAGCCCAGGGTGTCATCCCGACCCTGGTGCAGCCGGGGGAATTCGTTGTCTCTGACAAAGACAATCACGCGTGCATCGTGGCGGGCAATCTCATTGCCACCGGCGCGGGAGCCCTTGTTGATGGAAAGGCCGAGTCAGTCCTCCGGTACAAGCACAACGATATGAAGCACCTGGAGGTTGTGATCTCGAAGCTTCCCCTGGAAGCGCCCAAGCTCATCGTGTCGGATGGGATCTTCAGCACCTCTGGGGAGATCGTCGATCTTCCGAATATGGTGAAAGTTGCCAGGAAGTACAACGGTCGCATCATGGTTGACGACGCGCATGCGGTAGGGGTGATCGGCAAAGGAGGACGCGGCACGGCGAGTCACTACGGCCTGGAGAAGGAAGTCGACCTGACCATGGGGACCTTCAGCAAGACGTTTGCGTCGCTGGGAGGATTCGTCGTCAGTGATCGTACGGTCATCAACTATCTCAAGCATCATGCGCCCGCGCTCATCTTCAGCGCCAGCCCTACCCCGGCCTCGGTCGCCTCGGCCCTCGCCGCGCTTGATGTCCTGGAATCGGAGCCATGGCGGATTGACAAGCTTATGCGCAATGCGCGCAAGATGAGGGAAGGGCTCAAGGGGATGGGGTTCCGCGTGGGGGAACATGATTCTGCGGTCGTCCCGGTCATTATCGGCGATACCGACCAAGTGCTGATCATGTGGAAGGCTTTGTTTGAAGCGGGAGTCTTCGTGAACGCTTTCATACGGCCCGGTGTCCCTCCGGGCATGGAGATGCTGCGGACGAGCTATATGGCGACACACGAAGACGAGCATTTGGACAAGATCCTCAATGTCTTTCACGATGTGGGAAAGAACCTCGGGGTCATAAGCTAAGACGAGTACATGATTCTTCTCTTCTGAACAATCAAGGGTGAAGAGCCGCGGCGCCTGGCGCAGCGGCTTTTTTGTTCATCCCGGTCATTGAACAAACACGTTCGACCTGCCGAGTAGCCGCCTATGGGCCCTGTTCACATTCGACCCGTCGTCACCACCAAGGATCGGGAGCAATTCATCAGGTTTCTCTGGAAGATCTATAAGAGAGAGCCACAGTGGGTCCCGCCCCTGCTGATGGATCGCCGGAAGCTGATGGACAAGAAGAAGAACCCGTTCTATCAGCACGCAGATGCGGAGTTCTTTCTGGCCGAACGGGATGACCGGCTCGTCGGGCGAATCGCCGCCATTGTGAATCATAACCATAACAAGGAGCACAGCGAGAACATAGGCTTCTTCGGGTTCTTCGAGTGTATCGATGACCAGAGCGTCGCGAGCGCGCTCTTCGATGCCGCTAAAGGTTACCTGAAGAAGAAAAGCGTGACGGCGATGCGGGGACCTGCGAACCCGTCCGTGAACGATGAGTACGGACTCCTGGTCGACGGTTTCGAATTGACTCCGGTTCTGCTGATGCCCTACAACCCCTCGTACTACGTGACGCTCACCGAGCGGTATGGATTCAAGAAGGCGAAGGATCTGTACGCGTACCTGCTGAGCCAGGACACTGTCTATTCCGACCGGCTCGAACGAGCGAACAATATTGTGAAGCAGCGGAACAGCCTGACCCTGCGCTCGCTCGAGATGAAGAATTTCGACCGCGACGTGGCGATCGTGAAGGACCTCTACAACGCCGCGTGGGCGAAGAACTGGGGCGCCGTGCCGATGACGGATGCTGAGATCGACGCCATGGCGGCGGATCTCAAACCGATCATCGTTCCCGAGCTTGTCCTCTTTGCAGAAGTGCAAGGGAAACCGGTCGGGTTCGCCCTCTCCCTCCCTGACATCAATATCGCCTTGAAACATAACAAGAAGGGTCGGCTGCTCCCCGGCCTCTTGCGGTTGTTTTTACATAAGAAAGAGATTAATTTGGTGCGGATCATCGTGCTTGGTGTCCTCCCGGAATATCTCAGCACCGGCGCCGCAGGCGTTCTGTTCTATGAGACGGCGGCGCGCGCGCGGAAGCTTGGCTACCACTACGGTGAGGCCGGCTGGGTCCTGGAGGATAACGCCGCGATGGTCAAGGCGGCCGAAGCTTTGAACGGAAAGATCACCAAGCGGTACCGCATCTACGAAATGCCGATTTAGTTTCACCCCCTGCTTCTGCAAGTGCTCCTCTAACTCGAAAAGGAATTGACGATGCCAATCAAGAAAGTTGACAAGATCTGGATGGATGGTAAGCTTATCGACTGGGACGACGCGAAGATCCATGTGCTCTCTCACGTGGTGCACTACGGATCGAGCTGGTTCGAAGGGATCCGATGTTACGATACGAAACGCGGACCCGCAATCTTCCGCCTCGACGCGCACCTGCGTCGTTTGTATGACTCGACGAAGATCTACCGAGTGACCATTCCGTACACCGTGGCTCAGCTGGAGGGGGCGATCAAGGAGACGATCCGGGTGAACAAGATGAAAGCATGTTATATCCGGCCGGTGGTCTATCGCGGCTACGGAGAGGTCGGCGTGAACCCCCTCACATGCCCTGTGAACGTGATGATCGCCGTATGGGAGTGGGACTCGTACCTCGGGGGCGGGGCGCTGGAGAACGGGATCGATGTGTGTGTCTCCTCATGGCATCGTGCGGCGCCGAACACGATTCCGTCCATGGCCAAATCGGGCGGCAACTATCTGAACTCGCAGCTCATCAAGATGGAAGCGATTCTCGGAGGGTATGCGGAGGGGATCGCGCTCGACGCCTTCGGCAACATCAGCGAGGGGAGCGGCGAGAACATCTTCCTGGTCAGAGACAACACCCTGTACACTCCTCCGCTGACTGCCGCGATCCTTCCGGGGATCACCCGTCTGTCGGTCATGAAAGTGGCGGCGGATCTTGGCCACACGGTGGTGGAAGGGGAGATCCCGCGCGAGATGCTGTTGGTGGCAGACGAGGTGTTCTTCACAGGCACGGCGGCGGAGGTCACCCCGATCCGTTCCGTCGACAAGATCGTCGTTGGGGATGGGAAGCCGGGCCCGGTGACTCGAAGCCTCCAGAAGGCCTTCTTCGATATTGTCCAGAACGCCAACGACAAGTCCAGCTGGTTGAATTTCGTTTACGATTGACGGGACCCTGACGTGGAAAAGACGAAGAACGAAAGCGCGATTTGGAAGAACTTCTTCGCGGGGCGTGGCGTCCGCGAGGGAACGACTGAAGCGCTTCTGAGCAAGGTCCATGCCTTTGCCGGCCTCTCGGCGCGTGAACTGAAAGAGGTCGCAGCCATCGTTCACAAACGCGAGTACAAGGCCGGTGAGCCGGTCTTCTATCAGGGTGACCCCGGCTTGGGGATGTATATCATCCGGGATGGAGAAGTGTCGATCGCCATTGCCGAGAAGGACGGGAGTCAGAAGGAGCTTGCGCTGCTCTCGGACGGGGATTTCTTCGGCGAGCTCGCGTTGCTCGACGAGTCGCCGCGCTCAGCCTCGGCCCTCTGCAAGACGGATTGCTCGCTCATCGGCTTCTTCCGGCCTGATCTCCTTGCGCTGATCGAGACAAAAACAGACCTGGGAATAAAAATCGTTCTGAAGCTTGCGGAGATCGTCGCGGAGCGGCTCCGGACAACGGACAAGGAACTTTCCAAGTTCAAGGGCCGGCTCGACTAGCTCAGACTGCAGCGCGAGGTGTCCGCCAGATCTTCAGAGGAGGACAACGATGGCAACCGCTAGGCATCGCCCGCGTCAGAGACCGCGCAAGAGCGCCGCGAAGGGTCCGTCGCGTCGCCAAACCAAGATAGAGTTGAACCGTATCCTGGTCCCCATCGATTTCTCGGAGCATTCCAGGAAGGCGCTCCAGTACGCCATTCCGTTCGCGGAGCAATTTAAGGCCTCGATTGACCTTCTGTACGTCGTCGAGCCGACCATTTACCCCGCGGATTTCAGTTTCGGCCAGGTGGGTTTCCCGAACGTCGAAGACGAGCTCCGCCAGCGAGGCGCCGAGGAGTTGAAGTCGCTCATCGCCAAGGAGATCGGGAAGAGAGTCCCGGCGAAGCAGGTTATTCGGACCGGCAAGGCGTTCTACGAGATACGCGAATACGCCCGCGAGGAGTCGGTCGATCTCATCATCATCGCTACGCACGGGCACTCCGGTGTCGAGCACGTTTTGTTCGGCAGCACGGCGGAGAAAGTCGTCCGGCACGCGCCCTGCCCCGTCCTCGTGGTGAGGATGAGTCAAAAAGAGTTCGTGGAACAATAGATCGGACAGGTGAAGGAGTATTGATGATGGTGAAGAACGTGAGAGGAGGAATGCTCGTCCTGGCAGTGCTCGCGCTGTCGTCGGCAGCGGGCCAGGAGCAGGTGGCTTCGATCAGTCCGGCGAAGCCGAAGATTGGGGATGAGATAGCGATAACATACAATGCGGGAGCGAAAGCGGCGGCGCTGAGGGAGGTGAAGGGGATCACCGCCGAGGTGCTGCTGATGAGGGACGCGGAGATGCCGCTGTTGCTTGAGTTCCCGATGAAGAATTCGGGGAAGGTCTGGAAGTGCTCGTTCAAGCTCGAAGAGAAAGACGCGCAGCTCCTCCTGCTGCGATTTGCGTCGGGCGAGACGATGGATGACAACGGTGAGAACGTCTGGGATCTCATGGTTTATGGCTCGAACGGCGCGCCGCTCAAGGGGGCACATCTGCAGCGTGCGTCCATCCTCCAGCGCGGCGGGTACCTGGATTTCAAATGCCAGAAGGACCTGGGTGCCGCCAAGCGTGATCTTGAAAAGGAAAGGCAGCTCTATCCTGACAACTGGAGGGCCGCGGTGGGCGAGTGGTCGATCATGATGAGAGAGAAGCCGAGTGACGAAACCACAGCGTTGATCAAGCAGCAGCTCGACAAGCTGTATGACGCTCGTAAGACGAACGAGGAGGTCGTCGTGAGCCTGCTGCCCTGGTTCGACCAGACCGGTCAGAAGAACAAGGCCGACAAGATCAGGCAGGCAGCGTTGCATGCTGATCCGAAGGGTAAGATCGCCGAGAACGTCAGGCTTTTTCAAGTGTACAATGAAAGGGATCCGGTCAAGCGGGCCGACTTGTTCGAAGAACTGCTTAAGGACTTCCCGCAGAAGGGGGAGGCGCTCGAGAATTATCAGGTGACGCTTGTGAATTTCCTTGTGGGGGCGAAGCGATATGATAAGGCTGCTGCGCTGCTGGACCGGATGAAGAAGAAGGACGGGGGCTTGTACAATACTCTGGCCTGGACCCTGATCGAAAGGGGGGAGCAACTCAAAAAGGCAGTCGCGTGGGCAAAGAAAGGCGTTGACCTGTTGAGGCATCCCGATCCCTCACTGAAACCCCCCTATTCTTCGACGGTGCAGTGGAAGCAGACAAACGAGAGAGACCTGGGGATGATCCTTGACACCTACGCGTATGGCCTCTACCAGCTCGGGAAGACGGTTGAGGCAGAGGCCGCGTACAAGGAAGCGTACAAGCTTACCGAGGGAGAGCAAGAAGACATCAACCAGCGTGTTGTCGAATGCCTCGTGAGGAACGGTAAGTACAAGGAAGCGATAGGGACGGCGGCCGGGTCGATCAAGAAGGGGATGGCGAACGACAAGCTGATGGAGTCGTACAAGATCGCGTATGTGAAGGTCAACGGATCGGAAAGCGGTTTTGACGGCGCGCTGGCGGAGGTGCGCGGCGAGGCGAAGCGGGAGATGAAGAAGGAGCTCATGAAAGGGCGCATCAACAAGCCGGAGATCGATTTCGCCCTGAAAGGACTCGATGGGAAAACCGTCAAGCTTTCCGACCTGAAGGGGAAGGTTGTGGTGATCGACTTCTGGGCGACGTGGTGCGGTCCGTGCAAAGCTTCATTTCCGGCCTTGCAGAAGATCTACGAGAAGTACAAGGACAACCCGAAGATCGTGATCCTCGCTCTGGATACCTGGGAGCGGGTGGCTGGCGCTGAGCGGGAGGCCCTGGTGAAGAAGTTCGTGGAGGAGAACAAGTATACGTTCCCGGTGCTCTACGACGAGGGCTTCGTCGAGAAGTACGGGGTGGAAGGCATCCCGACGAAGTTCGTCATCGACAAGAAAGGCATGATCCAGTTCAAGAGCATCGGTTTCTATTCCGACCAGAAGATGCTCGACGAGATGGAGTTGTGGTTCGAGGTGTTGTTGGACGAGAACTTCTACATCTCGGCTGACTAGATTCGGTCAGCGTCTCACTCGACACGAAATGCGAAACCCGTCCCGAAATTGCTCGGGACGGGTTTTGTTTTTTTGCCTCACGCCTCCACCCCCCGGACTGAAGTCCGGGGCTGCAGCACGGATCTATCCGTGGTAATTCGCTAGCTGACTCTTTCGATCACGAAGTCCGTGAACTGGAGCAGGGAGTCCTTCGCCGGAGAATCCGGCAGGGAGGCGAGGCCCGCCTGTGCCAGATCCGCATAGTGTCCTGCCTTGGCCATCGCGTACTCGATGCCGCCGGCATCCTTCACAAAATCCATCACCCATGCGACATCCTTCTGCTTCCCGCCTTTCTTGATAGCACGGAGTGCCCGTTTCGCATCCTCGCGCGGACCCTGCTCAAGCGCGTGGATCAACGGAAGCGTCAGCTTCTTCTCCTTCAGGTCGGTGCCAGTGGGTTTGCCGATCACATTCCGCCGCCCGAGATAGTCCAGGAGATCATCCCGGATCTGGAACGCGACGCCGAGATGCTCGCCAAAGTCACGCATCTGCGCCCTTCGCTGAGGGTCCTGCGATGTGCTTGCGGCGCCAATCTCCGTGCACGTCGAAAACAGGGAGGCGGTCTTATCCCCGATGATCTTGAGGTACGTCCGCTCATCAATGTCCAGCTGGCGGCTCTTCTGAATCTGGAGAAGCTCCCCCTCGCTCATCCGCTTGACGGCATTCGAGGTGGAGTGAAGGAAATAGTAGTCGCCGCTCTCCAGCGACAGCAGCAATCCTCGTGAGAGGAGATAGTCCCCCATCAGGACTGCGACCTTGTTCTTCCAGACGGCATTGATCGATGCAAGGCCCCGGCGCGTGTCTGCGTCATCCACCACGTCGTCGTGGATGAGCGTGGCCGTGTGGAGGATCTCGACCAGCGTGGCGGCCCGGTAGGTGCTCTCATTGACCTCGCCGCACGCCTTGGCGCTGAGGAACACGAGGACCGGCCGGACGCGTTTCCCCTTCTGGCGGACGATGTACCGGGCGATGAGATCGATCAGGCCCACCCGGGAGCGCATCGCATCTCTGAAGAACGTGCTGAAACTCTTCAGCTCTCCTTCAACGGGCCCCTTGATGCTCTCGAGCGATATGGCCTTGTTCCGCGTCGGGTTCACGTTTGTTCTTCCTCGGGGGCAGAGGTTGCCTCCTCCTTTGCGCGCTTTTTCCTGTGGACGACCGCGGCGATGAGGATGCTCACCTCGTAGAGGACGATCATCGGCGATGCCAGCAGGAGCTGTGTGACAATGTCGGGTGTCGGCGTCACGACGGCCGCGATGATCAGGATCACCACGAACGCATGGCGCCGGTAGCGACGCATGAACGTCGGTGTGAGGATCCCCATCTTGGCAAGGAAATACGTTGCCATCGGAAGCTCGAATACCAGCCCGGACCCGAGGATGAGCGCCAGGACGAAGCTGACGTACCGATCGATCGCGATGTTGAGCGAGAGGTTCTCGGTCCCAAAATGCGCGAAGAAATTGAGCGCCGTGGGGATCAGCACATAGTAGCCGAAGGCGACCCCTGCGAAGAAACAGAGCGATGTGAGGGCGACGATGGCCGAGATGTAGTGGCGTTCCTTCGGGAGAAGGCCGGGTGCGACGAACTTCCAGAGCCAGAAGAGCGTGTTCGGCATGCTCAGGATCAGCCCGCAGACCAGGACGGCCTCCATGTAGAGCAGCACGATGCCGTAAGGTGCAAGCACCTGTGCCTTGAGGCCGACTTTCAGCAGGGGGCTCAGGAGCAGCTTCTGAACGATGAAGTCCGCATAGATGCCGCAGATCACCATGGCGACAACGAGACCGATGAGCGACTTGATGAGATCCCAGCGGAGCTCTTCAAGATGGTCGAGGAAGGACATCTCTTTCTGTTTGTCAGAGTCCCTCCCGGAGTCAGCGCGTCGCAGAAATCTGAGGAGTAATTCGCGGAACACGTTGTTCTACCGGGCTAGTTCTTCTCAACGAGAGTCTGATAGATGGGGAAACCCGAGCACAGCTGGTGCACTTCGCTGCGCACCCGCGCATATTCCGTTTCGTTCCCGATCTTCGCCACCACTCGATCGATGAGCGATGCCACGGCCTCCATCTCGGCTTCCTTCATGCCGCGAGTGGTCAGTGCGGGCGTCCCGATGCGGATGCCGGAGGTAATGAGGGGAGACTTGTCGTCGAACGGAACGGCGTTCTTGTTCACCGTGATCCCTGCCTGATCCAGTGCTTCCTGGGCGTCTTTGCCCGTGAGGTTCTTGTTGCGCAGATCGATGAGCATCAAATGATTGTCGGTGCCCCCGGAGATGACGTTGTAGCCTCGACTGACAAGCGCCGCGGCGAGCGCTTTCGCGTTCTTGATCACCTGTTCAGAATATTTCACGAATCCGGGCTGCAGATTCTCATAGAACCCAACCGCCTTTGCGGCAATCACGTGCATCAGCGGACCGCCTTGAATCCCGGGGATGACCGTCGAGTTGATCAGCTCCGACATCATCTTCGTGCGCCCGGATTTCGGAGCGACCTGGCCGAACGGGTTCTCGAAGTCCTTGCCCATGAGGATCAGTCCGCCGCGCACGCCGCGCAGCGTCTTGTGCGTCGTCGAGGTCACCACGTGGCAGTGAGGCAGCGGATCGTTCAGGAGCTTGGTGGCGATGAGCCCTGCAGGATGAGCGATGTCAGCGAAGAGGAACGCGCCCACCTGATCGGCGATCGTCCGAAACGCCTTGTAGTCGATGTTGCGCGAATACGCGCTCGCTCCGACAGTGATCATCTTCGGCCGGTCTCGCTTCGCGAACGTCTCGACCTCGTTGTAGTCGATGTAACCCGTCTCCTTCGAGACACCGTAGGCGCTGAACTTGTAGAGCTGCCCCGAGAAGTTCACGGGGGAGCCGTGCGTCAGGTGACCGCCATGGGACAGGTTCATGCCCAGGACATGGTCGCCGGGTTTGAGGAAGGTGAAGTAGACCGCCATGTTTGCCTGGGAGCCCGAGTGAGGCTGAACGTTCGCATACGCAGCGCCGAAGAGTTTTTTCACCCTCTCGCGCGCGAGGTTCTCCGCCACATCCACAAACTCACAGCCTCCGTAGTAGCGCTTGCCAGGATAGCCCTCGGCATACTTGTTGGTGAGAACCGTCCCGAGCGCCTCGAGCACCGCCAGGCTGACAAAGTTCTCGGAAGCGATCAGCTCGAGTTTTGTGTTCTGTCGGTCGATCTCACTCTGAACTGCCGAGAAGATCTCGCGGTCTACCGATTTGAGGTGTTGTATCATCTTGACTCTTCCGTTTGATAGCGTCGTGAGTGAAAAAGGGGGAGCTGGATGGGCTGGATCAGTGGAGATGACTCGTCCGGCTCTCTGAGTCAATTGGTTCCGGGTTCGTCAGAATGCGCTCTCCGGCTTGCCACCCCCTCCTCAGCCCCTTCGGATGTTCGGCCACCGGACCGTTCTGACCGCCCCGGTCGCCGCATCGGCTAGAGCCCCGTGATCGAATGAATTTTCTGCACCCTTCGTTCGTGCCGTCCTCCCTCGAATGGAGTTAAGAGGAATGTCTTCACAATGTCGGCAGCAGCCTCCCACCCAATCAATCGTTCTCCGAACGTCAGCACGTTCGCGTTGTTGTGTGAGCGTGCCAGCCTCGCCGCCGTCACTGATCCGCAGGCGGCAGCGCGCACGCCCTTGTGCTTGTTCGCGACGATCGACATTCCGATTCCCGTTCCGCAGATGAGGATACCACGATCGCACTCGCCTGAGGAGACTGCTTCCGCGGCCCGGTGTCCCCAATCCGGGTAGTCGGTGGCATCGGCGGATGTCGTTCCGAAGTCGCGATAGGGGAGACTCATCTCGTCGAGCAGCTTCTTGAGCTTCTCCTTGTATGCGAAACCGGCGTGATCGCTTGCTATCGCGAGCATAGGTCACCGTAGAATTCGTTCAAAAGTCTCATTCTTCTTGAATCTTCATGAACCACGCTTCACTTGCGCTCAGTGAAACCGTCAAGCGGAAGATGGTATCCCGCTGGAGGTTATCCGACGTTGCCCCGCGAATGCCCGCGTGGAGGCCGACGTTCATGCGTGCGTCCGGGCCAATCGGGAATCCCAGACCTCCGGTCACGAACCACTCATTGATCGGGACGCCGTTGATCCTGTAGTAGGTGGCATGATAATAGATTCCCGCTCGATAGGCAACCATGCTCCAGAACGTGCTCGCCTCTTTCGGAGGCATTGCCTCGAAGCCGAGAGCAACTCGTGTGCTGTTCCGAATATCCGCGGGATGACTTCCGAAGAACTTGGCGCTCCCCCAGTTCTCGACGGAGAAGTCTCCCGTAATGTAGTAGCGACTCGAGAAGGCATACGACGCTCCGACACCGAGGGCCAGGGGCAGATCGACCTTTCCCGATCCGGTCGCTGTGGTGTCGACCGACTGGCTCGTTGTCAGAATGCTTTCGTGTGAGACGGAAAGGACCGCGGGGGTGGTCAGGACAAATCCAAGGGACAACGGATTCAAGGAGGGGCTGCTGAGGAGGTCGCCCATGCCTTCGTAAATAGAGCCGAGCGTGAAAGTGAAACCGGAATAGTAATCAGAGCGATCGATCTGACTGTTGATGAACGACGGATCCGCGAAGGTAAACTTGGCGACCTGTTGCATTCGGCCGAACACGTAGTTGAACTTGAGACCAAGCGACAGATTCTTCAGCAGAGAGACCGACCCACCGAGGCTCAGAAGGGACAGCCCGCCGGCGCCGTAGAAATCCTGCGTCACGACGGTATCCTTTTGCTCAATAGCGTAGTTCACGTTGCTAAAGGGGGAAGACTCCATCAGCATGGTGATCCCCAGGCTCTTGGCGATCGGAATGGCGAACGAGACTCCTTCGAACGCACCCCGGCTGTAACGACCGGAATTCGTACCGTCGTTCGAGGAGAAGCTCGAGTATTCAAACCCGCCGGAGATCCTCGTCAGCGATATTTTCGTCAGTCCCGCGGGGTTTAAGCCGTTGATGAATCCGTCGCCGCTGAGCGCGATGCCGGCTCCGCCCATCGCGTCGATCCGGCCGTGTCCATAGCGAAGGAGATCGCCGACGCCGAATCGGGAAAAGCTCGAGCCGCCGGCGTAGGCCGGCAACGGGCTCCCAACCGGCAAGGTGCCGAGGACCATGAGGGCGATCAAGACGGACCTATGAGCCTTGTTCATAGCACTACTGTATCAGGGAATAGATGATCGTAAGTTTCGGCTTCAGAGCCTGTGACGCTGCCGCGCCGTAGAACACGAAGAGATCCACGGCATTGGATTCGTCGAATCCCCCAATGGCGATCTTGTGCTGCACGGCGCTGCGAACCCACCGCTGCACGATCTGCCCGACAGGTGACTCGTAGACGCGCTGGTCTCCCAGTTGCTTCGGTTCTCCTATCTCATAGATGGACCTGGTGACTGTTCCGTCGTCGGCGATGAACATGCTCATCGTTGAGTCGACGGTATAGAAGTTGAAGTCCGAGCTCGCCGGGTCCAGCGTAAGCTGAAGGGTTGCTTTGTGTATTGCTGCATGAGGCGGGATCGAGCTGATATCGAATCCGACAATTCCGCGGTAGGCAACCCCGTTCCGGACTTGCATACGGACGCTATCCGACGCCCAGCTCGTATTTCCCAGCCTTGCTACATACCTGTACGTGCCGGTGTTGACGATCGCCGTATCGATATTGCCGGCTGTGTCCTGAAACCTCATCAGCAGCTGGGGCAGCTGCGACTGGTCGGTTGCAATAAAAGTCGCAAAACCTTTGATGACACTGGTGTTCGTCGGCCGCAAGAGGAGTCCGTAGTTGGTGAAGACCGTATCGCTGTACGTCCCCCAGGAGCGGACGATTGTTGTGTCGACAGGGATGCTGATCGTTGCTGTGTCACCCACGGACGAGAAAGCCCCTTGTGTGAGCGATGTGAGGTCATAGAAGCCGGGAGCTTTGACCGAATCGATAGTGAGGGAGTCTGTTCCCCATTCCTGCAGCACCTGATGGACGGCGACGGAAAAAGGAGCGAGCGAGTCCCCCAAATGGTACACTACCCGTAGGTTGATCTCGGCGCTCAGCATCGGGAGGAAGAGGATGGAATCCGGTATGGGGCCAAAGCGCAGGACTCCCCATGACTCGATCTCGGGCGTGATCCCGATGAGAAGGCGAGAAGACGAGCCCGACGGGATGCCGGGTTGACTGTAGCTTTCCGTCGCTGTAACCGATACTGTATCAAGCCCTAAGAAATCAGAGGCGGGCAGCAATCCTGCGCCGACCGGGTTCGGATCTTCGCTGCAACGGATCAACGTGATAACCAAGAAAGTAAGAATCGATAACAGGAGTAATCGCTGTATCAAGTCAAAATCCTTTTTCGATAGTCATCTTGATTTCGAGCGCAGACGGTGGACCAGCCTTCCCTTGACGTGGCGCCACGCTTCGTACGCGTCTTTTGCCACGAAATCAACGTTCCCGTTCTCCAAGCATTCGTCCTGTTCCACGGAACCGTATCCGGTGAGCACCAGCGCGGTTCCACAGCCGCCGGCCCTTCCCGCTTCCATATCGACGCACCGATCGCCGATGACGAATGAATCTCGCAAGCGGACTGCGTGCTCTTTCACCGCTTTCCTCAACATTCCGGGCTTTGGTTTCCGACAGCTGCAGAGCTTCCTGTACCGGGGGATTCCGTAATCGGGATGGTGGGGGCAGTAATAGATGCCATCAACGCGTGCACCTTCGCGAGCCAGAAGTGTCAGAAGGCGCTCGTGCACTGCGGCAAGATCCGTTTCGGTGAACAAGCCGCGGGCAATACCGGACTGGTTGGTGATGATGAAGACTTTGAGCCCAAAGTGGTTCGCTTCGCGTATCGCCTGGGCAGCGTGAGGAATCAGTTCAAGATCTTCCGGCCGGGAGAGAAAATCCACCTCAGTGTTCAGGGTGCCATCGCGGTCAAAGAAAATTCCGACCTGTTCGACCTTCACGCAGTCACTATCTCAGTAGTTCTTTGTAGAGATTGACGTAAAGCTTCGCGGAATGTTCCCACGAAAAGTCCTTCGCCATTCCATTGCGCATCAATTTCTTCCACTCCTCCGGCTGCTGGTACACCTTCAGTGCGTGCTGGATCGCTTTGAGCAGCTCCTTGGAGTCGTATTTCTCAAACTTGAAGCCTGTCCCCTTGCCGTTTCCCACATAATCCTCAACCGTGTCATCAAGGCCTCCGGTTGCCCGGACCACGGGGATGGTGCCGTACCGCATGCTGTACATCTGGTTCAAGCCGCACGGTTCATACTTTGATGGCATCAGAAAGAGGTCGCTTCCAGCCTCAATGAGGTGGGCAAGCTCTTTGTCGAATCCGAAAAAGGAACCCACCCGATCGGGGTACCTCTTCTGGATCGCGTCGAATGCTCGCTCGGTCGTCTTCTCGCCATCCCCGAGCAAGACAAACTGCACGTTGAGCTTCATCATCTCGTCGAAGATCTCGAGCACGAGATCGAATCCCTTCTGCGGGACCAGTCTGGAGATCGCTCCGACCACCGGCGTCGTTTCTTTCAGTGGGAGGTTGAACCTTGTGAGGAGGGCGCGCTTGTTGTCGAGCTTGGCGTCGAGCGACTTCACATCGTATTTCCGATATATGAACTCGTCGGACGCGGGGTTCCAGACATTGTAATCGATCCCGTTGAGAATACCGTGCAGATCCTTCTTCCGTTTTGCGAGCAGACCGCTTAAACCGGCGCCGTACTCATCCGAGGTGGAAATCTCTGTCGCGTATCGCTGGCTCACGGTTGTGATCGCATCCGTGAAGGTAAGCGCCGTTTTCAGGAAATTGAACTTCCCGTAGGCTTCCACGCCATCCGCATGGAAAAGCTGCTTGGGGAGCCCGGTCTTCTCGAAGGTCTCAGGAGGAAAGGCTCCTTGATATGCCATGTTGTGGATGGTGAAAACGGTCTTGATCGGCTTGAAGAAATCATCCGCACTGTACAGGGTCCTGATGTATGCCGGGACGATTCCGGTCTGCCAGTCGTTGCAGTGAATAATGTCGGGCTGCCAACCGAGCCTCTTCAACGTCTCCAGGGTGCCGCGGCAGAAGAAGATGAACCGCTCATCGTTGTCCTTGTAGTCTTTTTTCCCCACCGGACTCTGATAGATCCCGTCTCTTCCGAAATAGGTCGGATTGTCGAGGAAGTAGACCTGGACTTTTTCTTTGAGGTTGCTGATGAAGGAGGACTTGACATTCCCGATGTGGTTGTCCTTCCCCATGGGTACGGGGATCTCCTTCAGGCGGATGATATCGTGAAGCTTGAACCTGCGTTCGCTGATGAACCTGTAGCGGGGCATCATGATGCGGATCTCATGCCCGAGCTCTTTGATGGCGTGTGGGAGTGCGCTCGAAACATCTGCGAGGCCTCCGGTTTTTGCAAATGGGTCGACTTCGCTGGAAAGGAAAAGAATGTTGAGCGGTCTGTTCATTGAACTCCGGCGGAAAAATGGAAAAACCGATCAAATTTACCCATAATTCGCCACATACGCAATCAAAAAAAACCACCTGACAACCTCCCGGTGAACTTCTCAGCGAGTCTGTTCCCTCCCTCTTAGAACCATCAACGCCTTCAGAGTCAACTCGACACTGCAATCTCGCGGCTTTCCGAGCAAGATGCTATCGGTCCACTCACGGCGAACGTAACGGCCATCACTTTCGCGCAAGTTGCCGTGGCATCAAGCTCTTCGGAGATGGTTCTTGCGGCCGCGTCTCAACGATGAAAGATGAGATCTTGAGGCAACGGTGAGATCTCTTGTTTCCTTATCCTTTTCCCTGCAAGTATCATTGGGGAGAAAGCTCTTGACTCTTTTGGACTGAATGAGTATCTTTTCAGCAGTTGATAGTTCAAAACATGGAGCGCAGTATCGGGATTTGTTAAAGGTTGTCATGTGAACGGGCGGACCAAGCTCGTTTGTTCAGTGTGCTGGAGTCTGAGGCACGACAAGCCTTTTTCAAATTCGGTATTGCTCCGGTTTCTAAAGTCTAGCCGAATGAGAAAGCGTCCTCGTGCCTCGTTCGGCTTTTTTGTTTTCCTATGAAGCGAATTTTCATCATCTCGGTGCTCCTTCTTGCTGCCTCCTTCGTCTGGGCGCAGTCCGGTCCCGACGTGCGCGTCCTCAGCGAGGATGCTCGCTCGCTGGTCGTCGAATTCATCGCGAGCGTCTCGGCCGGTCAGGTTCTGGCGAATGATGGAAGAACGTACACCCGGTTTGATTTCCGCGGCGCGATCACCGAGCCGGGCAAAGAGGGCTCGCCGCTCGTTTCGTATCGGGCTGCTCTCGTCCAGCTGCCGACCCGCCAGTACACCTTTGAGGTGGTGGCCTCGGATTTCAAGGAGCTCACGGGCGTCAGGATTGCGGCACATCCAAAGTATCGACGGGACAAAGAGCTCGGCGCGGTTGCCGTCAACGTCCCGCTGCGGGAGGAATTCCTGTCGGCCGGGTTCTTGCCCAAGACGATCGCCCAGCTGGCGGACGTCGGCGAATCGAGAGGCTTGATCCTCGGAACGCTCAAAATGTATCCTGTTCAGATCTCGCCCGCCACGGGTGTGGCCAGGATCTACAGCCGGATCGTCGTAAGGATAGAGTTTACGGGCGGGGCGGCATCCGCCTTGCCGAGTTCGCTCTTTCTGAAGAACCAGTTCCCCTCGAACGCATTCAAATCCGGCGCTCAGCGACTCGAGAAGAGGACGGCGGACTCGGCGGATTCGCCCCTGGCTCAGGGGGACTGGTATAAGATGGAGGCGAAGGAGACCGGTATCTACAAACTGGACCAGAGTTTCTTTGCGCAGGCGAATATCCAGCTCAGTGCCATCGGCAACATCAACTCCATCAGGATCTTCGGCAACGGTGCTGAGGAGCTGCCCGAGGTTCTCGGGACCCCGCGACCGAACGGCTTGGTGGAGGTGCCTCGCCTCGTCGTCGACAAGAACGGAAACGGGACGCTGGACCCGGAGGATTTCATCCTGTTCTACGGGAAATCCACAAGAGGATGGAAGTACGATCCCCTCGGCAAGACCTTCCATCATTACATCGATCACTACACGGAGACGAGCAACTACTTTTTCACCTTCGGCGGATCCGGGGGAGGGAAGGATATGGGCGTGCTCCCATCGACGAATGACCCGGGTGCGTACACACCTCCCGATTTTCAGGGCAAGGCGTTTACCGAGAATGAGCTGGTGAACGATCTCAATTCGGGCCGGCAGTGGCTCGGCGAGCTCTTCAATGTCGCGAAGAACGTGAACGTCTTTGTAACCAGCGTGCCGGGCGTCGTCACGACGAAGCCGGCGATCTATCGATTCGCATTCGCCAGCCGATCGTCGACCTACGACGCGTTCAGCGTGCAGGAGAACAATGAGTCTCTGGGCTCGGTCGCGATGGGTATCACCGATCTCAACCCTGCCGACTTCGCTCCGTGGACTTATCGTGCACCTGCGCAAACCTTTGAGCGGACGGGTAATCTTCCGAACGACCAGAGCGTCCTGCGAATTCAATTCCTCACCAGTAACAGCGCTGCGGATGGCTGGCTCGACTGGTTTGAGATTCTCTATCGCAGACGGTTCGAGGCCAACAGCGATCTTCTGCTCTTCACGGGACCGGACACGACCGCCGCGGCCGAGTATGCGATCTCGAAACTCTCTTCACGGGACGTCTACGCGTTCGATGTGACGAAGCACGACGACGTCAGGCAGATTACGAACCTGACCTTCGATCCTGCCAACGCTTCCGTCTGCAAGTTTCAGGCTGCACAGGCCGCCGGATCGGTGCGGGAGTACGCCGTCGTCGGCCCCCAGGGATTCATGGCGCCGGGGAACCTCAAGCGAATCAGCAATTCGAACCTTCATGGCACCTCGAACGCCGCGGAGTTCATCATCATTTCTCCTCCGGACTTTGTGAGCGAGGCGGAGCGCCTCCGGGCGTTCCGGGAGCAGCATGATCAGCTCAAATCCCTCGTTGTCACTACCGATCAAATCTTCAACGAGTTCTCCGTCGGGATGCCGGAACCTATGGCGATTCGAGACTTCTTGAAGGACGCGCGGACGAACTGGTCGGTCAAGCCGCAGTACGTCCTGCTCTTCGGTGCGGGTAGTTACGACTACAAGAAGATCAAGTATCAGGTGACGAACTGGGTCCCGCCGTACGAGTCTCTCGAGTCGAACGATCAGATCCAGACGCTGGCGAGCGACGATTACTTCGTGATGCTCGATCCGGCTTCGCCGCGCATTTCCCTGCCGATCGGACGTCTCCCGGTCCATTCGCTCCAGGAGGCCAAGGATGTTGTCGACAAGATCATCGTCTACGAGACGTCGGCGCCGTTCGATTCGTGGAGGGACAGGATCACCTTCGCTGCTGATGACGGCCTGACCTCAACCGGGGACGACGGGTCTACCCATACGTATCAATCGGATCAGCTGGCCGAGACCTACACGCCCAATAGTTTTCAAAAGGACAAGATCTACCTCATCCAGTATCCGGCCGTGATAACCTCGACCGGCAGGCGCATGCCGACGGTCAACCAGGCGATCGTTGATGCCATCAACCGCGGCACGCTGATTCTCAATTGGACCGGCCACGGGAACACCGATCAATGGGCGCACGAAAAAGTCTTTGCAGATGATGAGGACTTCGTCAAGATCGTCAACACCGGAAGACTCTTTCTCTGCGTTGCCGCAACGTGCGACTATGCCCGATACGATTATCCGTCGAGCGTGAGCGCGGGAGAACAATTGATCGTTATGCCGAACGGAGGAGCGATCGGTGTCGTAACAGCGGATCGGGTTGTCTATTCCGGCGAAAACGCGAGCCTCAATCAGACTCTCTACACGTATCTTCTCTCCCAGCGCGATGACCAGGGCCGCCCGGTCAGGCTCGGCGACGCGATGTGGGCAACGAAGCAGATCCACTACCTGACGAACGATCAAAAGCATCACCTTCTGGCTGATCCGACCATGAGGCTGGCGATGCCGCGGGAGATCGCCACGGTCGACAGCATCAACGGACAGGACGCCATCCGACTCATCAGTGTGGCCGCGCTTCAGAAGGTAACGGTGAAGGGGGGGCTGGAGACGGCGAACGGGACGGCGCTGAATGGCTTCACGGGGCGTACCCTCATTGAGGCGTTCGATGCGAAGCAAAAGGTTGTTGTTCCTGAGTGGGGTAATTTCTCGTTCAATGTCAGCGGCAGCCTGGTCTATCGCGGTGAGATCTCCGTGCGCAACGGCCTCTATCAGGGCACGTTCCCCATCCCCAAGGATGTCTCCTATGCCGATGCCCGTTCCCGGGTTTCCCTCTACGCCTGGAGCGATTCCACAGATGCGAGCGGGTACAGTGAGAACATCTCGATCGCCGGGAGTGCCCCGGCGACTGCCGATACGGCCGGACCGCAGATTGCCATCCATTTGGAGGACGACGCATTTCGGCCCGGGGACGTCGTGAAGCCGGATGCGCTGCTGATCGTCGATCTGACGGACCCGAGCGGGATCAATACGTCGACCGCGGGCATCGGGCACAGCTTGCAGGCGACGCTCGACAATTCTCCGCAACCAATCGACCTGACGAACTTCTACCGCGGCAATCTCGACACCTATCAGAGCGGACAGGTGCGGTATCAGTTCAGCGACTTGCCTGAGGGTCGGCACACGGCGTCCGTCAAGGCGTGGGATATCTACAACAATTCGTCCTCGGCCGAGACGTTTTTCGAAGTCCGCGCGGCGTCGCAGCTGGCGATCTACGATGTCTTCAACGTGCCGAATCCGTTCGGCCGATCGACGACGTTCACGTTCCAGCGACCTTCCGTCGATCCGATCGATGTGGAGATCAAGATCTACACGGTGGCCGGCAGGCTCATTCAGACGATCGAGACACCGTCGGTCATCGACCGTTTCGTCGAGATTCCGTGGGACGGTCGTGATCGCGACGGCAACGAGCTCGCGAACGGCGTCTATCTCTACAAGGTGATCGCGAAATCTCTGGACGGAAGCTCGACCTCCGAGGTGCTGGGGAAGTTGGCAGTTCTTCGATAGATGTCGGAGTGCAAAGGAAAGCGTGTTTGACGGGGTATGAGCGGGTTATTGAATGTCACTCTAAAATAGACTATTTTATTCATGCCGACAGTTGGTGTGTCGGAAAGGTTACTTTCGTAGGAGGAAGTCTGTCATGGCGAAGCAACTCTGTGGGCTTGTGCTGATGGTGCTGATCGCAGTCGTTGAAACTGCTCAGGGACAGGTGTCGACATCAGCGGTTCCCTTTCTTTTGATCGCTCCGAACTCGCGCGCGAGCGGCATGGGTGAAGCCGGTGCCGGATTGGCAGACGATGCGTCGGCCTTGTACTGGAATCCGGCTGGGCTCGCCTTTCAGCAGGGGCAGGAGATCAGCATCTCCCATGCGAACTGGCTGCCGCAATTCAATCTCCCCGACCTCTTCATCGATTATCTCGTCTACCGGCGGGACATGCCTGAGCTCGATGGCACGTTGGCCGCCAGCGTCACGTACCTCAACCTCGGGACCTTCACGCGGACGGAGAACGACCCGACGCCGCTGGAAGAATTCAAGGCGTACGAATTCGCGATCACGGTGGGCTATGCGACGAAGCTCTCGGAGAGCTTAGGGCTGGGCATCAACGGCCGGTTCATTCACAGCCGTCTCGCGCCGTTCGGAACGGCCGAGGAACAAGGCCGCGGCATCGCGTCGGGTTTCAGCTTCGATTTCGGGTTGCTCTATAGGCCGCGGACCCTCGAGATTCCGCTCACCGGCCTCGATATCGGGGACCATTTCAGCGTCGGGTTGAATCTCTCCAACCTCGGTCCGGCCCTGACGTACATCGACAAAGCGCAGGCCGATCCGCTCCCGACCAGCTTCCGCCTCGGATTTGCCTACAAGATCATCAAGAGTGACTACAACAACCTGACGGCCATCCTCGACGTCAGCAAGCTGATGGTACGGAAGAGGGCTGATGGGACGAGCGACCCGTTCTACAAGGCGATTGTCACCTCCTGGACGGACAAGTCTCTCCGGGAGGAACTGCGTGAGTTTGTGACCGGCACCGGCCTGGAATACTGGTACGGTCAGGGCTGGAGGGTCGGGTTGCGGTCCGGGTTCTTCTACGAGGATCCACAGTACGGCAATCGGAAGTTCTTGACGTTCGGTGCCGGCATTCGCTACGACATCTACGGCTTCGACTTCAGCTACATCAGCACGTTCGAGGAGCAACATCCGCTCGGCGACACTCTACGCTTCACGCTCTTGATCTCCTGGGGAGGCGCCTCGTAGGTTCCAAGAGGTGCCGATTCGCTGCACGGTGCGGTCGACTCGGCAGTGGTGCGTTGTCCTGTGATCAACCCGGAGATCTATGCTAACACGTCGAATTCTCTTCTGGCTCCTCATTTGCTTTGTCCCGGTCGCCGCGCAAGAACGTGCGGCTCGATCTGCTCCGAGCCGTTCGGAGCGGCTCGATCGGCCGGCCGTTGCGCCGAAGGCCGCCCGGTCCATCCGTTCGGTGCGACTCAAGCGGCAAGTCCCTGCACTGCCATCACTGCAAGCCATCTCCCCGCGGGCTCAAACCGGCGATACCATCCGCGTCCTCGCGCTGATGGTCGATTTCCAGCCCGACACCGACCCGCAGACGACCGGAACCGGCCAGTTCCAGACCGACACGACGGGGACGTGGAACCTCATCGATCCGGCGCCACATGACTCGGCCTATTTCGCTTACAAGCTTCTCTTCCTCTCCAACTACTTCCGGAAGGTTTCCAACGGAAAGGTGAATGTGAAGGGCGAGGTCTTCGGGCGGGTCGTCACGTTGCCGAACCCGATGTCGACGTACTCGCCGCCTAAAGGATCGAACGACAACAGCAAGCTTGCCAACCTCGTCATCGACAGCTGGCGCACCGCCGATTCGCTTTATCCCGCCATTGAGTTCTCCACGTACGATGCATTTGTGCTGTTCCACGCGGGCGTCGGCAGGGATGTCGACCTCGTCGGACTGTTGGGGTACGACCCGACTCCAAACGACATTCCCTCCGTCACAGTGAACCTGAGGAGTCTGCGCAGCTACGTCAACGATCCAAACTTCAACGGCATTCCGGTGAACAGCGGGAGCTTCAGCGTTACGAACACGATGATCTTGCCCGAAACAGAGTCGAGGTTCATTTCTACAGGCGCCGGCATCGACACTCTCCAGGGCAGCATCAATGGACTGCTCGCCAACTCGTTCGGCAGTCTTCTCGGGCTTCCCGATCTTTTCGACACAAGAGTTGGTGGGTCGGGGATCGGCGAATATGGATTGATGGATGTCGCCGCGGGGATCTATTTCTACGCGGGGTTGTTTCCGCCCGAACCGAGCGCGTGGGAGAAGATCTACCTGGGATGGGCGACGCCGATCACCCTCCCCCCGGGGACCTCCTCCATCTCGGTCCCGGCCGTCGGGTTGACGACCCTCGGACCGGACACGATCTACAAGGTCCCGATCAACGACGGTGAGTATTTCCTGATCGAGAGCCGCAGCCGCGACGCGCAGGGGAACGGGCAGCGGCTGACGATCCGGAGAGGGAATTCCACCATCACGCAATACTTCCCTGCCGACGCGGCAGGATTCAACCTCAATGATATCAGCAGCGTCTCCGGCTCGGTGATCGACGTGGAGGATTTTGACTGGGCGCTCCCCGGCATCACCGGCCAGGGTGATGAATTCACAGGAGGAGGGATCCTGATCTGGCATATCGACGAGAATGTGATCTCACGCGGCCTGCAGGACAACACGGTGAACGCGGATCCGAGCCATCGCGGCGTCGATCTGGAAGAGGCGGACGGATCAAACGACATCGGCCAGCCTATCACATACGGGGACGAGTTCGGCTCTCCGCTCGACTGCTGGTTCGACGGCAATTTATCGGTGCCATACAAGAATGTGTTCGACAAGAGCTCGTATCCCAACAGCAATTCCTACGATGGTGCCAGCAGCCTGGTGACGATCAAAGATTTCAGCGCGCGCGCGCCGAGGATGACGCTCACGGTGCAGATCGGCGATGACAAGGTCCAGCGCATCCAGGGTTTTGCACGCGCTCTCGTGTCCACCGGTTCGACAACCCCGCCGACCGTTCTCGGATCGACCATCCTCCTCGGTGTCAACAATGCTGTCTACGCATTTCAACCCAGTGGCGCCAGCAAAACTCAAGACTCGACCGGCCTGCTGTCAGCGAAAGGGGGAGAGTTCAGCTTAGCGGCAACCGACCTGGGGTCTGGGAGTACGATGATCGTGGGGGCACAGGACAGCTCGTTGTACATCTGGACCGTCCGGGGTAACAATGGTGACGGCATCATCGATTCCATCCAAACGGTCGTCAAGCCTCTGGGGGATCGGATTACAACACCGCCGATGTTTGCCGATCTCTCACTCGCACGCTCGATTGTCGTGGGGGGAGATCATGGCTCGGTCTGGCAGGTAAGCACGACAGGGGTCGTCCAGAGCAAAGTGGGCCTCTCGTCCGGTGCGATCTCTTCGATTGCCCAGCTGCTCACGCCGAGCTTATCGAAGCCTGCGGAACTCTTCTATGCGACGAAGGGCAGCCTCTTCAGCGAACAAGCTTCGGTCTCCCTTGGCGACTCGTCGCGTCCCTGGCTGCTCGCGGGCGGCGTTTCCAGTCTGGGTAACTTCGTGGCGGCCGCGCAGCAGGGTGGCAGCAAAGTTGTCGTCTACAATCGTAATCTAACAGACAAGTTGTATGACTATGTGGTCCCCGGTGACAGCATTCTGGCCGTTGGAGTCGCCGGCCTGGATGTGGACGGAGGTCGGGATGTGATCCTGATGACGGGGACGAAACTCTACGTGCTCAATCCTTCGGGAGTGGTTCTGGCGGGTTTCCCCGTCACTGCCAGTGGCGGAAAGAGGTTCGTCGGCCTCCCCCTGATCGGCGACATCACGGGCGACGGACTCCTCGATGTCCTGGTCCTTCAGTCTTCAGGGGAGTTGGCTGCCTACGACAGGACCGGCCGTCTGGTCGATGGCTTTCCGGTGCAGTATGCGCTCGCTGGTGAGACGCTGCCCGGTTTCTTCCGAACAATCGGTGGCAAGATCGGGATCGTCGGTGTGACAGAGCCCGGTTCTCTCCAGGCGGTCGAGCTGAATGAGAAGTATGAGCCGACGACGATTGCCTGGTCACAGTACCTCAAGGACGCGGATCACACGAGCTACGACGGCTCGGGGATCGCGCCGAGCTCTCCGCCCTCCGACTTCCTTCCTGCATCGCGCGTCTACAACTGGCCGAATCCAGTGTACGGTCCAACGACCCAGATCCGGTACTATACGCCCGAGGACGCCGCCATCCGGATCAAGATCTTTGACCTCACCGGTGCGAAGATCGCCGAGCTGGAGGCACGCTCCGTCGGAGGTGTCGACGGAGAAGTGACGTGGGATGTTTCCAACGTCCAGAGCGGAGTCTATCTCGCCCGCATCGAGGCGAGCGGAACGAATCGCAGCCGGGTGGCAATTATCAAGATTGCCGTGGTGAAGTAGAGGATTCGGCGGTGCGCTGGTCTTGGACATTTCTCCCCGTTGCTCTGTGTGTCCCGCTGATGCAGGCGTGTGAGCGCGACATCCCGCCGACGGCTGAAGCGGAGACAACGGTTGGATACCAGATCGAGGGGTTCGTGCTGGATGGCCTGGGCAATCCTGTGCGTGGTCTGCCGATCGCCCTCTACTATGATTACGGGCTCGTGGACACCGGGCCGCCTCCATCGAAGACCTTCCAGCCAGGTGATCCCAACGATGTCGTCCGCGTGACCGTTTTCGACCGCAGCAATAGACCCCTGCGAACGTTGTTTCAAGGGAAAGCTCTTGAAGAGGGATTCCTGGAGATCGACTGGGATCAAAAAGATGTCGGCGGCAATCCGGTTCCCAGCGGGGTTTACACAGTTCAGTACATCGTTGGCGGTCAAACGAAAAAGTCGTATCCGGTCGTCGTCAGCGGAAATGTCACCGCGAGAACAGACACGTCCGGTCGCTACGTCATACCCGATGAGTATCTGCCTGTGGACTTCTATCCGGTTCCTCTCTATTCGGCTGACAGCTCGAGCTTCCTCGGGAACTATCGAATCACTCCCTACGTGATCCTTGAATTCCAGTTACAGCCCAGCCGCTACGCGTACGTGATGTTGACCAGGGACCAGATCACGACGTTCGACTTCAGGCTCTGAGCGCTTCCCGTGCGAAATCTCTCTCTCATAACACTCTCAGTCGTTGTTCTCACCTCCTGCCTCGTTGCGCAGGACGATGACTATCCGCGTCCCGATCTGACCTGGCAGACGATTGAGACGCCTCACTTCCTGATTGACTTCCACAATGGGGAAGAACGCACCGCCCGCGAGGTTGCCTCCATCGCTGAAGAGATCTACGGCCCCATCACGAAGCTGTATCAGCACGAGCCCGATCAGAAGGTGACGTTTGTCGTCCGCGACCACGACGACTACTCGAACGGCGCGGCGTACTTCTACGATAACAAGGTCGAGATCTGGGCGCCCGCGCTTGATTTCGAGCTGCGGGGGATGCACCCCTGGCTGCAGAACGTGGTCGCGCACGAGTTCACCCATATCGTCCAGATCCAGACCGCGATGAAACTTGGACGGACGATACCGGCGATCTATCTTCAATGGCTGGGCTACGAGGCGGAACGGCGCACCGACGTGCTCTACGGTTACCCGAACGTGATTGTGTCGTACCCGTTGTCGGCGTTCGTCGTCCCGAGCTGGTTTGCCGAGGGAGTGGCGCAGTACAACTCTCCGAGGTTCCAGTATGATTACTGGGATTCGCACCGGGATATGATCCTGCGTATGTACATGCTGAACGGCAATCCGCTGACGTGGGAGGAGATGGCGGTCTTCGGCAAGACAAGTCTCGGCAACGAATCCTCGTACAACGCAGGTTTCTCGATCGTCAAGTACATCGCGGACACCTATGGCGTCGATAAACTGAACGAGATCTCCCGTGCACTGGGCAGTCTGCCGCGCGTGACGATCGATGGGGCCATCTCCGCAGTGCTTGGGAAGTCCGGAGAGGAGCTGTATCAGGAGTGGAAGAACGAAGAGACCGAGCACTACAAAGAACGTGCTGCCGCCATCTCGGCAAACAGGGTCGAGGGGGAGATCATCGAGAAGGAAGGCTTCGGCAATTTCTACCCGGCGTTCACGCCGGACGGAAAGAAGCTCGCCTACGTTTCCAACAAAGGGGAGGACTATTTCGGCCTGAGCTCGGTGTACCTTTACGACCTGCGGACAAAGATTGCCAAGAAGCTCGGCCTGATGGCCCGCTCGACACTCTCGTTCTCACCCGATGGTCGATATCTTTATTACTCTCGGACCGGTCGCCACAACAAGTTCTTCGCAAAGCTCTCCGATCTTTATCGCTATGACCTGCTGAATGAAGAGGAGGAGCGGCTCACGCGGAGCCTGCGGGCGTGGAATCCGAAGATCTCTGCCGATGGAACGAAGCTCGTGTTCGCGTACGGCGGCGATGGGACGGTCAACATCGGCGTTGCAGACTCGATCGGGAAGAATGTCCGGCAGGTGACAGACTTCAGCGACGGCGAGCAGGTCTATACACCCGCCTGGTCGCCGGACGGATCGAGGATCGCGTTCGGCTATTCCGACGGAGACAATCAATCGGTGGCGATGATCGATGAAGACGGAAAGAACTTTCAGGTCCTGGTATCAGGTCCGGACGCGAGGGATCCGTCCTTTTCCCGCGACGGCAAGTCGCTTTTCTATGCCAGCGATGGGACCGGAATCTACAATATCTACGAGCTCGATCTTCAGACGGGAGCCAGGCACCAGGTGACAAACGTGCTGGGAGGCGCGTTCTTGCCGGCCACCGACGCCGCTGGCGATCTGGCCTTCGCGACTTACACCGTGTCCGGATACAAGATCGCCTTCCTCGAGCGGTCTCAACAGATTGCCGGCGAAAGCAACCTGCCCGCTCCATCGACCGCTGCGCCCGAGGTCGAATCGAGCAGACCAAGCTCAGGAACTGCACCCGTCGCGACCCCCGTGGCGGATGCCGCGGGTACTGCATCACCCGCCAGCGTTCTTCCACCGGTTCCGGAGCCGAAACCATACAAGAGTGCCTTCACGAGCATGACGATCATACCGGTCCTCCGCGTCGACAACTACAACCCGCGGAACAAGGGCCTCGACGTCGTCCGGCCGGGGATCTATTTTTCGTCGAGCGAGATGCTCGACAAGATCTCCCTCTTCGGCGGCGCCGTCATCAACCGCCAGCTTGAGCGCGATCTGTTCGCCATCCTCGAGTACCGGGATGCGATCCCCCCGTTCTACCAGCTGGGACTTGCGCCGACGCTCTCCCTCGAGCTGTATAACATCTCACGGAAGACAAACGTCTCGTTCCCATGGGTGGCCTATAAGGATTATGTCATCCATACCGATATTACGTATGATCTGTTTGAGTTCGATGTCACCTTGCAACAGAAGCTGAACGATGAGCATACTCAGCTTCAGCTTGGGTACAGATTGAGTCGCTACAATCAGGACATCGGTGCATTTCTGGTGCAGGACGTCAATGTCTATCAGGCATTCCGCAATACCTACCTGATCGGCAATGAGCTGACGGTGCAGCTGACACACGAGAACATTCATCCATCGGTCGACCAGTCGATCAATCCCGTAGGAAGGACGATGTCGCTAACGTACAGCTATGAGTCCAATGAATTTAATGCACTGGGAGAGTTTCACGAGGTCAATGGCTTGCTCGTCCCTCAGTATTCGAAGCCGAGCTTCCACCGGCTGGATCTTCAGTGGACCGAACACTTGCAGCTGCCGATCCCGAAGCATACGCTGACGCTCTCGGCGAGAGGGAGTAGCATCCTCAAGAAAGGGGTGGACGACTTTTTCGACGCGTATGCTGGTGGGTTCATCGGCATGAGAGGGTACCCGTACTATTCATTAGGCGGCAGCGACCTCGCCGTGCTGAGCGCGGCGTACCGCTTCCCGCTCTGGACGTCGATCAATTTCCGGTTCCTGCAATTCTATTTCACCAAGCTGTACGGCTCGGTCTTCGCGGATGTCGGCGATGCGTGGACCCCGTTAACGGGGTGGAACGGCGCGGCGCCGCCGGTCGGCGATTGGAAGAAGGATGCCGGGCTTGAGCTTCGCCTCGAGGCCTTCTCGTTCTATCAATATCCCACCCGCATCTTTTTCGCCGGCGCGTACGGGTTCGACCGGTTCACGCGGACGTTCAACAACGTGAATGTAACCTACGGTCGGGAGTGGAGGTTCTACGTGGGCGTTCTGTTCGGGTTCGAGCTGAGCCCGCTGACCAACATCTTCAAACGCGCAGAATACTATAGGAGGTAGGAGGGGGATGGTGAAGAAATTCGTCACAACACTCGCCGTGCTCATGATCGTGGCCCCGCAGACGTTCGGACAGATGCGGAGACAGGAGCAGCCGAAGTTTTCCAGTACACTTCCGCTCACCGGCAATCCGCGGCTCGACCTTTTGGCAAGGATGGGGGCGATAGGGCTGCAGGACACAGTGCCCGCCGCGATCGTCAGGCTGGAGAAGGACAGGAAATCGCCGCTTCTGGCCGGACTGTTCTCCGTCGTCCTACCTGGCGCGGGGGAGTTCTACACAGAAAATTACTGGCGAGCTGGCGGATTCCTCGTCGCGGAGGCCAGTTTGTGGGTCGTCTATGCTGTTTATTCAAAAAAAGGCGACAATCAGACCGCTCTTTTCCAGAACTATGCCGATGTACGCTGGTCCGTCGTTCGCTACGCGGAATGGATTGAAGAGAATGCGACGAAGCTCAACCCGGACGCCACATCGATCACGGGCCTCGTCATAGGCCCTCCGGACTTGCCCCCCTGGCAGAGGGTTGACTGGGACAAGCTCAATGCCAGCGAGGACCTGATTGCGCAGATGGTCGGCAACGGTTTCACGCACAGGCTGCCGCATCGACCGGAGCAGCAGTACTATGAGCTGATTGGGAAGTACCCGCAGTTTGCTTCAGGGTGGGATGACGCCGGCTCCATCACTCCTGAGGATATCGTGGCGAGCAATGTCTCGCAGCGCTTTCTGGATTACTCGAAGATGCGCGGGAAGGCGAATGACTTCTTTAATGTTGCGAGCACGATGGCGTCGCTCGTCGTTGCCAACCACGTTCTCAGCGCGCTCGACGCGGCTTGGGCCGCGTGGCAGCATAATAACAACCTCAAGCTCGAAGCCCACGTTGTGCCGACGAATCGCGGTGCCGGGTTCGTGGAGTTCGTCCCCACCGGAACGCTGACGCTCAACTTCTAAGAATTCTTCCCTCTCCTACTAGGAGAGGGTCAGGGTGAGGTTCCTTCTCATTCCGACGCTCCTGCGTCGGAACACCGCGCTTCCACGGCCAACGATAGGAATGAGAAACCCTCAGTCAGTTCAAGTCCCGACGACAGGTCTGCACGGAGAGTCGGGAAGAACTCTACCTGGCTCTGAACACCCCTCGACTTCGCTCGGGGTGACTATGATTTCTTTTCGTTCTTGTTCCGGCGGTTCCGTGCGGGCGACGACCACCAACAAAGGCAAGCCTCCCCTCCCTCGACGGGAGGGGATAAAGGGGAGGGTGACCCGGCGCCCTCGAATCTTCCGCGCCCAATTCAGGAGCTTAGCTGCTTCACAACCTCGTGGGTTCCCCCGACAGACCGTGGGGACAGGCCAACGACCTAGAATTTCAGCACCCCGAAGACCCAACCACCGAAGACTGCAAGAATGGCAATCGTGACAAGCCATCCCAGCATGTCGAGGATCACTCCGGTCTTGAGCATGTCCTTGATGCTCACGAAGCCCGTCCCATAGACCAGAGCATTCGGCGGCGTTGCTACCGGCAGCATGAACGCCATCGACGCGCCGACCGCCGCGGCGATCGAGAGGGTGATTGGATTCTCGCCCGTCCGCATCGCGATCGAGATGATGATGGGGACCATCATCGTCGTGACGGCGGTGTTCGATGTCACCTCCGTCAGGAGCACCATCAGCATAACGATGGCGAACATCATCACGAGCGTTGACGGCTCGCCGAGCGTGCCCACGAACGATCCCGCAATCAAAGAGGCGAGGCCCGTCTTGAACAGAGCCTCGGAGAGGGCGATCCCGCCGCCGAACAGGATCAGCGTCCCCCAATCGACAAACTTTGTATCCTTCCAGTCGAGCAGAAAGACCCCCCTTCGCAAGTCGACCGGGACGAAAAAGAGCATCACCCCCACGGTCAGACCGATGGAGTACTCGTCGATCCAGGAGAATCGATCCGCGAGCGACGCCGGCAGGATGCTCCCCCAGAACGGATTCGACACCCAGAGGAGGACAGCAAGAAGAAACATGCCGACGGCCGCTTTCTCGCCGCTCCCCATAGGACCGAGAGTGGCGCGTTCCGACAAGAGGCGCTCCTTCCCGCCGGGGATAGACTCAATCTCCGGCCGGTTCATCTTCAAGAGCAGGAACCACGCGAAGGGGACGTAAACGAGGACGTACGGGACGCCGAACTTCATCCAATCGAGAAACGTGATCCGCTGGTAACTCGGGTCGCTCGCGAACGTCGAGTTCAGGATCCCGAGTGCGATGCCATTTGGCGGAGTGCCGATGATGGTCCCGACGCCGCCGATGGATGCCGCCCAGGCGATGCCGAGCATCACCGCGGTGCCGTACCTCGATTCCCCCGGCTTGAGTCCGACGAAGGTCAGGATGCCGAGGCCGATCGGGAGCATCATCGCCGTCGTTGCGGTGTTGGAGATCCACATCGACAGAAATGCCGCGACGGACATCATCCCGAGCAGGATCGACGGCGGCCGGTTGGCCAGCTTGCCCCGCGTCAGAATCCAGAGGGTCAGCCGCCGGTCGAGTTTCCATTTCTGCATTGTCGCGGCGAGCAGGAAACCGCCCAGGAAAAGGTAGATGACGGGGTTCGCATAGCTCACCAGGACGTTCTTGATGTTGAAGTCGAACACACCCTTGCCCTGAACCCCCACGACGTGGAGGAGTGGGAGAATGACTGCAGGGAGAAGTGCCGTCGCCGGCAAGGGGATCGCCTCGGTGACCCACCAGATGACCATCAGAAGCAGCAGCGCAAGGACCATCTGCATGGAACTTGCGAGCTCGCCCGGATCGACAGTGATCGGCCCGCTCTTTGCAAGCTCCGCCGCTGCCGTCTGGAACGTCCCGAACGTCGGCAGGAGCAGCATGACGAGGAAGACGAGTAAGCCTATGATGAAACCGATGGTTTTTGGACGCATGGTGGCCTCAGGCAAGATGATGTGGCTATGCGAAAGAAAGCAGGCGCAGACAAATATGAGACAAGTATAGGAAAAATTCGGGTGAGTAGGGAGGGAGAAAGTCGATCAGGGAGTGATGTTGCTTGCTGCTCTCTTCGTCTCGAGAGATTCCAATTCGTCGATGGTTCTGGGCCAGTCCTCTTTGAGCAGGCGCGCGAGGGACCTGTCCGACAGCAGTTTGCCTCCCCTCTGGCAGCGGGGGCAATAGTTGCACTGGTTCTCAGCGTAGACGATCCTCTGGACCTTCGCCCCGCAGACAGGACACGGCTTGCCGAAGCGCCCGTGGACGGCCATTTCCTTGTGAAACGCCGTGACCTTTTCGGGAAAGTCGCTGCCGGTCTCTGCGCGGAGCCGCTCGATCCATTCGCGCAGAGTCGAGATCGTGGCGCGATGAAGGCGATCGACTTCCTCTTCCGTGAGCCGGCGGGTGAGCTTCAAAGGGGAGAGGCGTGCCCGATGAAGGATCTCGTCGGAGTATGCATTTCCGATGGCGCTGAGCAGTCGCGGATCTGTCAGCGCTCGCTCGATGGTGTGGCTCTCTTTGGCGAGGGCAGCGCCAAATGCCTCGAAACTGGAATCGAGAACCTCCAGCCCGCCCCGGTCGAATCGCGCAAGGGATGATTTCCCTCGCACGAGATGAAGGGATGCTCGCTTCTTCGTGCTGGCTTCGGTCAGAAGAAGCGTCCCGGTGGGGAAGTCGAAGGCCGCGTGGCCGAGCTTTTTCGGGACGCTTGCCTTCGGCTTCTTCCAGTGAAACCGTCCCGCGATCATCAAGTGGATGACGAGAAAGAGGTCGTCCTCGAGCTCGAAGACGATTCGCTTGCCGATGCGGTGGAGGGCCGTGACCTTTTTCCCATTCGCTTCCTCGATGTCCGGCTCGACCGTTCGGAGGATGAACGGGCTCGCGATGCGCACGTTCTCGAGCGTCCGCCCGACGATCCTCGGCTGAAGGCGCTCGACGTAGATGGTGAGGTCAGGGAGTTCGGGCATTTGTCCCTTCCCCCTCCACGTCTTCTGTGTCCCGACGGTCTTTGTCGGGATAGGGGAAGGATAGGATGGGGTTATCCCCGGTGCAATGCTCTTGCGTCGGAACGCATTGGTCGCAACCGCCACAAACGTGCCGAGCGTGTGCAGCCCTACTCTTGTCGAGAGTACTACGCCACCAGGTATCCCCACGCGCTCACCGTCCGTTTCACCGCTTCCCGGTTATAAAGGAAGACCTGGGCATAGGGACCCATTACCGGGAGTCTCGCAACGTAGGTGCTGATCTTCCACTGGTCGCCGTGCCACGAGCTGGCGCCGCTGACCTCGATGAAGTTCGTGTTCTGCGGACCCGCGAGGTTTTCCTCCAGGTTCACGTAGCGGCGGACGCCCATCGTTCCTGCGGCGTCGAAGGCGAACACCACGCCGAGGTCCACTGCCTGCTCACCGGCTGTTTCCTGGCTGAAGCGAACAAAGACGTTGAGCCAACGGTATCCGTCGGTCTTCTGGTACGCTCCCCAGTTCATGCCGATGCTTGCCGGCAGCTCCTGGTCGGTCGCGAACTTGATGACCTTGGTGCACGGTTGCCTGCAAGGGTGCGGTTGACGTCTTACGGGTCTGACTTTTCTCTTAGCCATGGCATCCTCCTGTGTTGTTATGGGTGCGTGTCATTGCGGGTTTCGCTTCTGAGTTTCCGCTGGCGGGCAACAGCCTTGAGCGGTTACTTCGATTCATTGCCAAATGCGGGAGCGCCCGTCCTGAGCTTGTCGAGACGAGGTCTCGTCTCCCGCTTTGCGGGAAACGGATCGTTGACCGTTCTGTTTCCAGTAAGTGGGAGCATTCGGACAGCCTCGATGAGTGCGGTTCTGGCATCTCGCTCATGGCCGAGTTGGAATAGGGCAAGAGGGCGGCCGTACAGCAGCTCTTCCATAGCATCGTTTGGGTAACGCCTGCGATTCGTCCAGTAGTATCGGAAGGAGACGGAGATCGGCCTCTGCCTTTCCGACTTTGCCAGCCTGCAAGTTGTTGACCGCCTCGTCGAACAGATCGTACGCACGGTTGTCAAGGCGTATGAGCTTCTTTGTCATGATTCTGTTCTCATGATATTCGCGCAGTGCAAATGACGCAGAACGTTTGCGGATATGAGAAGTTGCGAACGGAGTGAGCAATTTGGGTGAGCCCCGCAGTCCTGAGCTTGTCGAAGGATTGCGGGGCGAACCGTTTTTGTCCCCCTATGCGGGATTAGGCGAAGAAGGTTGGCCGCTGTTCACGTTTGATTCTCTCTTGCTGGCAGGCTCCCCGGTACGGGATGCGTTCTTGCTGTGCCATCTCTTCATTGCCTTGCGAATTCAATGAGTAATTGATACTCCCCCATGAAAAATGTGGCCGACCAAATGCATGGCTTACGAGAATATCTGCAATGAGGCGGGAATGTCTTCCGTTCCCGTTTGAGAACGGATGGATCGTCACAATGGGATGACTGAATCGTACGGCGATTTCATCCTCGCTGAAGACTGTGTGATCAATCCAGTATCGGCAATCATCCAGCAGATTCTTGAGTTCGATGCGAATCCGATTCTTGTCGACACCAAGGTTCTTGTTCGAGGTGCGGAATTGTCCGGCCCACTTCCAAACATCCGCAAACATTTTCTTGTGCAATTCCTTCGCAAAATCCTCACTGAGAATCTCCTGGAGATCGAGCTTTCTCGTGGCAACACGCAGTGGTTTTTGGCGCTAGGAAAAGAACGTTTCTAAAGGCTATGAATGACGATTTATTCGCGCCAAAAACCATTGAGCGAGCTCAACTACGGCTGGCGTGTGGCTATGAGATCGCTCATTTGGTTGTTTGATTTCACCACCTCGGCTTGAGATGGACTAGAATGCGGTACTGCATTCCGTAGACTCGTACTACACGCCAGCCGTTTTATCAAATGAGCGAGCGTCGTTGTGCCG
>Ga0315282_10000673_pt1 | contig 67222 bp, 46 predicted proteins | sample YL17G07_20_MG_FD_203693 | JGI IMG/M metagenome (GOLD analysis project Ga0315282, IMG submission 203693) | Sediment microbial communities from Yellowstone Lake, YNP, Wyoming, USA - YL17G07_20 | ecosystem: Environmental > Aquatic > Freshwater > Lake > Sediment | place: USA: Wyoming | collected...
TGGTACCGCCTCGCCACTTTCCTTCAAATCGCTCGCGCTTATACTACTCTGTGCACTTCGGGCATACATCGGCGCTATCGGCAGAAAGGGGATTCCGTGGCGAAGGCGAAGACTCAGATCCACTACGTCGCAAGCACTCACTGGGACCGCGAGTGGTATTTTCCGTTTCAGGGATTCAGGTATCTTCTGGTCAAGCTCGTTGACCAGCTCATAGACGTCCTCGAAAACGACCCGGAGTACAAGTTCTTCGTCTTCGACGGACAGACGATCCCCTTGAGCGACTATCTCGAGATAAAGCCGGAGAATCGCGAGCGGCTGGGCAAGCTCATCCGCGCGGGCCGCATACTCGTGGGCCCCTGGTACGTCATGCCTGACGAGCGCATCCTCGACGGCGAATCGCTCATCCGCAACATCATGCGCGGTTACAAGGACTCGCGCGAGTGGGGCGTCGAGCCGATGCGCTACGGATACATATGCGACATCTTTGGGCACATCGCGCAGATGCCGCAGATCTTCGCCGGAACGGGAATCGGCTATGCGCTTCTCGGACGCGGCACCAACGAGCGCACGCATCCGGCGCACTTCATATGGCGCGCGCCGGACGGCAGCGAGGTGATCACTTTCAAGGAGCAGGACCGGGACGGGTACGGCTCTGGCCGACGAATCTGGTCGGCGGCGGGTCGCGATACAGGGGAGGGGTACGACGAGGGGAAGATCCTCGAGGAAGCGCGCCAATTCAGGGACAAGGAGGCCGGGCGGAGCGACATCCCCGTGCAGCTCTGGCTCGACGGCGTGGATCATCAGCGTCCGGGGCCGCGCATACCCGAAGCGCTCGCGGCAATCCGCAAGGCGATGCCGGACGCCGAGATTATCTTCTCGACGCTCCCCATGATGGCCGAGGCCGCGGCGAAGTATCGCGCGAAGATGCCGGCGTTCGAGGGCGAGCTGATCAGTGTTGCCCGCGACGACGGCGGCTACGACTACCTCATCAGCCACTGCCTGTCGAGCCACTATCCCATGAAGCTCGCCAACGACCGCTGCCAGACGGCGCTCGAGCGTTGGGCGGAGCCGTTCCATGCGTGGGCGACGCTACTCGGCAAGGCGCCGACGGCGCGCTACCTCGACCTCGCGTGGCAATACTTGATCCAGAACCACCCGCATGACTCGATCTGCGGATGCTCAGTCGACCAGGTCCACAAGGACACCGAGTACCGCTACGACCAGTGTGAGCTCATCGCGAAGGAAGTGACAAACGATTGTCAGGCGCAGTTGCAGGGCGCCGAAAACGACGAGGCGAAATCCCTTATCCTCACCGTATACAACGCGGTCCCCTTCGCCACGCGGCGCGTCGTGACGGCGGAATTCGACTATCCCAGGGACTTCCCCGTGAGGGGCAAGACGGGGTTCTCTGACGACAGGATTTCCTGCTTTGACCTGTTCGACAATCGCGGCGGGCGTATTGATTACCAGATGCACCGTTACGTCGCGCCGGAGGAATACCTCGGCCTCCCCGCATGGGCGCAGCAGGTGACGCGGGTCTTGCGGGTGAAGATGTCCTTCGAGGCGGAATTTGAGGGGATCGGCGCATACAGCTTCACCATCGCGCCCCGCGTGAAGGCGTACCGCGACATGGGCACCCAGCGCGCGGGGACGTTCACGGTGGAGAATGAGTTCCTCGTCGTCGCCGCCAATGACAACGGTACGCTTACGCTGACAAACAAAGCCGACGGCCGCGTGTACGAGGGGCTCTGCGTCTTCGAGGACACCGGCGAGATCGGGGACGGCTGGTATCACATCCCGCCCGTGGACAATCAGACGTTTCTCTCCACCGGTTTCCCGAGCGCCATAACCATTCTCGAGGACGGCTCACTTTCGACCACGCTTCGTATCGAGAAGACGATGATGCTGCCCGCCGAAATCGACTGGGCGCTCATGAAGCGCTCCGGCGAGAGAAAGCCCGTGGCGCTGACGCTCGACGTGACGCTCCGCAAGGGCGCGCCGTACGTCGAATGCTCCGCGACCTTGGACAACACCGTAAAGGACCATCGCTTGCGGGTGCTCTTCGCCACAAGGGTCCCCGGCAAAGACTACTTCTCAAACCAGCCGTTCACGTTTGTCACTCGCGCGCGCGGTGTCGACGCGTCGACCGCCGACTGGAAGGAAAGCGACACCGAGGAGCGCAACTTCTGCGGCATCGCCGGCGTCGCCGACGCTAAGGGGGGTGTCGCGGTCGTGGGCGGCGAGGGGCTCCACGAGGTGGCGGTCAAGGCGGATAAGGAAGTGACAATCGCGGTGACGCTCATGCGCGCGTTCAAGCGCACGGTCCTGCCGCCGTACACCGGGCGCGCCGAGCTGCAGCACAAGATGGCGTTCTCATGGCGGATCGCGCCGTTTGCGGGCAAACCTGATTACGCGGCGCTCACGCGGATGCAGCAGGAGTTTTACGCAGGCATCAAAACCCAAACCGTTCGCGGCGAGGGGCACGCGGCGGGGACGTTCGCGAGGCTGGATAGCGGTGTGGCGATCCTGTCGGCCTTCAAGGTTGCTGCTGACCGGGATGGGTTCATCGTCCGGGTGTATAATCCGACCGATGAGGCTGTGGAAGATACGCTCTCATTCGCGAAGGCGTTCAAGTCGGCGGCGGAGGTCAACCATGCGGAGGAGCCGCTCGGGGGCGCGAAGGCGGTTAGAGGCGGCAAGTCGCTCGCAATCGCGCTGCCGCCGCAGAGGATAAGGACGTATAGACTCAGGTTCTGAAGGCGTGAAGGTCGACAGGCGCGTGCGAGCATCGCTTTGGCTCGCAAGTCGGGTAGAACGCGTGCGCTGAAGCGCACCCTATGAACTGAAGGAACAAAGAATCGATCATCCGCAGATTACGCAGATTACGCAGATGATGAACCAGTCTGAAGACCGAAGTCCGAAGTCTGAAGGAAAGCGTATGAAGAATCACTCTCTCCAGTCCTTTGACGTAGTTAGGGGTGCTCTGCGCCTCTGCGGTGAAAATGGGGTGTGGGGTCAGGGCCGAAGGCGGCAGCGAGGGGATCGTCGGCGAAGCGCGCGACGCGGCTGACCGCGGCAACCAAGAGCGTTTCCTGTGGTAGCGCAAACCATGCCGGGAAGCATAGGCGCATCCGGGCTAAGAAGAGAAGCTTGTCACCGCAGAGAGCGCAGAGGACGCAGAGAGAACCGCAAACCAGACTGAAGACCGAAGATGGAAGCAAGACGGAAAACCATGGAAGCTGAAGCGCCTGCAGAGAAGCATGGAATGCACGGCTTGATAGTCCAGACGAGGAGGGATAGATGCGACGACAGGAGCTTGCGGTAGCCGACATGGCCCAGATGGAAGCGATCCTTCGCAAGGCGAAGATCGTGAGGCTGGGGCTTTGCCGCGACAACAGCCCCTACATCGTGCCCATGGTTTTCGGGTACGAGCCGGGGAGGATCTATACGCACGCGGCCAAAGAGGGGCACAAGCTCGACATCATCCGCGCGAACCCGCGCGTGTGCTTCGAGGTGGATATCGATCATGAGTTTGTGATCGGCGCGAAAAGCTGCGAGTGCGGCATCAAGTACCGGAGCGTCATCGGCTTCGGCAAGGCGTCAATAGTGAGCGATCTGGCCGACGCGAAGCACGGCCTTCAGGTGATCATGCAGCACTGCGCGGGAAAGAAACCGGAATTCACCGACCGCGAAACGGAAAGCGTCGCGGTCATTCGAGTGGACATCGAGAGCATGACGGGGAAGACGAGGTACAAAGAACCGCTGTAAAGCGAGACTGTAGACCGGAGTAGCAGTCACTATGGCCGCGCTATCGCCTTTTGGCTGGATTGCCATCCTTTGATCATCCGTTGTAGCATGGGGAATTTGATGGGACCCAGCACCTGCGATGCAAGCGAGTTGTTCTTGGCCATATCGTCAAGTATTAGGCTACCTCGAGATGCAGAACACAATAGGGAGAGTACCGCTATTATAAGGTTATTTGCTACGACACTATTCCGTTCACTCCACGCCGCCATGATAGCCTCGATAGCCAGTCTCATCCTCAGATCGGGGCGCAGTCCATCACATGTAAGGGGTTGCAGGACTCGATTCAAAGGGAACTTAGCAGAGTCCCACTCACTCTCCTGTGCCGCAATTGAGATGTGCCGACAGGCTACGGGCGTGTATACATAGCCCATCCTCGACAAGAGAAGCGTTGCTCGCTGTTCTGTCTCTTTAGCGATTTGCTCGTGCTTCAACAAGTACAATATGATTGACTGCGTGGAGCAGCGCATAGTACCGATGTGGCGCTCGGCGATCTCAGCCGCTGACCAGTCATCTGTCCAAAGCGGGTATCCCGTGACACGACTCATCACCGCTGAGTGCAGTCCGGCGCGGCCCATTATGTCTATTAAGGTCGCCTTGTCGTCGTGCACGAATGCGGCGAGATCTGTCGCTTCTTTCACGACGCAATGCTCATGTACGTCCGCTAAGTACTGCGTCATTACCCGTTGTCCTTGCTCTATCTCAGCTTCAGTGGCGGAGTGCGCAATCAGCGATCCTCTCTTGTAATCTATGGATACCTTTTGATTGTGCCCTTCAAGCCGGCGCTCCACAGCGCTCCGAAGGTCCAGAAGCGCTAGTTCGGAGACAAGGATGGGTTTTGCTAGGCAACGGCACAGATCGCGTACAGAAAGTGAGTCCGTGGCCTGAAGGAAATGGAGTGTGACGAGGCTCGTCGGGTCTAGGACGACACCCTTGGCTAACTCGCATTGGGATATCATGCGTTGCATGTCGGATTCGGTGCCCTGCCAACACTTCAGGAATCGCGTTTCGTCGAATACCAGTTCATGCATTGCTTCTATGGTGGAACGTCCTGACACATCTGCGAGGCAGTGTATTGTGAATGGGCGCTTGATGTATGTTTCTATGATGTTCTCTGTTCTCTTGCCGAATTCCTTGAGGGTTTCAATGAGTCGGTTAACGTTAGGCTTCCCATCAGCGTCCTTTGGCACATGCACGGAAAACACGGAGGTTCGTTCTGGAAAGACGGTTTCCATATCCTCAAGGCATTTCCTGATCCGATACACATACTTACTAAGTATGGTGAGAACTGTCACAGTGCGGCGAGGCTGTGCGCGCACCACAACTCTTTCGTCGGTGGATTTGCCGAGCAATGCTTTGACCAAGGGGTCGGACAGTCCCCTCTCGTCCCTGTGAATGTCCGGATTTTCGCCTTCCTCGACAATAACCCAATGTTTCTTTTCCGCATCGTCGTCCTGATATTCCACGGCAGCGCCTGGAATCACCTCAGAGGGGGTATCTAGCGCTATGCCGCCGAGGGCCATATTCGAAGAGGCGATTACTGCATGGTACGAATCCACCTCGTTCGGAAACCTTCGGAAGAGTTCGTATGCGTATTCCACCGCCTTCCTTGGGAGTGGCCCGCGACGCAGAACCTCCACAACGATTCTGCCGCGTTGCGCAGAGGATACCTCCTCGGGGGCAGGCAGGTGTGACACGTCGCTGTCAACTAGGTCGTGCTTTCCCATGCAATATGCGGTATATGACTTGACCGCCGTCAGTTCTCGCCTGACTGCGTTGTCAATGGGCGACGACAGAATCTCCTCAAGCGTTGCCAAAGTAAGAGACGGGCTGACTTTGCTCTGCGCGTGCAGTTCAGTCTCGATTATGTCCGCACTAGTTACCCCAGCGCGCCGTAGGCGCCTGCAGAAGTCCGCGACGCCGAGATGATCCTCGATCTTCTGTGCACAATGGATAGCGTGCTGTGTCTCAAAGGTCAGGGCGGTTGGTTCAGCGATCTTCCGCCATATATCGTATGCCTCCTTATATTCGCCGACGCCCTCCAATAGTAGTGCTGTGCGTCGAGCAGTTAGTATACCACTTGCGCTGCGTGCATGCGGCAGCAATTGCACGGCTTTGTTCTTTGCGTCCGGCAGAGCGCCTGTCAGCAGATCAATCTCGGCGCCTATGTAGAGTTTGTCGAAATCCGAGAGATATGTCTTCATTGGGCCCAATAGCATCTTCTTGAGACCCACCACGTCACTGAGGGCCAGCCGACATGAGACAAGGAGAGACACACATTCATCGATGAATCCCGCTTCCATCTGTCGGGCACGCTTGAGATTTCCTTCCAGCAAGCCCGCTGCTTCCTCCCAACAGAGGCGGTCTCTACGAAGGGACAGTACGTGAGCCAGCAGGAATCTCAGCCGATAGGTATATCGCCTACGGGAGAGGGACCTCAGTACGTCCAGAGCTTCGGCAGACTTGCCCGTGTTGGACAAGAATGCCGCGTAGGCTGCGAGAGTGTATGTATCTCTGGGAGCGGCTCTGTACGCTGTGATCAACTGCTCACTCGCGGATAGGGGATCTCCCAAAAGGCCGTACATCGATCCCAGCATTGCCTTGAGTCTTGGAACAACGTAATCGCCTCTACGGGCAGCTTCAATGCCCTCGATGGCACCTGAAAGAAGACGACTTGCCTCTCGGAGCCTCCCATGCGTTTTCTCGGGCAGCGGCCTGATAACGTCAACGGACTGCTGCGGTTCGCTGAGCGCTAGTATCTCTGCCAACTGAATACGTGGCTCTAGAGATGTACCAGAGGCTTTCATGGCTGCTCTGGTGTATTTCTCAGCGGCCTTCCACTGCTGTCGTTTCGCTGCGCATTGTCCAAGGGCCATAGCTACGTCTGAATGGTGCCGCAGCTTCGACGGAACGCTCGATTCGAGTTCGGGAAACGGCACCCGAGCATCTGCCAGCATCAGGCAAAGCGCTCTGCTGGAAGCATGATCAGGATGATCACGGAGGATTCTCAAAGCAACACGGCGTGCTTGAGGAGTTTGGCCACGGATAGCGAGAGCCGTTGCTTTCAGGAAAACGGCATTAGGATCGCGGGGCTGATAGCGGTGCGCCTTTGTGTACAGAGCGCAAGCCTTCGCATAGTCGCCTCTGAGTCTGGCGATATGGCCCTTATTTGCAGCGATTCTGTACTTGCATCTTGCCGTTAGCTTGCCAGTGAAATCCTTTTGAGCCCTCACGAGGAGGGCGAGGGCTGTGTCATACCTGCCATTCTCAAGATGTTTCCCAGCCTCATCTATGGCCGCGTGGACATCGGTTGGCTCACCCGATTCCAAGGGCGGTCTGTCTGCCCGCCGCACCGGCGAGGGGCCGCCGGCCGCTGTCATGCAAACAGTTGTGTCGACCCGTCCAGTGTGGGCTGTAACGGTTTCATCAGACAGGTATCTGACAACAGACGGGTTGCCCGGAACAAGGATCTGCGCTACTTCGGGGTGTGCATACAACTCGTCGTTAATGTCATCCCAAGAGTAGACATGGACAGAGAAGAGATTTGAGGACTCGTGCTCTCTCGTTTTCGCTATCGCCAGATCCTGAAGAGCGCAATCTCGCTTGGCTGTGGTTGCTACGACATACTTGTCGATCGGGGGCCTGTGCCCTGCGGCTTTCTTGATCTCCTTTAGGACTTCCTTTGTCGTAAGGCGTTTGTGGAAATCTTTATGCTTGCATTGAATGACACAGGTCTTGCCCCCTGCGTGCCCAATCAGATCTCTGCCGTGCTGTTTATGCCCTCTGCGACCATACTTCTGAAAATCAATGCCCCACATCTTTCCAAAGAGCAAGCGACAGAGCGTTTCAAAGTCTTCTGGCGTCTCCGGAATCTGATACCTGACTTGCATATTTGGGTCCATTGCCCCTACAACTTCACGCTCTTGAACGTTGGCAGATGCGCCTTGTTCTTGTTGAGCATCTCCTGCGTCATCTTCTTGATCTCGGCAAGCGAGAGCACCGCCGCGGTCAGCGGGTCGTACGCGCAGGCGTAGAAGACCTTCATTGCATCGCCGGTGATGCAGGCGTCGACGGTCATCATTTCGATGTCGACGGAGACCTTGTTCAGGGTCGCGCACTGCGCGGGGAGCGCGCCGACGTGGATGGCGTTGAAGCCGCGCTTATTGGCGACCACGGGCACCTCGACGCAGGCGCCTTCGGGGAGGTTCGTAATGAGGCCGGTATTGGGCACGTTGCCGTTGAACTCGAACATCGCGCCGCCAAGCCATGCGTTGATGATGTAGGCGGCGTACTCCTTGCCGCGTCTCAGATCGACCTTGCCCTTCGCGAGGTAGTCCTTGATGTCTTTGCGCCACGTCTTCTGACGATTCTCGTAATGGTCGAGCACGTATGCGTAGACGCCGGGATTCCAGCCGGTGCCGTGGGTGCAGTACTTCTCAATGAGGTCGGGCCGCTTGCGGAACCACCAGTTGTACTCGCTGTTGTGGCCGCTGGACTCAGTGACGTAGTAGCCCAGATGCTTGAACATCTCGTTGCGGACGACTTCGTGGTTGTATATCTCGGGACGCTTGACCGCAGCCCTAAGCGCCGGGTACGCGTCCTTGCCGTTTCGCTCGAACTTGATGTACCACGCCTGGTGGTTGATTCCCGCGCTGACGTAGGTGATCTCGTCCATCGGCGCGCCGATCCAGCTCGCGAGCATCTCCGCGGTTCCCTGCACGCTGTGGCACAGGCCGCTCACCTTGATGGGCGTCTCGCGCTGCATCGCGTGGCAGAGCATGGCCATGGGATTGGTGTAGTTGAGGAGAATCGCGTTCGGGCAGAGCCGCTCCATGTCCCGGCAGATGGAAAGCATGACCGGTATGGTGCGAAGCGCGCGGAAGATCCCCGAGGGGCCGCGGGTGTCGCCGATATTGGTGTCGACGCCGTACTTCTTGGGAATCTCGATGTCGTGGCGCCAGACGTCGAGGCCGCCGGCGAGGATCGTGCAGATCACCGCGTCGGCGCCCTTGAGCGCTTCCTTGCGATTGGTCGTCGCGATCACCTTCGCCGGATACTTGCCCTTGGCGACGATCATCCTGACCGCCTTGGCGATGTACGATAGACGCTCCTTGTCGATGTCCATCAGGACAAGCTCAGCGTCCCTTGTGGTCGGAAAAGTGAGGATGTCCCTTACGAGCGTCCGTGTGAAACCGAAGCTGCCTGCGCCGATGAAAGTGATTCGTGCCATTCCTGTCTCTCCTGGTTGTCTTCGCCTGCCCCTGAATCAGTTTCCCGTTCAAATCGAACGGTCAAAACATTATATAATCCATCGGGGATGGGGGGAATGGCATACCCGAAACGATTAACCGCTTGCCGCTGGGCGCGAAAACCCCTTCCAAATCCGCACGGAGCCGGTAATCTTGAGGCGGTGTCGAGACAACTGAGGATTCTGCAACGGAGGCGGTGTGAACGGTTCGTGGCGATTGATCATTGACGAGCCCCTTGATGCTGCGGCCAATATGGCGCGCGACGAAGCGCTGCTGCACGGCGTCCAGAGGGGCGAGGCCGTAACGCTCAGGTTTTACGCCTGGCGGCCATGGGCGTTTTCGCTTGGGTACTTCCAGAATTGGGCGGATTTCGAGGCGCACGCGAAGAGGGGTATGCCAATAGTGAGGCGGCTCACGGGAGGAGGGGCGATCTGGCACGCCGACGAGGTGACATACAGCCTCGTGGGCCCCTTTGGCCGCGACGGATTCCCCGGGCGGGCGGCGGACATATTCGAGAAGGTGCACGCCACGATTGCTGAGGGGCTCGCGAGCCTTGGGGTGAATGCGGAGTTGAGCGACGCGCCCACGGGGCGTTCGGCGACGATATGCTTCGAGAAACCGCAGAAATTCGACATTGTCGTGGGCGGCCGCAAGCTCCTCGGCAGCGCGCAGCGGCGCTACGGCGGATGGTTTCTGCAGCATGGCTCGCTGCCGCTGTCGCCCAACGAATACGCGCCGGCCGCGATTTCGATCTCAGATATCCTTGTAAATCCGCCGGCAGCAGGCAGAATAATCGAAGCGCTCGCGGGCGCGTTCGAGCGGGCGTTTGAGGTGAAGTGCGTGCCGGCCTCGCTGACAGCCGAAGAGGCCGCCGAGGCGGCGGAGCTGGCAAAGAGTAAGTACGCAAGCGAGAAATGGAACCAACGACGATAGCCATGTGGCACTGGCGGCTTCGACATCAGAAGCCTTGGCGAAGGATGCTTGTCCGCCAGTGATCGTAGGGGCGCACGGCTGTGCGCCCTCAGTACGATCCGTGTGATAAACCGGAGACATATACCTGCGGGAGGGCCTATGGACTTCAAGAAACTCGCGAAGGCTGTTGAGAAGGAAGTCATCGAGACGAGGCGTGATTTCCACGCGCATCCGGAGACGCCGTTTGAGGAAGTGCGCACTTCCGGTATAGTCGAGAAGCGCCTCAAGGCCCTCGGCATCAGGACGAAGCGCATGGCCAAGACCGGCGTCGCGGGATATCTCGACGTGCCGTGCGCGAAGCGCACCATCGCGCTGCGCGCGGACATGGACGCGCTGCCCATGACCGAGGAGACGAACCTCCCGTTCGCGTCGAAGACGCCCGGCAAAATGCATGCTTGCGGGCATGACTCGCATACCGCGATGCTTCTTGGGGCGGCGAAGGTCCTCGCGCAGAACAGGAAGGAACTAACCGGCAACGTGCGATTCATCTTCCAGCCGTCGGAGGAGTTCCCTCCGGGCGGCGCGCGGTTCATGGTCGAGGAAGGCGTGATGAAGGGCGTGGACGAGGTCTACGGAATCCACGTCGGCTCCAAGATACCCTCGGGCAAGGTCGTGACCGAACCCGGGCCGCAAATGGCCAACGTCGACGACGTGCGGATAAAGATCATCGGCGTCGGCGCGCACGGCGCGTCGCCGGATTTCTCGGTGGACCCGGTCCTTACCGCGGCCGAGGCGATTAACTCCCTCCAGCAGATCGTGTCGCGGAACATCTCGCCGGTAGAGCCGGCGGTGCTTTCTATAACGATCATCAAAGGCGGCGAGGCATATAACATTATCCCGGAAACGTGCTTCTTCCGCGGCACGATCCGCACATTCTCGAAACAGCTGCGCAGGGACATGCCGCGGATGATCCGGCGCGTCGTGGACGGCGTGTGCAAGGCGCACGGCGCGCGGTTCGAGATGGAATACCTCCACGGCTACGACGCCGTCGTCAACGACAGACGGTCCTGCGAGCGCGCGTGCGCGATTGCGGCGGACCTGTTTGGAAAGAATTGCCTCGCCACGTTCGGTCCGAGGATGGGGGCGGAGGACTTCTCCGAATATCTCAAAGTCGCCCGCGGGTGCTTCATCCATTTGGGCACGGGCAACAGGAAGAAAGGGACGGACGCGCCGCACCACAACCCGCACTTCAAGGTCGACGAGAGCGTCCTGTGGATGGGCGTCGCGCTCCTGACGAGGATCGCCTGGGAGAGGGGCGGCGCGAAATAGCAGTAGTGTAGGGCGGGCTTTAGCCCGCGCGTAAGGCGCATCCGACCGCATCCGTGCCGTGTTGTCTGCGCCGACGCTGCCTTGGCAATAGACCAGTTATCGAGGTGGGAAGATGGAAACCTCCAACGAAGTCATAGTAACCGTGGTCGGCAAGAACCGCCCCGGCGTCCTCGCCGAAGTTACATCCGCCATCGCGGCCCTGCAGGGCAACGTGATGGATATCAATCAGAAGATGCTCGAGGACTACTTCAACCTTATTATGATCGTCGATCTCGCGAACGCGAAGGTATCCTTCGAGGAGTTTCAGAAGAGCCTGGAAGCACTCGGCGCAGGGAAGGGCTACCAGATACACGTCCAGCACGAGAAGGTGTTCCGGTACATGCATAGGGTGTGAGAGTCTTGGCTGAAGAAGTTTGGCCTGCACCGGACGAGTTTTTTCGCACGCGCTGGATAGCTCTACTCACATCGTAGGGGCGCACGGCCGTGCGCCTTCACGTCGATGCTCCAGAGCTCACCGGATCGGCCTACGGCAGTGGGGTCTTCCTCTTGCGCCCGACCCTGCGATGCCGGAGCAGTCTGCCCGTTTTCGATTCCAGCGTGTTTATGAAATCGCCTGCGCCGCAGGGCAGCCCGAGGCGGGTATTGGCGCGGATCTCATTGGTGACGGCGACGTCCTCGTCCGCCAGCCATGAGCGCCAGTCAGCGACAACGCCGGGGAAGGGGAAGCCTTCGGAGAGGGTTGTGTCCTGGCGCAAGCCGCAATGGGCCGCCGCGCTCGACCAGGGGTGTTCTTCCGCTCGATCGACCATTCCTGCCGCTACGGGATTTCTCTCCACGTAGCGCACAGCCGCCCATAGATGGGGCTCGTCCATCACACAGGAGTAGAACCGATTGCGCCAGAGGTTGCCCGGAATGCCTGCCTTCTTGTTGAACCAGTTGGCGTAGGCCGAGTGGGCATCGTGGAGCGCAAGGGAGAGGGAGTCTTCGCGCTCGGGGACAACGACGAGGTGTACGTGGTTCGTCATCAGGCAATAGGCCCATATGCGCATGCCGCGGCGCGCCGCGCTCTTGCGAAGCATGGCTAAGTATACCTCACGGTCGCCGTCCGCGGCGAAGACCGGGGCGTTCTTGTTGCCCCTCTGCGTCACATGATGCGGCAACCCCGGCACCACAATTCTGCCAATTCGTCCCATAGCCGGCATTCTCCCCGTCCCCACGCGCCGGTCAACAGAAAAATCGGTGTCTGACACCAATTTATTTATCGTAACTCCTTTTACACTAATTAGATAAATTGGTGTCAGACACCGATTTCTGCCCCGGAATGATGAATAGCAGGGATACTGTTATGTGCTGACGCCTCGCCGGTTATGCCGGGTGTCTACCGCAGTCGGGGCAGGCTTTGTTGAGGGCCAGCGCGGCGCTGTAGTGCGCTTTGTGGGACCGGTCGCGGAGCGCCCAGAAGAGCCTCGAAGCGCTCGGCGCGGGGGAAAGGCTACCAGATACATGTCCAGCACGAGAAGGTGTTCCAGTACATGCACAGGGTGTGAAACTCGACGCTACGGAGTCTCGTGCCCCTCGCTCTGCGTCTCGATTCGGCTGCCGGCGCGTTTATTCGCGCTCAGCTCTTGACCGTTTGATGACGACGAGCGGTATCACGAGAATCAACCCCCAGACCATCAGGGCGATTACCGCGTACAGCAGCGCGGTCGAGATCTCCTCGTAGTTCTTGCCAATCAGATATGAGCGGTCGGCGATGACTTTCCGGTATGTGTCCTTGTCGCAACTCTTGAAGCTTACAGACAGAAAGCCGAAAAGCGTCGCAAGGGCTATGCCGATCGGGAAAAGCCTCTTGAGGGCCGCGCCGAGCCCTTTCGCGCCGACAGCGTCCGCGACCGAGACGAAGCTTCGCCGAAGCAGCAGGTACGCCGCCACGGCCACGCCGAAGGAAAGCGCCCCTACCGCGAAATAAGACACCACGAGGTATTGCGCGTTAGTCATTGCGCCGTCTCAGCGCCGCGACGATGATTGTGATGAGTACGAGATACACCCCAATGAAGATGCACGAAGAGACGAGGGTGCTCGAAACCTCATCGGCTATCTGCCACACGTATTCCATGAAGGCCGCGTCGCCGGCAAGCCTGAAGGGTTTGCTGAGCACCGAGTAAAGCGCGAGGAATACAAGGCCAATAAGAAAAAGGCGCGCGTAGAACGACGTTCCCGCGGGAATCCTGATAGTCTCGTCGAGGAGAATATGCAAGCCCCTTCGGACGAGGGCGTAAACCAGGAGCGCTACGCCTATTGAGAGCACAGTGGCTACAGCGAAACCGCATGCATTTCCGGACATGACAACGCCCCCTTTCCGCGCACCGACTTCAGGCGCCTTGTTCGGCGCCGCCCATAGTGTGGCCGTCAAGCGCATTTTCTACCACCGCGTGACCGGCGAGTCAATACCGAAGTCAGTCGCGACGGCGTTTGCCGCAGTCGGGGCAGGCCTTGTTGAGCGCGAGCGCGGCGCTGTGGCGCACTTTGTGGGACGGGTCGTGGAGCGCCTTGGAGAGAGCGCTTTCGACCGCCGCGTCGCCGAGAAGGGCATAGGGGGCAAGGGCGAGGACGGCGTTCCAGCGGTTCTTCACGTCGGGGTCGTCAAGCAGGGTCGCCAGTTTGTCCACGCCTTCCGGGACGGTTCCAGCGCGGCGGGAGAAGAGGTTTTCCACTCCGAAGCGCCGGCCGTCGGGGCCGACGGGGCTGATGAGAAGGGCGTATGATACGAGGGCGCGCCGCCGCACCGCGGAGCTCGGGTCAGCGAGAAGCCGCTCCAGGTGCTCGCGGCCGCGCGCGTCGCCGGCGAGGCCGAAATGGAGCGCGGCTTTCACTCGCACCTTCGCCTGCGGCGAGTGCGACAGCTCAACCGCGACGCGGAACCCCTCGTCACCCGAGTCGAGAAGCTCGCCGATCTTGCCAAGCGTTCGCTTGTGCCAGTCGGAACCTATCTGATTCTCCGCCGGCCCCGGCGCCGCGAAGACCTTGATCGCTTCCTCCACCCGCCGCGCGAACGCGTCGTCCGGTGTATGCCGCTTGATCTCATCCGCCGCCATCTTCACCAACCTCGCTTTCAGTCGCTCCCTCGCGCTATGGAGCCGGCTCTTCACCGCCCCCGGCGTCGTGCCGAGAAACTCCGCTATCTCCCTGTGCGACCGCTCTTCCATGTAGAACATCGTCACCGCGGCTCGCTCGCCCTGCGGCAGCGCGGCCAAGGCTGCCTCGACCAGGCCCCTCTCTTCCGCCTGCGCGGCTGCCCGCGCCGGCGTGCGATTGTCGCGCCTTTCAGGAGTCATGTCCGGCATCGCGGCGGGCTTGCGCTTTCGCGTCTCGCGGTCACAGTGCTTGTAGATTATGCGTCTGAGCCACGAGGCAAATGCGTTCCTGACGCGCAGCTCTCCCAATCTCGTGTAGGCTTCCACAAACGCTTCCTGCGCTGCGTCCTCCGCAAGATGGAAATCTTTGAGCACGCCGTAAGCATACGCCACCGCCATGCGCTGGAACCGCCGCACGACCTCGCCATACGCCCGCGCGTCGCCCCCGGCCGCGACGTCGAGCAACTCCGCCAGCCCACGTTCAGAGAGCTTCACCATCGTCTGTGTCTGCCTCACGAGACTTTTGTGCGAGGCGGCACTGGATTCGAACCAGCGTCTTTCCAAGCTCGCGCCCGGCCTGCTCTACCGCTAAGCTAACCGCCTCGCACATTCTACATGAAAGACCCGCGCTGTGGCATGGGGGTTAGGTGAAATACGGGCGGCGTAAATAGGAAGGGGCGCGGTCGTTGGCCGCACCCCTTGTGCAAACCGTTTTCGTGCAACTACCTTACGCCGGCATTTCCTCGTAGAGCCCCGGATACACCGGGAACGACGCGCTCATCTCCGCCACGCGGCCGCGCAGGCGCGCCTTGACCGCGCGGTCGGTGAGGTGGCGCAGGCACTCGTCCATGATGGCGGCGAGGTCGCGCATCTCGGCTTCCTTCATCCCGCGCGTAGTGACGCACGGCGTGCCCACGCGGATGCCTGACGTCTGGTTCACCTTCCTCTTGTCGAAAGGTATGAGGTTCATGTTCACGGTGACGTTGATGTCGTGAAGCGCCTCCGCCGCATCGGCGCCGGTCATCCCCTTCGACGTGAGGTCCATGAGGAAGAGGTGATTGTCCGTTCCGCCGGAGACGATCCTGTAACCGCGGCGCATGAGCTCCTCGCAAAGCGTCTTGCAGTTGGTGATTATCTGCCTCGCGTACGCCTTGAAGCCGGGATCCATCGCCTCCTGGAAACTGACCGCCTTGCCGGCGATCACGTGCTCCAGAGGCCCGCCCTGCATCCCGGGGAATACGCCCCTGTCGATCGCGTCCGAGTACTTCGCCTTGGCGAGGATGAACCCGCCTCGCGGGCCGCGGAGCGTCTTGTGCGTCGTGCCCGTCACAAAGTCGTATATCGGCACGGGGTCCGGATGCTCGCCCGCGACGACAAGTCCCGCGATGTGAGCTATGTCCGCCATAGTGTAAGCGCCGACGGACGCCGCGATTTCGCCGAGCTTCGCAAAGTCGATTGTCCTGGAATACGCCGACGCGCCGGACAAGAGTATTTTCGGCTTGTGCTCCTTGGCCAGTTTCGCGACGGCATCGTAGTCGATTTGTTCAGTCTTCGGGTCAACGCCGTAGTGGACGATTTTGTAGATCTTGCCCGAGATATTCGCCTTCGAGCCGTGCGTCAGGTGACCGCCGTGCGACAGGTTCATCGTGAGTATCGTGTCGCCCGGTTCGAGCATCGCGAGGTACACTTCGAGGTTGGCCTGGGAGCCCGCGTGCGGCTGGACGTTGGCGTACTCGGCGCCGAAGAGCTTCTTCGCGCGCTCGATCGCTATCGACTCCGCAGTGTCGATCTCCTGGCAGCCCTTGTAGTAGCGCCTGCCGGGATAACCTTCGGCGTATTTGTTGGTGAATACCGAGCCGGTCGCTTCGAGCACCGAGATGGATACGTAGTTCTCGCTTGCGATGAGGACTATCTCGTCTTCCTGCCTGCGAATCTCCCGCATGATGACCTTGAACATCACGGGGTCGCTTTTCTTCAAATGAGCGAAGTTAATGGCACACCTCCTATCGTAAGAGAATGCATAGCATCTTTGCCGCTTTCAGCAGCGTTTGGGGGAACCGAACAGTAGTTGAGTGTTTGTTCGTGTCAGGCCGGGTTACCGGCCTCCTCCCCCGAGGTTCTGCCTGAGATAAGCGGCGATGAAGCCTTCGATCTTCCCGTCGAGAACCGCCTGAGTGTTACCCGTCTCGAACCCCGTGCGATGATCCTTGACCATCTGGTAGGGGTGCAGGACGTATGAGCGGATCTGGCTGCCAAAGGCTATCTCCCCCTTTTCACTATAAAGCTTGGCGAGCTCGGCCTCGCGCTCGCGCTCCCTGATCAGGAGGAGCCTTGAGCGAAGCATCGCCATTGCGACGCGGCGGTTGGAGTGCTGCGAACGCTCGTTCTGGCACTGGACGACTATCCCGGTCGGAAGGTGCGTGATGCGGACGGCCGACGAGGTCTTGTTGACGTGCTGGCCGCCGGCGCCGCCCGCGCGGTATGTGTCCGTGCGGATCTCTTCGGGGTTGATCTCGATGTCGGCGTCTTCCTCGACCTCGGGGATGACGTCCACGGATGCGAAGCTCGTATGCCTGCGGTGGGCGCTGTCGAACGGCGAGAGCCGCACGAGGCGGTGTACGCCCGCCTCGGCCTTCAAGTACCCGAACGCGTCGTCGCCGATCACGTGAATGGTGATCTTGCGGAGCCCGGCGTCGTCGCCGGGGACCGTGTCGAGTATCTTCAGCTCGTAGCCATGGTTTTCAAGGTACATCGTATACATCCGAGCAAGCATCGTAACCCAGTCGCAGGATTCCGTGCCGCCCGCCCCTGCGTGAATGCTCAGGTAAGCATTCGCCGAGTCGTGCGGCCCCGCGAGGGTCAGCCGTAACTCAAGACTGTCGACGTCCGCGATGAAGGTCTCTATCCTTCGGCCGAGCTCGCCGGCCAGTTCCTCATCTTCGCCGGCCAGCTCAAAGAGGACGCCGATTTCGTTCAACTCGCCGTCGAGGTGCTCAATAGGCTTCAGGACGTGATTGATGCCCTTGAGCTCCGTGACGAGCGCCTTCGCCTGCTCCTGGTTGTCCCAAAAGCCCGGCGCGGCCATTTTCGCTTCTATTTCATCCTTGCGGACGCGCTTCGCATCGAGGTCAAAGCGACCCCCTTAATGCGGTATAGCGCTCCCGCGCGGCTTCGAAACCTTTGGTATCTATTTCAACGGTCACTCTACGCTCTCATTATTCTATGGTGATTCGCGGCGGGACCGCCGCGGAAGTTCGCCTGAACCCCTTTCCCACGTTCAAATTCTATGCATATGCGGCGGAGTGTCAAATGCTTTGTGACAGAGGGCCGCTGCGGCGCGAAACTCTCCTTCAAGGGCCGTTGTCCTCAGAGAGCCTCTGTCGAAAAGGAGAACCCTAAGTGGAAGATCACCAAGAACATGCGCACATGGGGCACATGGCCCACGGCGCTCCGGTCACCCACGGCGCTGCGCCGCGGGGCTCGCATGGAGAGCATCACGAGCATATGGTGGCCGACTTCAAGCGGCGCTTCATCGTTTCCGTCATCGTCACGGTCCCAATAGTCCTTCTGACCCCGATGATCCAGATGTGGCTTGGGGTCAACTGGCGATTTCCGGGCGATATGTATGCGCTTTTCGCGCTGTCGAGCTTCGTCTTCTTCTATGGCGGATGGCCGTTTCTGACGGGCCTCAGGAGCGAGCTCACGCGCAAGCGTCCGGGGATGATGACGCTAATCGGTATGGCTATTGGAGTTGCGTATCTCTACTCCTCCCTCGTCGTCTTCGGCGCCGTCGGAAACGTCGAAAGCGTGTTCTTCTGGGAGCTGGCGACGCTCATCGATATCATGCTCCTTGGCCACTGGATCGAGATGCGGTCGGTCACGGGGGCGTCGAGAGCTATAGAGGGATTGGCCGCTCTTCTGCCGGCAATCGCTCATAAAGTCGGCCCCGGCGGCGAAGTTACGGACGTGCCGATTGAGCAACTCGGCATCGGTGACCGCGTGCTCGTCAAGCCCGGCGAGAAAGTCCCCGCGGACGGGACAGTGACTGAGGGTCTGTCATCGGTCAACGAATCCATGCTTACCGGGGAATCGCAGCCGGTATCAAAAGCTATCGGCGCAAGTGCAATCGGCGGCTCGATTAACGGCGAAGGCGCCCTAACAGTCGAAGTGAAGAAGACCGGCGCCGACTCTTACCTCTCACAGATGATCTCCCTTGTGCGCCAGGCTCAACAGTCCAAATCCGAGGCCCAGGCCCTTGCCGACCGCTCCGCCCTCGCCCTTACGATAATCGCAGTCGTGGCAGGCGTTCTCACGCTTGCTCTCTGGCTCGCTTTGAGCGCAAGGGGCTGGCCTTTTGCCATAGAACGCATGGTCACAGTTATGGTTACGACCTGCCCGCATGCCCTTGGCCTGGCCATACCCCTTGTGGTGGCCGTTTCTACGGCCCTTGCCGCCGGAAGCGGGCTTCTCATCAGGAATCGGGCCGCTTTCGAGCGCGGCAGAGATATCGGTGCAGTGATTTTCGATAAAACCGGGACGCTCACGGAGGGGCGGTTCGGGGTGACGGATGTTGTGTCGCTGCGGGAGGGTGTAAACACTGAAGATGTAATTACTTACGCCGCGGCGGTGGAGGCAAGGAGCGAGCATCCGATTGCGAAGGCTATTTCGGCACATGCAAAAAAGCTTCTGCCGGTCGAGGATTTCAAGTCGATTCCGGGCGTCGGGGCAGAGGGGAAAGTGGAGGGGCATACCGTCGTGGTGGCGAGTCCGGCGTACCTGGGTGCGCGCCGAGTAGCCGGCGAGGACGCGCGAATACGCGCCTTGTCCGCGCGTGGGAAGACGGTTGTTTTCGTGCTGATTGACGCAGTGGAAGCGGGCGCTATCGCGCTTGCGGACGTTGTGCGACCGGAGTCAAAGGCAGCCGTTTCGCAGCTCAAGAAGATGGGGCTCGCCGTGATGATGGTCACTGGAGACAACAAGGCCGTAGCAGAGCGCGTCGCCGGAGAGGTCGGTCTGGACGAGTATTTCGCCGAGGTGCTGCCGGACAAGAAGGCCGAGAAGGTCAAGGAGGTTCAGGCACGGGGCGTTCGCGTCGCGATGGTTGGCGATGGCGTCAACGACGCGCCGGCTCTTGCGCAGGCCGATCTCGGGATCGCCATCGGAGCGGGAACGGATGTGGCGATTGCGGCTGCGGATGTAATTCTCGTGCGGTCGGACCCTCTCGACGTTGTGACGGTCATGGGGCTCTCAAAGGCGACTTACAGGAAGATGGTCCAGAATCTCGCGTGGGCGACAGGGTACAACGCCATCGCGATTCCGCTTGCGGCGGGCGTATTGGCAAGGCTCGGCGTATGGCTTACGCCGGCGGAAGGGGCGATACTGATGTCGCTCTCGACGGTCATTGTTGCAATCAATGCGAGACTGCTTAAACTGCCGGGGAAGGCGTAAGTATGGCCGTAGCGCCCACGGCTGAATGCGGACTGCTGAAATCTATGCGGGCTGGACAGAGGGCGACTCACCGAGTCGCCCCTACGGAGTTCTGCGAAGCGGTTAGTGCACCGGCAGAGGAAGTATCGGGAGGTCACCATGGAGAAGCGGGTCCTCGGAAAGACGGGTAGGAGTCTTAGCGTGGTCGGGTTCGGCGGGATCGTGGTGACGGATACCGATCCGAAGGATGCGGCGGCGTACGTGAAGGAAGCGATCAGGAGAGGCATAAACTACTTCGACGTTGCGCCGACGTACGGGAACGCCGAAGACCGGCTGGGGCCGGCGCTTGCGCCGTATCGCGACGGGGTGTTTCTCGCGTGCAAGACCATTAAGCGCACTCGCAGAGAGGCGGCCGAGGGGCTTAAGGACTCGCTCCAGAAGCTCCGGACCGACCACTTCGACCTGTTCCAGATGCATGGCGTGTCAGACATGGACGAGGTCGCGCAGATACTCGGGCCAGGCGGCGCGCTTGAAGCGTTCAAGGAGGCGCGGGACAAGGGGCTCATCAAGCACATCGGCTTCAGCGCACACAGCGAAGAAGCGGCGCTCGCGCTCTTGGACGCGTTCGCGTTCGACAGCATCCTCTTCCCGTTCAACTTCGCGTGCTGGTATGAGGGAGGGTTCGGGCCGAAGGTGCTGGAGGCGGCGAAGAAGAAGGGGGTAGGCATACTCGCGCTCAAGTCCCTCGCCAAGCGCTCGTGGGGCGACGGCGAGAAGCGCGCGTGGCCGAAGTGCTGGTACGCGCCGGTCGACACGAAGGAGGAGGCCGCGCTTGCGCTGCGATGGACGCTGTCCCAAGGCGTCACGGCGGCGGTGAGCCCCTCGCATGCGGAGCTCTTGTGGTGGATGTGCGACGCGGCGGAGAAGTACAAGCCGATTAGTGAAAAGGAATCGGCGGGGCTTAAGAAAAGCGCAAAGGGATTGAAGGTGATATTCCCGCATTGAGGCGACGTGGTTTGCGGAAGCGATTGCGGGCGCGGCAAGCAGCGCCCCTACGTCGGTGGCGCAGACGCAAGGTAGCACAGCCCTCACCCCTTGCCCCTCTCCCAGAGGGCGAGGGGATTGGATCGGCGCGGAAGACAGCGCCGTAAGGTGGACAGGCAAGAATGCCTGTCCTACTAATGGGCGACTCACCGAGTCGCCCCTACGATGGCATGCCGAGGAGGCGGGGGATGTCGGAGGGGAGCAAGGGGCGAAGGGTACTCTTCTGGGGGATCACCTGGAACATATTCATCGCCGGGATCGTGTCGTTCTTCATGGACGTATCGAGCGAGATGGCCTACGCGGTGGGGCCGCTGTTTCTGACTGCACTGGGCGCTACTCCGGAGATACTGGGGCTTGTCGAGGGGATAGCGGAAGGGACGGCCGCGCTCTTCAAGTTCCTTGCCGGCGGCATCGCCGACAGAATCCAGCGGTACAGGCCTCTCGTGACGCTCGGCTACCTCATATCCGCGCTGTCGAGGCCGATCATGGCGGTCGCGCCCACGTGGCACGTGTTTCTCACGGGGCGTATCGTGGACCGCTTCGGCAAGGGCGTGCGCACCGCGCCTCGCGACGCGATTCTTGCCGCGTCAGCGGAGCGCAAGTCGTACGGGAAGTCCTTCGGTTTCCACCGCGCGATGGATCAATCGGGCGCGATCGTGGGACCGCTTCTCGCGTCGGGGGTGCTATTCGCGCTGGCCGCAGGAGTTACGCCGGGGCTCCGGGATTTCCGGATAGTGATATGGCTTGCGCTTATTCCGGGACTAATCGCGGCAACGGCGACGTTCTTCCTCGTGGAGACGGGCAAGCGCAAGGCGGCTGCCGAGTCCGCTGCTCAGCCTGAGCCGCATCACGGCGTCGATGAAGCGCAGGAGCCGAAGCCCGAAACGAAAGTACCCGAGGATGAACTCGAAGGCGATACGGTGCGGTACTGGTACTTCCTGGCGGTGATGTTCGTCTTCTCCATCGGCAATTCATCGAACGCGTTCCTCATTCTGCGCTCCAAGGATCTTGGCATGGCGGAGAAGATCATCCCGATAGCCTACGCGATGATGAACGTCGTTTACGTGGCGGCGAGCATCCCCTGGGGCGTCTGGGCGGACAGGATCGGGTTCAGGAGAGTCATCCTCGTGGGTTTCGCCGTGTTCAGCGTGGTGTACTTCCTCATCGGCGCGGCGACGCAGGCGTGGATGATGTGGGCGCTATTCGCGGCGTACGGACTCTTTGAGTCAGCATTCGAGGGGCAGTCGCGGGCGTACCTCGCACGGCTCGCCAAGACGCATCTCAGGGGGACGTCGTTCGGCCTATATCACATGCTTCTTGCGCTGACGGTGTTCCCGGCGAGCTTCATCGCGGGGCTCTTGTACAAGAACGTGAGCCCCTCGTGGGCGTTCTGGTACGGCGCCATTGCCGCGGCGGCGGCGTTTGTAATGCTGGCCGCGGAGCCGCTCATGTTTCGCGGCCAAAGGCCGCAGGCTTGAGGCTTGGGGCTTGAGCAAAGTCAAAATCCTGAAGACCAGTTCAGCACCCAAGAACGATTCGCCGATGCTCGCAACGCGTACTGAGGCTCAAATCAGAGAATGAAAGATCATCATCCGCAGATTGCGCAGATTACGCAGATTTTCGTTGCTCTGCTTGTGACGTAATCAGCGTTGCCGCAAGAGTTTGTTCCTGCCCCATGCCAAAGTGCTTGCTGAGAAGAGAGGCATTCGCGACCTGGCGGCGTAGATGGTGAACCAGTTTGCAAGCTGAAGCCCTCACAAGAACCCAGACGATATCCCCGATCTTGCGGCATTTCGTTAGACAATTGCCCCTCCGAAGCGAATCTATTATTGTGCGAGAGGAGTCTTTGTGCGTTTGCGGGGAAAGGCGCTATGAAACCGGCGTGGTTGACACGGAGGAAACTGATAACGGCGGTTGCCGTCGCGGCGGTGATTGCCGCCGTAGCCATGTGGTGGATCTCGCGGGGGAGCGTAGGGGGTCTCGTTCGGCAGCTTGCGAGTAAAGATCGCGCGAAGAGGGCGGCGGCGGCGGACAAGCTCGCGCGGCTTACGGACGAACGGGATATCAGGCGGCTCGTGCTTCATCTTGGCGACGCAAACCCGGCCATATACAGAGAGGTCGCGCGCGTGCTGGTGAGGATAGGGGCGCCGGCGGTCGGGCCGCTCGCGCAGGAGGGCGCAAAGGCCACCTCGCAATACATGACGTGGCCCCACCAGAACACTTGGATCAGAGATCACTTCCCTGCATATTTCTGGCGCCCCTTCCGTATAGCGGACGGAACTGCTTACGCTCTTGAAAGGATTGGCAGGCCGGCGGCACCGGCGCTTGTCGGGCTCCTCTCCGACAAGGACTACTGGGTTCGTCGCTCCGCCGTACAGACTGTCTACGCTGCGTGCGACCCATCGATCGATACCGCCCTGATAGCGGCCCTCAAGGATCGCGCGATTCAGGAGGAGGCGGCGAGTATCCTTGGAGCGCACAAGTGCCCGACTGCGGCGGAGTCTCTTGCCACGGCGGCCGGTGGAAAGGGGCGTGGTAGCGTCGCCGCGGCATGGGCACTCGCGCGCCTCGGGGACTCGAGAGCCGTCTCTCCTCTCATCACGCTTCTCGCGAACAAGGACGCCGCTATGCGGTATGTGGCCGTACGCTCGTTAGGCGCTCTCAGCGATGCAAGGGCATCTCAGGCAGTCGTCGGCGCACTTGTCGACAACGATCCCATGGTTCGCCAGTGCGCGGCAATAATGATATGGCGGTCATCTGACATGAGCGCAGCGGCAGCGCTGCGCAAGGCCGTCAGCGATCCGGATCGTAGAGTATCACTCGCGGCCAAGGCCGCGCTGGCGCATATCGAGGGGAACCCACGCGGGCCGGCATATGACGATGTGGACTCTCATCCGACCGATGTGGCCGTCGAGGACAAGCCAGCCGCGGCATCGAGCGAGGAATTGCGACAGGTCGAGAAGGCCGCGAAGATGCTCAGGCAGCACAGCGAAGAGCGCAACGAGGCAAGGCGCATGTTCGGCACGCTGCGAAGCCGCGAGGCGACCGCCGCTCTGATTGAGGCGGCTGACGATGACGATCCGGAAGTCCGCGAGCAGGCCGCGTATGAGCTTGAGTATCGCAGGGAAAGCGCGGCTGTTGCAGCGCTTATCAAGCTGCTTGACGACCCGGATATTCTGGTGCGGGTAAACGTCGCTCACACCGGCCATTTCCCGTTGCCGGGCGCGGAGCAGGCGCTGATCAAAGCGGTCGAAAGCGGCACGTGGTCAGCGGCGCTTTCGCTGGGATGCGTGGGAGGAAGACAGTCCGTCGAGGCACTTGAAGCACACATGACGCGTCGGGATAGAGATATGGCGCCTGCGCTCTCGCAGATCGATTTGCGCGCGGCCAAGGCGGCGCTGGAGAGTACGGGCGTGCGGGAGGACAAGCCGAGATGACTGGCAGATGGAAGAGAAGGGCAGCTCTCGGCGCGGCCGTTGTGGCGCTGACGCGACGACCGCTTTGCGGCACGGGACGAGATACTCGACCACAGAGCGCGCAGAGGGCGCAGAGAGAGCGGCCGAAGGCCGCAGGCTTGAGGCTTGGGGCTTGAGACTTGGGCAAAGGCAACACCCGAAACCAAACGAAACCAAAGAACGATCCGCAGATTGCGCAGATTACGCAGATGATGGATCGGGCTGAAGAGCCGGTCTTGGCTCCGGCTACGCTGGCGCAGACCAAAGGCTGAAGACACCGACAGAATCATACCTGGGTTTTGCTGCATTTCGTTAGACAATTGCCCCTCCGAAACGAATCTATTATTGCGCGGGCTGAATCCATTGTTGGCTCTTGGGGAATGCTGCATGAGACCGGCGTGGTTGACGCGAAGAAGGGCGATAGCAACACTGGCCGGCGCGGCGGTAATAATCGTCGCCGTGGTAGTCTGTCTGCCGTTCTTCTCGCCCGACTACAGGATACAGAGGCTTGTCTCGCAGTTGCGCGTGCCGGCGACGGAACGGGTGAGTCAGACACCTGCGGGCGGCGCCAAGACGGGCACGCCGGTTACCTATCTAGTGCCACGCCAGTCAGATGTCGAACGGCGCGACAGGGCTTCGAAGGAACTCGTGAAGATCGGCAAGCCGGCCGTCGGGCCACTTGTTGCGGCGCTGCGGGAGTCGGTTATCAAGAGCCGGTCTTCGACGGCATGGCATGAGCTGCTTCGCTCGTTGGGCCGCGCGAGGGAACCCCTCGATACCTATGCGATAATCGAGACCCTCGTCGGTATTGGTGACGATGCGGCGCCTGCACTCCGTGCGCTTGTCGACGAGGGGGATAGCATAACGGTCTATCTTGCCGTCAGCGCCCTCAGCCGTATGAAGGGGCCGCAGACGGAGACGGTGTGGCTGCATCTACTTACGAGCAGCGAACCTTATTACCGCCGCAGCGCCATCGGGTGGTTTCAAGGCACTGGGGATACACGCGCGGTTCCAGCGCTTGCCGCGATGCTCAAAGGTACCGACACAGAGAGTGTCTGCGCGGCGATGGCTCTTCAAGTAATCGGGGAGCCCCAAGCTGATGCGGCCATGGCCGCCTATGCCGAAAGAATCGGCCTCGACGCGAAGGCGGCATCATACATGGACATCGTGGAGGACAAAGAGAGCGCGGATTGGCAACTCCTGCCGCTCATTCTGGAGCGCTACGGTACGGATGAGATGGCTATGGGTTACCTCGGCGCCAATAGTCTCGAACTCGAGACGCCTGTCAGCCGTTGGGCAACAAGGCACGGACGCGAGAAGGTCCTTGCCGCGAGCGCGGAGAAGGAAAACGAGCGGCAGGCCCAGGAGCGCGAACTCGTGAAGAAGGATAGGGGCGCCGAGCAGTGACAGCGCGATTAAGATGGAAGCTCGTTGCAGCGATAGCGCTCTCAGCGCTTCTTCTTGTCGGCGTTCCCGTCGTGTGGTTCCTCGCCTACGTCAACAAGATCGACAAGCTTGTGGCGGATCTCGGCTCGCCGGATTACGCGACGAGGGAGAGGGCGGAGGATGCGCTGGGGAGCGTGAGAAGCCCGCTGGGGATAAAGAGGATCGCCCAGCATCTGGGGGATTTGCCCGCGAGGGTTAACCGGGGCGAGTTCGCGCTTGTCTTCGCGATGATAGGAGAGGATGCGGTGGAGCCTCTTATGGCCGCGGAGGAGCATAGCTCTTCAGAGCCGTGGTTTGCCGCGCCTGTCATTCCGGCGTTTATCAGGGTCCAGCTGGACGAGTACATCGAGAACTCGCATGCGCGGCGACGGGTCCTTGGCGACACTCTGCCGCAGATGTTCCAGTACATGGGGAAGCCAGCGGCAAAGCGCATGAGCGCCGCACTCGCATCGGGCGATGCACGCGTTCGCGTCTTCGCGGTAAGCGCACTCGGAAGCGTAACCGACGTCGACACAATCCCGCTTCTCATAGACGCACTCGGCAACTCCGACGTCGAAGTGAAACGTGTAGCGTGGTGGGCGCTCCGCAGACTGCACGAGACGCCGAAGCCTCGGGTGATTGCGGGACTTAACTCCACGGAGATAGGCCTTCTCGCCGACCGCCTGGGCGACAAGGATGCGGCGTCACGTTGGACGGCGGCTACATACCTTGAAGAGAGCGACAATCCGCAGGCGGCCGAGGAATTCGCGGCGCTTCTCGCCAGCCCCAACATGGACACGCGCATCCTCGGCGCTAGGGGGCTTGCCGTCCGCGGCGACAGGAGGGCGCTGCCGGTGCTGTTCGAAGCGATGAAGGAGCGGGACAGGGATCACTGGGGGTTCGGCATAGGCGTATTCGGAAGATACGATGACGCAGAGACAGTGTCGCTCCTCGTCAGCGGGCTGGACGATCCCACAGGGAGCACCCGCCAATCGGCGGCGTGGGGCCTTGCGCAGATCATTGCGAGAAAGGATGCGAGCGCGGCCGCGAAAGACACGGCCGATAAGGCCCTTCTCGAAGCAATCACGAGCGGAGTGGAGCTCAAGCGAAGAGTCGCCTTGAGCGCGCTCTCGTACATCAAAGATGAGAGGGCGATTGAACCGCTTAAGGAGGACCTCCGGAGCGGCAATGAGAGTACGAGGGTCAGCGCGATCTTCAGCCTTGCGAACTACGATAGGGGCGACACCGTCGCCGCAATTGCCGGCATGCTCAGCGATAAGGACATGGGCACCCGCTCAAACGTGGTTTTCGAGCTCGGAACGTCGACTGACCCTGGCGCGCGAGACGCGCTCATGAGCGCCCTCAAAGACAGCGACGCGGGAGTGCGGGATCTGGCGGCAAGACTGCTGCTGCTGCGCAGATCCCTCGACGCGGCGCGCAAGAACGGCGCGAGGATTGAAGATGAGTGACGGGCAGCAGGAAGACGTAGTGAAGCCGCGCAGGCGAAGGCGCGCGCTTATCGCCGTCGCAGCGTTGGTTTCCATATTCCTTACGGCAGGGGCATGGGAATACGCGCAGGCGCTGCGCGTGAGCCGCATGCTGCAGCATATAGCCTCGGAGGCTGAGGCGGAAAGAGTCGCCAAGTCACTGAGTAGCGGTAGCGATATTCGACGCCTTACCACACACGTTGGCGATAACAGCAGGGCGGAAAGCATCCTTATTTTCATTGGCGCGCCTGCCGTGAAGAGCGTCGCCGACAAGGCGAAGACGCTCCACAATTGGCGCGCGGCGGCCAAGCGCACAAGACTCGGCGAGTTATGGGCCGGCGTAAGGGGCATCTGGGCCAAGCCGCCGATGTGGTCCAACCTCCCGGTAGGACCGGTCAACTACTCTGATCGCAGCGACCGTCTGTTCTCATCTTGTTCGACAGTCCTCTCGTGGATCGGCGACCCCGCTGTCGACGAACTCCTCTCCATGACGAAATCCCACGATGAAACCACACGGCTCATAGGGGTCAACTCGCTTGCGCTCATGGTCTGGTGGGCGGACGAGCATGACGACGTCGTCAAGGGTTTTCATTACTCCGCCGACAAGCACAACGCTCAATTGGAAGCGGTCTTTGCCGAAGCGCTGGGGGCGCCCAGAGTAGAGATGCGGCGGGCGGGGGCATACGGGCTTGCTCACATGCCTAGCACGCGGGCACGGGAGGCGCTGCTGGTCGCGCTGACTGACAGCGACAGCTTGGTACTGGAGTCGGCGGGCAAGGCGCTGGCCATGTCGTACGGCACCGAGGCGGCTGTTGTGGATCGTCTCCTCTTAACGCTCGTAGACCCGTCGGCAGCGGGAGCTACGCGTGCAGCCGCAGCGGCAGGTCTCGCCGCAGCGGACGAACCGCGCGTGCGCGAAGCGCTGCTTGCGGCGCTCGACGATACCAGCGAATGCGTCCGCATACAGGCCGCAGCAGCATTGGCCGCCAGGAGCGATGAGCATGCCGTATCTGTCGCCATAGGGGGGCTCGGGTCTCCGGACAAGAACCTGCGCGATGGCGCATACCTCTTTCTGTTCGACAGTCTGGGTACGCAAGACGGGGTAGTTAAATGCCTGGCTGCCGCTTACGATGCCGCAAACGTCGAGGCACAGAAGGGCATCGTCAAGGTGCTCGCGGATTTCAGCCGCGGCCGTGCCCGTGTCTTCGCGCACGCAACCAACAAGGAAGCAATGCGGATACGCGAACAAGCGATTCGACAAAACAAGGCCGCCGATGAGGCCGCAGCAGCACTGCGCGAGCTGACCTCGACTGAGACGCAAGCACAGAGGGTGGGGGTTCGTTGATGCGAAGGAAGCTGATAGCAGTGTGCATCGCGGTTGTCGCGGTCATAGCGGTGTTCGTTGCGTGGGACCGCGTACAGGAGCGCCGGCTGCACAAGCTCATCGAGCATGTCGCGCAGGCGGGCGGCGATGCCGACGCTGAGGCACGGCGGGCTGCAATGACCCTCTCCGACGGGGCAAGCATCGAACGTCTCGTCGACCACCTCGACGACACGGGGCCCAACCAGGAGGCGGTTGTTGCCGTCCTCGGCCACATCGGCGCGCCTGCCGCCGGGCCACTTGTCGGCGCGGCAAGGAAACTGCACGGCTGGCAGGAGCCCAGGGGGTTCCTTGAGGGCAAGTGGGAAGACTACTGGCGCGAAGTGACCCATCCCCCGCACACGAGCGCGCCGGGATCGGCGTTCCTGCCATCGGTCCTGTATGGAACGGACAGCAGGGATGAGCGGCTCTTCGCCGGGTTCACGGCCGCATTCGCGGCTATTGGCGATCCTGCGGTTGCGGACCTTGTCGCGATGACCAAAGCGGAGGACAGGACGACGCGCGTATTGGCGGTAAGCTCTCTCGTTGCCATTCGGCGATATGCCGACCGCGCATCGCGCGACGCGGCGCTCTACAAGACCTACAGTCCGGCGGCTCATGACGTCGAGCTTGAGGCGGTGTTCACCGAGTCGCTTAAGAGCGACGATGCCATGATGAGGCGGGCAGGGGCGTTCGGGCTTATGTGCACTCCTTACAAGAACGCCAAGGGAGTGCTCATGGCCTCGCTGGCGGACCCGGATCGCGACGTGCGAGCGTTTGCGGCGACCGCCCTTGGGCGGCTGCACGCGAGCGACCCCGACGTGTTGGAGCGGTTCGTGAGCATACTCAAGGACACGTCCGCTGACACGTTCCTGCGGGGAGTCGTGGCGGAGGCATTGGCCAGTGTTGATGATGCGCGCGTTACCGAAGCGCTGGTCGCCGCGACGCGCGACCGGGATACCGGCGTGGCGACTATGGCTGTCAGGTCACTCGCACCCCGCAGAATTACTCAGCCGCGGCTCCAGTCGACCGACTGACGGTGGCGCGAGAAGAACACGCAAGGGGAGGTAAGCCGTTGATGCGAAAGAAACCGCTGCTCATTGCAGGGATTGCGCTCGTTGTTCTTATAGCTGGAAGCGTCTGGTGGACCGTCGCGAAAGCCAAGCGCATCGACAGGCTTGCCGCAAACCTTACAAGCAACGATCCGGTGGTCAAGGCCGATGCGATGGAGCGGCTGTCGTCGCTCACGAGCGCTTCCGACATCGGCGGGCTGGCTCAGCATCTCGACACCGAAGACAATACAGCTCAGCAGGCGATTGCCGCGGCGATAGCCGCAAACGGGGAGCGCGCAATAGAGCCGCTCGAGACCGCCATGCGGGCGGAGGCCACGTCCTACGGTAGCACATCGGCGATACGCATGCTCTTCGGATCGAGGGAGGACTCGCAAGAGTCGCAGAAGGAATCCGAGCGCCATGGACGAGCCATGTTTGGCTTCTCGGAGACGCTCAACCTCATGGGCAGGACCGGAGCCGATCTCGTGCTCGCCCTTACCAAGGATCAGGATCGGCAGGTTCGGTGGTTTGCCGCCAGCACGTTCTATAATGCCAGCAGTCCCGAGATGCTCGATGCAAGCGTTACGTCTTTTGCCAGTCGCGACTCAACGGTCGCAATGCAGGCGATAATGTCGACGGCGCGAACCCGGTACGAGAAGGCGGTCGAACCACTGCTGGGGCTTCTCGACGACCGCGACCCTCAGATCAGGGAACAAGCGGCGCGCGCTCTCGCGTTCTATCCGTACGATCCCAGGGTAACCGACAAGCTGATACCATTCATGCTCAATCCGCGAACGAACTCCTTCTTCAAGGCGTCCGTCGCAGGGGCGCTGGCGCATTCGACCGACCCGCGTGCGTTGCAGGCGCTCATTGCAGCACTGCCAAACGGCATTAAGGACACGCGGGACACGGTGGTTCACGCGCTTGTCGCTCTCCCGGACGACCGCAAGTGGGCGGCCATGGCCGCGGCCCTGAGCGACAAGGACGGCGGCACGAGGCTGGGCGCGGCTGAGTTCTTCGCCGGCACAATCGATGCGCGCGAGGCGCCGGCCCTTCTGGAGGCGTACCCCTCCGCAAGCGCGGAGGGCAAGAGGGGCATAGTCGTCGCGCTCAAGTTCCTGTCCGAGCTCGACCTCCCGGGGCACAACGTCATCAACGAGAAGGCGCGGCTCATAGACCCTGACGTCCCAAAGACGGCCAAAGAAGCGCTCGCTACAATAGAATCGTCCGACAAGGCGGCGCGGGATGCCGGAGGCAGGTGATGAAGAAGAAGCGCGTCTGGATGCTCGTCATAGCAGGGGCGGCGGTTGCCGCTGTCGCGGTTGCGGTGGCGCTCTGGCACATGGAGAGGATGAAGCGGATTGATCGCCTTGCGGCAAACCTCACAAGCGGCAACGCCGCGGTCAGGGCCGACGCTGCCAAGCGCCTCGGCGCGCTGACCGATTCCGGCGACATCGAGCGATTGTTGACCCACCTTGGCGATGAGAACGACGCCGTCAGGAAAGAGGTCGTGACTGTCGCGGCCGGCCTCGGGGAGCGGGTGATAGTTCCTCTGGAGGCGGCCATGCGCGGCTTTGCCGCGGGGCGTACGGGCGGAGAGGCCAGGGACGCGGTCGAACAAGCGGTGCTGGGCAATACGACGGATGAGCCGCACGAGCGGCAGATACGCGTCTGGCGGGGCGTGGCGCCGCTTCTCGATCAGCTGGGAAAGCCGGGCGCGGACCTTGTACTCAAGCTTATGTGGGATGAGGACCCCAAGGTGCGCGAGCTTGCGGCGATGGCGATGTCTACACGCGGGATGATCAATGATGAGATGACGGGCACGGCTTTGAAGGCGCTGGCCAATCCCGATCCGAACGTCCGGGTGCAGGCCATGCTCAGACTGGGATGGTCGGGGGAAACCAGGGCGATTGAACCGCTTCTCGGCAATCTCGCGGATGGCGACCAGCGCGTGGCGCGCACGGCGGCCATCTCGCTGGGTTACTTCGCCGACGATCCGAGAGTGACTCCGCGGCTTATCAACATCGCCCTCGGCTCGGGCGGCTCGTTGCAGGACTCCGCGTGCAGGGCGTTTGTCATAGACCGCTTGGGATTCACGCGGGATCACAATGTGCTCGACGCCTTTGTGTCTCTTCTCGGTGACAAGGACCGCAGCGTACGCAGCGCTCTCATAAACGCGTTCGGCGCGCTCCAGGACGACCGCAAGTGGGCCGCGCTGGTTCGCTCGCTCTCCGACTCGAAACAGGAAGTGCGCGAAGGGGCATATGAAGTGTTGAGCAAATCCGCCGACGTGAAGGAAATAGCGGCGCTTGTGGAGGCATACGCAGACGCAAACCCGGAAGGCAGGAAGACAATCGTCCGGTTACTTACCGCTCTCGCGAACCTGCCTGCCGGCGGCACGGCGCCCCTTGGAGGCAAGAGCCGCCTGATCGATCCTGACGTTCCGAAGGCCGCCAAGGAGGCGCTGGATAAAATAGGGTCACGGCAAAGAGGGCAAGGGAAGTGAAAGTCACCAAAAGACGGCTTCTCGTCTGCGGCGCTGTACTCGCGGCCGTCCTTGCGGCGGCCAGCGCTGCGGTCTTCGGGCGTTGGCGCGTGGATTTCTGCGTTGCCAGGTTGAACAACAGCGACCCGGCGGTGCGCCAGGCGGCGATCACGCGGCTGGCGGGTTTGCGCGCCGAAAAGGACATCCATCGGCTTCTCGGGCATCTTGGCGATAGGAACGAGGGCGTCCGCACCGGCGTCATAGAAGCGCTTGCCGGCATAGGGGCTCCTTGCATCAAACCCGCGACTGGCGTCGCGGAGAACGGTCTCCCGGTGAGGTTCCCATTCCTCTACTTCGTGAACAGCTTCCCGCGCCTCATACGCATAGCGCCGTGGCTGAAGCCCGAGGAGGGATCTATCCCCTATGGAGGGTCGCGGTTTATTGTGCCGGCGCGGACGGCGAGATTGTTCCAAGAGCTTTGCGTATTGTTTCCCAGGCTCGGTAAGCCGGCGGTCGAGCCGCTTATCGATTTGTATCGCAGCAAAGGCTATGCCGCGAAGCTTGTCGCCATCAGGTCTTTGGCGCAGATCGGCGATCCGCGTGCGTTTGACACGCTCAAAGCGGCGCTCTCAGACGGGACATGGGGCATAGAGGGCAAGGCAGCGGAGGGGCTTGCGGCGTTGAAGAGCAGGGAAGAGGCCGCTCGCGCCAATCCGGAACTCAGCCCGACGGAGGCCGAAGCATGGCGACTATATGCGGCCAGGGATGCAGCCGCTGTCGAGCCGCTCCTGGGGCTCTTGACGAACTCATCGCCCGAGGCGCGACTGGGAGCCGTCCGGGCATTGGGGCACTATGCGAACGACCCTCAGGTATTCGCCGCGCTCAAGAAGGTTCAACTGGACTTCAGCGCGCCTTCGGGCGTGGAGACAGCCGGCCTTCTTCGCTCTGAGGCACTCAGGGGGCTCGCCCGTTCGGCAAATCCCGACCTCCCTGAGCTTGTGTGTCTTAACTTGCGTGACTACCAGACTCATGACATCGCGCGTGAAGTCATGGAAACCCTGACGCGCGAACAGCAGGCCGCCGTGCTCATCCTCGCGATCGGCGAGGGAACCGCCGAAACGCGCGCGCCTGCGATTGACTGGTTCTATGCGCGACACGACGGCGCCCTTGTAACAACGCTCGTGGACGGGTACAGGACGGCCGATTCGCACGAACGGTATCTGATCCGCGAGACGCTCGCGCGTCTTGCCGAACCGCGCCCCGACGGGGCAGGCCCGGACGATGCTCGTGAGGCGAAAAACCGCGTTCGGAAGGCAGCGGCAGCCGCTGAAGCTGCGATGCGCGAGGCACAAGAACCTGTGAAGTAACGCCGCCGCTCCTATTCAGCCGATCTCAGGAAACGCAGGCTGCCCTTATAAACGCAAATGGGGCGCGGCAGTGCGTCGCGCCCCGGTGCCTGAAGTAAGGGGGTTAGGAATTAACCTCCGCCGTGAAGGCGGAGAGTATATCGTCCCTCAATTCCTTCCACATCTCCACGGGGTCGCTCACGTGGCTGACGACTTCCGGGTGTTTCTTTATCTCCTCGGCGGCAAGCTGCCCCGCCATCTTCATGCGCTCGACCCTGTCGGCATGGCGGGCCTTTTCCAGAACGTCGGGCCTGAGCGCTTCGTCGACACACGCCTTTTCAGGCGCAGCCGCGCCGTCGCCGTCCCCATCTGACTCATCCGTTGAAGAGGTCTTCTCATCGTACGGCGCGACCTCGTCGGTGTCCTCGAGCATCTGCTTCTGGTATGCGGCTGACGCCGAGAAGCCATGCTCTACATGCTTGTCGTCGCTTTCAACGTCGCCGGCACCCTCCGACTTGCCCACATCCGGGGTCGCCGCCGAACTCGTGTCGCCAGCGGAATCGAGCGCGAGCGCGGGTTCGGGTTCCGCGGCGCTTTCCGAGGCCGATATGAAGGCCGGCCCCGGCGTTGACTCCGCGGGCGCTTCTGAGCCGTCGTTGACGGTGGGGTCCTGCAGGTCCTTACGTCTGGCCTTGCGGGGCTTCTTCGCCTTGTCCGCCGGTTCCTCGGGAGCGCCTTCTTCTTTCTTGTCGGCCCTCGTGAATCGTATGAACCGTTCGCCGATGGCCGAGACGATCTCGGGGGTGATCTGAGTGACGGCGTTGGTCTCGCCCGCCTTGAGCGCGAGTTTGCAGATCTTGTTGACGAGCCTCGGCACGCCCTGTTCGCTGTAATCGTAGACCGCCTTAACCGCGTCGTCGGTGAAAATCGGCTTTGTAGTGCCGGCCCTCTCCAGCCGGTGGTCGATGTAATCCTTCACCATTTCCCATGAGTTCATTCTCTCCAGGCGGCAGTAGACGCCGATCCTCTGGAAGAGGTTCGCGCGGCTCGGGGCTTCGAGCATCCTGGCGAGCTTGGGCTGGCCGGCGAGGACGATGGTGAAAAGGTTCCTGTTGTCGTCCTGCATGTTGGTCAGGAGCCTGAGGCTTTCGAGGTTCATGGGCTTGAAGGCGTTGCCCTCGTCGATGAATATGAGCACCTTCTTGCCTTCGTCGGCCGTCGTGAAGAGGAGCCTGTTAAACTCCTCGAGCAGGTCGTCCTTGCGATGGGATTCGCACGTCTCGCCCTTGAGCTGCCCGACGATGTCGCGCAACATCATCGTGAACGTGACGTCGGGGTTTGTGATGAAGGCAATGCGGTACTTGGCCGGATCCAGGCTGTCGAGAATGACGCGCAGGCTCGTGGTCTTGCCCAGCCCCACCTCGCCGACTATGACCGCGAGGACCTCGTCGCCTTCCTCGATCGCGAACAGCACCTCGCCCACGGCGGTTTCCACGCTTGTGTGGGCGCGGAAATACATGGTGGGATCAGGCACGTTGTCGAACGGGTGGCGGTTCATTCCCCAATATTCATAGTACATCGTCTGTCCTCCTACGCCTTGCCGATCTGACAGGCGGTGATGAAGTCCAGCACGTCCTGGAAGCGGAACCTCAAAGCCTTGCCCATCCTGTGCGTTCTGAGCTCGCCCGTACGGGCATAGTGATAAAGGCTCGACTTCGACACGTGAAGCATCTCGCAGACTTCTTCCGTGGTAAGGAGCCTCAGGTAGTATTCCGGCCGCATGAACTCCAATTTCAGCACAATCTTGTCATTTTGGCGGTCCTTGGCAGCCTCAACGATGAAGTGCCTGGAGCCTTCAGGCGTCTCGTCGAGATGTCCGCCGGACCAGAGCTCCGCCTTGGCCTCTTCGGAAAGATCAACGGACAGCGGCTCGCTGGTCACTACCTCGGACGGCATAGGAAGCGCCGCCGGGGGATAACCGTCCCCGCCTTCCGGCAACACCGCAAGGGCTGCCGAAACGTCGACAGGCGCACATGTCTCTTCCATAAGTCTCTGCCGGGCCCTTAGCTCCGCCTGCGTTGGAGCGACTTCCAGGCGCCTGCGAACGATGCTGATTTTTTCCATCTTTGTGACCTCTTTAAGATGAAAGGGTCTTATGCCAATCCATGCCAATCCCCCAATCAGTGGCGCGGAGGGGGCCGGAGTCTCCAAGTCTCTTGATGTGCGTCAGTTACGGATGTTAGAGGCTACCAGACCCCTTTGCTCCTTCTGGAAATATAGCCTGATAACGGGGCTTGTCAAATGGGGCTCATATCCGGTGACTTCGTCTCTCATCCGGTGAGTTCGTGTCTCATTGAGGATAGCACGTGACGTGCAGGAGTGTCTTTCTCATGTCGAAACCCTTCAGCAGGGGACTGATATCGCCGATTATGGTCTGGGGGCGGGCCCAGGTTCGCGGAGGCGCCAAAATGCCGAGGGTCATAAAGTTAAGGGGCACCGAGGAAGAGGTTACCCATCCGAGATGGCCGATCTTCATTATACTTCTTATTGCGGCGGCAATACGCCTTGCGGGAATAGGCTACGGTCTCCCGTTTTCGCTCTATGGCGAAGAACAGCGCATCGTGAACCAGGCGTTCAGCCTGACCAACGCCACACTGAAACCGGCCAGGTTCGACCAGCCGGTTTTCATGAGCTACATACTCGCCGGCGAGTACGGCGCCGTTTACGGAGTCGGAAATCTCACTAAGAAATTCCAGAGCACCAAGGATTTCGACGCATATTTCCGGGGCAAGCCAAGGCTCTTTCTGGTGCTGGCACGCCTGACGAATGTGGCTCTTGCGCTACTGTCGATCTTCCTGGTGTACCTGTTCGCATCGAGGATCTTCGAATGGACGACTGGCGTCGCCGCGGCTCTGTTCATAGCGGTGCTGCCGCAGCACGTCTATTTCTCGGACATAGCGACGGGAGACATGCTCGCGTTTCTGTTCATTGTGGGGGGAGTTTACTGTCTCCTGAAACTTGTCGCCGACAAGCGCCTGGCAACCGTGTTTCTGGCGGCGTTTTTCTTCGGTTTCGCGGCGGCCGCGGAATACGAGTACCTACCGCTGATCGTGCTCGTTTACGTAGTGTACCTCATTGTCGTGCCGCGCGACTACAAGTTCAGCGCCTTTGTCGCCGGCATTCCGATGATTGCAATCTCGTTTGCGTTCGCGTTTCTCCTTGTCAACGGCATTCTCTTTATAGAGCCGAGCAAATTCCTTTACGGCATTGTGACCACACTTCGCGGCGAGAGCGGCATACTCACGCTCTCCAGCGTCGATTCCGCCTTCGCCATGCTCAAGGCGCTTGTCGCTACCGACATCTTCAGTGCGGCCCTCGGCTGGGGGCTCGTGGGCGCCGGCGTTTTTGGCATTCTTCTGGGGCTTGCCCTGGCGAAGCACAGAAGAACGCTCTTTCTCATACTGCTGCTTACGCTGGCGCTGAGCGCCGTGCTTTTCTACCCTGTCGGCAGGGAGGGGTACGAGCGATGGACGATGCTCCTTGCGTTGCCGCTTGCCCTGGGCGCAGGCACGGTTCTCGAAAGGCTCTTCTGGCGCACGTGGATCCCGGCGGTAGTGGGAATGGCGCTCATAACTCTGTGCATGCTGGCCATTGCCGCGCAGCCTGCGGCGGAGGCGGGGATTGCCACATGGCGCAACGGCGGCGACGACACGCGCTACCAGTTTGCCGAGTGGGCGGCCGATAACCTCCCCGACGGCGCGTTCGTGGTCGCAACGCCGAACGCCCAGTTCCTCCTCGACGCACGCTTCATGAGACCGGCCGACGCGACGTTTGCGCCGTGGCGAATGGAGATTCTCAGGTGGTGGAACAATCGCTCATACCGGCTCGAGATTCTCCCAGTGCCCCCTCGCGCGCCGCTCCCGTCGCTGGGCGGCGTTAGCTACGTGGCCGTGGACAGTTGGAGCCTTGAACACCTCAAGGCGCTTACCATGCCGGAGGCAAAGGATGCTCTATCGCTCGTCGACTTCGCCCGGTCCCAGGGCGCAGTGATCAAGACGTTCGACGCGCCGGCCAGCGGCCTCAAAGGTTTCGGACCGACAATAGAAGTGCTGGCGCTGCCGGGGGCGCCGCCGCTGCAGCCGACGCAGACGGGCAGTTGATGCAGCGGTATCTTTGCCGGGAGATACAACCGTAGTCGCCGTCCGACACGGCCCTGTCGAATTGGGTTGACTTGCTTTTCCCGCCGCATAAACTAACCATCATCGACTCTTAACTCTTTTGTGGCCGCAAGTTTGGGACAAATGCTCAGCATAAGCAGAGAAGAAATCCTCGAAACGATCCGGATGGTTCAAATGCAGGGGTTTGACATCCGGGCCGTCACCCTGTCGATAAACCTTCTCGACTGCGCCGACAGCAATCTCGACGCCGTCGCGCGCAGGATGCGCGACAAAATCGTTCGTTTAGCGGGGAATCTGATCCCCGTCTGCGAAGGCCTCCAGCGGCGATACGGTGTCCCGATAGTCAATAAGCGCATTGCCGTCACGCCTGTTTCGCTCATAGCCGGGGCAAGCGGCGCGGACGATCTTCTGCCGCTTGCCGTCGCGATGGATGAGGCCGCGCGCGAAGTGGGCGTCGACTTCATCGGCGGGTTCTCGGCCCTCGTACAGGGGGGACTTACCCCCGCCGACGAGGCGCTTATCGCGTCGATCCCGCGCGCTCTGGCCGGAACTGAATTCGTCATGTCCTGCGTCAACGTCGCGACCACCAAGGCCGGCATCAACATGGACGCCATCGCGCTCATGGGCAGGATTGTGAAGGAGACCGCGCGCCTCACGGCGGACCGCCAGGCGGTCGGCTGCGGGAGGCTTGCGACGTTCGCCAATCTGCCCGACGATGTCCCTTTCATGCCCGGCGGACACCACGCCGTAGGGCAGTCCGACGCGGTGATTAACGTCGGCATCTCCGGCCCCGGCGTCGTCGCCAATGCGTTAAGATCGCTTCGCGGCGCGCCGCTTCCCGAGGTGGCCGAGGCCATAAAGCGCACCGTATTTAAAATCACGCGCATGGGCGAGCTTGTCGGCGCCGAGGTCGCGGCCGAGTTGGGCGTTGAGTTCAGTTGCGTCGACCTATCGCTTGCGCCGACGACCAATGTCGGCGACAGCGTCGCGCGCATACTCGAGGAAATGGGGCTGGAGTCGGTGGGCGCGCCGGGCACCACCGCCGCGCTTGCTCTTCTTAACGACGCCGTCAAGAAGGGCGGCGCAATGGCGACGAGCAGGCCGGGCGGCTTCTCGGGGGCGTTCATCCCCGTGAGCGAGGATCTCGGCATGATCGAGGGCGTCAAGCGCGGAGCGCTCTCGCTCGAAAAGCTCGAAGCCATGACAAGCGTCTGCGCGGTCGGCCTCGACATGGTTATCGTCCCCGGCGACACGACCGCCGAAACGGTTTCCGCCATAATCGCCGACCAGGCGGCTATCGGCGTCATGAACAACAAGACAACCGGCGTACGCATAATACCCGTCCCCGGCAAGGCCGTCGGCGACCGAGTCGAATTCCCCGGCCACAAGGGCCTTCTCGGCCACGGGGTTGTAATGTCGGTGAACACGTTTTCCGCGGCGGAGTTCATAAGGAGGGGCGGACGGATACCGCCGCCGCTGAGGGCGCTGGGGAATTAGCGCCGTTTCCGCAGCGCTCTACGTGACTATGTGGCACTGGCGGCTTGCCCGCCAGTGGATCACTTTGCAGGGCAGGGGGCGGAGGAAGCGCAATGACCGAGAGACTCGAAGACGCGCTGCGCGCGCAGCTTGATGCTCTTACGGCCCAGGGTCTCTACCATCGCACGAACGTTCTGGAAAGCCCGCAGGCCGCGCGCGTCCGCATGGACGGCCGCGAGATCATGATGCTCTCCTCCAACAACTATCTCGGCCTCGCCGACCATCCGAAAATCATCGAAGCCGCCAAGGCCGCCCTCGACACATACGGCAACGGCCCCGCTTCCGTGCGCTACATCTGCGGGACGCTCGACCTCCACAAGCGCCTCGAAGCGCGCATTGCGGCGTTCCTCGGCATGGAGGCCGCGGTGGTCTACGTCTCCGCAAGCGCCGCGAACATGGGGCTTATCCCGGCGCTCATGGGCGAGGAGGACGCGATATTCACCGACGGCCTCAACCACGCGTCCATCATTGACGGCATACGCCTGTCCAAGGCCCGCCGCCACATCTACTCTCACGGCGACGTGGGGGCCCTCGAGAAGGACCTTCTCGAAGATCCGGACGCGCGTCTCAAGATGGTCGTGACCGACGGTGTCTTCTCAATGGAAGGGGACCTGGCCAAACTGCCTGAAATAACCGCGCTCGCCGCGAAGCACGACGCTTTTGTGGTCGTAGACGACTCGCACGCGACGGGCGTCGTGGGAGCGACCGGCCGCGGCACACCGGAGCGCTTCGGAGTCAAGGTGGACATTATTACGGGGACTCTCGGCAAGGCCCTCGGCGGTTCGTGCGGGGGATTCGTCGCAGGGAGCGCCGCGCTAATCGATTTCCTCTCGCAGAAGTCGCGCCCCTATATCTTCTCAAACGCGCTGCCGCCCGCCGTGGCCGCCGGCGCCCTCGCGGCAATCGATCTCGTGGAAAAGGAGCCTGGACTGCGCGAGCGGCTTGCGGACAACACTCGCTACTTCCGCGCCGGGATGGCCTCCCTCGGTTTCCACGTGCTCGCAGGGGAGCATCCGATTACGCCGGTCATCGTCGGAGAGACGGCGACCGCGCACAAAATGAGCGCGGCGCTTTTCGAAGAGGGCGTGTTCGTCTCGGGGTTCGGATACCCGGTCGTGCCAAAAGGCGAGGCGAGGCTCCGCGCGCAGGTATCCGCAGCTCACACAAGAGCCGATCTCGACTTCGCGCTGTCCGCATTCAAGAAAGTCGGAAAACAGGCAGGGATTATCTGAAGTATCATGTCTGACAGGATGACTGATTTCGAGCGCCGCAGAAACAGAAACACCGCGGGCAAACTCCTCATCATCGCGCTCGCGCTTGTCCTTGCCCTCGTCGTCTGGAGCGTCTCTACCAAGGAGAAGGCCAAAGAAGAGCAGGGCGTCGTCACGCTCGACATGTGGGACATCCCTCTCACGAACCTCACGAGCGCCTACCAGCGCGCCGAGCGCGCGGTCCACGAGGAATTCCTCAGGCGCCATCCGAACATCCGCACGCGCATGACGCGCGGCATCCTCGTCGAAGGCCCCGCGAGGGAAAGCAGCTTCTACATGGCGATGGCCGGCGGAACCGCTCCCGACGTCTTCCGTATCAATATGCGCAGCGTCGGCTCCTACATTGACCTCGGCTTCGTGCGCCCGCTTGACGAGTTCCTCGTATCCGCGCCCGAAGCCGCGGCCAAGATCCGCGACGCCATTAGGCCCGCGGTAAGCCGCCAGGTCGTCGAGAACGGCAAACCCGTCACTCACATTTACGGAGTCCCGTCGTACTACGACGTCATGGGATTCTACTACAGAAAGGCGTGCTTCCAGCAGGCCGGGCTTCCCATCGACGGCTGCCCGGCGGACAAGTGGACCTGGGATGCGCTCTGGGAGTACGGCAAGAAATGCACGGTGCCGGAAGAGGGACGCTGGGGCATCCAACTCCCCATGGGACTGTACGGCGGATGGATGTGGATGAATTTCATCTGGGAAGCCGACTCGGAAATCGTCAAACAATACGCCGTACACCCGGTTACGGGCAAGTTTCTCGACATGCCGCCTGTCGGCTCTCCCGATTCGGCGTGGATGACCCCGGACGGCCTCGACATGCGGACGATGAAGCACGTCTGGCAGGCCGTTTATGACTCGCCCGGCGGCATCGAATCGCTCGCCTTCTACAAGAAAATGCGGTGGGGCCCCTGGACGCGTTGCCCAAGCGCGAAATGCCGCGGCAAGAACACCTGCTACGACATAACAAAGGATATGTTCACGTCCGGTACCGCCGCCTGTCCGGAATGCGGCGAGAAGATCGCCATAAGCGATCTCGAATCGCAGAACCGCCTCTATAAGGGCATCATCCTTCTTGATCCCAGCGGCGCCTTCGACGCATTCTACAAGGACAAGCGCGTCGCGATGGTCATGGCCACCGCCGGCGGCGTCTACGTCGCGTCGACGGACATGCCTCCCGACGAGGTGGGCTGCATGCCGTGCCCCATCGGCCCGCGCGGCACCCACGCCAACGCCCTCAACTCCCTCGTATGGGGTATCAATTCGCAGCTCAAGGACCCCAAAAAGATCGCCGCCGCCTGGGAATACGCCAAGTGGCAGGCGTCAGACGAAGCCGAGGGCGTCCGCGTCGGAACTATGGTCGAGGCCGGCAACGGCCGATACGTAGACCCGGCCCTCCTGAAGAAGCATGGCTTCGTCGAGCTCGCCAAGTATGTTCCCGCCAGTTGGGCCAACACTTTCCTGGAGCTCAACAAGTACGGCCGAGTGGAGCCTTACGCCCCCAATTACACCAACGTTCAAACCTCGGAAATGGGCATCCCCATCGACGCGGTGTTCACGGACGAGTCTTCCGACCCCGCGGCGCTGCTCCACGCATCGGTGAGGAAGGTTAACGACACGATATTCCAGCAGACGCCCGTCCCCGTGATGCAGCACAGGCGCCATATAGCCTATACCGTCGCCGCGATCATCGCCGTAGCGCTTGTCTTCGTCGCAGTGCTTCTTGCGCGCGGCGTCAGGGACCTTGTCGCCGCCGCCGCGTCGCGGCGCGCCATGGGACTCAAGTTCTCCCAGACAAGCCTCTTCGCCGCCTGGGCTTTCATGCTGCCCGCGGTCGCGACCGTCTTCATCTGGCAGTACCTGCCGCTCATGCGCGGCGCCCTCATGGCGTTCATGGACTACAAAGTCATCGGCAAGTCCGTCTTTATCGGCCTCGATAACTTCATACTGCTTGCGACCGACCAGGTTTTCTACAAGTCGCTCCTTGTAACCGTGTACTATGTCGCCCTTGCCATCGGCTTCCAGTTCACTGCTCCAATATGTCTGGCTCTTCTTCTCGCCGAAGTGCCGAGGGCCAAGATACTCTATCGGGTCATCTATTATCTTCCGGCGATTACTTCCGGGCTTGTAATCATGTTCCTATGGAAGAGCTTCTACGACCCGTCGACCGGGCTTTTCAACAGCGTGCTCACGTGGTTCGGCCTGCCGACGTCGAGCTGGCTGACAAGCGGCAACGGCTGGCTCCCGATGCTCTGCGTCGTGTTGCCGATGGTTTGGGCGGGCGCGGGACCCGGAGCGCTCATCTACCTTGCGGCCCTCAAAAGCGTCCCCGACGAGATGTACGAGGCGGCCGATATGGACGGCGCGGCCACCTGGCACAAGGTTTCCTACATCACGCTTCCGTACTTGAAGCCCCTGATAATCATCAACTTCGTCGGCGCGTTCATCGGGGCATTCCAAGCCATGCAGCAGGTGTTCGTCATGACCGGCGGCGGCCCGGCGCGCGCGACGCATCTTATCGGCCTGGAGATATGGTACAACGCCTTCATGTACCTCAAGTTCGGCTACGCCACGTCCGAGGCGTGGATACTCGGGACGATGCTTATAGGCTTTACGGTTTACCAGTTGCAGATACTCAAACGCGTGAGGTTCACAACCGCGAAGGTATAACGATGCCAATCATCACGCAAATCGGCAGAAAGGCATGGAGGCTCAGGCTCCTCATCTGGTCGATCTATGCCGTGCTCACCGTCGGTTCGATCACAATGGTCTACCCCTTCTTCATGATGCTGTCGCTTTCCGTCACGAGCTACGCCGATTTCAAGGAAAACCGCCTCGTGCCGAGGTACTTCTACAGCGAGGACGCGCTCTTCAGGAAATACGCCAACGTGAAGTACCTGCTTCTCGACCAGTTCAACATGCGCCACAGGTCCAAGTACGCCGAGTTCGGCTACGGTGGCGACTTCGAAGTCATGTCGGCGGCGACCGCCAACTGGCCCCGCATCGTAGCCGTGCCTTTCGATTTCTCGGATCCGAGGATCAAGGCGCGCATCGACGACTACATTGCCTTCAAACGCGAGTTCCTCAAGGACCACTGGCTCTTCACCGAATGCTACTTCTCCACCAACCGCGCCCAGAGCACGATTAACCCATTGCTCGATCGCTACGTGGCCTTCCTTCTCGCCAAGTATGGTTCCCTCGAAGGTATCAACAAAGCGTACCTTGACCAGACGCGCGAGTTGCGCGAGATATATCCGATAATGGAATACCCTACCCTCAAGACCTACCTGCCAATGCGCAGTCTCAAGATGCAGGACTGGCAGGAGTTCAAGCACAAGCTTCTTACCGAAGATCTCGAGTTCATCAATATCGGCGATATCGAGCCGGAGTGGGGGCGTTTCCTCGAATCGAAATACTCGGACGAGGCCGTATTCAACAAACTCTTCGGCACCGACTACAAGGCGTTCTACCAGGTGCCGCTGCCTTTCACCGCCCCGCCGAGGGGCTCGACCGAGGGCCAAAAGACGTGGTACGCTCTCTGGGCCGAGTTCGCCAGGACGCGTGTGCCTCTGCGCTACATGAGCATCAGCGATGCGGACGCTCTGTGGACGGACTTCCTCAGGAACAGATACTCCTCCGTCGAAGAGCTCAACAAGGCGCATGAAACGAAACATGAATCCATCGGCGAGGCGGCCTTTCCCTCGGAGATAAGCTATAACAGCCTTGTGACGACCGACATTTACGCCCTCATCGAGAGCACTGCGGTTGCGCCCGAAGCCATCACGATAAAGAGCCCGCGCTGGTACTGGACACAGTTTCTCAAGAGGAAGTACAGCTCGCTCGAAGCCGCCAACAAGGCGCACGGCATCAGCTACGCCGATTGGACCTCCGTCGACCTGCCCCGGCGCCTGCCCCGCAACGAGACCCTTTGCGAACAGGCCAACTGGCGGAACTTTGTCCTTACCGCTTGCCCCGTGGACGACCTTCTCGGCAACTTCACTCGCAAGCGTCTCGTCTCCTATCTGCGCGGACAGTACTCGGCCAGGATCGAGAGTCTCAACGCCGCGTGGGGCACCCGCTATACGGACTTTGCCCAGGTTCGCCTGCCGGGGAAGGGCGCCGTCACGGCCGCTCAGGCGAAGGATCTTCGAACAATGCTTGCAGAGCAGGTTGTTCCGCTCGCGGAGGTCGAGATTCCCGGTACCGTCCCGGCGTCAGTCTACCAGGACTTCCTCAAGTCCAGGTACCGCGACATCGCCGCCTATAACGCTGCCATCACCCTTTACCCTTCATGGGATCAGGTCAGTCAGCCCTTTGAAGAGCTCGAATGGGCCGACTACGTCTCCAAGCGCGACGCCTTCAAGCATGAATTCCTTACCGGCAACTACAAAGCCGTTGTCAACTTCATGGCCCTACAAGGCTCGCGCCCCTTTGTGAACACCGCGCTTCTATGCACCGCGATGATACTTGCCGCGCTCACCGTGAACCCGCTGTGCGCCTACGCGCTCTCGCGCTTCCAGCTCTCTTACGCGAACAGCATCCTGCTCTTCCTCCTGGCCACAATGGCGTTTCCCGTCGCGGTTACTCAGATACCCAATTTTCTCATGCTCAAGAACGCGGGGCTTCTCAATACGTATTGGGCGCTCATACTTCCGGGTCTCGCGAGCGGCTACTCGATATTCCTGCTGAAGGGGTTCTTCGACAGCCTGCCCCAAGAACTCTTCGAGGCGGGACTCATCGACGGCGCCAGCGAAGTGCAGATGTTCTACCGGATCGCGCTGCCTCTCACCAAGCCTATACTTGCGGTTATCGCCCTCGGCGCTTTCACGCTCGCGTACGGCGAATTCATGTGGGCGTTTGTCGTCTGCCAAAGCCGCAATTACTGGACTATTATGGTGTTTCTGTACCAGTTTCAGCAGGATTACGCCGTACCGCTTGTAATGGCGGGGCTTGCCCTCGCCAGCATTCCGACGCTTCTGGTTTTCATTGCTGCACAGAAGGTCATCCTGCGCGGCATTGTCATTCCGCAAATGAAGTAGCCGCCAACACTTACGTCTATCGACGCCGGGTGCGAGAATGCATCACGGCATCCTTTTTGCCCCCCTTGTGCAACGCTCCCACCCCCCAGGTGTATCACTCAGTACGAAGCGAAGGCTCTGGCGCGAAAGTGCTGAGTGACCGGGAGGGCCTTCGCGGCACAAGCTAACGCCTGTTTTGCCATGCGGCGCCGAGAAGTCGCCGCTATCGCAAAAGGGGCGTTCGGCGGGCGCGCCATACCCAACGAAGCCTCCCGGCATCCGGATTCCGGATGCAAACCTCGTGCGAAGATCGGCGGCACGCGGCGTTTTTCGGGGAATGGCCAAGAGGAGGGCCGACTATGTTGCGCAGGAAGAGCAAGGGGTACACACTGCTGGAGACGATGGTAGTCACAACCGTTATGGTCGCGGTTGCCGCCTTGACGGTCGTGGGCTACAAGCACGCTTCTGCCGTCGTGAAGAAGAACCGCGCCAAGGCGGATATTGCCGCCATTCAGACAAGCCTCGACGGCTTCATTGCCAAGCGGGGCCACTTGCCCGCGGCCACAAGCGCGGATGGCGTGATGCGGGAAGCCGACCTGGCCAGTATCCTCAAGCAGTGGGGTTTTCTCAAGAACCTCAAGACTGATTCAGCGGGCAGAGTCGTCGATCCCTGGGACAAGCCGTACGTCATAATACTCAGCAGGGACTACGAGGCGCGCGCGTCGGAGGTTCTTGCCGATGCCAATGATGACCCGCTCAACGACGGGCCGGATGATTACCAGATATACTCGGACTCGGACGATGACACGGGCGACGAAGTCGACATAGAACTGTCGAACTTTCCGGTCGTCTCCGAGTACCAATACTACGGCCACTCTCTGACCGGCTCGGTCGTCCTCGGTACGTCGGAATAATACGGGGCGGCTGCGTCCGCGTCTTCAGGATGCTGAACGTGCAACAAGAGCCACATAACAGGGCGCTGCAAGACCTGCGGCGCCCTGTCGCTTTTCCTGAGGAATGCGCCTTGCGCCATGCTATAATCATGTCAGGCCAAGGGATAGTATATGTCTGACGACAGACGCGATCTTTCCGGAGAGGCCGCGCTCGTTACCGGCGCGGGGCGCGGCATGGGCAAAGCGGTGGCGCTCCGTCTTGCCGAGGCGGGCGCGGACGTCGCGGTTAACGATATAAACGCCGCCGACGCCGATACCGTTGCCAGCGAAGTGCGGTCTCTCGGCAGACGCGCCGTCTCTGTCGCCGGCGACGTGACGAAAGCCGCCGAAGTCGCTGGCGTAGTCGGCGCGGCGGTGGCCGAGTTCCGCAAACTCTCCATCCTCGTCAACAACGCAGGCATCCTCCGGCCCACGCGCTTTCTCGACATCACCGAACAGGAGTGGGACTTCGTCATGGACGTGAGCGTCAAGGGCACGTTTCTCGTCACCAGGGCCGCGCTGCCCCACATGATCAAGAATGGCTGGGGCAAGATTGTCAACTTCTCATCGTCCGCGGGAAAAAGCGTCTCCACGCTCGGCGGCGCGCATTACACCGCGTCCAAAGCCGCCGTTCTCGGCCTCTCGCGCGCCGTCGCCAAGGAAATGGCGGCATTTCACATCACGTCAAACGCGATATGCCCTGGCCTTATCGATACCGAGATGGTCCGCCAGAACTGTACGAGCGAGATGCTGAAGCGCTACGAGAATTCCTTCCCGATAAAGCGTCTCGGAACGCCCCTTGAGGTCGCGGATCTTGTCCTGTTCCTCTGCTGCCGTGAGTCAGACTACATCACCGGCGCTTCCATCGACATCAACGGCGGCGACTTGATGGTATAGCGGCTCAGCGCGCAGACGCCGATTCGCTTGCGCCAGGGTCGATTCCGCTGTTATTGCCTGCAGCCGCTTGCTGCAGCTCGATGATCCGCCGCGCGATGATCCAGCGCCACTTGTTCCACTCGCTCGCGTCGTGCTTCTTCTCAAACTCCACTTTGCCGCTCGTGAGTATCGGATACGCCTCCATGATGGCGTTGGTCTCCTTCTCGGCGTCTTCGGCAAGCGCGGCTTTGGCGCCCTCGCTCTTCTTGAGCTCCTCTATCAACGTCCCCAGCGTCGAGGCGTATCTCGCGTCGTCGATGCCCTCCCGGACCCCTTCCCACATGGCGGTGTTCACATACTTATGCTCGTCGCCGTTCCAGAGCGTGTATTGATTGTGCACCCACTGGGTGACGCCCGTCGCGCCTATGGAGAGCGGATAAAGCCCGTACGTGGAGCGGATGCCCTTGACACGGCCGTCGCCCGCGTAGTTATAGAGCCACGTTTCCCTGTCGTCACAGGTCCAGAAGTCGAGAAGCGATTCGTCGCTGATAGTGTTTGCGCACCAGATGTCGATCTGGTCGGCCGCCTTGAGCGCCACGTCGTACCCGCGCGAGCCCGAGTTTATCGTCTCGTAGCAGCGAAGGCCCAGCTTGTGCAGCACCTCGCCGTAAAACGCCACGCGCTCCATCCCGTAGCGCCTTCCGTACCGCCCGTCGTCGTAGGTGTAGTGGTTGTTCGGCTCGTCGACGAGGTGGTACACAAATTCCGGCAGGCCGTATTCCTGGCGCTTGGCCTCGATGGCGCGAATCGCCTTCTCGAACCCCTCGGCGCTCTCCTGTGTGCATGGGATGTACCGGATAAGGTAGTTCGCGTCGATGACGAACGGCCCCCGCGCCCCGGACTCCTTAAGCGATTCGTAGAACCCCTCGTCGAGTTTCACGTCCCATCTGTCCGGCGTATCCGGCATGTAGCCTTCGCCCGTGGTCTTATCGAGGTCCCATATGAGCTGATGAATCTCAGCGCCGCCCCTGCCGCTGTAGGGGCGTATGCAGGTCAGGTTGTCGAGGCCGTGCGCGAAGAGGTCTTTGAACGTCGTCTTGTCGCGCTCCGGGTCGGCCGATCCCGCGATGTTGCCGTATATCGAATACCACAGCGGCGGTTCGCCCAGTTGGAACGGCAGCACAAGAAACTGGAAGGCCGTCGTCTCAGTTGAATCCCCCGCGGTGATGGAGAGCGTCCCCTCGTAGACCCCCGACTGCGTCCCGGGCGCGACGTAAACCGTCAGGAAATACCTGCGACCCTGGCCGGCCTTGAGCGCCGGAGCCTTCTCCTGTTTCACGAGGCAGCCGTCGGCGCGCTCCGCGCGCAGGTCCATCTGACTTATTGGAATAACGGCCCCTGACTTCGACTTGAGATCCGTCGACTCGATTCGAAGGTCCGCGAGGTCGGTCAGCGCGAAAATCGCGAACGTAATCGGCTCGTACTCTCCGCCGGCAGCGAACGCGCGAAGCGGCTCGTCGATCTCGGCCTTGCGCGGCGCGGACGTCGGGAGAAAATCGGCGCTGTCCGTAACGGGGCAAAGTACGTAGCCGCGCTTCTTCATGCCTTCGGTGGCATAAGCGATATCCGCCTTCTCCGTGCTCTCCATCTGCGGCGCTGTCGATTCGATGCCTCTGCGGCGCCTGCGAATGCTTACATCACTTGCGAGCGCCGTGAAGCCTTCGGGCGCCCCTGCCACCGACGCCCTCGGTGTGCCCGCGGTCCCGGAGAATGCTTGCGCATACGGGCTCGCGAGGACTTCGAAGCTGCCGGTGCAAGCGCTTGCGGGATCGCCCGCGGCGTCGCCGGAGCCCACCTCGAGCTCATAGCGACCCTCCTTGAGGCCGCCAACCGAGAACGGCAGAAGATATGTGCCGGCGTCGAACCTGCCCGCCTCGCCCGACGCAACTACATTTGAGTCGCTCGTGAGCCGCCAGCGCGCGGCGCCAATGCCTTCCGGCGCGTTCACCTTCACCATTGCATAGAGATCGCCTTCGTCCTCGAAAAGCATCGTCTTCGGCAGGAGTATCTCGCCGGGCGCGGGGTTTGCGAGCGTGAACCTCGCGCGGTCAAGAAGCCATCCGTCCGTGCTTTCAAGGGTAACGTCGAGCGTCTGCCGCCCGGCCGCTGACGGCGTGAAGGCAAACGACAAGGCCACTTTCCCGCCGGGTTCTACCGAGACGGTCTCCTCCTTGTGGTCTACCTGTTTGTCCTCCGCGGCAAGCGCCATCCGCGCCGTGACCGTCTTGCGCTCGCTGCTTCGGGAGCGGACGGTAAGCTCCACCTTGTTCTCGCCTCGCGCGATGTCGCCGGGAGTGACGTTCTCGAGCGAGCACTCCGCATCTCGAAAGTGCGCGTTGCCGAAGTTCTCCGCGTCGCGGAAGAACATGCTTCCCCTGGAGACCGACCACGATGACGCCTCGCGCTTCTCGAACGATATGCGATTGACGTTGAAGCCCATCACCGTCCAGTCCTGGACCTTGTTGAACCATACGCTCTTGTCGTCCGCCGGCGCGACGCCGGTAAATCCTATCGACTGCCATGGGATGAAAAACTCCGCCTGCCAGCCCTGATCGTCGCGCGACGCCGCGGCCTGCCATGCGGTGTCGCCGGTCGCAACAGGATCTATGCGCTTGTACTGGCCGTCGGACGGCCGTGCGGAGGGCATGTAGAACGATTTTCCGACACCGTCAGGGTTCACCTGGAAGATATAGTGGCTCGACAGCGTCAGCTCGGGGTCGATGACGACCTCAATCTCGTCGGTGCCGCTGTTGGCCCATTGTTCCTCGTCCATCTGCCAGTCGAGATCGGGCCTGAGATAGCCGTTCTCTTTGATCTTCGTGTATATCGTCTTGGGGTCCTGAAAAGCGCGCACCCCGACATAGATCCCCTTGTCGTCGTACAGCGCGTAGCCTTGAGTCCGGTCGCTTGCGGCCTGCGGTATGGATTCATCGTCCCATGCCTGCGCCTTGAGAAACCCCACCAGCGGCGCGGCGTCGGCCCATGAGGCTTCGTCAACGCGTCCGTCGATCACAAGCGCCTTCTCTGTCCTTATCATCTGGAATCGCCGCTGGAAATCCGGCGCCCAGCCCGGCGTCGATTCCGCCGGCGCGACCCTTTCCACCGTCCCCAAGTCCACCTTCACCGCGCTGTCGGCGGCCATGGCCGCCCCTGCGACGAGCGTTACAGCGACAAGAAGACCAAATGCGCGTGCGCCCCTCATCCCAACACCTCCGATTGCCGTGAAGTCCCTGTCTGCGATGACGCGCCCTATCTGACTGTGAGTCTCATTATCCACGAAGCGAATGTCCAGCGCCATTTATTCCACTGATCCGCGTCGTGCTTTCTCTCGAAAAGCACCTTCTCGCCCGTTGTCGCCGGGTAAGCGCCGACTATCGCGCCAAGCTCATACGCGGCGGCGTCCGCGAGCTTCGCAGTCCGCCCGCCCTTGGCCCGCGCGGCGTCGATCGCTTCCCCCGCAAGGGCCATGTATCTCGCGTCGTCAATGCCCTCGCGCGCCGCTTCCCACGGGGAATTTGCGAGAACCTTCTTCTCTTCTGGTACGTACTTGACGAAGTTCGGATGACACCAGATCGTAACGCCCGCGGCGCGGATCCGCCGCGCATAAAACCCGTATGTCGAGCGCATCGCGCCCTTGCACCTGCCGTCGCCCGCGTAGTTGTAGAGCCATATCTCCTTGCCGGGCGTCGACCAGCGGTCGATGAGCTCCTCGTCCGCGATGTAATTCGGGCACCAGATGTCGCAAACGTCCGCCACCTTTTCCGCAATGTCGTAACCGTGCTGCGTGGAATTGATCACGACGTACTGGCGAAGACCCATGTCCTTGAGCACTTCTCCAAAGTACCCGACCCGCATGATCCCCCAGCGTCTGCCATATCGCCCGTCATCATACGTGTAGTGGTTGTTCGGCTCGTCCACAAGGTGATAGATGAACTCCGGCAGTCCATGCTTCCTGCGAAGCGCCTCTATCCGCTCAACAAGCCGCCTGAAGAGCTCGGCGTTCTCTTGCGTGCAGGGGATGTAGCGCAGAAACGAGTTCACGTCCACGATCATCGGCTTGCGCAGCCCGCCCTTCTTTATGTTCCGGAAGACGTTCTCGTCGAGGTCGATGCTGAACTTCTGCGGATCGTTTCCGAGGGAACGCTCCTGCGTGGGCACGTAGAGGCCCCAGATGATGTGCTCGCTGTTAGCCATCTTCACATCCGCGCTCTTAGACACGCCGAAGCATGTGTAGTTGTCCATTCCGTGCGAAACGAGGTCCAGCATGAGCGAGTCGTCGTGCTCATCGCCGTACGCGTGCCCATAGACCGACGCGGTGATCTCCGCCTGGGCGAGCGCAAACGGCAGGACGAGAAGCTGCCAGGGGCGCGACTCGCCCACGCCGTCAACCTTCAGCGTGACGGCGCCCTCATAGAGCCCCGCGGGCGTCCCCGGCGCGACGTAGACGGTCAGAAGATAGCGCCGCCCCTGGCCCTTGGCGAGACCGCCCAGAACCTCCTGCTTCACGAGGAACCGGTCGGGCCGCTCCGCGCGGAGATCCATCCGATCCTTGCCGATCGTTCCGCCGGACTTGAGTCTCAGTTCGCTGAACTCGACCTCCACTGACTTGATGTCGCGGAGCGCGAAAACCGCAAACGAGACGGCTTCGTATTCGTCGCCCGCGGCAAATGCGCGTATCGGCGCCGAGAGCTGCGCCTTGCGCGGCGGCGTTATGCTCCCGCCGGTCGCGCGGAGCCCCCGCCCCGTGTAGAAGTCGTCTGTCGCCGTATAGGCATACCATAGGTACCCCTTGCCCGCGAGCGCGTCGTCGAGATACGCTATCCGTCCCTCAAACGGCGCACACGCGCCTCCTTCGCCGTTTCCCGCGGCAAGCGCCTCGAAACCAAGCCGCCTGGTCGTTCGCGCGCGTCGGCCTGCGGGGCCGGTAAGCTTCGTCTCGTAGGGGCTCTTCATGACGCGCAGCGCCGCCTTGCCGGTTCCCCTCATGGCGCCTCCCTTGAGAGCGCTCACTTCGAAGTCGTATTCGCCCGCCTTAAGTCCCTCCACTTCGAAGGGGTACACCGTCTCGCCAAGCGTCGCGACCGAAGTCTTGGCAGTGGCAACCGCTCTGCCCTTGGACAGGATGCGAAAACGCAGCATGTCCGCCGACCCCTGTGGCGCGTTGACCTTGATCTTGACGGGAAGGTCGCTCTCGTCGCTGAAGAGTATCGACCTCAGCGCGGTCACCTCTATCGGCTCAGGCGTCTCGAAAACGTACGCGGCGCGGTCGAGAATGTACCCGTCCTGCCTTGTGAGACGCACGTCCAGCCGATGCTCCCCGGGCGGCGTCTTCCTGAACTTCGCCCTGACTGTCGGCGACTCCCCCGCGCCGAGCGAAACCGGCGTTTCGCTTTCGGATTCCGAACCACCGGTGACAGTCAGCTTCAGCACAAGGTCTTCCAGCTTGCCGCTCTGCGAACGAACCTCTACATCCACAGTCGACTCGCCTGCAAAGAAGTCGGCGCACCTGGCTCCCGCGATCGCCGCTTCGAGCGGCCTGAAGTACGCGTGGGCGAAGTGGTCAGCGTTCCGGAAGAACATCGGCGCCTTCGACCGCGACCACGACGACGGCTCCCTGCGCGCGTGCGAGACCCGGTTGATGTTGAACCCCATCACGGTCCGGTCCTGGACCATGTTGAAGTATGTATCAGCCTGGCTCACCGGCCGGATCGGTTGGAATCCTAACGATTCATATGGGATGAAGACCGTCGCCGTCCACCCCTTGTCATCCCGCGCTGTCGCGGCCTGCCAGCGGTCGGCGGCGACGACCACGGGGTCAATGCGCTTATATAGACCGTCCGACACCCGCGCCGGAGGCATGTAGGTCTTCTGCTTCGCCGCATCGGGATTGACGTGAAAAGTGTAGTGCACGCACCTGGTGAGCTCCGGGTCGATCTGTATCTCAATCTCGTCGCAGCCGGTGTTGGCCCATTCCTCTGCGCCGGTGCGCCAGTCGAGGTCGGGCCGGAAAAGCCCCTCGCCCTTCACCATCGTGTAAATACTCGCCGGGTCCTGGTATGCCCTTATGCCGACGTAGAACCCTCTATCGTCGTACAGGACGTATCCTTCCGTCTGGTCTACGGCATAGCTCGGCAGGCTGAGCTCGTTATATTCCTGGGAGATGCAGAAGTCCTTGAGGACAATCGCCTTGCGCCACGCGGGATCGTCGAGGCGGCCGTTCACCGCCGGCGGCGTGTCCGTCCGCGTAACTTGGAAGCGGCGGTTGAAATCCGGCACCGGCCCGAGCCCCGCGCTCTCGGCTGCCTTGAGCTCCTGCTGCAGCCGCGCATCCTCGACGGGCGACGCCTCATCGCGCGCGCCCGGTCGCACGTCCGTGACAAGCGCCATCTCAAGCCTTACGGAGTTCCTTCGCCCCTTCCGTTTCGCAACCGCCATCAGTGCCCCTCCTCAGCCATGCTTCGCGAATAAAGATAAGGGGCACGGAATACCGTGCCCCTTCTAATACCTTCGCCGCAACTCCCTTCGCGCTACACTACCGCGTTCGTGCCTCCCGTGCGGTTGGAGGTTTCCTGCCCCTGTGGAGGCGCCGGATTCTGCGTGCCCGGAGCCGTTGGCCCCATAGGCGCGCCGACGTGCTCGCCGGACTTCAGGATGCCCTTCGATTTCACGTGGGGATAGGCTATGAAGCACGTGGCTGCAAGCAGGGCGATGAAGAACGTCACGCCCCAGGGCAGGGTCTGGATCGCAACAATGGCCACAATGGCCCCGATGATCCAGAAGAGAACCGTCGGCCGCGAGCGGGCGATTTCCTTGGCGACCTCGGGCTGATTGCTCTGGATCGCGGCGAGAACAAGCCGCTCGCGCCTTCTGCTGCGCGCCCAGATGAGTAACGTAAGCGCGACAATGAAGGTGATCATGACCGCGCAGCCGCCTATGGCGCCGACGACCGCGACATCCAATCCTTTGTTTACCGCCGTTGTCACGACCTGAACGGCCTCTTCCGTGGATTCGACCGCGGCAAGTAGATAGGTGAGGATCATTTCACGCCTCCCTGTCCTCCCAGGACATTTGATCCTATGATACCGTCTCAGGCGCCGCTGTCGAGGCCATACCCGCCGTCCGGCCGGGAAGGCGCCGCCCAGCTCGCTCCCGGCTCGCCCACTGCGGGTCGGGATCGAGGTCTGTTTCCGCGAGATTAGACGGCGCCGCCAATACCTGTGTGTCAGGTACCGGCTTTTTTTTGCAAGATACAGACACGGCGGTCTATAATCCGTAACATTCGGATTGTAGACTGCGTTTGAAACGCGCGAGGGGCACGCTCCGTCTAATACGTGGAATGAATGAGCCAGGACAACGTACAGCCATATGAACTGGAGCAGGCGGTAGTCGCGCGGGCGGCCGCCGGTGATGAGGCCGCCTTTGCGCAAATCCTGGAGGCACATAGAGATATGGTCTATACCATATGCTTCAGAACCCTCTCGAACGCGCACGACGCTGAGGAAGTTTTTCAGGATACTTTCGTCAGCGCCTTTAGAAACCTGCCCCGTTTTCGTGGCGAATCCAAGCTTTCCACGTGGCTTTATCGCATTGCTCTGAACCGTTGCCGCGATTTCCTTTCCTCCCGCCACGCCCGGCAGACCAGGGAAACCGCCAGTCTCGACGACGAGGACAATCCCCATGTCCAGGACCAGTTGCGCACCGATGAGGGGGACGCTCGCGAGACGGTTCGCGAAGCGATTGATATGATTCAGGAAGACTATCGCACTGCCATCAACCTCCATTGTATAATGGGGTACAGCTACGATGAGGCCGGAGAGCTTATGGGCATCCCCGGCGGGACGGTAAAGACCCTCGTCCACCGCGGCAAAGAGGCCCTCGCCGAGGTCCTCCGCAAAAGAGGCGGCATATGAAGTGCAAGGAAGTAAGAAGCCTGCTCTGGAGCCTTTATGAAGGCGAGCTCCCCGAGCCGCTTTCCGCGGAGGTCAAGGCGCATATCGACTCCTGCCAAGAGTGCGCGCGCGAAGCACACATCATCCAGGAGCTCGACAGCGCCCTTAAACCCATGCCCGTCATCAAGGCTCCCGCTTCCGCAACGCGAAACGTCCTCGCCGCGGTACGCCCCCTGGCCGCACAGCGCCGCGCACAGGCAAGCCGTTGGCAGTTCGCCCTCGGCGTAGCCCTGAGCGCCGCCGCCGCGATCATCCTCGCGCTGGGACTTCTTGGGTATCTCCCCGGCTCGCCTGAGGCAAGCCCGCTTAAGCATCTGGTCCATAGGGGCACAGCCAACGCAAGGGCGTCGATTGCCAGCGCCGCTTATTCCGCGGCCCAATACGTCTCCTACAACGAGCTCGCCGGCAGCGCCCACAAGGCGCTCACAAGCGCCTCCCATTGGCTCATGCTCGGCCTCGTCGGCGTTGTCGCTATCCTCGGTTTCATCGCCTACGAAGAGACCTTCTCCTCCCGCCGCCTCGAAGCCAGGGTCAGCGCATACCTGCACTGAACGCGCGCGCACGCACACCCTGAACCGTAGGGGCGACGCATGCGTCGCCCGAACGCCTTCCTCGCGCAACGCTCGATTTCTCTCTTTTCTTTTTCCCTCGCCCTGAGTTAGAATGCTTCCTGGATTCGTTGTTCCGCGAACTGTTTTTCGCAAAGGGGCACCCGATGAAGGTTTACATCCATACCGATCTCGAAGGCGTAAGCGGCGTCGACAACTACCCGATGATTCAGCCGGACAATCCCCGTTTCGAGGAATCGCGGCTGCGCCTTACCGAGGACATAAATGCTGCCGTTGCCGGAGCTTACGACGCCGGCGCGACCCATGTGATGGTGCTCGACAGCCACGGCAGCGGCGGCGCGCGCGGCAATGTTATCTGGGAAAAGATCGATTCCCGCGCAACGCGCGAGCCGCGTCCGGCCGAGCGCTGGTGGGGGCACCTCGACGCGTCCTACGCGTGCACATTCTTCATCGGCGCCCATGCAATGGCTGGCACGACCAACGCCTTCCTCGACCACACGCAGTCGTCCACCTCATGGTTCGACTACTACGTGAACGGTCGCAAGATGGGCGAACTGGCACAGTGGGCGCTCGTCGCGGGACATTTCGGCGTGCCGTTTGTGATGATGTCCGGCGACCAGGCGGCGGTTAGCGAGGCATACGAGTTCTTCGACCCCGTGGAGACTGCGGTCGTCAAGCGCGGAATCGGCCGCCTCAGCGCGTGCCTCGTCGACCTCGACGAGGCCCACCGCCGCATCTACGACGCCGCAAAGCGCGCGCTTGTCCACGTCGGCAAGGCCAAGCCCTTCAAAGTGACCCTCCCCGCCGAGGTCATCCTCGACTACATGCGCACGGAATTTGCCGACCAGGCCGCCAAGTGGGAAGGCATTGAGCGCATCAACGGCCGGCGCATAAGAAAGGTAGTAAACAGCCAACTGGCCATAATTCCCTGATAATTGGCCGCTGAGCCGGCGGTCTTGGCTGGCCACTATCTTTTTTCACGCCTCGCCGTTCTTTTCAGGGCACTTCCAGACATGCCCCGCGTCAAAAGCACAAATACCGGCCCGAAGGCGTTACGGCGCTACCGGCGGCTTTCGCCCACCGATTTCCGTAACTCCTTAACCAATGCCCGGTTAGGGAAGGGAGAATGACATGGAACGCGTGAAACTGGTACAGTGTGCGGTCATCGCGGCAGCGCTTCTCCTGCTGCCACTGGGTGTAACCCAGAAGGCCACCGAAGCTCAGGCTTCGGAGCTTGTCTGGGCGAGTTACCTCGGCGGCAGCGGGTATGACAGCGCCCAGGTGATCGCCGTCGACTCTACCGGCAATGTATGGGTGGCGGGGGACACCGAGTCGACGGATTTCCCGACGGTGGAAGGCTTCCAGACCGGTTACGCTGACTCGCAGGATACCAGCATACCACGCACGAGTTTTGGCGACCTCTTCGTGGCGCAGATCACCCCCTCTGGAACGCTTGCTTTCGCCAGTTACCTCGGCGGAAGTCAGGGCGATCATGCCCGCGGGATTGCGGTTGATTCCACGGGTAACGCGTGGATAACGGGTTATATCTGTTCGCCGGACTTTCCGGGTTGTGCAGCCCGTCCATGGTACAACCACAACCAGGACGCCTTTGTCGCAAGGATCTCGCCCTCAGGGGATCTCGCCTTCGCCAGTCGTCTTGGCGGCAGCGCCATCAACTATGGCAACGCGATCTTCATTGATTCCACCGGAAATGTTTGGGTGGGAGGGGTCACGAGGTCGGTGGACTTCCCCACGCCGGGAGGGTTCAGAGCATTCGCAGGCTTCCCGGACGAAGGCGACGCATACGCCGCAAAGATAACTCCAGACGGCACACTGACCTGGGCAACCTGCCTCGGCGGCAGTGAACGCGACAACTGCCAGGCAATAGCAGTTGACTCCACGGGCAACGTGTGGATGGCGGGACACACCTACTCGGCCGACTTCCCACCTCTTGGCGAGTTTGGCGCTGGCATGCACGGCAGCTTGGACGCCTTTGTCGCGCTGATCTCTCCTTCAGGAGCGCTCTCGTGGGCCACCTGTCTTGGCGGCAGCGGCCAGCCGGACTTCGGCGATGGCGATATGGCCATCGCGGTTGCGGTCGATCCGTCGGGAAACGGATGGGTGGCAGGATTCACGAATTCGTCGGATGTCCCGGCACCCGGAGGCTTCCAGACAAGTAACGCCGGCGGTGAAGCCGACGGGTACATTGCAAGGATATCGCCGGCCGGAGAGCTTCTCTGGGCCAGTTACCTCGGCGGCAGCGATACCGATCTTATTGAGAGCATGACTCTTGATGCTTCAGGTGATGCATGGGTCACAGGATGGACTTGTTCGTCAGACTTCCCCACGCCTGCCGGACCTCGCGGCAGCCTGGACGGCTATTCAGACACCTTTGTAACCAGAATTTCCTCGTCAGGCACGCTCGCCTGGACGGGGTTCCTCAGCGGCGACAGCGGCGATACCGGCAATGGAATCGCGGTCGACTCTACAGGCAACGTCTGGGTGGCAGGCAGCACAGGATCCACAGATTTCCCGACGCCGGGGGGCTTCCAGACGACTAACGCCGGTGCACGTGACGCGTTCATAGCCGCGTTCGCCCCGGACGTCCTGTGCCTGTCGCCGGGCATTGGAGGCGCTGTCGCGGTCGATACCTCTCCTGTGTTCACATTCTCCGTAACCGCGCCGCTTGTGCCTTCATACATAGTCTTCTCGAGCTCACCAACCTTCCCGGCGACGCCCGTTGCGAGAACCGATGGGCAAACCGACAGAACGCTCCGCTTTGCTCTGGCCGCGAGCGCCACTCAGTGGCAGCCGACCGCAGCTCAGTGGAAAGCGATCAAGCGCATCGTCTGCCTCGGCGACAAGCTATACTGGCGCGTAGAGGCAATGGCGCAGACAAACACCGTCTCAGGCGCTCCGAGGTCGCTGCAGTTCGACGGCACGGCCATTACGGAGTTGGCTGTGAGTGTTTCTCATCCTCTCGCCGGCAAGACCGCAGTCTGGCCCGATAAGAAAGCGCGCCCCTCTTTCTCATGGACCAACCCTGCCGGCGCGCTGAAGTTTTTTTACGTCGATGTATCCACGGACAGCTCTGTGCCGCTTGGCAACCGCTCCGTTACCGTGAGCCTCAATGCCGGCAGGGCAAAGGGCCTCTATCGCGCCAAGCCAGCCGACTGGATGAAGATCCGCAAGCTCGCCGCAAAGAGCGGCGGCACGCTCTATTGGCGGGTGAGGGCTCTCGACGTCACCAGAACCCTCAAGTGCTCAAGCGACGTGCATGAGCTCGTTATCGACGCTGGCCAGTGGACGTCCGTCGGCACCCTCGACCTGAGCCTCACGAAACCAGCTCTCTCCTGGACTCACGCGGGCGACGGCATCGTCCGCTACGCCATCCAGTTCTCGACAAACGAGGATTTCTCAGGTGCTGCAACAACAAAGGCAACCATCCCTGCCGCACCGCCAAGTGCAATGACGCGTTCGCTTGGGCCGGGAGAGGTGCTGCGGCTCAAGGCTTTGTGCAAGCGCAATGGCAACCCGACGTCGCTCTACTACAGAGTCTGCGGCTGGGATGCAGACAAGGCGTTCGTGACCTACAGCCCCGTCCAAACAACTGACGCGCCATAGCTGCATCAGAAAACGCACCCGCCCGCGCGGCCGTGGATCGCGCGGGCGGGTACTATCGACGCTGCAGATCCCTCCTATGAGTTCATCGCCAGCCAGGTCTCCATCGCCTGCGGCTCACAGTGCAGGTCCGAAAGATCGTCGGCATCCCTCATAGCGCTGTCACGCGCGGCTATTCTCTTGAGGGCGGCTACGTAGTCCGGAGATTCCTCGCCGCACAGCGCCAGCTCGCCCCTCCACCGCGCAGCCACATTGCCCGCCACGCGCGAGAACCACGCGGGCACGCGACCGGAGACGTCAGTAGCGCGGCGAAGCGCCGACGCGCGGTCCGCGGCATTGGCGAGCCACATGACAAGCCCCGGTGCGGCCGCGAGGGCGACCGTGGTCCAGGACACATCAGCTGTCGTCAGCACCACAAGGCCGAACCCGCCGAGAAGCACCGTCTTCCATATCGACACCGCCCGGCCCGACGGCGTCATGCCGCAAGCGGCCTCCGCCGCGAATAGCGCCCTGCGATTGGCCTCCCAGCGCGCCGCAAACCACACCGCCGCAGCCACCGCGAGGATTTCCGTCACGCTCAGTATCGTACTCATCTCACGCCTCCCGATCTCTCATGCCCCTTCCAGCAACTTCAGGCGCTTCTCTTGACTCCGAAAGGTTAGACGGCGAAGAGGGGAGGGGCGTGTCGGACGATCAGGCTTTCTCAGACCGTGCATGAAATTGGCTTACGCGAACGCGTGCTGCCGGACCGCCGAGTGTCCACCGGTGTCACGAGAGTCGTTGCCAGCGTCTGCTTTCACGATCGAAGGCCGCATGGTCAGCAATGAACTTGGGTGGTACTTCCGCACCGCTTTTCTGAAATGCCCCGATTTGGATGGAAATGGGCACTTTCGGGCACTTTCGCATTTCGGGCGCGGAAGCCCTTCATTCGTACCCCTCCCGCATGAAGGGCGGTTTTCGGTTGTACGGTTTCCCTTCAGTCTTCAGCCTTCGGTCTTCAGCCTGATCAATGCAGAAACGAACCCGCCCCGCGCGGTGCGGGGACGCGCAGGGCGAGCTCTATGGGCACTGCTATGCCTACTGGTGCAGGAGAAGCCATGCTTTTGCGATGCTTGTGTTTCCGTCGAGGCCGGTTGCGTCGGGGACCAGCGTCGCGGCGACTGCGCCGGCGTCAGAAGCCTCTTCGGCGGCCCTGGCCGCGCGTTCGGCCTCCTGGGCCGACCACTCGGCCGTGGCACCCGCAGCGCCGGCCACGCGGCGGCAGAACCTCTCGCGGTTGGCAGCCCTGAGCAGCCAGAAGAACACGACTGCGGCAACAACTGGTATCGACACGGCCTTCGGCACGGCGAGCAGGGCTTCCACGGCGACGAACGTGGCTGTGCCATAGGCTGCGCCGCGAAGCACCCTTTTCCACAGGGCTGTCATGCCTCCGCGACCCATGCGGGGCTGCATGCCCAGCCACACCGCGGTCGCCACAACAAGGACCTCGATCGTACTCCAGACTATACTCATCTCACACCTCCCGGTAATGGAAACAGCGTCTCTCTTTTTGCTTTGGGATTTCGCTCGGCCGTCCGGCCGTGGTTTCGAGAGGTTTGGATTGCCCTTGCCGTCCCTGTTGCTCTTCTCGATTCCGAAAGGTTAGACGAAAGGGGCTCACGGGGCGTTTCAGAATAGGGCGGTTTTTGGCGGTCGGCCGCGGTACACACTGGTGGGCAAGCCACCAGTGCCACACAGCAGGGGCTACTCGGACGGGCGCAGCATTTCGCCTTTCGAAGTGGACGCGAGGAATATGCCTCCGCCGAGTACGAGCGCGGCGCCGAACATCGCTCTGCTGGATAGCGATTCGTTGAAGAAGAAATACGCCGTGAGCGCGGAGAGCGGCGCCTGCATCATCGCCATCGCGCCCGCTGCGGTCACGTCGAGGTAGCGGTAGCTCGCGGTAAACGTGAGCTGCGCCAGAGTTCCCGTGACCGCCATCGCGAGAACGACAAGCCACTGGAAACTCGTCGGGCTGACGTAGTTATGCCGTATGCCCGACGTGGCTATCCCCGCAGCCGATGAAAACATCGAAAAGAACAGGAAGATCATCCACGTGGTGTCGGTCCTGTGGAGGCCGCGTATGGTCGTCACCGCCGCGCCCGAGCAGAGCCCGCAGAGTATCCCCGCGAAGTCCCCCGCGACGTGCGACTGCCCCCCGGCCTTGGGCGACACGAGTATGAGCGCAGCGCCCGCAAACATAACCGCCAGCACGGCCGCGCGCCGCCACCCCAGCCTTTCCTTGAGAAACAGCGCCGAGAAAAGCGAGCTCCACGCGGGGTACGTGAACTGGAAGAAGGTCGCCCGCCCGAGCGTGGTGTTGTCGATCGCATAGAAGTACGTCATCACCGCCGCCGCGCCAAATACGCCTCGCATAATAAGAAGCGTGAGGTTGTTGAACTCGCGTTTCGCGAACCTGAGCCGCACCGCGACAAGGACGGTGATGACCCCTGCAATCATCCGCCAGAAAACCTTCTCCTCCGACGGCAGCGAGAGGTACTTCACGATGTTGTTCATCGCCACGAAGAAGACGACCGAGCCCGCCATGAGCGTGGCGCCGACTACGCGATGGGATTTCCCTTGGGCTATCACCGGTCACGCCCTTATGAACTGGGCGTACATTTCGGCGTAGGCGCCGTTGGCCTCGATGAGCTCCCTGTGCGTGCCGCGCTCGGTGATTTGGCCGTCCTCGACGACAAGCACCATGTCCGCGTGCCTCACCGTTGACAGCCTGTGCGCGACGACAAACGACGTGCGCTTTTCGATGAGCTTTTCAAGCGCGTACTGGAGTACCTTCTCCGTCTGGACGTCCACCGACGAGGTCGCTTCGTCGAGGATTAGGATCCTCGGGTCCGCGACGACCGCGCGCGCGAACGAGACCAACTGCCTCTGCCCCTGGGAGAGGTTATCCCCTCGCTCGCCGACCTCGCTCTGGAAGCCCTTGGGCAGTGCGGAGAGGATGTCATAGCACCCGAGCTTCTTCGCGGCTTCGAAGACCTCATCGTCCGTCGCTTCCGGGCGGCCGTATTTGATGTTCTGCATCACCGTGCCGGAGAAGAGGAACGAGTCCTGAAGGACGATCCCCATCTGCGAGTGCAGGCTGTGGACCGTCACGCCCTTCACGTCGTAGCCGTCAATGAGTATGCGCCCCTCCTGGATGTCATAGAACCGCGGTATGAGCGAGACGATTGTGGTCTTGCCCGCGCCGGTCGATCCCACGAGCGCTATGGTCTGTCCCGGCTTTGCCGCAAACGACACGTCGCGAAGCACCCAGTTGGACTGCGCCTTGGGCTCCCTGTCGTACGTGAAACTCGCGCGGTCGAACACGACCTCGCCGCGAATGCGCGGCAGCTCTACCGAACCCGGCAGGTCCTGTACGTCCGGCTCTGTGTCGAGCAGCTTGAAAATGCGCTCCGCGGCGGCCATCGAGGCAAGGAGGATATTGTAGAGCCGCCCCATCGCGCTTATCGGACCGAAGAACATCCCCATATATCCCATGAACGCGATGACCTGCCCCGGCGTGAGCTCGCCTTTTGTTACGAGATACGTCCCGTACCATATGATAATCGTGGTGCCGACCGCGCCGACAAACCCGAGCGCGGGCCAGTACGACTCCCAGATCTTCGAGGCCGCCACATTGACGTTAAGGTTCGTGCGGTTGAGGTCGTCGAAACGCTCGAGATTTCTCTCCTGCCGCACGAACGATTGAACGACGCGGATGCCGGAGATGTTCTCGGCGATATTGGCCGTGATGCGGCTCGACGCCTGTCGCACGAGCCGGTACGCGTCGCCCACCTTCTTGCGGAAGAACCACGTGATCACAAATAGCGGCGGAATCGTAACCGACACCGCGAGCGCGAGGTGCCAGTTGTAAAGAAACATGACCGTCACCGCGCCGACGAGCGTCAGGAGATTCGCCGCGAACTCCGGCACCGCCCACGTCAGGAGGTCGTACACCACGTCAAGGTCGCTATCCGCGCGCGCGATTATCCAGCCCTGCTTGGTCCTGTCGAAGTAGCTCATCGACAGCTCCTGCACGTGCTTGAATATCGCCCTGCGAATATCGTTGGCCACCCACTCGCCGAGGCGCGTCCCCACCCTCACGCGGTAGATGCGCAGCCCCAGCGCGGCAATCGCGATGCCGACCATGACGAGGCCGATAACGACAAGCCCCCTGACCGACGACGCGGGCATGACCTGCCCCTTGATCGCGGGCACGATGTACTTATCTATCCCGCGCCTCAGGAGGTCCGGCTGAAACAGCGTCGCGACGGTCCACGTCACCCATATGATCACAGTGCCCCAGAAGGTCCACTTGTAGGGGTTCATAAAGGTGAAGATCCGCCCGAAGAGCCGCCGGTCGAACGGCTTAAATCGTTCTTCGTCCTCTTCCCAGCTCACGCTATTTCTCTCGCCATGTGGTTTTCGGCCATCTGAACTTCATAGATATCCTTGTACATCCCGCCCAGTTGGAGAAGCTGTGAATGCGTCCCCATCTCGGCGATCTTTCCGCCGTTAAGAACTACGATCAGATCCGCGCGCCGCACCGACGATACGCGATGCGCGATGACGAAGGTCGTCCTTCCACGCGCGAGCTCGATCATCGCTTCCTGAATCAGCCGCTCCGTCGCCGAGTCCACCGACGCCGTCGCGTCGTCCATGATGAGGATGCGGGGATTCGCCAGAAGCGCCCGCGCTATCGCGATCCGCTGGCGCTGCCCGCCCGAAAGCGTCACGCCGCGCTCGCCGATAACAGTCTCGTACCCCTGGGGAAATCCGGCGATGAACTCGTGCGCCTGCGCGGCCCTCGCCGCCTTCTCAATCTCTTCGAGGGTGGCGTCCGGCCGCGCGTAGGCGATATTCTCCTTCACCGTCGTCGAGAAGAGGAACGTCTCCTGGAAGACGATGCCGACGCTTCGCCTTAGGCTGTCGAGCGTGAGATCGCGCACGTCGCAGCCGTCGACCTTGACGCACCCTTCGCGCACATCGTAGAACCTCGGTATGAGGCTCATAAGCGTCGTCTTGCCGCAGCCCGTGTGACCCACAACCGCCACAAGTTGCCCCGGCTTCACGCGGAGGTCGACGCCCGAGAGGACGTGGTTTTCGCCCGTGTACGAGAACGCCACCTTGTCGAAGACGACCTCGCCTCTGCCCGCGGGCAACTCTTTCGCGCCGGGCTTTTCAGCGACGTCCGGCTTGGCGTCGAGTACTTCGTATATGCGGTCGGCGGACGCGCCCGCGCGCGCTATGGAGTTTACGATGTCGCCTATCATCTGCACGCGCCAGGTCATGCGGTCCATGTAGAGCATGAACGCGCTGAGCGTCCCCAACTCGATGCCGCCGTTTGACGGGCCGCGCACGACGAGATAACCGCCCACCGCGAGTATGAGCGGGCCGTTGAGGCCGTAGATGAACATCGCGGGCGGCGTCCGGATGGCCCACAGGTCCATCGCCTTGAGGATCTTGGCGACGTAAGTATTGACCGTGGTTGAGAGCTTATCCTTCTCGTCTTCCTCGCGCGCGAACGCCCGCACGACCTTGACGCCGGCGATATTCTCCTGGATCACTGTGTCGATGTCGCCGAAGGAGTCGCGCGCGTCCTTGAACAAGGGGCGCATCTGCCTCGCCGAGCGCACGACGATCACGATCGTTAGCGGTATGGTCGAGAGGGCCGTGATCGCGAGAAGCGGGCTCATCACGAACATATAGATAATGACGCCCGTGAGGATAACCGCGGCCTCGATGGTCGAGAAGAGGGCCATGTTGAAGAAGCGCGCGACGCGCTGCACGTCGCTCGTCGAGCGGCTGATGAGCTGCCCCGACTGCGAGCGGTCGAAAAACGAGAAGCTCATCCGCTGCATCGCGTGGTAAAGCTGCCGGCGCAGGTCCCAGAGCACCTTCTGGACCAGCCGCTCCTGGTTGACGCCGGTCACGAAGCTCATGACCGACCTCGCCCCCGCGATCGCGACGTAGAGGATGCCCAGAAACGCGACCGTCCGCATGATCTCGGCAACTGGCCTCGTCCCGGACACGGCGTCCTTGACCTGGTTAACCGCTCTCCCGACTATCGCGGGAAGCACCAACTCCAGCCCCAAAAACGCGAACATCAGAAACATCACCCAGGCCGCTTCCTTCCAGTGCGGCTTGATGAGCGCTGATAAGCGTTTCAGCAGTTCCGGAAACGATAGAGACTTTTCGGGCTGGTCGGGCACCTTCAGTTGATCCCTTCAACGTTGCTCTAAATGGGGTTGCCTCAAACCACGCAGAATCCGTCAACAGCGCCGTAGGGGCGCACGGCCGTGCGCCCTTGGGTCGACCACCGGTCGGGGCTTCGAACTCCCGTATCCCGCAACCCCATGAGCAAAGCCACTCGCGCCGCTTCATAACGTCCTGTCCACTGCGGCCGCGATTCGTGCCAAATCCTTCATCATCTTGTCAAAGGCCGGGAAGTCAAGCGATTGAGCCCCGTCCACGAGCGCTTCGTCCGGCCTCGGATGCACCTCTACGATGACCCCGTCAGCGCCGGCGGCGATGGCCGCTCTCGCCGTTGGAATCACGTAACCGGCATGGCCCGTGGCGTGGCTCGGATCCACAATCACCGGCAAGTGCGTCCGCTCGCGGAGCGCCGGTATCGTGGAGATCGACAGCGTGTTCCTGACGTGATCCTCGAAAGTCCGTATGCCCCTTTCGCACAGGATGACGTTCTGGTTGCCGCGCGACAGGATGTACTCCGCCGCGAAGAGGAATTCATCCAAGGTCGCGCTTATGCCGCGCTTCAGTAGCACCGGCTTACTCTGTTCACCGACAGCCTTGAGTAGTAGAAAGTTCTGCATATTCCGCGCGCCGATCTGGAGGACGTCCGCGTGTTTGGCCACCATCTCAACGTGTTGCGCGCTCATGACTTCCGTCACTACCGCGAGGCCCGTTTCTTCCCGCGCGCGGGAGAGATACTCCAGACCCTGCTCTTCGAGACCCTGGAACGAGTAGGGGTTCGTGCGCGGCTTGAACGCCCCTCCGCGCAGCGCCACCGCGCCCTTTGCCTTGACGTACTTGGCGATCTCGATGGTGCCCTCTTCGCTTTCGACGGTGCAGGGGCCCGCGATGACGCCGATCGCCGTGCCGCCGAACGAGAAGCCGTCCACCTTGACCGTGCTTCGCTCCTCGTGAACCTCCAAAGACGCCATCTTGTACGGCGCAAGAATCGGCACCACCCTCTCGACGCCCGCCGACGCGGCGATGTCGTCGAAGCTGCGGCCGTGCTTATCCCCGATAGCCGCGATGACCGTCCTCCGGGTACCGAAAATGGGATGCGCGACGAGGCCGATCTTTTCGATCTTCTCCATCACGTGATCGATCTCTTCCCGCGGCGCCCCTGGCTTCATGACAATAACCATTTCCCTTCCTCCTTATTGTTTAGTCCCCTCGCCCTCTGGGAGAGGGGTAGGGGTGAGGGCCGTTCCCGAAAATCCATACGGATCATCCCGCATGGCTGCGCCCACGCCCTGCATCCGTTCAGTTTGTCTTTTCCCTGTCAATTTCACGCATCGGGTAGGAGGCGGGGTTGCCCCCGCCGTCCTCCCACACCACCGTACGTACGGTTCCGTATACGGCGGTTCACGCCGTAGTTTGCAGTCGCCTGTGTTGCTCAAGCAGTGACACGAGACCAAGTT
>Ga0315282_10000674_pt1 | contig 67179 bp, 68 predicted proteins | sample YL17G07_20_MG_FD_203693 | JGI IMG/M metagenome (GOLD analysis project Ga0315282, IMG submission 203693) | Sediment microbial communities from Yellowstone Lake, YNP, Wyoming, USA - YL17G07_20 | ecosystem: Environmental > Aquatic > Freshwater > Lake > Sediment | place: USA: Wyoming | collected...
ATGCTTATAGCTTGTCATAAACGGTTAAGTTGCAGAAACAACATCAACGGGCGGGTAGATCAGCCTGGTACGATCGCCACGTTGGCATCGTGGAGGCCCCGGGTTCAAATCCCGGCCCGTCCACCAGAAACTAACCATTGTTTCTTATGTGTTCCATTCGTCATTGAATGGAGCCCCCAAGAGTCAGAAATTGACGACAAGGTTAAGAGTATAACGCAATTGAATCTTAAACGTGGAGGATGGTGGAAAGCCAGGCTTTTGATTTTCTCCTTTCCCCGCTCAAAAAGCCGTTCTACCATTCTCCTCAGTGCACCCAAAACAACAAGGGTTTTAGCACTCTCTTCCTAGTGCCCAACTGAACTTCTTTCTCAAGGTCTTCGGATAAAACTTCTGCAAAGGAAACTCTACCTGTTCGGCCCATTTCACGTAAGTCATGGGATCAATGTAGGATCTAAGGGAAGTTCCAAGGTTGTACTCTTTTGTCTCCTCCGAGAGTTTCACATCAAGTTTGCTCTTTTCCAATCTTCTAACAAGAGTGTCTGTCTTTTTGCCCTGCTCTGTTTTCTCTTTTAGGTTCATTTCGAGTTCTTTGACTCTGTCACGCTTCTTGGCGAGTCTCTCCTCGAAATTTGGAGGGATCTTCCGCTTGTGGTTGGCTATTTTGGCCGCTTCCAGATTGGCCTTCTTGGCACAATATTGCTTCGCATATTCTGGATCTTCTTTCTTTGTTTTGCACTTTTGCAGGTGTTCACGGACAGTGGTTGTACATCTCCAAGTTCTGAACACCTTGGCCGTTAAGCCCTCCATTTTTTCGGAGAGGAATCTGGAAACTTTTCGCGAGTCTATTCCTTCGAAAAGATATTCTTTGCATTCCTTTGAGAATCTCTCGATGTTCTTGATGACGACAGGCGGTGCTTCAACTTTCTTGGTCCATCTGACGCAGTCTTTGCCCAAAAAGTCGAAGTTCACCGTGTTTCCTTCAATCTTGATGTGTTCCGGCCTTAGGGTTATTGCTCCGACAGTGTCTGCTTCTCCAGGATCTTTCTCGTCGCCTACCCTCATGTTCACTTCAAGAATCAACCAACTAACAGTGGCCAGTTTTCGCCTATCCAAATCCTCAGATTCCAAGTTCTTCATTATGTGAGTTTTGATCTTTGGAATCTCCTTGCTCAGCTTCTCAGCCTTTCTGAACTTCTCTTCCTCAGCCTTCTGTTTCAAGAAGGCGGAATCGGAAAACCAGACGTATTTCATCTTTCCAGTAAGTCTGTCCTCCCACTTGGCAAGGTACATCTTTTCGGGTTCCCAGACTCTGCCCTTCCAGTTCCCTGAAGGCATGGGGCTGTCCGGATGCAGGTTGAGAATTATGTCCTCTTGCCTTGGCCCCTCTTTCCACTTCCCCCGTTTCGGATGTTCTCCCCTGCCTGCGAATATGCATGAGGGCTCTGCAGTCCAGTTCGCTATCTCAAGCCTGTTTCCATCGACCACAGCGTAACCATACTCTTCTCTCAAAACTTCCCTTGCGGCTTTCCTCTCGGCCGCAAGTCTCTTCTTTTCCTCTTTAGGCATGTTGAGCCTTTTTTGCTGTTCCTGTAGCAGATAAGCCGCAACTTCGGAGAAGTCGACGCCGGTTTTTCCGTCGTTCAGCCATTCGTTGTCATCTTTGTCCAGGCTGTTCAAATGCCTGGTTTCGAAGCTCTCAAGAAACCGCGTTGAGGCGTTTTCTGACCTCAAAGCTGTCAGGAAATCCTGGATGAAATTCTTGTAGAAAACCTTGTCTGGAGGAGATGTTGGTGACTGCCTCTTTCTTATCCAGAAGACTGCCATTTGCTCTGTCTTCGGACCCAACTTTACTGGTTGTCCCTGAATCTTGACGGAAAACCCTTTGTATTCATATTGGGGAACATAGATTCCGTTATGAGCCAGACTTTTCATGCAGTATTTCATTTCTTGTCTCTCATGATGCTGCGTGAACTGTGATACTGAGGTTCTTTTCTCTCATTCTTCGTGTTCCTTAAAAAGTTGTCCTCTAGAACGTCTCTCTTTCTGAAAAGTTCTATGAAGATGTTCCACGGTTTGGTTGTCGATGTAACCTTTGTGGGGTCGGAATCCTCCTGCAAACGCTTTTGGGATGTGCAGGAGCTCATGGATCATGGTTTTCTCCTTGTCTTCATCAGTCATTTTGTCGTATTTTTCAGAGATCACTTCGATCACATATGAGGCTGGAAGGTTGAGAGTTTCCTGCCAGACCTTGCCAAGGCCATGAATGCGGGCGATCGTACGTCTGGATGCGGACCCTTTGCTTCTAACACAGAACACATATTGTGGAACAACGTGGAACAACCCGAGACTTTCTGCGATCTCGTCGGCCAGCTTCTTCACGTCCGGAGCTCCGGAATACGCTATCGGCATAATCGTCACCGTCGTCTTTGTCTGTTGATCTGGTCTTCTGTTCATGTCTATTTATGCGTGTCCTCTTCTGTAAGCGGCCAGGCAGATTGCTCTGGCAATTAGGGATATTCCCAGAAGCACTATTATCATAGACCAGAACTCGAACCATGTTTGAGTCAGAGAGGTGTAGTTTTGAGCCAGAGAGGTGTACTTGTTCGTCGGATCCATGAGCCACGTTTGGACCAGGTAGATCATGCCGAACCAAAAGACAATGTCTGAAATGTTTTCTGCCTTTTTGCGCCACGATGAATCGGATGCGAACCTCATAACCAGTAGGGCAATGAGGAAGATTCCCCAAGCCAAACTGAATTGCTGCACTGCTGAGTAAACAGACAGGTTCGCCTCGCGCACTGTGGAGTTGCTTGCCGAATGCTGAGCGTCGGGTGCAGGAAGCAGAATTTGCGTGTTGGGAACTGCTGACGTGACGTTGAAGTTATTGAAGAATGTTACGGTGTCATTGTAGAGATTGGGTTTGATCACAAAAAGCAGACCGATCAACACCAAAAAGAAACCTGCTGAGACAGCGCTGAAAAGTCCTTCTCTGTGCCTTCTTGAAAATCCTCCGAAGCTCAATTAATCTTCTCCTTTTGAACTATTCTAACAACGTGAATATATATAACATTTCTCCGTTTGGACATGTTTTAAATACTAAATGTTTAGATAAGGATGGACGGAAAACAGGAGTCAAGGATATGTCATACTGTTCAAAATGTGGTGCTAAAGTCACAGAAGAGATGAGTTTTTGCCCCAAATGTGGCGCTCCAGTGAAAATGGCGCAAACCACTGCTGAGACGAGACCTACAAGGTATCGGAGAGGAGAAAAAGCCGAGAAAGGCGAAAAAGCCGAGAAACACGAGAAAGGTGAAAAAGGGGAGAAGCACGAGCTTGGGTTTTTGGGTCCGTTGATCGGAGGTCTAATCCTCATATTCTTGGGTGTAGCAGCCTTCGTTGGAGTTTCGTATCCGGACTATGACTTGAGAACGTTCTGGGCTTTCTTCCTTCTCCTGATTGGGGTACTAGTAATCGTCGCGGCAATCTATGGAGCTTTCGTGCTGGCCAAGAGGCATCCGAAGCCTTAGAGCAGCCATCCGAGAAAGAATCTGTGAAGACGATGCTCCAGAAGCGTTTGAGCATTGCGTCTTCCAAACACGCGAAAATAATTCTTCCCCGCAGATTCAATCATATCCCCGATCGCGTACCTTGGGAACATGCACGAAGACACTATCAACTCTCCCCATTCTCCGCGGTCAAGCTCTTGCAACATCTTCATCCCTCGGCCAGTTTTGACCTCGAAGACATAGGTGTCATAGTTTGGAGTGATGTACGGTAGCCTGTCGAGTTGCTGACCGAAAACTCCCTCTGTTGCGCTGTATATCTCTAGCACCGGGATCTCTCCGAAGTATTCTCTGAGCTTTGGTGCATACCTGAACTGGATTTTTCGAACACTCGTGCAGAATAGTGCGCGCAATTTCCAAAGTCCTTTCGGTCTTTCACCGTGTTTTCGCATAATGTACTTAGCAAAAGACAGGATCACGGGAGTCACACCCATCGCGCCAGTCACGTTTTCGTGGAGCGCTTGTTGGTAAACCAGCTCAAACCTTTTTTCCCAGTCTCGCTTGGTGATTCCTGATCCTAACTCATCTATTTCCTCTTGCCTTGGTAGAAGTCCGACCCTGTCAAGTGCAGGGATCAATTTTGCGTAGGTTCCTGAACTGTAGCCGTAAGTCATCGTTTGCCCGTTCATCACGATTGTGTGGACATTGGACGGGAAGTTTAGGTTCAGAATTTTGCCATCGAGAAGCTCATAGTCGTTGTTTCTTAGCGCATGGTTTATCAAAGCTCTGGATCCACATGTCAGGATCTGCTCAATGTGTGTCTTTGTGGCGGGCAACACTTTTGCAGGGCCAGTGGAACCTCGTGTCATCACCCAGCATGCGAGTGGTTCTGGAAGAATCGAGCTATAATCGCCTTCCATGACGTCCGACAAGTAGGAGCTAAGTCCTTGATAGTTGATTATTGGGAAGTTTCTCCTGAAGTCGCTGATGTCTTCCGTCTGGGACGCGTGGTGCTCTTCTCCGTAACGCGTCTTTGCGTATTCTTTCAGTAAGCCAGAAAGCACTTGCCTCTGGGTCTCTTGAGGTTTCTTCAGGGATTCGTACCAAGGCCCTATCAACGGCCAGAAAACTGTGGCACTTCTTTCTTCAGGTAACATCTCGTTCAAGAACTACTCTGCCCGAGGTGCTTTATGCGTTTCCGTCAGGTGGAGGGAAAAATCTGCTCTGTCCCTGAGTTCAGAGAAAAATAGAGGAAGGAGGAAGCGCTCAGACGTACTTCTTTTCTTTGTCGCAGTACCATCGCTGGTATTGCTGAATGTATCTCAACGGACCGCCACAGCTCGGACACGTCATCGCAGCTCCTGGCGGTGGTGGCGGAGGAGCCGCAGCGCCTCTTTGAATTCGCGAAAGGTTGAACATGCTAGGCATCGCAAACGGTCGCTTTTCGAGCATGCCTGAAAGGTAGCCTCCCAGTGTGAAGAATATGAAGCCGAAGACTGCACTTAGAACCCAGCCTATGAGGTAGTTGGTAGCAAACTGGGTGGCCATTATCGCATCTTCCAAAGCTATAATGAGGTCAATGACCGCAAAGACAAGCGCTGCGAAGAAACCTGCGCTGAGGCCTGCCATTTCAACGTTCTCGTCCATCTGGTGAAACCTGAAGTTAATATAGCCTGCTATGAGACCTCCAGGTATGAAACCGAAGATCCCAGCTATCGCCAAGCCGCCTATGGCCGGTCCCCAATTGGCAATTGCAATTGACGGCCCCGTAGGCGCAGCCAAAACAAGGCCGAAAGCGACTCCGAGAAAACTTGCGATCAAGTAGTCATGCAGGTATCCTTCTTTTGAAGCCATGCAAATTCCTCATAACTTTTTTTCTTTAGCTCATGTTTTCTTTTCCGTGAGTATTTAAGACTTTATCTCAATGATTGCTACGGGGCCTCAGTTTGCAGAAAAATGTTTGATATCAAGATAACGATATCGTGTCCTAATGATCGTGAGGAAGACTGCAGAAGGAAAAAGGTGCAAACTGTGCAGCTTTTTCTACACGTACTTCTTGTCTTTGTAGCAGTACCATCTTTGATACTGTTGGATGTAAGTTAGGGGTCCTCCGCACGTGGGGCAGACAGGTGCTTGTGCTTGCTGTGTCTGCAACGTTGGTTGCGGCCCGAAAGTCTGGGTTTGAGTAGTTGCCGGTTTTAGCAGGACGTAGTCTCCTGCTGCTTGAATCTGTTCCCACGGGACTTCCATGTCCCCACTCTTCTCTGTCTCAACGATTAGAGTCATACCCATTTTTCCAACGGTGAACGCGATGTCCTTTATGGTTCCGGCATTGTTTCCCTCGGCATCGATCACTTGCATTCCAATCAGCCTGTCTTTCGTCATGGCTTTTTCTTGTTTAGACATTTTCATCACTTCACCCTTTAACAGATTTCAGTTGGCGAATCGATTTATAAGCTTTCAGACTTGAATCAATTTTCGTTCTGAAAGCGTGCGCGGAGCTTACGATATTTCAACACGCATGACGTTGTTACCATGGATCGATAGAAAGCAATAAAAACGAATCATATTGAATATCTGTGCGAGATGGAAAGATGTCTACAGGATATGGAAATACTGGTGGTCAAGTTGATGTCGGAACTCATTGGTTGTTGAGGATCGTGGCTGCCTTGATCGACAGTGTACCTTGGGCTATCGTAGGTTGGGTCGTGTGGTGGGTGCTAGTCTGGAACGGGACTGGAGCACCGCTTTATGGAGCGTTTGCATCGTTTTGGTGGCTCGTGTGGGTTTTCCTAGTGCCCGTCTTCTATGGTCTGCTCTACGTCATTTATTCCACTGTTATGGAATCGTCGACTTCTGCGGCTACCCTGGGAAAGAGAGTGATGGGCTTGAGGGTGCAGATGCTTGATGGTAGCAAAGCACCGTCCAACAAAGTGTTGACCAGAAACATAAGCAAGATCTTCTGGATCATCTTTCTCATTGACATTCTGATCGGCTTTGCAACTCCTGGACCCGACCCGCGGCAAAGATACTTTGACCGTATCGCTGGCACAACTGTGATCAACGTGAAGCAAGGTTTCACGGCTGCTCCGCCGCCTCCCCCGCCTCCACCGCCACCGTAGTTACGATTGTCAGAAGATGCTGACTTCTTTCAAGCCTTTCCACTTTTTGTTTCCTTCATTGTTTGGAATCCGTGTTGGATTTCTTAGGAATCACCAGGCATCGTTGGAGTTCGTTAGTCATTGTTTTGGAGGGGGCGGTTGTTCACTCTGCACTCTCTTTAGAAGGTCGTCCCTTCTGACCAGGAGTCTTTCAAACTGCTCGTCAGTAATCCTGTCCTCGATCACGAGTTGAAAGATGGAACTTGAAACGGTCGCCATTTCCTGATGAAACTTCAGCGTGTCCGTTGAGTAGAGATGGTAGATGGTAACCATGCTCTTGTACATGCGATGGTAGAGCCTGTTTCGGTGCCATATTCTTCTGCCGCGCATGGCTGTGAAACTCAGAACGATCAAAGTAGCGATCGCTGCCCAACCACTCGGCGTGACCAACCACAGACTTGCGCTTTCCCAAACGACCTGACTGAATGGCTTCGTTGGAGGGCCGCTCACCACTGAGAACGATGCTGGGTATACGTCATCCTTGGTTAGAACAAACGAAGCAGTATTGCTCGCAGCGACAGAGAGGTTAGCGGGTGACATCTCCTTCACTTCAGTGTTTGCGGGCATGTTGATGTCGATGGTTTGTTGCATGTTGACGACGCGGCCACGGTAGGATGGGGAGATTCCGATGCTCAGCGTAAAATTGTCGCCGTGTTGAGAAAGCATGTTAGCCGGCGCCTCAAAGTAAACGCTGTAGAAAGTTCCATTCACGTTCGAGTCCTCGGAGAACTCGTAGATTCTGAGGTCTCCCGTGGAAATTGGGCTCAAGTCGAAGCCCGTGAGCCAGCCTGTCAGTTTCTCGCTGCCTACGAAGTACTCCGGTATGCGGGTGATGTGGAACCAAGTCCACAGCTGGGCCTCCGACGTAACTTCGTGGTAAGAATATCTTATCTTGGTCGTGTTGGCTGATATTCCGTACCATTCTGTGTCTATCAACCAAGTGTCGTTCAGCCACGACAGCCGGTTACTGCCCAGATTTTGAGCAAATTCGTTGAATGAAGCAAAAGGCAAGAGATACGCAGACTTGACAACTGACCAGTTGAAGCTTTCATACATCGAGACGAAGATGTCGTTGGCACTGACCAAGCTTTCACGTTTTGACATCGCAAACCATCTTCCATCCACTATCCAATCTGGCGTCTGCTCTATGGCTCCTTCTTCCCGCCATTTTACCGTGTCCGAGGATGGGTCGATGGTGTCATGAACGTACCATATGTTTCCACCAGTAGACTGGCAGAATGAACGGAAAGTAAGAAGTACCGCTGAAAGTAGGATGACCATGATCAAAAGAAGATGGACCACTTTGAACGTCTTAAATTTCTCCACCACCCAGCTGCTCATTTTGACGATTCCAGATGTATTATTAACACTGCATATATCGGTTGCTCAAATCTCCTTCAGTGCTTCATGACTCCGGCATCTCGGCTTGAAGCTAAAATGCTTAAATATGTTCCATCGCTAGTTCTATGGGAAAACTCATGAAAACATCAGAAGCTGAAAACCTGCGTTTTTTCAACACTTTGACGCGCACAAAGGAGAAGTTCGTCCCGATAGAAGGAGGGAAAGTCAAGATGTACACCTGCGGGCCAACAGTCTATGACTACAGTCACATAGGAAACTTCAGAGCCTTCCTCTTCGAAGACCTCCTAAGGAGGTGGCTCGAATACCGCGGGTTCAAGGTCACCCAAGTGATGAACCTGACAGATGTGGACGACAAAACGATTAAGGGTTCAATAGAAGAGGGCAAACCGCTTAACGAGTACACGGAACGGTACATAAAGGCCTTCTTTGAAGATGTGACAAGACTGAACATTCAAAAAGCAGAGTACTACCCAAGAGCCACGGAACACATTCCTGAAATGGTTTCCTTGATCAAGAAACTGTTCGAGAAGGGTTACGCCTACCGAGGCAAGGATGGCTCAGTCTATTATGACATTTCAAAGTTTAAGGACTACGGCAAGCTTGCAAGAATCAAGGTTGAAGAACTCAAGGTCGGCGCCAGAGTGAAGGCTGACGAGTACGCTAAAGAGGAAGCCCGCGATTTTGCCCTCTGGAAAGCTTGGGACGAACAGGACGGCCCCGTTTTCTGGGAGACAGAGGTTGGCAAGGGGAGACCCGGGTGGCACATCGAGTGCTCGGCGATGTCGATGAAATACTTGGGCGAAACCTTGGACATTCACTGCGGCGGCGTGGACAACCTGTTTCCGCACCACGAAAACGAGATTGCCCAGAGCGAAGCGGCCACGGGCAAGAAGTTCGTGAATTACTGGCTTCACAACGAGTGGTTGCTATCCGAAGGAAAGCGAATGGCCAAGAGCTTCCACAACTATTACACGCTGAGCGACTTAATGAAGAAGGGTTATGACGCGAAAGCCGTTCGTTATCTGCTGTTAGCGACTCACTACAGACAACAATTCAATTTCACTCTCGAAGGGCTCGAGGCTGCGAAGGGAGCCATTGAACGCCTGACCAATTTCATGTACAGACTTAGAGATTCGGATGGAGAAGGTTCTGGAGAGAGAGCAAAGCTGCTCATGGAACGCGTGGAAAAAGACTTCACCGAAGCAATGGATGACGACCTAGGCATAAGTGAGGCCTTGGCGGCACTTTTTGATTTTGTAAGGGAAGTCAACGTCCTTCTGGACGGCAATTTGCTCAGCAAGGAAGATGCACAGCAAGTCCGGAGTCTGATGAATAGTTTCGACGGGGTTCTCGGTGTAGTCGGCGAAGTCAAGAAGGAAGCGAAGCTTTCGAAAGAGGCTGAAGAACTTGTCCAGAAGAGAGAGCAGGCCAGAAAGGCCAAGGACTGGAAGACAGCCGACCAGATTAGAGAGCAGCTTAAGGCTATGGGCGTGATAATAGAGGACACCTCTCAAGGTGTTAAATGGAGACTTGAGAAGCGCTAGCTGAGCAGTTCTTTTATTCAGAGAACTTCCTCAAACATAGAAAGGTGTACAGCAATCATGGACTGGCGCGAGCAACTGGTGCTCAACATGTTTCGCATTCTCAGAGTGCTCCGCACGGATAGAATACTGCGGTTGAGCACCTCAACACATAGGTTCACGGATTACTTCAAGGGCATGGAGAGAGTGAAGGCTGTCAGGGAGATCTTTGGAGAAAGGACGGATGAGGTTTTGCGCAATCTCAAGGTCGACTTAACCTGGGCAGGCGGCTACATGTGGGTCAACGGCGCAGACGGTCGCCTCATGATAAGCTTCAAATACCTTAATCAAGGCGACAGAGTTGACATATACCTTGACCTCATACACGAGCTCGTTCACGTGAAACAGTTCATGGAAGGCAAGGAGCTTTTCGACTTTCATTACAACTACACCGCGAGGCCAACTGAGGTTGAAGCCTACCGCGTTGCCGTCCGAGAGGCAAGGAGAATGGGATTGGGTGATGAGAGAATCTGCGAATACCTAAAAACAGAGTGGATGAGCGATGAAGACCTAAGACGGCTGGCAAAGACTTTGAACGTCGGCTGCAAGCATTGATTGCTACGTCGGCACGTGACTTTGTTCTCACCTGTTTTAATGCAACACGCGTCTTGCAAAGTCTTCTTGCTTCTGATCGTTGGTTCTGCCGTGGAAGTTCCAGTCGTCAGTGGCGTATTTTTCCTCGCAAAGATGTTTAGAAAGCTCTAGCTCACCCGCGGTTAGCTCTCCGCTCGTGAGTCTGCTGTCTAAAGCTTTTTCGAAACCCTTAACCAGAGCATCGTTGACTTCTGCTGCTGAAACAGTTTTTCCAAGTTCACCGGTTATTGAAGTTATTCTGTTCTCTGCAATGCTCACGATTTGCATGCGTGTTTTGGCCCAAGGAACGCGAAGGAAAGTGAACATCCTTTCCAAGTTGACTTCAGAGAGAAGCGTCCCGTGCTGCAGAAAGGCCCCGCTTCTGTGAGCCTGAGCGCTTCCAGAGATTTTCTTTCCGTTGACCGTTAAGTTGGGGCAGGCTTTTGCTGTGCCTTGGTTGAAATCTGCGTGAATACCAAGTATTCGGAGTGCTTCAGCCAGGCCAGCGTAGATCCTCGAGTAGACCGCGGTTATTTCTTCTGCTCCCAAGTCCTCTTTTCTGGCGATCACGCTGTACGTGATCTCGTCTTGAGCGTCATGGTAGACTGTGCCTCCGCCTGTTATCCGTCTTACGACATCAACGTTGTGTTTTCTGCAGTTGTCCAGTTGGACTTCTTTCTCTATGTTTTGGAATCTTCCAACAGAAACGGCGGAGGGTTTCCAGCGATAGAATCTTAGAGTGTTCGGGACTACGCTTTGAATTCTTGCTCCTAGAATAGCTTCGTCCATAGCCATGTTCATGAACGCGTCATAAATTTCAAGTTCTAGCAGACGCCAAGCAGTCAAGTTAATATCCGCCAAGACTGAAGCTCATACTGCTCTTAATTACGTTTTGATCTCATCAGATGCTATCCTTTGCCGTCTGACAGATATTTTAGGGTCAGAGAGAAGAAGAACAAGGCTTAGAACCTTGGAAGTCGCAAACTACGCTCATGGGTACTGTTTTGCGGCGCTGGTTTTCATGGGCGACTGTGGGCCAGCCTGCGTTCGTTTTGTCTTCTGTTTTTATGGCAACTCTTATATCTGGCCTTTATGAATGGGAAACGAAGCTGTAAGTTGTCAGCTTCTCTTTGCCTGAGAACTGTCGTTTACGCTGGTTCAGCATGCTTAAAGGAGCATAAAGTGATGGAAGCTGTGAAAACTGTTGACCTAGTCAAGGTTTACAAGGGCAAAGAGACTGTTCAAGCTCTCAAAGGGGTAAATCTCTCTGTAAAGAAGGGTGAGCTATTCACTCTCTTGGGGCCGAACGGTGCAGGGAAGACGACTTTTCTGAGAATAATTGCTACTCAGCTTCTGCTGACCAGCGGGGAGGCGTATGTTTTTCAGCTTAACGTGACGACGGAGCCGAAGGAGGTGCGCAGGCATATTGCTGTTGTTCCACAGGATGTTCAGACCTATGGCAGCTTTACACCTTGGGAGTACTGCTATTACTTCTCGATGTTGCGCGGCATGTCAAGGAATGAGGTGCAGAGAAACGGCGAGAAGGCTTTGAAGGCTGTTGACTTGTGGGGTCTGAGAAACCGGCAGTGCACTAGCCTTTCCGGCGGCGAGAGGAAACGTGCTGTAATAGCTTCTGTGCTGTGTTCTGATGCTGACCTTCTGATGCTTGATGAGCCGACGAGTGGGTTGGATGCAGTAGCAAGAAGAAAGGTCTGGGCGGTACTCAGGGAATTGGTTGGCCAGGGCAGGTCTATCCTGTTGACGACGCACATCATGGAGGAGGCGGAGATGCTGTCTGACAGGCTGGCCGTTATTAACAAGGGAATGGTCGTTGCTGAGGGGACTCCTCAGGAGATAAGGGGTTTGGCAAAGGAGAAGTATCGGGTCGTCGTGGAAGGCAGGCTGGAGGACATTTCTGCCTTGCAGGCGTATGGTCGTACAGCGAAGTTTGGTAGCAGGCAAATCTTCTACTTCAAGGCTGAGGATGCGGCCTTGGAACTTACGAGAGCGGCGCTGAAGAGGGGGTTGAAGGCTGAGATCGCGCCCACCACGCTTGAAGATGTTTTTGTTGAGCTTGTCGGAGGAGAGCAGTTTGAACCTTAAACCCTTGAAAGACGTCTACATCATCGCTACTATGAAAGCAATTCCAGACATCAAAAGACAGCCGTTGACGTTAATCATCATAACCTTCTTGAGTTTTATTCCGATGTTCTTCACCTACGTCTTCGGAGGGCAGATCATCTACGCCCTCGTAGGCGGAATGGTCGGTTCCATCGGCTTCATCGGTTTGGCCTCAGCCGTGCAAGACATCGCCTGGGACAGGTACGTGAAAATAAGGGAGATGATCGTGGCCATGCCTGTTCATCCGCTTTCCTACTCCTTCGGTGTGGCGTTGTCCAAGCTGTTGTACGCGTCTCCTGGTTTCATACTTTTCATGGTGATTTCCATGGTTTTTCGGATCCTTCCTCTTTCGTCGCTGGGCTGGGTTATCGCTTCCGTGTTCCTGTGCTGGGCAGCTTTAAGCAGCATCGGCTTCGTCATGTCAACGTACCTGAGGAACGCGAACATAAACACGCTGAACAACGTGTCCAACATTCTTGGAATACTGTTCATTTTCCTGCCACCGGTTTTCTATTCTGAGCAGCTTTGGGGGAGTTTCCAGTGGTTAGCAATCATTTTTCCAACTTCGAATGCTGCAGGATTGATAAAGTCTTACGCAGGTATTTCGCCCTTGACGTCTGAAATAGCCCTGTTTCGCTGGCTCGTTCTTATCATAACGTCCGTAGTCTCGTTGCTGTTGGTGGCTCTCAAGAGCAGGTGGAGAGAAGAATAGCGATTTGTAACTGCAACATGGGTCAAACATTAGGAAGCCTGTGAAGGTCATGAACGCGGGTTTGATAATTTCCATAAACAAAGAGTTGCTTGAAGCAATTCTTGAGGGTGCAAGGAGGCTATATCCTAAGGAAACAATCTTGCTTCTCAGAGGAAGAAAAAACAAGAAGTCTATAGAAATAAGTGACCTTCTCGTCCCCCCGCTCGCCAAGTACGGTCGGGGCTTCTCAAGCCTTCCGCTTCACATGCTGCCCATGGACTTCTCTATCGTGGGAACAGCGCATAGTCACCCTTCGGGGAACCTTATGCCCTCATACACTGACCTAAACCATTTCTTCGGCGTGGTACTCATGATCACAGCGTTCCCTTTCAGAAACAAGGAAAACGTGGCCGTCTACAATCGCAGCGGAGAGAAGCTGACGATTCACGTGACCGAAGCCTAAAGAAGAATCAAGAGAGGAAAAACGTAAATCATCTTATTGATTCTTCATCCATCTGTGGCAACCTTTGTCGACAAGAGTCATAATGCTGGTTGACTTGGACTACTTCTTTGCCCAATGTGAGGAGCTGCGAAACCCAGCGCTCAGGGACAAACCAGTAGTGGTCTGCGTCTATTCTGGGCGCAGCAAAGACAGCGGAGCCGTGAGCACTGCAAACTACATCGCTCGAAAATACGGAGTGAAGTCTGGCATGCCGATTTTTTTGGCGAAAAAGAAACTCGAAAGCGTTGATGCCGCATTTCTGCCCGTCGACCACCAGTTCTACGAGGAAGTTTCAGAGAAGGTGATGAACCTTCTCGAAGCCTACGCTGACCAATTCGAGCAAGTAGGCATAGATGAGGCGTACCTTGACGTGACCGAACGGGTAGGTGGAAGCTTTCAAGAAGCCAAGCTGTTGGCTGAGACGATAAAGACTGAGATGCGAAATCAGCAGAAACTCACCTGTTCAGTCGGGGTTGGGCCCAACAAGCTTGTCGCAAAGATCGCCGCCGACGACAAAAAACCAGACGGCTTGACCGTTATAGACCCGGTTTCAGTCATGAGTTTCCTAGCACCACTTCCGGTGAATCGGCTCATCGGCGTTGGAACCAAAACACTGGAAAAGATGCAGACGCTTGGAATCAGTAGGGTCGGCGACTTGGCAAACTATGACGTGCAGAAGTTGATTGCAGTCTTCGGCAAGACCCTTGGAACCTATTTCCACAACGCCTCACTTGGCGTGGACAACGAACCTGTCCAGGAGAGGGGCGAAGCAGAATCTATAAGCAGGATTGCCACTTTGAAACAGGACACTAAGGATCTAACTCTAATCTTGGAGCAGACTGATCGCATCTGCAACGAGGTATACGACAGAATTATGGAGGAAAAGCTCACTTTCAAAACAGTAGGCATAATTGCGATCACGAAAGACATGAAAGTTCACACTAGGTCCAGAACGTTCGAAAACCCATCGAACAATCTTGAACTGATAAAGAAGACTGTGGCTGAGCTTTTTGCAGAGTTTCAGAGCGACACTCAGCTCGAAACGCGAAGAGTCGGTGTTAAGGTCTCAAACTTTGCTGGATTGGAGAAAGGTCAGAGGCAGATAACAAGCTTCATTGAACCAGCTTGAGGCCAACTCTAGCTCAACGGCTCGAGTAGTTGTCAGCCATCGTCAAGGAGAGTTATGTGACTATCCACGCGGAGAACTGACACCGTGAGGCGGAGGATAATGCCTTAGGGCTGGAAGAACACGGAAACCTATTTTACGCATCAGATGCAGGATCAACCGCATATTCAGCCTATGGGAGGGTTAAGACCTCGACTTTAACCTTGTGTCCATCCTTGAGCTTGAGGTGTTTTCTCAGGGGAATTGGAGCGATGATTTCGAGAACGGAGGCATCGTAGTGGCTTCTAAGCGCTAGGATTAAGGCGCCTTTTGCCCTGTTCTCGATTATCACAGGGTAGCATTTCACCGGTCCGAACGTTCGGTCTTCACTCTTGAAGCCTTCAATCTCCACAGCGGGGTAGACTTCAAGTTCGTTTCGAGCCTTGACGTCATAATCAGTTGTGAGCCGCAGGTTGAGGGTTCCCGGGTAAGGGTCAAACCCCAGTTTCTCGATGAACTGCTTTCTGTACCCTTCTTTTGAGATGTAGTAGGCTCCTTCGCCGAGGCCGGTGAAAACCGTTCCCTCCAGGGTTATCGACGGTGGATAGGTTGCCTCCATCAGGAAGCGCAGGGTTGAATAGAGCTTGTTCAACTCTGTGATGCCTGTTTGCGTGATTCTTATGAGGCAGCCCTCAGGCGTTATGGTCCTGTTGATCCACCCCTTACGGTCAAGCTCGATAAGATATCTCGACGCTGTCTGCTGAGAAATGTTCAGCTTCTGAGCCAGGTACTCAGTGGATATTTTGGCGGTTCTTCGATGGGCTCCCATTTCGGCCAGCTTAAGCAGCGTGAACACGTGCCGAGAAGAATAGTTTTCAATCATCGAGGAGCCTCGGTTCGCGTTTAGTACGAAGTAGGCGTTTCCATATTTAAGTGGCTCGAAAGCACCCGATAAGCGAGTGAAACACGTTTCAGGCGCGCACTTAACGAAGATGGATCTAAACTTGTTTAAACAGACCGTGTAAGCGGAGATGTCTTGAGCGTGATCCTCTGTTTTTCTTTTTCGTCATTGACGACTTCGCTATTACCGATCATGGTCTCCACCTTTCTAGTCATTCGCGCCCACAGCCTACGTCCCGGTTGAATGATGATGCAAAATGCTTAGCGAGTCCTACGGCGACAAACATGGAAATAGGGTGAAAGCATCCCAGGCGAGCCAAACGTCCCGATCTTGGCCACGGATTCGATGGTCAATTTTAGTGTGGTTCGTTGAGAGGTGCATGGAATATAAACATGTCTAAACAATCCATACGGAAACCTTATTTTTCGACGATTCTTCATACTTAGCTCGAAGCGAAGGTGCCATGGTTGAAAACACTAGATGTTGCTGCTTTTGCACTAAATGCTGGCTTGTACGTGGTATTCGGCTACATCTTCTACAATTTCTTGCCAATAACGGCGCCAGGACTTGGGGCCGTCAGATTCTGGCCGCAGGTGATTGTCCCAGCGGTGTTTGCCGCCCTTTTTGGACCATGGGTCGGGGGATTTGGCGCTGCAGTAGGCATATTCATCAACGACATGCTCATCCACGGCAATCCTCTCTTGAGTTTGATGGCGGGTGTTACTTCGAACTTCGCCATGTTCTCGCTCATAGGTTACGTTTCGAAGAAGAACGTTAATTGGAGAATCTCTATAGTTGGATTCGGTGTCACGAGTGCGTTGCTCGTTTGGATTGCCTCCTTTGCTGTTTCGGATCAGTACGCACTCTGGGTTTCTGCGGGCATCATAGTAGCAAGCTACGTGATACTTTCAGGTATCGTTGCGTTAACGCCGAAGTGGAGAGGTTTCGAAGCGGGTTGCATGATGGGGCTTCTGATAGGCGCTTCAATAATAGGAGCAACGGTTCCGCTTTTCAGCCAGTTCTTTATTATGCCCGGAGCATCGAACCTGACACCTATGACAGTCCTAGCAGGGTTTGGTTACCTGATTTGGACATTCGCAACAGAAATACCTTTTCTGTTAGTTCTGGGACCACCTATCTTGCAGGCTTGTTACAGAGCTTTTCCATCTTTGAGGCCGAAACGAGAAGAGTAGGTTGACGTGAAAACCGCAAGAGCCTTCTGCCCATCTGGTATTTCTAGCTTCTTCGAAATATGTGATACGACGGCTGATGGCAGTCCAATCCTGGACTCAGAGAAAGTCGGCGCCCGAGGCGGCGGTTTCGCGATTCAAAAAGGAACCACCACGGAAGTCAAAGCTTCAAGTGCAGAGACTAGTCGCGTTCGGGTTTTCATAAATGGGACGGAAGCACCACAGGCTGGAACTTCAAGGCTTGTGGCGCAAATGCTGCTGAGAAAAGTTGACGAGGCATACAGTGTCACCGTCAAGCATAAGGTTGACGTGCCGATCGGCGCCGGGTTCGGGTCAAGCGGGGCTGGGGCTTTGACCACGGCGTTGGCACTGTCGCGGGCACTTGATCTGAACCTGACTTACAATCAACTGGGCCGCTTGGCACACGTTGCCGAGGTTCAATGCAAGACGGGTCTGGGTACTGTGGGGCCACTGATGCTTGGTGGTTGCGTACTAACAATAAAGCCTGGCTCTCCTGGAATAGCGCTTCTGGACCGAATACCGATATCCACTGATTATGTGGTCGTTGCTGGAGTCTATGGGCCCGCGTCCACGAAGAAAATATTATCATCTCCTGAGAAACGCCTCCAAGTAAACAAGTACGGCAGAAAGACTCTGGAGGATATTCTCTCTGAGCCGTCGCTTGAAAATTTTCTGGCTTGCTGCCTTGATTTTGCCGAGAAGACCTGTTTCTTGACGGAGAGGCTACGAGACCTAGTCAGACTTGCAGAAAAGGCCGGGGCAATAGGAGCGGCTCAAAACATGGTTGGCGAGGCTGTGCATGCGCTAACCACGACGGAAGACGCTGAGAAAGTAGTTCAGGCTTTTAAGCAAGTCCTACCACACCAGAAAATCATTAAGGCAAGGGTGGACACTCAGGGCGCTAGATTGTTGGGATGAGGGAGATGGAGAAAGAATACGAAAACGTGGCTGTAGGCGGCACGTTTGATGAACTTCACAAAGGGCACAAGACTCTGCTCTTGAAGGCTTTTGAAGTGGGCGAACACATCCTGATCGGTCTGTGCTCTGATGAGTTTGCGAAGAAACTGAAGAAGCCTCACAAAGTTGCGCCCTACGACGACAGACTGAAGGACCTCAAGGCTTTCCTGCTGGAACATGGATGGCTCGAAAGAGCCCAAATTGTCCCTCTGAACGACCCTTACGGACCGACTCTGTCGAAAGGACGTATCAGCGCCCTAGTTGTCAGCGAGGAAACTGCACCCACGGCGATGGAAATAAACAGGAGGAGGAAGCAAGCCGGCTTGCCTCCCCTTCGAATACTGGTGATAGAGATGGTTCCGTCTGAAAATCACGCCCCCATCTCCACAACTCGAATTCGAAGAGGCGAGATAGACCGTGAGGGACACCTTTTGAAGCTGGGGAAAAACGATTAAGCCTCTTCCTGCTCACATTATGACAGAAGCGAGTTTCAATGCAGAGAACCGGCGTGGCAAGACTCCCACTTCATTATGGAAAAGCACCGATGTACCTCATCGTTCGAATGCGAAAACTTGCCAAAGAAATGGTCACCATCATCGTCGACGAGTATGGTTCAGACGAGTTCTTGAAGCGAATCTCTGACCCTTTCTGGTTTCAGGCCCTAGGCTGTGTTCTAGGATATGACTGGCACTCGTCAGGAGTGACCACCGTGGTCACGGCGATCCTCAAACAGGCAATCATTCCTGAGGAGCAGGGTATCGCGGTTTGCGGCGGGAAGGGCAAGTTCTCCCGTCTGGCGCCTGAGGAGATCCAAACTGTTGGAGAGAAGTTTGGCTTTCCGACTGAAAGCATCGAGAGTTTGCGTTATGCAAGCAGGATGAGCGCAAAGGTTGACAACACTGCGATCCAGGCAGGCTATCAGCTCTATCATCACGCGTTCTTCGTTGCGGAGAACGGGAAATGGGCAGTTGTCCAGCAAGGCATGTGCGCACAAGATCGAACCGCAAGACGCTATCACTGGCTCTCCGAGAAACTGGAAGAGTTCGTCGTCGAACCTCACAGCGCAATCGTCGGCGACACGAAACGTCAGTGCGCGTTGGACATGACCGCTCGAGAAAGTGAAGGAAGCAGGAAAGCTTCTGTAGACGTGGCCAAGGAACCCACCAAGAAGCTCATGCGACTGGTTGTGTCTGTGAGACCTCATCTTCAAAAATCGCTGAGTGAATGGTTGCCAGCAACGGCAGAAGCCAGATGGAACAAAGACCTGCCGGATGTTCTGTCCATGCCATGGAACACAAACTGGAGAACGATGAAGCAAGTCTACGAGTTCCAACCCAGCAACTACGAGGAGCTGCTCGGCTTCAAGGGTGTCGGACCGGCTACGGTAAGAGGACTCGCGTTGATTGCAGAACTGCTTTATGGCGAAAAGCCAAGCTGGAAAGACCCAGTGAAGTATTCCTTCGCGTACGGAGGAAAGGACGGCGTGCCGTACCCTGTTAACCGCGGGGCAATGGACGAGTCGATCCAAATCCTGAGACAATCAGTTCAAGAATCACGGATTGGCAACGCAGAGAAATTACGGTGTTTACAGAGGCTTAGACGATTTGTTTCCGTGTGATCCGACTAAGATGCATAGGCTCATATCTTTGAAACACAGTCAGTGGCGATGAGATAGACCGAGGAGGACAACGTCACGAATTCAAAAGGCAGTACTTGGCTGAGAATGTTTGGGTTTTGTGGCATGCTTACGCCGCTAATTGCGTTCACTTGCACGTTGCTTGCAATCGCCTTGTCCCCCCACTTCAGCTGGGCTGACAACGCTCTCAGCGACTTAGGCGTCATGGCAGGTTCCGCGTCGATCCTGTTCAATTCAGGCCTGATTGTCAGCGGAGTACTAGCACTGTTGTTCGCTTTGGGACTGTTGGTCTTTTTCAAGAAATCCCTGCCAGGCCGCGTTGGCGCTCTTATCTTCTTCTTCGATTCCGTAGCCCTGATCGCCATAGGGGTTTTTCCAGAGAATGCGAGGCCAATGCACCTTTATGCCTCCGTGGCTTTCTTTGTGCTTCCACCTGTATCCATGTTCTTTCTGACGGCGTCTTTTCTTCTGGCATCCAAGGTAGCGAAGGGTCTACTCACTCTCGGGGCCGCCATGTTTGCAACGGCTGTGTGGATTGCAGAGTTCCTGTGGCGGTATGTTCCAGGTGCTGCTATTCCGGAGGCACTGTCTGCGCTTTCAGCATCGCTTTGGGTTGTGATCATTGGTTTCGACATGGTAAGGGGCATTTCGCATTCCAGTGACTAACCACTTGTTCGGTTACGCTGTGACAGAACCCGTGGGTCCGACACTTCGAACCTGTTCGAAACCTATGGTCAGGCTGTGCAAGTTGGCTGTTGTTTAGGGAAACGTATTAAGGCAACCAATCAAGAAAAACTATGATTCGCGCGTTGAAGGGCTGAACATGGAGACTGTTGCTGTTAACGTCCAAGACCTTGTTGTCAGTTATGGTTCTTTCGTGGCGGTTGAAAACCTATCGTTCACCGTGAAGAACGGGGAAATCTATGGGTTGCTGGGTCCTAACGGTGCAGGCAAGACGAGTACGATCAAGGTTCTTGTGGGAGTTCTGGAGCCACGGGCGGGAAAAGTTGAGATCTACGATACGCCGCTCTCGGATGAAGTCGCGGCGAAGAGTAAAATCGGCTATGTCCCAGAAGAGGTTGTGCTTCTTGATTCGCTCACGCCGAGAGAGTTTTTCGAGTTTGTAGCTTCAATAAGACGCTTGGACAGAGAAGCTGTCAACTCCAAACTTGAAAGGTTCGTGTCCGCTTTTGAACTCAGGCAGTACTTTGACACTCCAATCGCGGCTTTGTCTATGGGCAACAAGCAGAAAGTCGCTGTTATCTCAGCCCTGCTACACGATCCGAAACTCCTGATCCTGGACGAACCTCTGATAGGCTTAGACGCACGCTCTTCGAAGATTCTCAAAGAACTTGTAACCTTTCACGCCAAGAAAGGCGGAGCGGTCATATTCTCGACCCACATCATGGAAGTCGCGGAAAAACTGTGCACAAGAGTTGGAATAATAAACAAGGGCAAAATCGTCGGAGAAGGCACGGTTGCCGATCTGCGCAAACTTGTCAGAAGCGCAGAAGGCTCCTTAGAAGACATTTTCTTGAAAGTGACAGAGCAGGAAGCTGGAATGCAGGACATAATAAAAGCCCTAGAAGAGGAGTAAAATGCAGTGAGATTCTCTGAGCTTTGGCGCTTGTCGAGCAAAGTGTACAAAGAGGTCTCGTTCCAATCCATCTTTTCCCTTCGTGCAGGCTCATCCCTGCCTCAAAGCGGTAGAAGAGACGTCAAACAACTCGTCGCTAACGCCAGGATAAACACTCTGATCAGTAAACTGGTCACGACAGTTTTCATTGCTGTCTTCGCAGGAGTAGTGTTCCTTCCTCTAACAATCAGCGGCGTCAGTCCAGCCGTGCCGAGAGAAATAGTGGTCCAAGGCGGCGTCTCGGCTTTTCTTGCCGTCGTACTCTTCTTGATAGTTTTCATGGGACTGCAGATGTCAACGTCGTTTGTGTCCTCAAAAATTGTGGATGTCCTCAGTCCTCTTCCGCTTTCAAAGAAGGAAATCTCAAGAACCATATTTCTTTGTTTCATCAGAATCTTCGACATACCTCTAGTTGCAGCAGCAATCATCTTTCTGTCCGTCTACTTCATCATCGGCGGCTCGATCCTAGGCGGCATAGTCTCTGTCGTAGGCATCGGGGTCACCGAGATCTTCGCTTTGGCTCTTACCACGGTTTCTGCTCAATTTTTCTACCTAAGAGTCGCACGGGCAGGGGGCAAGTCGAAATGGAAGACTTTTCTGAGATTTGGGTTCATGCTCGTGTGGCTTCTGCCAACCTTTGCCGCATACTTTGTCGTGAATTTCGCGGGAGAAATAGTTCAATCGTTTGCGCACCTTGCGCAGGGTTTTTCTTCCATTTCCCAGATCTTAGTTCTGATTTACCCATTTTCCTACGGGTTTCTAGTGTCCTATGCAACCTTCTTCCACGGAGTTGACAATATCACTCTAGGTCTTTCGACTATCGCGTCAGTCGCATATGTGGTTGCTGCGTACTACTGTCTAAAGTGGGTCACGCGGACAGTTAGAAAGATCGGGGTCGGAGGATTTGCTGCAGGTCCAAGAGAAATCGTGAAGGACACCCTCATCAGACCTCAAATTCCATGGCTAGGAATCATTCGGAAGGACTTGAGAGTGGCCTCCAGAGCGCCGTCATTCGCAAGTCTTTTTCTTTTGCCAGTTGTACAGACAGCTGTTGTGGCAATAACTTTCTCTTCATTCAGTGAGGTCGGGCCGAGCGCTGCACTGGGGATTCTGACTGGAATATCAATGATCACGCTTCTGCTTCCACCAACTCTTCTTGCCATTGAGGGTTTAGCATCTGCCTATACAAGGCATCTTCCTATGAAGAAAAGGACAATGGTAACGGCGAAAACCCTGTTGTCAACGGTCACTTACGTGATTTCTATGATCGTTCTTTCAATCGTCGCAGTCTTGTTGGGGAAAAGCTTCTCGTTTATCTTGACTTTGGGAATGATACACGCGTTCTCTGTCGCAGCTGCGATCATGCTAGAACTGACGATTTTGCTGAGGAAGTTCTGGAAAGAAGGCTTCGCCGTCGGCAACATCTACTCAAGAATTACTACTTACATCATGATCTTGATTCCTGGGTACATCGTGGCCTCAATACCGATAGTCGGCGCGTTTGCGGCCTTCTTCCTTGCTCCACCCTTCTTTTTGCCGGTCTTTCTCGCTACTGCGGTGGCAGAGTTCGCGGTCATGGTAGCGGTTGTCATACGCGAAAAGTAGTGGAGGTTCTCATGTCCAAATAGATCTGCGAGCAGCAAAACGAAGAGAAAGATGTTTTGTATCCTTGGCTCTCAGCGAATTCAACTGCCTCTTCAGTTGGAAACGCGATAGCGTCTACCCCCGCTTCTATGGCGAGGATCTCTGTTTCAGATCTATGCTTATCTTTAGACCGCATACAGCCAAGGACCAACGGAGTGTCAGGAAGCATCAACCTTGCAGCCGCAATCACTTTGGCTATGTCGATCGGTCCCGGAGGCTTGACGTTCTCCATCTCTGTTCCGCGTATGGGCATGAACGCGATTATGACGAGTGCTGAAGGGTTGAGCTCTGACACCATTTTCAAGGCATGCAGCTCGCCTTCAAGTTTTCCATAATGAAGCCCCACGATCACGTGCGGTACAAACTCGATTCCAGCTTCATGCAAAGCTTTCAAGGAATTTGCGTAATCCTTGACTGACGCCTCTAGATTGAAGATCTCCTTTAGGGTTTCGTTCGAACCAATGATGTCTATTAGAGCTGCATCGACTCCGGCTTTCTTGAGTCCCTCAGCTGTTTTGAGGTCGATGACACCCGTGTGCACAAACACTGTTAAGCCCAGCTGATGCTTGATCTTTGCGATGGAGTCCACAAACCCTCCAAGAGGCACAGCCCCGTTGGGCAGGCATCCGCCACTTATCAAGCATCCCCTTGCTCCCTTTTCCTTCAATTGTGTACACAGTTCAAAGAGCGCGTCAGGCGTCGTGGCAGGGTACATCGTGTTTAATACTGTTCCGCCACAGTGTTTACACCTCAAAGCGCACGCTTTACCGGTTATGGAGATCGTCGGAAAATTACTCGAAGAAGAAGCGTAATGACTTGTTTTATAGTACATGAAGCTTGGTGCGTAAAAGCGGATTCTCTTTCGTCTAACAACACAAGCGTCCTTTTTCAGAACGTTCAAAAGCTCCCTTTCGTTCATGCGCCAGATGCTTTCAGCCGAGAGTCTAGTCATTGTTCTCGGTTAGGATTGTCCCATGACTCGCTTAATACTTTTCGTTTTACCGTGTTTCTTCTGTTTCCTTATAGTCCTTTGAAATCACCGGTATGGTCTGCATCGCTTCGTCTATTGCAGAAAGTGTGCTTGAGATCTTCTCGAGGTATCTGTTGAAATTCAGGGTCTTGAAAACCGCCACGCCTCTTTCTGTGATGGCGTACAGCGTTTTCTTAGGCAAGGGTCGTTCCTCAACTAGCCCGTTTTCCGTCAAGAAGTCCAAGCGACGATTGAGGACGGTGCAGTCTATGGTGGTTTCGTATGCTATCCTGTCGACTGTAAGAGGTTTCTTTATCAAGGCTTCCAGAATTGCCTCATATGATTCCAGCTTTGATCTGTGCACGCTTGGGCACCCTTTCTGTGGGTCTTGTTTCGCTGTAGATAAATCGTTTATGAATCCTCAATCTTTAGCAGAAAGCATGTTATCTTTTCAGTGTTTTCGTACATCCACTTATTGGTTCCCGAGGGACTTTTGGACGAGTTTCATGAAGTTGAGTCTGAAGCAGCAGTGTCAGCTAAGGCCTTGTTTTGTACAAATCTTCTGCCTGTTACCCTTCGTGGAGTTATCACGCAGATTCTTACGGCCTTCAGCTCGTTTTCCCTGTTCCTTCCTGGTTTGCTCATATACTCGTCGAAGATCAATGGAACACGGTACTTATCAATGAGCTTCTGAAGAAAAGGTATCATTTTCTTCTCCTCATTGATGATTTCAGCAGTGCCAAGAATGATCACACTCTTAAACATCGTTACGTCGGACAAAGCTTCGTCGACCTCAAAGCAAACACTAGGGTTCTTTCTCAGACCGTTCATTTTCAACCCTTTGTCGCACGAGTGAAAAAACACCTTCCCGTTGCAATATCCAAAGCCAACTGGGACTACGTACGGTTCATCATCCATAACTATGCCAAGCCTCCCAACTCGCGCACAAACGAGAAACTGCTCAATCTCTTCAGAAGTCATCTCCACAGACATTTCAAGCATGAACTCCTTCAGGGTTTTGAAATGTACTTGAAGACTTCACAGTTTATTTAAACATGCCCTCGCGCAATTTTCGAATGAAAGGTTAGAAACTCTTTAATCTGACTCAAAACTTCTGCAAGTCTGTAAAACATCCCTTTCAAACCAGTTCATGTCCAGGCTGTGCGACATGTGAGCAAAAAGACTCGCTTGCCAAGGCAGATTCGTGTCTCCGTAGGTTCTGCAATGATCCTTGGACTGTTAAACGCGAGACTTGATGCTGCCCCAACGACTATCTATCTTATGACATACAGACGGGGCAAGTGTAGCGCAAATTGTGGTTTTTGTCCTCAAGCCAGGGAGAGCCGTGGCAGAACGGACATGCTTTCAAGGGTTTCATGGCCAGTCTATCCAACAAAACTTGTGCTGAACGGAATAGCCCGAGCCCACGAAAAAGCCGACATAAAACGTGTCTGCTTCCAAGCCCTGAACTATCCTGAAGTCTTCACACATCTAACGGCTTTGGTGAAGACAATCTTCGAACAAACTCACATGCCTATCTCAGTTTCGTGCCAGCCATCCAAGCGAGAAAACATAGCCCAGCTGGCTGATGCAGGAGCCGAAAGAATAGGCATACCCCTAGACGCAGCAGTCAAAAGGGTGTTCACGAGAATCAAAGGCTCTTCTGCCGGAGGCCCATACACTTGGGAGGGACAGTTCCAGCTGTTGGATGAAGCCTTGCGTACTTTTGGAAAAGGAAAGGTCAGCACACATCTGATCGTTGGACTTGGAGAAACCCAAAGGCAGATGATCAAAACGGTGCAAGAGTGCGTGGATATGACCGTTCTTCCAGCGCTGTTTGCCTTCACTCCGATTCCTGGAACAACGCTTGCCAGCCAAAAGAGGCCCCCGATTGAAGTGTACAGGCGAATACAGGTTGCAAGGCACCTGATTTTGCATGGAACCGCCCGATATGAAGATATGAGTTTTGATGAGCAGGGCTTGTTGGTTAATTTTGGAGTCGATGGGGAAACCCTGATGAAGGTGATTGGAACAGGCGAGCCATTTCTCACGTCCGGATGTCCTGACTGCAACCGTCCATTTTACAACGAGAAGCCAAGCGGTCCAATCTACAATTATCCAAGGAAATTGACGGAAGACGAGCTTTCATACATAGTTAAACAATTAGGTTGTTCGTGAGCGAATGGTGATGTTTGCCTTGCTCCTCAAAACTAGGGAGTCGAAAAATCTATGTGCAGGATACACGTTTATGCACACCTAAATGGCTGGTGAAAATTTGGTTGAGGCCCCAGTCGAAGACAAGAGGATAACACTGAAAGAGGCCGTGAAGCTTGTTCCAGATGGCTCTCACCTTTTCTGGGGAGGCTTCGGTTTCCAGCGTCCACCTATGGCTTTCGCTTACGAGCTTGTCAGGCAGAAGAAGAGAGATTTGACAATCTACACTTGCGGGTCAGAAATGGATATTGACATCCTGTCAGGCGCGCGGGTTGTCTCGCGGTACGAGCTGGCTTTCTACGCGATTGAAGGCATAGGTCTGGTACCTAACATTCAGAGGAGAATCCGTGAAGGTGCCATCGAAATAGAAGATTATTCAAACCTTGCGATGGTTCTGCGTTTCTTTGGCGGTGCGCTCGGAGTCCCTTTCATGCCGCTGAAAAGCATGCTGGCAACCGACATGCTTGCAAAAAAGAGGTTCAGGGATAAGAAGGCAGAAGTGATCAATTGTCCATTCACCGGAGAAAAAGTGGTGCTCGTCCCATCAGTTCGTCCAGACTTCAGCATAGTGCACGCTTCACGCGTGGACCGAGAAGGAAACGTGCAGATAGACGGAATCAGGGGCGAAGACGTGGAAGGCGCGAGGGCGGGAAAGAAGGTAATTGTCATGGCTGAAGAAATTGTGGACACAGAGTTTGTTCGATCCCAGCCTGATCAAACGGTTATCCCCAACATCTACGTTACTCATGTCGTTGAGTGCCCATGGGGCTCGCATCCGATGATGGTTTACAACTATTACGACTATGACATGGAGCATGTTCGCATGTACTATGACCAGTGCAAGACAGAGGAAGGGTGGCAAAAATACTGTGAAGATTACATAACAAGCGTCGACGGTCACTTTGAGTTCCTGCAGAAGATAGGCATCGAACGACTGATGAAGCTCAGGGCGAAAAAGCCGTTCCCGTACTAGAAGGAGGAAAGAGAAATATGGCCAAAATCGCAAAACCGGGAGATTTCAACACCTTGGAACTCATGGCGGTCTGCGGCTCCAGACTGATAAAGAACGGTGAGGTCGTTTTCATAGGAACAGGTCTACCCATGATTGCAGCGTTGCTGGCAAAGAGAACGCACGCGCCCAGTGCAAGAATCGTTTTCGAGGCAGGGTTCATAGATTCAAATGCGAAGGACATAGCCTTGTCCATAGCTGACTCTAGACTAGGTTGGCGCGCGTCAGGAGCCATCGGTCTGTTCGAGACTCTCGGACTCATGCTGCAGGGCGGACACGTTGATTTAGGGTTCGTGGGTGCGGCCCAGATCGACGAGTACGGAAACATAAACACAACCTACATTGGAAGCTTCGAAAAGCCATCAGTCAGACTGCCCGGGAGCGGAGGAGGAAACGACATAGTGTCGTCAGCCAAGCGCACAGTGGTCATAATGACGCATGAAAAAAGGAAAATGGTGAAAAAACTGGACTATCTCACGAGTCCAGGCTTCCTTGACGGACCTGGAGCCAGAGAAAAGGCTGGGTTACGCGGAGGTGGGCCATCACTCGTGGTCACAAACCTCTGTCAAATGGACTTTGACCCTAAGACAAAACGCGTAAGGTTGGCAACGGTGCATCCAGGCGTGACGGTTGAGCAGGTTCTTGAGAACACAGGCTTTGACCTGATCGTGCCGAAGGACGTGCCCACCACGGACCTGCCCACGTGCGAGGAGCTTGATCTTCTAAGAGCAATAGACCCCACTGGGATCTACATCCCAAGAACTAAGTAGGCGCAGTTGCCAACGGTTGAACCAGCTTGGGTTTTTGCTTCGTGACCTGCTCAACTATCCTCCAAAACTCTTCTTCCGTCAGACCTTTTCTGAGGTCCTTCATCAGCTTCTTTACTTGGTAAAAAGTCATGTGCGCTTCGCCCTTGTCCAAGGACTCTTGGCTTGTTCTTATTCTTCTGACGATTTCTTGTATCTGCATGGGCGTAGCATTGATCTCTGCCATCCTCAGCCGTTCTTCAACAACGCTCTTTCCAGTCTGTCTGCCCAAGTGGAACGTGGTTTCCCTTCCAACTATCTCAGGCGGAAAAGGCTCGTAGATTATTGGGTTCGCAAGCATCGCCCCGAGGTTTTCGTTCATCTCGTAGGAGAAGGCGTTTTCCCCAATTATTGGCTTGTGAAATTGAATGGGCAAGGCAAAACTTTTCTCGACCAACTGTGAAAGCCTGTTCAGCTTTCCCAGATCCACCTTGGTGTCAATGTCATAGAGTAGCTCCAAGGCTGTACAGACTTCCTCCAAGGGCGCACAGCCAGCTCTTTCGCCAAACCCTGCAACACAGGTGTGTACACAGGCAATGCCCTCTTCCACGGCTGCCAGTGTGTTTGCAGTTGCGAGGCCAAAATCGTTGTGGCAGTGGATGGAGAGCGGAACCTGCTTCTTGATAAGCTCTGACAGGCCATCCCTGATGTGTGATACTAGGTAATGCATAGACAAGGGTCTAAGGAAACCAACAGTGTCGGCGATCACCAGCCGGTCCGCACCAGCCCTTGCGGCTGCTTGAAAGATCTGCAGAATGTCCTGCAAGGGCGTTCGCGAAGCATCCTCGAGGACAAAATCCACCTTTGCGCCGTGCTTCTTGGTGTACTCGACGCATTCAACAGTTTTCTCCAAGACCTGCTCTTTGGTCTCCTTGAGTCTGTACTGAAGGTGCAGCCCGTTGAACGGTGTGAACAAGGAGAGCTCTCTTATCCCGCACTCAAGACACGCGTCTATGTCGCTCTTATTGATCCGCGCCGAAGCAACAAGGGTTGCCTGCTGAAAACCTTCGTTCGCGATTTTTTTCACCGCACTCTTTTCTTCTTCAGAGAGCCCTGGAAAACCCACTGAGATCATGGACACGCCCACCTCATCCATCATCTTGGCCAACTTCACTTTCTCAACATAGGTCAAAAAGACCGCCAAGGCCTGAACACCCTCTCTCAGCGTCTCATCCCATATCAACACGTCCTCAGGAAGTTTTGGCGGCAGATTCTTTCTCAGATGGTTGTAGTTTGTGATTAAGCCCTGAGCCTCAAGCTTCTTGAAAATTGTCTTTCTCATTCGCACACAATCCAAACAAGGTTGAACCTGGACTCATCTCCTATTCTTGCAGCCGCTCATATAAGATTTAACATGGCTAGCTGGGTCCAAAAGCCCGACCCTTCGCATTCTATCGGCAAAGTAGCGACAAATCTTTTATATATTCAGCCCAAATACAGAGTCACCGGTGCTACCATGGGCCACCTGTTGCTCGGCGCCTTCGTCGGTTTTCTAGTAACTTTCTTCCTCGGATCGGTGGCCCCAGGGATCGGTTCCCTCGCCGGTCACATAATTGGTGGACTTGTCGCAGGCATCATAGCAGGGGGAGCAGGCAGAGGAGCATTAGCAGGCTTCATCGCTGGAATCTTCGGCGGATTGATCCTCGCGGTACTTGCAATAATCACTGCAGGAGCAATCGGAGGAGCAGCAGGCGGCATCTTAGGAGGACTGTTAGGTGTCTTAACAGGCTTGGCCGTGGGAATTGTGGCAATACTGGTCAGCATCGTAGGCGGGATAATATCCGCCATTGGCGGGCTAATCGGCGGCGCAATAAGCAAATAAGATCCTTGAAACCATTTGCTTGGCATCTCATATGACTGGCCTCTTGGGTTCAGCACCCAAGTGGGTTCAAGTCCCAAATCCACATTTTGAAAAACGCGGGCTTGGAAGAGCAGTACATTCTAGTGTCTCGAAAAGAAACGCTAATTAGTAGCGCTCGCGGAACCTTGAGATATTGGAGAAAGAAGCCCGGCTCTTCGTTCAATCTATTCTGCATGAATTAAAGCTTAGGTGTATTGGAGGTTTTGTATTTGGCTGTTGTACGTTGTGGCTCCCCAGTAGAGCCTGCATGTTGTCCAGTCGGTGAGCCTGTTCCAAAAGGCGTACGTGTAGTAGTACACTGTCCAGGTGGCGGCTTGGAGCCTGGTAGCCTGAAGCTGCTCGGTGGTGAAGGTTGCGCACAGGGTCCAGTCTGAGTCGCCCACCTGCACGTAGACGCGTACGACGAGGGAGTCTGCCAGCTGCAAGCCTGTCTGGGCCACTGAGACCGTGCCGCTCTGCATGCCCGACCCTCTGGCTCTCCACACCACGGCCGTCGGGGTCCCCGTCTGACCGTCGAGACTCATCTCTTGCTCGGCCCCGTTGGAGTGTCTGACCCAGGCTCTTATGCCCCACAAGGCTCCGGCTCCGCTTCCGGACTGCGTCGTGTACGTGTAGCCGGTTGATTCTGGTATGTTGAGCTTGTAGGCGCCTAGGCCGTTGACGGTTTGAGTGTCGCTTCGCATGTACCGGCCATAATAAACGTTCACGGCACCGCTTGACACGATGCAAGTTATGGGTTGAGCCGTGCTGTCTCCCAGCACAGTGTCCGTGAGGGCTAGAGGGGTGGTTCCAGGCTGAAGGGCTTGGAAGGTTAAGGTTGCGATGGTCATTGAACCGTTGAAGGATGGAGCGGGGTAATTGGCGGCTTCACCCTTCCAGAACCTTGCATGCGTTGAATTGTAGTTCGCTTCCAGGCCCGGACCACAGTCTTGGGTGTTCCCTTGCCACACCGTCGGAGTCACGATCGCAGCGTTCGTGCAACTTAGTACCGTGCTGTTCCAGTACAGCTTAAACTCCCAGCCGGAAAGATCATTGACGTTCGTGATCGTCACGCTAACGGTAAACGTTTCACCCTTGAACACTGTGAGCTGACTCGGGTTTACGGCTATGCCTGCGCCTGCGTCAAGCATGGTGTTTGCCCCCGTTGCAGGTGTGCCCATCTGGCTGCTTTGTCCCGAGGCGCCACCGACCGAATGTCCAAAGTAGTTTCCAAGGACTATGTCATCAAGAATGTTTACGACGTTGTCGTTGTTTATGTCGGCGTTAACGTTCCAGTTTGGATCTCCCGGGCGCGCGAGAAAGGCGTTTCCAAGAAGTATATAATCAAGAATGTTAACCTTTCCGTCAAGGTTTATGTCACCCGTGAGGCTGTTTAACGAGCATGAGTACACGCCTGAGTGGGATATTGAGTTAGGATCGGAACCAGGGTAGATCCTGATGTACCAAGGTCCAGTCAAGTTGCTGTACGTCTTCACGTGTTCTGCCTGGCCGGCTGGGTTGTTCGACGAAGCGACTGGAACCCCACCACTCGAATTGCAGAGTTGGACGTCGAAATCGACGTAGCTCGGCGGAGTCATGTCAAAGTAAATACCCTTCTTATAGCTGTTACTGAAGCTGAAACTGTACCAGTCCTCAGGATCAAAGGAGTCGCCAGCAAGATATCCATGAAAACCAGTGTTGGGAGCCACAGGCGTTGCGGTTGCGAGAGTGTTTCCAGCGTCGCTTCCTGACCCGGCATCGTTTTGTCCAGCGTTGCCTGGAATCCATATCGCAAGGTTTAGAGTGTCATTGACCACGACGGGGTCTGAAGTGTCACCCGATGACCATATGGGTTCTGCAATAATTCGATACGTCAAAGACAAAGTGCGCCAACCAGGTTGGCGGTTGACGGGTATGGAGAGTTCCACAATGGTGAATGTTTCACATTCTTGATAGTGCAAGTCGCCCTCCCCAGTATGTTTGTAAGAGTCTATTATTTGTGGATGATATTTGAAATCGATATATGGCGCAAACTGGCCAACTCCCGAAGTGTTTGTCGAAGTTGTCTGTCCCAAGTATTGCGCAAGCAACTGTATTCCTCCGATAGCAAAAAGAATCCACCCCGCAGGTCCCGTTACTAGTCCAGGCGCCCCAAGAAGCCACATTGTGCCGTCTGCCAACAAGCCACCATAATCTGGTCCACCTTGCGGATCCTGCAACCCGTCAATTCTAGCACCACTCGCGCTGCCTACTCTTGAACTTGCAAGATTCACCTTCATTTGAACATTCGACCATTCGCCAAGAGGTTGGTCAACCTGGAACCATACGTCCTGAAAAGCCACAGGGGTCTCAATGAAAGATTGTATTGCCCCATAAGTTGCAAAGATCAGGAACACGTGCATGGGTGATGATCCGCTGCGCGAGGAATAATAATCGCTCACCAAGGGGTTAGCAAGGAAACTTACGTTGATAGGCCACAGGTACCCCCATGGAGGTTCAACCTTTTGCCCCCAATTTGCTTGTCCCCCAAAACTCAAGCTTTCAGTAAAGACAGCGGCAGCTGTGCCGATGAAGCCTCTGCCGTAGTCGGCATCCTGCCACGTTTGGTTCAATGTGCTCTCGAATCCATTCACGCCCAAATGGACGTACGCTCCGGCGCCATTGTTCTGGGTGTATCTCTGGTTCGTCTTGGCAAAAGAAATCACAGCCCCTGGATAGTAGGTGACATTGGTGTTGCTGTCGGTCCAAGGGCCAAAGATGCTCATAGTCACGTACTGTGAGAAATCGTTGAATTTAAGAGGCCTGCCGACTTCTGCTTCGAACTCCCACGAATAGGTCCAATCGGATTTCAAAACCAAGTTGCGGCTAACCTCCACCAATTCATTTTCTGTTCCAGGCGCAGGCCACAAGTCAGCATTATCCAAATTCGTCTGATTCATAAGTCTCCGGAAACCCGCCCCGATGGTGACATTATTGACCGTCTCAGTCCATTCTCCTTGGTCGCCACTCGCCTGGTTCCAAACTCGATAGAAAGTGTACCCCCCGCAGTGAACCCATGTTACTCTTCTCGTAAGCATCGCTTCAGCAATTTTGTCCACCCAAGTCTCATTCGTATAGCCAGATGGGACAGGCAAATACTCGCCATGAGTATTGACAACGATGACCCCGATATAGCTCTCAATAATGGACTTGTACTCAGACCATGTCGTCACGACCTTGGGAACTGCATTATAGTATGGAGGGTAGGTTACGTTTCTCTCTGGGTGGACCTGGGGTAAGTTCTGTTCAATGTAGTCACCCCTTGGAGTGCAGGCAGCGATTGCCCCTCTGCACACGGCGTCTGTGTCATTAACCCACGAGCCAAGGACACCGTCAAGCTTAATGATATACACATTCGCCTCGCGTTATTGGCAAACGTCATTTCGATTCCCGCAAACGCAGAAATCAGTAAGGATGCGACAAGAAGACATGTCGCTATCTTAGGCAGCATCAATCATCGCCTTTCGTCTTCTCCTTTTGCTCCAATAGTAATGAGCACCTGCACCACTCCCAAAGACTGTCATAGTAAGTACAGACACTGTGACAGGAAACGGCGAAGCCAGTGGCGCGGTAGCATTCTGCGCAGCAGTGGTCGCTCTCGTTGCGTAGGAGTCCGCCATTTTGTACTCGCCTTTGGCATATGCGTTTAGAGCATCTTCGAAGAGGGTCAATGCGTTGGCCAATCCGACTGTTCTTCCTTCATTCTGAGCTTTCAGTATCGCTTCCGATGCACTGTTTCCTTCATTCCCATACAGTTTGCATAGGCTGGAGTAATCTACGTAGATTGCAACCGCGGTTGCAAGGAAGCCCGCATAAGCAGCAGGACGCGCGTTTTCTTGACTCGGCGGATAGCCGTGAAACTTCCAAGTTCCCAGGTGTACATAGACGCCAAAGTTGGAACTGGTGCTGTTGGGACTGAAACGTATAGCGGCGTGAAACCCAGCGTCGCTTGTGAAGCCGCCAGTGAACATCCAGAACAGATTGAGGTTTCCGAAGTCGCCATAGTTCAACGGATACCCGGGCATGCAATCCATTGCCCAGTCAGGCCACAAATCGAAACCAATATCCAAGTAGCTGTGTATCGTACGAGAGTCATAAGAACCTGCTTCCCAACCAGGAGAACCGTTGGGGGGATAACATGTTGCGTTTCCCTTTCCGATGTGAGACATCAGTCTCTGAAAACCTGCTTCACCCCATTCAGCCTGAGTTCCGTTCTGGAAGCAGACTCGGTAGAACGGGTATCCTCCAGCGTGAACCCAGGTTCCCCAACGATTCAGCATGAAATCAGCAATCCTGTCCGCCCACGCCTCTTTCAGATACCCATCAGGTACCGGTAGAAACTCGTCGTAGGTGTTCACCACAATAGCGTTGCTTTCTGACTCGATGACGGTTCGATAAGTTGTCCAGTTCTCAACCATTATGCAGGAAATGTTCACGTTCAGCTTCGCGGCAAAATCTCCGGGGAAACCCAAATAGAACTTGAACTCTTTGACTTGTGATTGCTCATTGCTTATTTCTATTGCGCTCCTAACTCCATCAATCAGGTCTGAATGATTTGAGAAACGGTAGTTCCCCACGCCAGGCAAGTTCAGAACGTAGACCTTCAGGGGAAAGACGCTATCGCTGACAAGATAGTATCCACCTTTCGTTCCTACGGTGTTATCCCAAACAGATCGGAACAAATTCCCATTTGAGGTAGCATCCATCATTGAATAAGCGTTCACAGGCTCCTTCAGAAAGCCGGAGACCTTAATTGCGGATAAAAGGATCACTGGAACCAGCAGAGACAAAAGCAAGACAACCAACCATTTTGCGGGTAATCTATATCTCAATTCAATACACCATCTATGCTGAATCACATAAGACATCTTTTGAATGTTCAGGTATTAAAAGCTTTACGAAAGAAGGTTCTGTAAACTTTTCGTTTGGTTTGTCTGCCTGCACGCTTTTGTTTGGAGCTTGTAAATGAGCCTGATTTAAAAATCATTGATGCTCTATAGGAGAGTTATCCGATCGACTAAACTCCCACTTCTTTTTCCGGTTATCGTCTGTATTTCTGCCTCCCGCTTTCTCTCAAGACTCTGATGAAGAAGGCCTAGGATTTTTTCATTGCATGTGAACACACACACGCGCACGACGCTAGCTACCTTTCGATTGATACCGCTAAGATGAGTCTCCTCAGAGTGCTCTGACTGTGGGAGGAAAGAGAAGACTAGTCAAAAAACATAGAATAGGAAATCTGTTGGTGAAATTAGTGGAAGTTTATGCCCAAGTCATGTATGAGAATCGAGAAAGCAATAGATGAACATCAGCAAACTCGTTCACGATGACCACAGAAAAAAGGTCAATGATTCAATTGTCGCGGCGACTAGTAGCAATATTATCGCAACAAGATAGGAATAGGCCAACTCTCTTAGTGATTTTCGGACGGCAATGGTTCTGCTGAAATGTTCTCGACCATAAATCCAATTCGTCATTGTCCATGACATGCCCACCGATACACCGCCCAAGGCACCAAACACGTAAGCCTCACCCTCAAGAAAAAATGCAAGCATTGTTGGCCAAAACATTGAGCTCGGCAGAGACCACAGTATCAAGCCCAAGCCAAACGCGTGATAAGCGAGAAACCCAATCGGCAAAGGGAAGAACAAGATTCCAGAAAGACTGGTCGCCAAGAATCCGCCGAATACAAGATTGAAGACAAAAATGCCGAGCACTTTGCCAATCCAACCTGTTCCCGATAGGTCTCCTAGGACACTCGGATGCTAGCCCAAGGCAACGGGAGTCTGCAATTCGTATCCGGCAGACGAAACTGTAATCAGCAAAAAGCCGAAGAAAAACAAGTTCAGAGAAACCAATGACTTCCACCTTGATTTAACAAGAACGCAGAGCTCTGATAACAAATAGATCTTCCAGACAAACTTCAACAAAGGATCCAAATAAGATTTGTGTAAAATCACGAAACTAGCTTGGAGGTGCTAAACTCTGTGCACATCAGAAATTTCTCTCCCTCGAACGGGAAATTCTCATTGCTCTCGCAACTGGGAAGATTCAACCAAGCAAGTGGCTAGGCGAGCGCGCATGCCTGTTCCTAAATGCCTAGATTCCGCTCAAGAGGGCGGCATGACTTTTTCTGATGGTCGATGGTTACTGTCGCGGTTCGAGTGGGTGTTTGCGTGCTCACACCCTCCCCCGGGTATGCTATATGACCCAAATATGATTGAAGAGCAAAATGAGCAGTACAAGCCACTTCCCAAAAGAATTCAGAAACAGGCTAGCGCGCTACTAGTGCAACCAACACAAGGCATTTTGTCTTCACAAGACCTGTGTCTCCTCGTTCCTTTCCTTCTTTTCATTACGTTTGCGGTACACAGCAGCATCCATGATGGCAACGCCTACAAAGATCGAAAATATACCTGAGACCAACATGGCCACATTTACCGGCCTCGAAGAAGAGGCAGCAAACGCGGCAGCTTCGGAAGCATAAGACGACGCTACTTTGTAGTTACCCGCTGCATACGAATCAAGAGCCTTTTGGAAAAACGCCTTCGCCGTGTCCAACCCCACGGTTCTGCCTTCATCAACAGCCCTTTGAATCAGCTCCGAAGCGCTATCTCCACTCGCCCCATAAAGCTTGTGCATTGAATATGAATATTCAACATAGATCGCCGTAGCCGTCGGAACATAACCAGCTATGAACTCTGGCTGACCGCTGCCACCAAACCCGCCGTAAAACTCTGAAGTTCCCAGATGAACGTAGACACCGAAGTCAAAGCTCGAACCGTTCTGTGCGAATAATGCAGCCGCGTGGTACTCTCCTGCGCCGCCATACATGGGCACAATCATGTTGCCGTTAAAGTCATCCAGCTTTATGGGGTACCCAACCGCTGTTTCTTGTTTTGTCGGGAGAAGCCACCAACTCTGAAGAATACCATTCAGAGAAGTGTCAGTGAAAAGGTACTGGCCCGTGGGACAGGTGGAATAGCAGGTGGCGTTTGCCTTTCCTATGTGACTCATCATCCGCGCGTAACCTGCTGGACCCCACTCACTTGTTGTTCCGTTCTCGCACCAAACACTGTAGAACGGATATCCGCCGATGTGAACCCAAGTTCCCCAGCGATTCAGCATGAAATCAGCGATCATGTCAACCCATTCCTCCCTCGTGTAACCAGACGGAACAGGAAGGTACTGGTCGTGGGTGTTGACAATTATCGTATCGTTGCCCTGTTTCAAGACGGACTCGTACGTTCTCCAGTCTTGGACCAAAACGTAAGAGACATTCACTTTGATATTGGCGCCTAAGTCGTTGCCTGCCAGTGCGATCGTAACGTGTTTGACCCCACTCTCTTTGGGGGTTATCTCCAGTGCCTTCAAAACACCATCCAAGATTGCAGAATGATTTGACAATTCGATATTGCCGACGTCGGGCAAGCTGACAACGTAAACGGTCAATGGAAAAACGTGATCGCTGACTATGGTGGAACCCCAAGGTAGGGCATCCTTTGAAGGCCATTGGACAATTCTGAAAAGGGAGTTGTCTGAAGGGCTGTATGCTGGGTGTGCGAGAGGGACATAGCAAAACAGAGGTCACGCCAGAAGTGCGACGATGACGACAGCTCTGGCTAGCTTGTGTTTGAACACGTCAGCAAACCCCTAATTATACTGACTCCCGACATTAAAACAATGGTTCTTTTCTACTATTTAAGCCTTAAAGAACTTTTTTTCAAGAGATTCAGCTAATGGCTATCGTCGTTTAAGATGTGCAAAATAACTCGCGTTTAGGCTTGCTTATGCAAAAAAACCTGCTGGTTAACAGATCTCGCCAAAATATCTTTAAGCCTGCGAGTTACCGTAACCGGCTACGCCACATTGAGAAAGCAGCCTAGCTCTTCATCCGATCACAACGACTCATGCGTTCCGTGATCGCCATCATAAGCTAGGTATTAAATGACGGCAGTCTCATAACAAGGAAGTCTAGTTCACCGGCGAACAGGTCTAGGCCTTCTGCTGCAAGAACTGTGGCTACATTGGACTGTACATAAAAGGGGGGAAGACATGATTCAAGAACCGTGTTGTCATCTTGGTCTGGTCCTGAGGATGTCGCAGTAGTCGACGGACTTGCCCTACTTTGGGTTTTGGTCTCTCGGTTTCTACGAACAAGCGAAAGTTTAAAATTCGAATGGACTCCTAGCCAATAGTACTCTTGGTGCATGAAACATGGAAACCTTTTCATGGTGGAGCGACAAGCAACGAAATCTGATGGAGGAAGCTAAAGCCTTCGCTGACCAGAGTCTCCCAAAGGGTGAAGAGATTTTCTGGACGAAAGAGTTCCCGCATGAACTGTTGAAGGAAGTTGCTCGGAAAGGATGGTTTGGAGTCGTCATCCCGACTGAATATGGTGGCACGGGCACAGGAGTCACAGGCGTAAGCATCGTGACTGAGGAACTCAGCAGAGTCTGCTCAGCCCTTTCACAGGCATACGCCGTATCCATGTTCGGCGGCGTCGAACAACTCTTGACCTTTGGAACTGAAGAGCAAAAACGCAAGTGGCTTCCGAGAATAGCCAGAGGCGAGGACATCGGCGCCGTCTGCATCACTGAGCCTTTCGTCGGCTCCGATGCTGCAGGGATAGAGACAACTGCTAAGCGTGAGGGAGACAGCTACGTTTTAAACGGGAAAAAACGTTTCATAACAAACGCGGGACTGGCTGATGTCTACGTTGTCTACGCGAAGACCAGCGAAAAACCCGAAGACAAGGCAAAGTACCAACACCTCACGGCCTTTTTTGTGGAAAAGAGAACGCCGGGTTTCTCCGTTGAGAAAATCAATGAACTGTCAGGATGGTTTGGACTTCCGAACGGGTTCTTGGACTTTAACAACGTCAGGGTTCCGGCTGGAAACTGCTTAGGACCCGAAGGAGCAGGGTGGAAGGTGATGATGGCCGGCCTAAACTTTGAACGAGTCGTTTTTTCAGCTGGCATGCTTGGTCCCATGAGAGAGTCGATACGCCATGCAGTTGCTTACACGCAGAGACGGATACAGTTCGACAAACCAACCATAGACATCCCATCAAACCAGTCCAAGGTTGCCGAGATGCTCTCGGGACTGTACACTTCGCGGTTGCTCGTCTATCACGCCGCTTATCTTCTGGACCAGCACAAGGAGGCAATGGTAGAAGCCGCAACCGCTAAAATGTTCACTTCAGACACGTTTGAGAAGCTCATCAGCGACGCTGTTCAGGTAATGGGAGGCGACGGCTGGACGCGCTTCTACCCCGTCGAGAGCTATCTTCGAGACGCCAAAGTGAACCAGATCGGCGCTGGAACCAACGAGATCATGAGACTTGTGATCTTCCGAGGCGGATTGAAAGCAATGGGCAAAGACCTCAGGATGCCGCACAGACGTATTCATGGGAAACTTGGAGTTCCAGTATCGACAGTTGAACCCTTGCCCAGAATGGAACCAAGCGAAGACAGCGTCATCAGAGTCTTGGCTGAAGATTACATGGTGAACCCCGGACTGTACATGGCGCGAGAAGACCTGAAAGAGAGACTCACAGAGACAAGCGACGAGAAATTCGACGAGATTCTGAAGGGACTTGAGGCTAAGGGTTTGGCCAAAGTTTACCGCGACTCGCGAAAGACAATTTCACTTGCGAAGGCGACTTATGACGGATTGCGCAAGGCTTGGCCTCTAGAAAAATACAAGTGGTACCCGGACTGGCTGAGCAGAGAACTGATCTTCTAGGCCATGCCGACAATCTCGCGAGCTATTGAGTGCTTACTGCGGGTTTGGCATCTTGAGAGCCACGTTGCCGGAATCTCTGTTAAGCATTCTGGTCTTTGATTTGAGGAGGTCGAGCGCGGCCGTCTTCGCTCCAAGTTCTGCCTTAATCTTCTCATCTGCGCTTCCGACTATTATGACATCGCCCTCGTTCAAGCTCAGTTTTGACAACGCGGCAATCATAGAGGAACCACTTTTTGACATGTCTTCTCCAGTGCCAGGCATGACTAACCCGTTCTTGGTGAAGATTAAAGTCGTAGCTCCCTTTGCGCCTGCTTTTATGGCAGCGTCTCTCTGTTCCAGGCCGTACTTTACGGAGTTTTTCATTCCTGCCACTCGAACTGCAACGTTGAAGCGTCCGACTGTCAAGGGCGTAGACGGAATCGCTACTTGTTCGCTCAAGACCGCTCTGAGGCCAGAAAGCAGCTTCCTTCCAGCTTCAGACAGCGAGATCCCTGATCTTGAAACTTCAATTAACCCCTCGTTCTTGAGATGCCTGACGAGAGTCCTGGTTTCACCTTCCCCTAGGTCGAGATCCCTTGAAAGTCTCAGCCTGCCCACAGCTCCTAGACCGCTGATGTCCTCCAAAGCCTCTACGACATGAGCCTCAGCGAACGAGGGCAGCCGTCCAGGCGCGATTTTAGCTGCCACTCTGGCAACAGTTTCAAGAGCCGTCAACCGTGTTTTTCCTCGCGTATAAGCTGTTGTTAGTTGTTTATAGGAATTTTTATATAGGTTGGCTGGATTATCTAACCAGCAGCTGAGCCTAAATGAATACGCGGAAACTTGCTCTCCTAACAATTCTGACCGGGCTATGTATAGCTCTTCAGATTACTCCTAGGCCGCCAAATGTCGAGTTTACATCTTTCTTCTCTTTTGTTTTCGGCTTGATGGAAGGAGCCTTCGTCGGCGCGTTTTTCGGTAGCCTTGTGATGCTCATTAACGGGTTTTTGTCTCCATGGGGATTTGGCGGCTTGAACATCCCTTTTCAGATAGTAGGCATGATGATCGCGGGGGGTCTGGGGGGCGTGTATAGAAGATTCACGCGCGACATTAATCTTTCCAGAGATTTCCTTTTAGAAACGGCTGTTTTAGGCGCTTTTATTGCTCTAATTTATGACTTAATCACTAACTTGGGATTTGGCGTTCAGCTAATCTTAACAGGCGAGGACTCATCTTTGGCTTTGTTTACTGCCGTAGCTTATGGTTCCTTCTATTCGTTGGTACACATAGTATCTAACAGCGTGGTTTTTGGAGTTCTGTTTCTTCCAATCACCAATGCGTTAAACAGTTTAAAGGTTGGCGAATCTCCTTGGTCGAAAAAAGAACGTTTGTATTCTTGATGCTTGCCTCAATCGTGTGGGCAGCTCTGGCCTCATCGTTTGCTGGGTACTACTTCCTCCAGAATGGAAACAACACTGAACAACTAAACAGCGCTCAAAACTCGCTAAACAAAGTCGCATCAAGCTACGGCGATGCGACCGAAAAGTATGATTTGCTGTTGACTGAATACGCCTCGTTATATGGCAACTACTCACACTTCACGAGCAGCAATTACGTGACTTTAATGCCACCATTAGGAAGTGCAATCACAGACTTGGGCAAAAACTACACCAACCTCTTCGAACAGCAGGACATGAACAAAACGTACGATCAACTCCTAAGAGACTACGAAGCACTTCAGCAGAAAGGCAACATAACAAGAACAGATTTTGGTAATCTGCTTAGCGAGTACCATGACTTGTTTAGCCTTTCTGCACTCAGGGAGCTAGCACTGTCAATCAGCGAAGCTACGACACTGTCCGTAAACGTTGAAATCAATTATGGAAACGAAACCGTGGAATGGCACAATGAAACCAAAGTGCCCGCAGGTTATACCCTTTTCAAATTAACACAAGAGATAGCCGTCATCAAATACAGCTATTACGCCTTCACTGAACCAGGCCATGTGTTAGTTGATTCTATCAACAACAAATCAACGCATACTGACCCATCTTACGCCTGGGGCTACACATGGATATGGTACTACTGGAACGGCAACGAGAAAAAGTGGGTGAGCGGTCCAGTAGGTTGCGACGCTTGGCTACTGGAAAACGGCGGCATTTATAAATGGAACTTTGAGCGCTGGTCGTACCCCTGACAAGGTCTGGGAAAAACATAGTTGCGAGAAAGCAATAATTGTGAGCTATTCGGGTGAAGTCAACAATGGGCAGCGTCGCCGAAATCCTTGAAAAGACAGGTTCGGGAAACAGAAAGTTCAATGCGCAGGACTTTACGGGTTCACCGGCCTTTGGGTTTCAGTATCTGCCTCCCCATACTGAAATGGGTTCAAGACAAAAAGATAGATGCCTGATGCTATTGGTCGAGACTGCAAAATATCCAATCTGTCCAATGGTCAGATTTACAAAGTAGCCTACTAGCAGAAAAGATGCTGGAGAACTGCACAGGTTTGGAATACTTATCGCTTGTTAGGCGAGAAAAACAATGGTGCGCATTACTGGAAAACCTTTTTAGCAAAAGTAGTCGACTAATCATTCTGCGTAAAAGGTGACAAACTTGGCTGAAATCAAGAGAATCGCAGTTCTTGGCGCGGGTTTGATGGGGCACGGGATAGCACAGGTGGCGGCTCAAGTCGGCAAGTATGAAGTGAATCTTCGAGATGTTGAACAGCGTTTCGTCGATAATGGTGTGGGCATGATAAGGGAGAGCCTGCAGCGATTCGTGAAGAAGGGCCAGCTCACCGAAGCGGACATGAATGCGACGTTGGCAAGGATTCATCCAATGCTCGACTTGAAAGAGGCTGTTGCCGAAGCAGACTTGATAATTGAAGCGGTTCCGGAGAACTTGGAGTTGAAGAAGGCAACGTTTCGCGAAGTGGACAGTTACGCTCCGAGCCACGCGATGATCGCTTCGAACACCTCCTCTGTCAGCATCACGGAGATGGCCTCAGCGACCAAACGCCCTGAAAGGGTCTGTGGGATGCACTTCTTCAATCCGCCGCAACTCATGAAGCTCATTGAGGTGATCAGAGGGGCCAAGACTTCAGACGCGACCATCGAAACGGTCTTGGCTGTTGCCCACAAGATGGAGAAGGAAACGGTGCTCGTGAAGAAGGACAGCCCAGGCTTCATAGTGAACAGGATACTCATCCCTGCGCTGAACGAAGCAGTAGCCCTGTGCTGGGAAGGAGTTGCGGACAGGGACGACATCGACAAGGCCATAAAGCTTGGACTAAACTGGCCCATGGGCCCTCTCATGCTGTTGGATTACATAGGTTCAGACACGACGCTTGCCATTGCTGAGGTGCTCACGAAAGAACTGGATCCGAAGTTCCACCCAACCACGGGACTGAAGCAGATGGCTAAAGCCCAGCTTCTGGGCAGAAAGACGGGCAAGGGCTTTTACGACTGGACCCAAAAGTAGACGCGGGAGTTATGACGGATGGAATTCAAGTTCATAATCTATGAAAAGAGCGAAGGTGTAGCCACAATCACTTTGAATCGGCCTGAGGCGTTGAACGCCTTCAGCAAGGAAGTGGTCGAAGAAATACTTCGGGCACTGGAAGATGTTAAGAGTGATGAAAACGTGCGCGTTGTTGTGGTGACCGGAGCTGGCGAAAAAGCGTTCTCAGCCGGCGCTGACATAAAAGCTATGGCGGGAATGACTGCCTTGAAGGCGAGAGAACTCTCACTCATGGGCGAAAACCTGTGCCTAGCCTTGGAAAACCTGGAGAAACCGGTTGTTGCAGCGATCAACGGTTACGCTTTGGGCGGAGGCTTGGAAGTTGCCATGGCGTGCGACCTCCGCATAGCCTCTGAAAACGCTCGCATGGGACAAACAGAAGTAAACATAGGCTTAATTCCAGGCTGGGGTGGAACTCAGCGACTCACACGTCTGGTGGGCATGACGAAGGCTAAGGAGCTTGTTTTCACTGGAAAGATGTTCGACGCGAGAACCGCAGAGCAGTTGGGCATAGTAAACATAGTAACCCCTGCAGACAAGTTCAGGGAAACCGTTCGACAGTTTGCCCTCGAGCTAACATCCAAGCCTCCGGTTGCGCTTAAAGTGGCAAAGGCCTTGATCAACAAGGGCGCAAACATAAGCCTCGATTCGGCCCTAGCGCTAGAGCGGGAAGGCTTCGGCGTCGTTGCCTCATCGGAAGACTTGAAGGAAGGCGTCTCAGCTTTTACAGAGAAAAGAAAGCCTGTGTTTAAGGGCAAATGATTCCCGTCTTCGATCTTTTCCTTCCTCGAAAGACCTTTTTTGAAGCTGAGTTCTTGAGATTTTACTCAAAAATTATATATGAATGTGCACTGAAACCTAGAAAACTGGTTACTTGCTAGTGAACAGTTCAGTGATGACACATGAAACTAGTCATCTTTGGTCCTCCAGGTTCGGGGAAGGGCACGTATGCCTCGCGCTTGCAGACAAGGCTAGGCATCGACGTCATTGCAACAGGAGACATTCTTCGAGAGATCATGAAAGAGGACACCCCGTTGGGCAGGAAAGTCAAAGGTTTCATAGAGAAGGGCCAGCTGGTTCCCGACGGCGTTGTGATACAAGTCCTGAAACAACGTCTAGACAAGTCTTCCAGCGAGAAAGGTTTCATCTTGGATGGCTTCCCGCGTACTATTGAGCAGACCAAAGCTTTGGAGAAGCTTGTCAAGATCGACGGTGTCATCCAGCTGACAGTGCCCGACTGGATAATTATAGAGCGCTTGTCAAGCCGCAGAATATGCAAGGGTTGCGGAGAAGTGTATAACATACGCTTCTTGAAGCCCAAAGTGGAGGGGATATGCGACAAGTGCGGAGGGCAACTCTACCAGCGTTCTGACGACATGCCGGATGTGATCAAGGGCCGTATAGGCGTCTATGAACGGCAGACCGAACCCATATTGCAGTACTACAAAGAGAAAGGGACTCCGTTTGCAGAGTTTAAGTGTGAGTCCCTTGAACTGCCGCCTGAAGTGGCCGTTGATAGCATCCTTAAGCAGATAAGGCAGTTGAAGCTAGCCTGACGAGTCTCAAGTCATCTCGAGCAAAACGCAGCAGCTGTCGTGTTCTACACTATCCTTTTCAAATCAATAAAACGCGCTGGGCTAAGAGTAAGAGTGAAGCTTGGCTACTCGTCTTTCGTTTTCCTCTCTTGTAGAACGTTCCCTTCCTCGGCGACTCGAATATCTGTTGCGCCAATTCTTTTCTTGAACTCCTCAATCAGGCGTTCAGCCGTTTGCTTCCTTTCTTCCTCATGTTTTTTCAAAAGGGCAACGTGATCTTTGTCATCTATGAAGGAGGGAATCTCGCTGGCAAAGGGCCATTTGACGGAGACCTCGGTACCGTTTTGTTTCTCCTTGAATACAAACTCTATCTCTAACGCTTTTCCCACCCATCCGGGGCTGTATTCTATCAGCAAGTAACGAGGGGGGACTTCCTTTTTCACCGCTACATTTTTCAACCCCACCTCATTCAACGCCTTTTTAACTAGAGGAGAGCACTCTTCGATGCGTGTGTTAAGCAGATACTTGCCCTCAAGAAACTTAAGCCGCATTTCTTCAATTCCCCCCGCTATGTGCTGCCTGTTTTCTCATAAACCTTGTTCTGCACTTTTCCACAGCGCGCGTTGAAGGTTTCAGTAATTGTTCAAGCGCGCGCCTTTCTAGCTTTTGTCTTTCTATTCCACAGTTAGGAAGTGCCTAGTTCCTTCTTGAATGCTTCCGCCAAGTCTTTTCCCCAGTTGTCTAGGGCTTTGAGTTTTCCAAGGAAAAACCTGAGCACTGGCGGTTCGGACACGAACTTCAAACCTTTCACCAGGTCTCTGTGCTTGTAAAGCCATTTTATCCTGTCAACTGCGTATTCGATGTGCGACACTGTGTAGACTCTCCTGGGCAATGCGATCCTTGTCAGTTCTATGTCGGCAAAGACCTCTTTTCCTTCCTTGTTCCTGTCCATTGAAATTGTGCCTCTTTCCATGCTTCTTATTCCGGAGGCAATGTAAAGCCCGGCTGCGAGCGCTCCTGCCGGATATTGCGACTGGGGCATGTTTGGCAGAAACTTCATCGCGTCAAGGTGGCAGGCCAATCCGCCTGGCGGCGTGACTACTGGTATTCCAGCCTTGACAAGCTTGTTGACGAAGTATTTGATCTGTTCGACTGAACAGCCTGCGACGTCGGGGTCAACCATTTCCCTCATTCCGACGGCCATTGCGCCGATTTCCCTCATCGACATGCCGCCGTAGGTGAAGAAGCCTTCGTACACTGGGAGCCACGGTTGTATCTGCTCGAACAGTTTTTGATTGTTGGTTGCTATGCAGCCGCCTCTGACGCAGGTGTTTTTTCTTCCGCTCATGTAGTATATGTCTGCGATGCTGCACATCTCTTTGACTATTTCCGCGACTGTCTTGTTCTCGTATGGTTTCTCTCGTTGTCTTATGAGATAGGCGTTTTCACAGATCAGACTTCCGTCTATGACGAGAAGCAAGTCGTTCTCGGTGCAGATCTGTTTGATCTCCTTCAGGTTTTTCATCGAGAACGGTTGTCCGCCGATCAGGTTGGTCGTTGCCTCCATCCGCACAAAACCAATCTTGTCCTTGCCATACTTCTTGACGACGTTCCTGAGCTTCTGCGGGTCCATACATCCTTTGAAGAGATTTGTGCTCTCGGTTTTCAACGCATCATCATAATAGATCTCCAGAACCTGCATGCCTTGGAGCTCAATGTGAGCTTTTGTAGTCGTGAAGTGATAGTTCGTGGGGATGACCCCGCCCGGTTTGGCGAAGACCTTTGCCAGGAGATGTTCTGCCGCTCTCCCTTGATGCACGTTCATTACGTATTTGTATCCAAGGATGTCTTCAACTGCTTTGGCAAACTCGTAGAAAGTCATGCTGCCAGCGTAAGCATCATCAGTTCTCATCATGGCAGCGAACTGGTTGTCGCTCATGGCGTTTACGCCGCTGTCGGTGAGCATGTCGAGAAATATGTCCTTAGTTTTGAGCAGGAACGTGTTGTAGCCAGCCTCTTCGATGGCTCTGAGCCGTTGGTCAACAGGAACTAACTCGACTTTTTGCACCATTCTGGCCTTGTGCATCTCGATCGGAATTTCCTCGCCCGAAGAGAGTCTGATAGACATAATGGAAACCTCAAGAGTTTGCTCTTATCACGTTTACGTTTTTATAATTCTTTCGGTCTGACATTCTTGTTCAACCATCGTCAATTTTCTCACCAAAAGCTATATGTGAAAGGTTAAGACTGTGAGAATTTTTAACAAGTCTGAGGAGAAGTTTGTTGCCTGATTCGAAAGTCTTGTTACAGGACAAGCCGGGAAAACGGGTGCTCCTGCTAGGCAATGAGGCCATTGCCCGAGGGATTCTCGAGGCAGGGATAGGTGTTGTGACCACGTACCCCGGTACACCCGCGTCTGAGATAGGCGACTCCGTGTCGGAAATCGCTTCTGAGGCTGGTGTGTACATGGAGTACTCCGTCAACGAAATGGTCGCGGTTGAGGTTGGTGCCGGAGCTGCAAGCTGTGGAGTGAGAGCCCTCGCAGCAATGAAGCATGTTGGGCTCAACGTGGCCGCCGACATGGTCATGACGTTGGCTTACGCCGGTGTAAGAGGAGGCTACGTGATCGTGACGGCAGACGACCCTGAGTGTTACAGCTCCCAGAATGAGCAGGACAACCGCTTCTACGCTCTGCTTTCAAACCTGCCGTGCTTGGAGCCTTCCGACCCTCAAGAAGCAAAGGACATGACTGTCTCAGCCATCGAGATATCCGAAAAACTCGAGTTGCCAGTGCTCCTGAGAACCACGACACGCGTGAGCCACACTCGCGGACCAGTCGAGTACAAAAGCATAGTGAAACCAAACCTACAGGGCAATTTCATCAGAGACGTGCAGCGTTTTGTGATGGTGCCAGCGTTTTCGAGGCCGAAACACGAAGTGCTCTTGAGACAGGCCGCAAAGGCAAAGGAAATCAGCGAGACATCTCCCTACAACAAAGTTGTCAAAAAAGGCAAAGAATTCGGCATTATATCCTCAAGCTCGGCCTACAACTACGCGGTTGAAGCAGCAAACCTGCTGAGCCTAGACGCGGGCATTCTGAAACTCGGAATGACGCATCCGCTTCCAGAGAAAATGATCGGACGATTCTTGAAAGCCTGCGACGAAATCGTCATAGTCGAAGAGCTTGAACCATACTTGGAAATGCAGGTCAAAGCAATAGCTAAGGATCACGCGCCAAACGTCGAGATATTCGGAAAAATGGTCAAGCAATTCTTCCCGAAAGAAGGAGAACTTTCAACTCGCATGGTCGCAGCAGGTTTGGCCAAGATAACGGGCAGAAAACTGCCGATAGATTTCCAAAGGATCAGTGAAAAATATGCTGAAGCCACTAGAGATTTGCCTTCGAGACCGCCAATACTCTGCGCTGGCTGTCCGCACAGAGCATCCTTCTACGTGATGAGAAAGGTCGGAGGAGACAAAACACTCTACTCAACCGACATAGGCTGCTACGCTTTGGGAATCGCCCCACCCTTGAACGTTGGAGACATCATGACGTGCATGGGTGCAAGCATCGGCACTGCTCAAGGAATGAGCAAGGCGACAGGCAGAGAAACCATTGCGATCATCGGAGACTCGACGTTTTTCCACGCGGGAATTCCTGGACTGGTGAACGCTGTTTATAACAAGAGCAAGGTCCTCACAGTGGTTCTGGACAATCTTGCAACAGCGATGACCGGGCATCAGCCGCATCCTGGAACGGGCATGACTGGAATGCACGCCTCAACGGAGAGAATTCTCATTGAAAACGTTGCTGAAGGATGTGGTGTCAAATACGTCAAGGTGGTGGACCCCTTCAAAACAAAAGAAGCGACGACAGTGTTGAGAGAGGCCCTGCAACAACCTGGCCCTTCAGTGGTCGTTTTCCGAGCCCCCTGCACTTTGATGGCCGTCAGGGAGAAGAGGCGGAGAGGAATCAAAGTCGAACCGACCAGAATCACTGATAAATGCACGAACTGCATGGCCTGCATCAAACTTCTAGGCTGTCCAGCCATTGTCGCTGAAGAGGGAAAAGTGAAAATCGACGAAGACTCTTGCACTGCCTGTGGACTCTGCATATCGGTTTGTCCCTACAACGCCATAGAAGGAAGCTGTGCAGAATGAAGGAGTTCAACATCGTTCTAGCCGGCGTCGGCGGACAAGGCACGCTCTTGGCGGCTGAAGCCATAGGAGTGGCCGCTGTTAAGGATGAACTGAACGTCAGGGTAAGCGAGATCCATGGTATGGCCCAACGGGGCGGAGCAGTCGTTTCAACAGTTAGAATAGGCGAAGACGCTCTGTCTTCAACAGTGTTGGATGGACAAGCAGACGTGCTTTTGGGATTTGAGCCCCTTGAAACGTTGCGGAACCTGAAGTACGCTTCAGAAAAGACGTTGGTCATGATGAGCACGGAGAGGATTCCGCCAACGGAATTGGCCGCGAAGAATGTGAAATATCCAAGCATAGAAAAACTCATCGAGAAGGTTCAAATCTTCACAAGCCACGTACTTCTCGTTGAGGCGCCACGGTTAGCTAAGAAAGCTGGAAGCAGTCTTGCACAGAATGTTGTGTTATTGGGGGCTTTGGCCGGCGCTGGGGTGTTGCCTGTGAAGACTGAAAGCCTGAAGGAAGCCGTCCGAGAGCTTGTTCCAGCAAAACATCTGGAGATGAACCTCAGAGCCTTCGAGCTGGGCTGGGAAAGCGTGACGGTGGGAAAGAAGAAAACTTAGGTGCCTTCAATTTTCGAAGATGCTGTGCTTGCCTTCTCGTTTTCCAGTATGGCCTTCAGTATGCCCTGGAACAGCTTCATGTCGGAAACGTCGACCACCGGGATCTGGAAGCTCTTGTCGATCTCGTAGAGCTTTTCATACTTCGGAAACTTCACGTAGCATACCTGGCTTATGGGAAACTCTTTCTTCTTCAACTCTTGTTCGAAGGATTTCTCGTAGACTTCTAGGCACAGGAGATGGCCGTCTATCCAGTACAGCCTGTTCGCACCGTAGGTTGCTGCGCACCAGGCGATGTTCTCTCTCGAGCGGTTATCCAAGCCCAGAACGTTGATCTTCTTTGTCGGACTGATTTCAACATCCATGTCTGTTCACTCTCTGAAAGGCGTGTTCAACACTTCTTTAACCTTGCTGCTTATCTTCGGCCCAAGTCCATGTACGGTTTCGGACCAGTCGTCAACGTTTATCACAGCGTTCAAAGGAGTCTGATAGCACTTAAGTATTGCCAGGGCTTTCTCTCTGCCAACGTTGGGCAGGCTAGCCAAAAAGTAGACCTGGGCGTCTGCCGTCGTGTCAACTCTCTTGAAGGGATGAACCGTCGGTGCCCGTTTCTCAATTATCTGCTCTTGCCGTGCGGCCACGTAGAGGAAGTCAACAGTCTCCTTGTAAGACGTCGTGTTTATCATGGCCACACCGTTTCTGGCCAAGTTGAACATCGCACCCCAAACCGACGCGGGCTGGATCCTGCTGTACTTGTAGATTATGGGCAGGTAACCCTCCAACAATATGAGGCTTTTCGGATAGACCTCCTTGAGCCTGAACAGCTGCTCGAAAAGAAAGCGCCGCGTGAGAGTGTAAACAAAATCTTGAACAGTCTTCCTCTCAACGGCACACACGTCGGACAGAACATAGTCGCCCTTCTCCAAAACCTCAATCTTCACGTTCACGCCGCGCTCTCTGAGCCCCTTAACAATCTTCGACGCAGTGTTTGCCTCGCGACTGTCCACAATTATCGTCGGCTGCTCCTGCTCCGCCCGTTTTTTCTCTCGCAAATAAGGAAGTAAGCTTTCAGTCCCAGACATGCAATCAACCAGCAGAAATAACCTCAACTCACACCGTCTTATTTGGGTTTGCTGTGCTTAGAAGAAAGAGGCAGGCGCGTTAGCAAGGTCTGAGCGGGCCAGATGAAACGAGAAAACGACGTGAAAGCATAATGCATTGAAAAGATACGACCCTTGACTGGGCTCCACCCAAAGCGCTCTGCACGCAGTCGTCTTCATGCCTGCGTGAAGTCAGTAGGGCCTTCACCAGTGCCTATTTGCAGTACTAGTACCCTAGGGGGGAGGGGGTAGGTGGAATAGACGGGGTGAAAACGCGAATACAGGGATGTAGCGTATTCCACAAAAAAGGACTTCGCGTTTAGAAAGTTGTGAAGCCGCTGACCGTTTTCTTATCGAACCTTTTTGTAAGCTCCAAAGTCAGTTTCGTGGCGTTTTCCACGTCTTCAAAGCTCAGGATGCCGACGTGAGAGTGGATGTGGCGGGTGGGCACGCCTATGACTATGCTCGGGCATCCAGCTCTGCTCATGTGAATTCTGCTGGCGTCCGTTCCTCCTCCTGCGACCACCGAGAGCTGGTAAGGAATCTTCAGCTTCTTGGCAGTGTCTATGACGAACTGCTTCAACGCCTGGTTCGGAATCATGGAACTGTCAAACGTGAGTATCGAAGGCCCCTTGCCCATTCTGGCCGGTGCCTCCTGGGGCTGAACTCCTGGAACGTCGCCTGCGATGTCAACTTCTAGCACCACAGCCACGTCCGGGTCAACGATGTGAGAAACCGTCGCTGCACCCCTCGCTCCCACTTCTTCCTGCACCGTGGCCGCGCCGTAGACTGTGTTCGGATGCTTCACCTTCTCCTCTGAAAGTCTGCGCACAACTTCCATGGCAATGAACGCGCCTATCCTGTCGTCAAAAGCCTTTCCCATCCCAAGCTTGCCGCCGCGTATAGTCGAGAAACCCGAGTAAGGCACAACTGGGTCGCCTATCTTGACACCCACAGCCTCAGCCTCCTTCTTGCTCGTCGCACCGACGTCAATATACATCATCTTCTTCTCAACCACCTTCTTCTGCTCCTCAGGCGGCAGCAGATGCGGCGGCTTCGCTGCGATCACGCCGTGCAAGTCTCCCTTCTCGGTTCTCACCACCACGCGCTGAGACAGTAGCACCTGATCCCACCATCCGCCCAACGGGTAGAAGGTCAGGAAGCCAGTTCTATCATCTATGCCCGAAACGACGAACCCAACCTCATCAATGTGCCCGCAAAGCAGAACACGAGGCTGCTCCGCTGTTCCTCTGTGAGTGAAGATAACCGAACCAAGCTTATCCGTGGTCACCTCGTCAGCATACGCTTTGACAGTCTTCTTCACGATCGCCGCCGTCTCAAGCTCAAACCCAGCCGGCCCGAAGGACTCAAGCATTTCTTTCAAAAGACCCAGAGACCTCTTGTCTATCATGTTTCATTTTACACCTTAGCGTTGATTTGTGGTCTCCATATTTATGTCCTTTGTGTCCATACAACCTGAGCTTGCATCAGTCAAAGATTACGCCACTTCACTGTGCTGAAAAAAGGGGTTACTCTCAAAGACTTTTCACTCATTCCCTACAAACTCAGTTATATATAGAACGTCCAGAGTTCTGCAAACAGTCAGGGGCTGTCGTCTTTGAACCACCGCAGGTTCTATGGTGATGAAACGGAGAGGCGAAAGTGGCAGAATCCTGAAGCCATCCTGACCGCTATCGGCTTGAAACCCGGTTTCACTTTCATCGATGTTGGTTGTGGAGAGGGCTTTTTCGCTATTCCAGCCGCAAAAATCGTCGGCAGGAAAGGCAAAGTGTACGCTTTAGACCTCGACGAGGATGCGATCACAGAGTTGAAGAAAAAAACCGCAAGAGAAGGCTTGAAAAACCTCGACGCAGTAGTCGGCGGGGCTGAAGACACGGTCTTCTGTGAAGCCTACGCCGACATTGTTTTCTTCGGCATCGTCCTCCACGACTTCAACATGCCAGCCAAGGTCTTGGCCAATGCTAAGATAATGCTCAAGCCTGCAGGACGACTTGTTGATCTAGACTGGAAAAAAGAACTCACGGGCTTCGGTCCACCGTTACAGATACGTTTCAGTGAGGAACAGGCCTCCAACCTGATCAAAGAGGCAGGCTTCAAAGTGGAACAAGCAGAACAAGCCGGACCCTCCCACTATATCATCATCGCAACTCATCGAGCTTGAGACGGTCCAGAAAAAACGTCCACGCCAAAGCCTCAACTGACCTGTGAGCCTTGACTTGAACGGCATTTCGATCAATTTTCTCTTCAACGTCAGATGAGTTGACGAATGGGATTATTACGAAAAGAAGACTCAAACGCGGTTTGGAGTATGCCACAAAAAAGATGGGGAAAATTATGGTCCTTTCTTCGTGATCTCCTTCACGATGCCCGCGGCCACTGTGGTGCCCATGTCTCTGACTGCGAAGCGTCCTAGCTCTTCGAAATCCACGAAAGTTTCTATGGAAATGGGGTGAAGCGGCTCCATCTTGACCAGTGCAGCGTCTCCGGTCTTCAAGAAGGCAGGCTTTTCCTCGACAACTTGTCCGGTGCGTGGGTCAATCTTTCTTATGAGCTCTGTGAACTTGCACGCAACCTGCCCTGTGTGATAGTGCAGCACCGGTGTGTAGCCTGCTGCGACGGCTGTCGGGTGATAGATCACAATTATCTGTCCGATGAACTCTTTGGCCACCGTCGGCGGGTTTGTAACGTGTCCACACACATCTCCGCGGTGGATGTCCGTTTTAGCTACGCCTCTGATGTTGAAGCCTATGTTGTCGCCTGGTTCAGCTTTCGGAATCCTTTCGTGGTGCATTTCCAGAGATTTGACGTCGCCCTGCTTGTTGACTGGCATGAAGATGACAACATCGTTTTCTTTGATCACGCCGGTTTCGACTCTGCCGACGGGAACAGTGCCCACACCTGTGATGCTGTACACGTCTTGAATTGGAACTCGTAACGGCTTGTTCGTGGGTTTAGAAGGCACTTCAAACGTGTCCAACGCTTCAATGAGTGTTGGTCCCGTGTACCATGGCATGTGTTCGCTTTTCTTCACCAGGGTCTCTCCTGTCCAGCCTGATGTGGGGACAAACGGAATCTTTTCAACCTTGAAACCCACCATCTTGAGCATTCTGCCTACCTCGTTCTTGATCTCGTTGTATCGGTCTTGACTATAGTTAACTGAAACGTCGTCCATCTTGTTGACGGCAACGATCAGTTGGCGAACACCCAGAGTGAAGGCCAAGAACGCGTGTTCCCTGGTCTGCCCGCCGGCTCCTATACCAGCCTCGAATTCTCCTCTTCTGGCCGAGCAGAACAGTATAGCTCCGTCAGCTTGGCTTGCGCCAGTAATCATGTTTTTGACGAAGTCTCTGTGACCCGGCGCATCTATGACGGTGAAGTAATACCTCTTCGTCTCAAACTTCAGAAACCTAAGGTCTATCGTCAAGCCTCTTTCTCGTTCCTCTTTAAGGGTGTCCAGCACCCATGCATACTTGAAGCTCTCTTTTCCAGCTAACTTGGCTTCCTCTTCGAACTGCTTTATTGTTCGCTCGTCAACTGCTCCTGCGAGATAGAGCAGGTGTCCTGTTGTGGTTGATTTTCCGTGGTCTACGTGTCCCATGATCACGAGGTTCATGTGCGGTTTCCCTACTTTGCTCATTTCTTCTCCTCCTGTTTTCTGAAATCTCCATCAAATTTTGGTGAATTCGTTTACACAACTGTTCATTCAGTTATTTTAAGTTTATGATAAACAAAAATGCGGAACTGCCCCGCATCGGAACGAATATAAAAGTTGGTTTTTTGAGTTATAGGCTGGACGAGTTTAGGTTATGCCAGCAAACTTGCCTCCTGACGCTAGAAAGAAATGGGCAGAGGTTGAGGCGACAAAGAAGCCGAGAGAAAGACTCCAGCGCATGGAAGAGTTTCTGAGTTTGGTGCCGAAACACAAGGGCACGGCGAAGACCTGCGCACAGGTCAAAAAGCAAATGGCCGTCCTGCGGAGAGAGTTGGAAGAGAAGAAGAGGAAGAAGGCCGGAAAGGGCGGACCCAAACTTTTCATAGAGAAAGAAGGTGCCGCCCAAATAGCTTTGATAAGCCTGACAAAAGCCGGAAAGAGCAGCTTGCTCTCGGCTGTTACCCACGCCAAGGTCGAAGTCTCAACCAATCCCTACACCACAAGGGGACCAGTGCCGGGAATAATGGATTATCAAGACATGCAGCTTCAAATCATAGAAGCTCCTGCACTTATTGAAGGAGCAGCGGATGGAAGGGCTTGGGGACCCCAGACTCTGGGCATCGCCCGGAACGCTGATGGGTTAATGCTTCTGGTCGACTTGTCGCAAGACCCCGTCAAGCAGATGTCTCTTATTTTGGAGGAAATGAGCAAGGCTCGCATATCAACAAGCAAACCGAAGTCGAGGGTTGAGGTTGAAAGAAGGTTCATGGGAGCCGGCTTGCGAATCATAGTCACGGGAAAGCTTCTTGACTGCACCTTCAGGGATGTTGAGGAGTTGCTCAAGGGCTACAACGTTAGAGACGGGGTCGTGAAGATACAAGGTGAAGCCACGCTAGGCGAAGTTGAAGACGCAATTTTTGAAAGCACCGTGTACAAGACGGCTGTAGTAGTTGCAAACAAAATCGACATCGATGGAGCTGAAGGAAATCTGAAGCTTCTTAGGGCCTACGTAGGGAACAGGCTTCCGGTAGTCGCCGTTTCAAGCAAAACGGGAACAGGTTTAAAGAACCTTGCCGAAACATTGGTTAAGGCATTGGAAATAATACGAGTCTATACAAAGGAACCTAATGAGAAGGAATACTCCAAGAAACCCTTCGTGCTTAGGAAGAACTCGACAATATATGATTTGGCGAGGAGCATTCACAGCGATTTCAAGGACAATTTCAACTTTGCCAAGGTTTGGTCCAACCGTCTTGTCTTCAGCCCACAGAGAGTTGGGGCAAACTTCACTCTTGAGGATGGAGACGTCGTCGAGATTCATTTGAAATAGACCGCGAAACTTGCGCTATCTTGACGCCTGAGCTATTCTTTCGATTTCGTTGCGCTTGGCAACAGCATAGCTCTTCATGTCGTGGTTTCCAGCCATTATCAACTCTTCTGCCAGACACTCCTCTACTGAACGAGGGTTATTTATCGAAGCCTGTCTAGCTCCCTCGGTTATATTTCTCAATGCAAGGTCGATTCTTCTCTGAGGAGCAACGTCCACGGAAAGATGGTACGCGATGCCACCGTAACTGATTCTTGTCGTGTCCTCACAGGGAGCAGAATTCTCCACAGCTTTTACCAAAACTTCAACAGGGTTCTTGCCAGTGCGAAGGTTGATTATTTCAAAAGCGTGTCTTACCATGTTTATGACTCTGGCTTTTTTCCCAGCGTTCTTTCCAGGTCGCATCAGATCGTTTATCAGCCTTTCCACGATGTTGACGCTTGCTTTCCGAAAACGCTTGTGCTCATGTCTCCCCATACTGTGAGGAAGCACAACTGGTCTCAGTGAAATATATCTCTGCAGCCCGGCGTCCCTGACTTCCACACCCTTGAAGCTCCATTTCGCGAAAAGCTTGATCTCTTTTTCCTGTTTCTCTGCTTGCTTCTGACTCAAAATGTTCACCGAGCTGGCTTCTGCTTCCGCCCATAGACAAGTTCGTTGAGAGAAACGCCGTTGACCGTTATGACCTTCCACCGCACGCCCGGGATGTCGCCCATGCTTCTGCCTCGTGAACCTCCTATGCCTTCGACCAGAACCTCATCGTGCTCGTCAACAACGTTTAGAGCTCCGTCTCCAGGCAAGAAGGCAGTGATCGCTCGGCCATTCTTGATCAGCTGGGTTCTCACGCATTTCCTTATAGCGCTGTTGGGCTGCTTGCTTTCAACGCCCACTTTTTCAAGAACGATGCCACGCCCCATGGGTGCTCCTTCAAGAGGATCAGCCTTAACGTCCAACCTCAGCATTCGACGCTTGTAGTACATGCTGCTCCAGCGATACTTCTTCCTTTTCTCCACAAGCGCTCTTGCGGCGAATTCGCCTCTTGGGGACTTAGAACCCATGCGTGGTTTCCTCTGGCTACGTCTAATCACCAGTCTGATATTTAAACTGAGCTACACCATTCAGACTGCGCGCGTGTCATCTGATAGCGTTTGAAATCAAAGGCTTTAAGGAACCTGATTCCACCAATTGAGCAAAGAGGATGAGTGGCTTTGAGATATGTGGACTTCGTTGACTTGAAATACGCTCCTAAAGACAGGGATGTCCTCTGCACGTTCGTTGTCGAGCCAAACGGCGTAAGCATGAAAGAAGCGGCTGGAGCCGTTGCTGCTGAGAGTTCTATAGGAACGTGGACGGAACTCACAACCGTTAAGCCTTACGTTGACAAGCTTGCCGCTCATGTTTTCAGCATACGGAACAGCGTAGTGAAAATTGCTTATCCAGCGGGGCTTTTCGAACTGGGAAACATGCCTAACATCCTGAGCAGCGTTTCGGGAAACGTTTTCGGGTTGAGAACCCTGGCGAATTTGAGGCTTGACGACATCAGCTTTCCCCAAAGTCTTGTCAGAAGCTTCAAAGGTCCAAGGTATGGTGTTGAGGGAATTCGAAAGCTTCTGAAAGTCTACGGTCGTCCGTTGGTGGGTACGATAATCAAGCCTAAGCTGGGTCTGAAAACCAGTGACCACGCCAAAGTGGCCTACGAAGCATGGGTCGGCGGGTGCGACATGGTTAAGGATGATGAGAACCTGAGCAGCCAGAGTTTCAACCCTTTTGAAGTCCGTCTCGTGAAAACCTTAGAGAGCAGAGACAGGGCTGAGGCAGAGACGGGTGAGAGAAAGGTCTACATGGTGAATGTCACGGCGGAAACAGAGGAGATGCTTAGAAGAGCAGAAGTTGTTCTCAGACAGGGTGGAGAGTACGTGATGATTGACATTTTGACGTGTGGTTTTGCGGCTTTGCAGACTTTTCGAGAGCAGGGCTTCAACCTTGTGATTCACGCGCACAGAGCTGGGCATGCAGCCATTACGAGAAACTCGAAGCATGGTGTTTCGATGCGAGTGTTGGCCAAAGCCGCGAGAATGATAGGGGTGGACCAGCTTCACGTTGGCACTGTTGTCGGAAAAATGTCTGAGACCAGGGAAGAGGTGGCCGAAAACTGTGAGGCGCTGAAGACGCAGATGAGTGGCTTAAAACCAGTGATGCCGGTGGCTTCTGGCGGTCTGCATCCTGGGCTTGTTCCAGCGTTGATGCGGTTCTTCGGAAAAGATTTCGTTATTCAAGCCGGAGGAGGCATCCATGGCCACAAGGATGGCACGACGTCAGGAGCCAGGGCGATGAGGCAGGCAGTTGAGGCCGCGCTGGAAGGCACATCTCTGAAGGATTTTGCTGAGAACCATGCGGAACTGAGAGCGGCCCTAGAAACCTGGGGATGCAGCGCACAGTAGGTTGGTTATTCGAAGACCCAGGGGTATTTCCTGTGCATCACTTCTGTTATCGAGTGTGGAGAGATCATTCCTTCTTCGCATATTATTCCGTGGATGAAGTCTCTTCTGGTCACGTCGAAGGCGGGGTTTCTGACGACGAGGTTCTTAGGCGCGTCTTTCCATATCTCGCTGGGGCTTCTTTCCTCTATTTTTTCATAGTCTCCGTACATGGTGGCTGGGTCGAATTTGAGGAGTTCGGAGACGACGTAGAAAGGCGTCCGTGCTTCATGGGCGGCGAGGGCAACGATGCTGGTTCCGATCTTGTTTATCACGTTTCCTTCGGATGTTATTGCGTCGGCGCCCACGACCACGAGGTCGACTTGGTTCATGAAGAACCGCGTTGCCGAGTCAATGATGAAAGTTGTTTTTATGCCCAGTTCGAGCAGCTCCTTCGCTGTGGTTTGTCCCTGAAACGCGGGTCTTGTCTCTGTGCAGATGACCTCGAAGGTTTTTCCTTCATGTTTGGCTCTTCTTAGCAGGTTTGTGACTGTTGAGGAGTGACAGTGCGTCAAAATCGCCGAGTTGTTCCTGATTCTTCTGGCTCCTATCTCAGCGATTTTCCTGTTTGATTCATCGAGGTCTGTGAGGAACTGCTCCGAGGTCAGTGAAACCGTGTCTGCGAGTCTTTTCACGTTTTTATCTTCGCTCTTTTCAACCTTGTTTATTATCATTCTGAGAGCGTTTCTCATGAGCGGCTCGGTTGCTCTTGAGGCGAAGAGGGTTTCCTTGGCCTTTGAGAGTTCTCTTAGAAAATCTTTCTTGCTGGGGGCTTCTGTCTGCCCGGCCAGCGTCTGCACTGCCTTTATGGCGGCGATGGCTACGTTCCTTGCGCCTTGAACTTCGAGCCTTCTTATTTTTTTTGCTGTGGTCTGGATCGGGTCTGACAAGTGCTTCACCTGCAATTACAGATAGCTTTCTAGTTGTTGAGGGTAGAATAAACTTTGTGAATTTGTCGTCGTGAGAATCTGCTTTTTCATCTTGCGAATCGGTCGTTCTTCCAGACGTCGGCGGTGTCGCTGTAGCCCAGTTTTTCCCAGTATCCGAGCTCTTTCTTCGCTGTGAACCTTATCTTTGTGACCCATAAAGCGCTCTTGTAAGCGTACTTGTTTGGGACGACGAGTCTGAGCGGGAAGCCGGTGCCTTCCTCGAGGGGCCTATCGCCTAGTCCGTAGGCCAGGAGAACGTCTTCGCCGGAAAGCTCCGTCATCGAAAGCGAGGTCGTGTAACCGTCGGCGCATTCGAAGGTCACGAACCTAGCAGTTTCTTTGGGCCTCACCAGTTCGATTACCTTGCTGAAACGGACGCCCTCCCATTTGCAGTTGAGGACGCTCCATCCTTCGACGCAGTGGAAATCGCTTACTGAATGGACTTTTGGAAGTTTGAGGACTTCATCCCATCTCAGCTTGACGGGTTTTTCGACTTCGCCGCTGATCTCCAGCGTGTAGGTTTTTAAGTCGATTTTGGGGTTCGAAGGCGTGATGCCTGGGTGGTCTGTTCCCCATCTTAAGAGACGCTTTATCGGCCTTTGACCGGGAGGAAGCTTTCCAAGCTTAGTTTTGGGCTTCTCTGAAGTCATCCTTGTTCACGAGGGACTAGAATGGTGTTCGAGATAAGGCTTACTGGGATATGGTTGACTAGCCCTTTTTCGCGCTCGCTGCTCTGTCGCCTCTTGGTTCTCCTTTTTTGTGGAAAACGCTACATCCCTGTATTCGCGTTTTGACCCCGTCTATTCCACCCTCCCCCTCCCCCCTAGGGTACTAGTACTGCACGTAGGCGCTGGTGAAGGCCCTTGCGGATTTGTGCGGGCTTGAGGCCGAGCGCGTGCCGGGGGCTTAGCGGAGAGTCTGGGCAAGGGTAGTGACGGCGCAATGCGCTCCGCCGTCGCACCTCATCTTGTACGCGCGCTAATTGACGAGGGGTACATACGAACATTTCTCGGTGTTCAGTTTGCTGCCGTTGCTTTCTACGACGCTGTCAATCTGATAGTGATGGCAACGTTTTCAGACGTATTCTAAGCTTTGCGTTCGCCCGCGAGTGCGGCAGGTTCAGCCTGGCGTAAATCTTAAATCAACTACTGTCTATACGATTAGTCGTGGCTTGACATGAGCGATGAAGAAGCAGTTATGACCGTAGAGAAACCCCACTTTGTAGTCAGACTTTACACGACTCTTCTGAAGGTTGACTTGAAAGAGAGGGCCAGGAGGGAATTGGAGAAGCTGATGGAGGCAAAACCCGCTTTTCGGGACAGTGTGGGTTTATTGTTCCAGACAGCGATTCCTCTCGATGTTCGGCTGCGAGACATAAGGTCTGTTGGCCTGGACAAGAAAGGAAGAGTCAAGATAGACATTCCTTCGCGAAAGGACCTGATCATTCCTCTAGATGAGAAGGAGGCCGAACGTTTCATTGACAGACTGAACGAGTTGATTGCTAAGGAGAAGGAAAGGGCAATAAGGGATACGGAAGAGGCGAAGAGGGTCGAAAAGGCTTTTGAATCCAAACGTGCGACAATAGGAAAGGAAGCGGCCAGGGGAGCAGTAGAACACTAGACGAAAACCTGTTATTTCGTTTCCGAATATGCAAGAATGGAACCTTCGCATCTGATCTCTTGCTCGCAGACGCGCACTTCTTGCAAAACTGGTTCGTTTGATTACAGCGCAAAAAAAGGGCACATTCACCCACGTTGAATCGTTCTGTGAAGTCCGCGCAGGCCAAACGTAATGCGATAGGCAAGTCGGCGTCTGCGCATTTTAACCGGGTTTGTTTCTTAGAAGATCTTCTGTCTTTCCTTTTCTTTTTCAACCTTGCTAGTTCTCGTTTCAGCAAACACGCTTCGTCTCGACTGAATCAAATCTTTTCCCGATATGCCAATCCCATGCGTTTCATAAAATCTAACACTTTCTCATATTCAGCCAAATATCGCTCGCCCTTTTCCGTCAGTTGTGGCGAGCATTCGCTTTGGATCAGGCCTAATGCTACGAGTTCTGACATGTATGTCTTGAGACGGTCAAAAGGAACGTTTGTTCTTTGTTGAACACGAGTGAGGACGATCTCTCCGTTATTTGTCTCACTTTTAACAGCGGAGAGTACGTCACAGTAAATCTTCATTATGTCTCTCCGAGCAAGCCTTTTCATTTGAGACCCTCTTCTGCCTTTCGTGCTTGTGATGCATTAAAAACTCCATAGGATACTAGCAAAAAGACAAGCAAGCCTGCCAACCGAATAATGTATGCGCCTAACAGGGCTGAAAAGCTTGAATCCAACGACCATATCAGATGAGAGTATTCACCGAAGGCAAGCAAAAGGTAACCGAGCGGTGCCCACAGCGTCTTGGGGTCTGGGTTCAACGTGTGACTCCTAAGTGTGTAAACAAAAACATATGAAGCAAGAATGATGTCAAAGACGCTTATGTATCTATCTGCTACATCATAGTTGGGCAAGGTGAACATGGGAGAATAAGGTTCGAATATGACAAAGTATGTAGCGATCATCCCTACGATCAGCCCTGAGAAAATAAACTGCCACCACAAGCGTGTACTGCGTTGAAACTCTTTCTGCGAAAAGTAGTATGTTACGGCAAGAAAAGCGAACGCATAAGCTTCTGTGAAAAGCTGTAGCCATTTCATTTCCTCAACAAAAGGATGGCTGTCCATAAGGAAGGTGAGCCCCATGAAGAGATATGATGCGCCCAGAAAAGTGAATCCAAACGGCAGACCAATGTATCGACCTTCACCAGTATACAGATACGGCTTCACCATAAATCTCACAAGAGTGAAGCTCAGCGCCGCCGAAACAAGCTCAGCCAGAATTAAGGCCACATTGCTCATGTTTTTAAACTGAGCTTTGTGACTTATCTTGTTTTCGCATGCACTATTCTCCGTGAGACTCACGTATCGTGCGTGCTTCTTAAATGTGCGTGCTGTTCAAACATTCTAAGGAAGGAGAGAAGACCATGGGTTTTTTCAAGAAGTTCTCGGCGCCAAAAGCAAAAATAGAGTTGAAGCTCAACGAAGTGGCGTTCGAGAGCACAGATAAACTGACCGGACAAATAGTGCTAGATTCGCAAGAAAACATTGCAGTGGACGAGTTTCGCTTGGAATTCGGCGGCAACAAAAAGGTAAAATGGAAGAAAGGTTTCAGCAGTTTCAACGGCAGTTCATCATTAGAAACAAGAAAGATCACTGTAGGAGCTCCTGTCAAGTTGTCGCAAGGGCAACACTACGAGCAGCCCTTTCAGATAGACATCCCGCAGTTTTCGAAACCAGACCCATTCACAGAGCTGGAAGTGAAGATCAAGGGTGTTGCGCCAATTCAGGGCAGACCCGACTTAACGCATGAAGTGAAGCCCGCTATAAACTTTCCATACGTGATCGAATGTCCCAGGGAATATGGCGGCTGCGGCTTCATAACGCAACCGCTGTCAGAACCTATTAAGGCCTGTCCAAAATGCGGCCATAACTTGGAAGAAGTTTGGAACCGCAAATACAGCGAACAAGCACGCGAAGCGGCACAAGGGACTCACAGATTCTAAACGCGCCGGGATGATGATTGTGGCGCGTTACCAGGGACTCGGAGTCGAAATTAAGGCTCTCCAAGAGAAACTCAAATCCTCCATGGAGCAAAGAGGATACAAAATTGAACGCTTACTGACAGGCGAGACGAGTTTTCTGATCGAATACAAAAGGCCCGGCATGTTCGGAGCAAAGGAGACTATAAGCGTGAAAGGCGTTCCCGACGATTTCATGGTTTCTGGAATAATGGAAAACAACCAAGACGCTTGGTTTATTGTTGAGGATAACATTCTTTCATCGGCTAAGAATCCTCAAGCATTCAAGAGTCACACAGAAATGGTTTCGCCTCAGCCACCCCCAGTGACACCAGTGGCGCCTGGAGCGTCAACCGTCCCGCTACAGGCAACTCCAGTTCAGCCCGTTCCTCAACCAGTCCCAAAACCTATGCAACCGCCACCCACTAACTGCAGCAAGTGTGGCGGTCCACTGAGCGCTACACAAGAAGACCTAATAATCACATGCAGATACTGCGGATTCACGATGACCATCGGCACTGGAGAAGAAATAAAGAGACATAGCATGCTGGAGAATCATTTATTCGCTCAGCAGGCAGTTGAGGCCGCCCAGAAATACATGGACAAAGGTCTCCTCAGAGTAGGAGTTTCTAAGGACGCATCAATCGCAAACGCGAAACTTCGCTATATTCCCTTTTGGGTTTGCCCAGCAAATACAAGCACCTTCATCAGCGGCAGGACAGGGACAGGATTCATGGGGGAAATCCACCAAGCCCAAGAGGCGATCACGGACAAAAGATCAAGTAGACTGAAGAAATTTGGCAAGCTGGTTCTCGCAGGAGCCGAAGCATACGCCCAAAGCCAGCAAAAAGACAAAACGCCAACGAGCGTCTCCTATTCGTTCTCAAACAGTTACATTTGGCCAACACTGGCCAGACGAACACTGATAAGCGAAATCAACTTTTACGACGTCCCTGCGGCGAGGAAGATACCTTTTGACGTGGGCAGACTTCCACCAGACGCTGAATTCCTCAACATAGAATTGAACGAGGAAGAAGCCAAGTTGATGATAAAGTCAGAGGTTGAAGCCAAAGAAAGACTGATAGCGAGTGGAAAAGTGGACTCGCTTGAAACTTGCAACATAACAGTTGCTCTTGGAGAAGGAGAGCTTGTGCATGCACCCGTGTGGTTCGTGCAATACACCCTAAAAGGAGAAAACTACGTAATTGCCGTGGACGGTTGCGAGGGCAAGATTCTAGGTGGCGGAAGACCACTTTTCAAAATAGGATAGTGTTGAAAAATTGTCGGAACGAGAAACAATAGAAAAAGTGAAGGAGAAGCAAGGAATACTTGCTAAAGCCCAAAACCTATTCGGTGCAGGATACGCAAACAAGGAAGACCTGCGAGAGCTGGACAAGAAATTAAGAGACCTCTATTACGACGACTTCAAAAAACTAAGGCACAGATGGGAAGAAATCTACCTTGCCGCACTGAACACAGGAAAGGCTTCCGACGACTTCAAAAAAGTGGTACAAATCATCGACAGAGTCGCAGAAAAAGTCAACCATGCTGACTACGGCTACGCAGGACTGATGGACCGAAAAGGCGCCATAAGAGAAACCGAGCTGGCACGCGTGTTCAACTATGACAAGACTCTTAGCGAAGATATCGAAGCAATAACAAAGGCAGTTGGCGAACTCTATGATGATAGCCAAGCAGAAAGATGGATCGAAGCATCGACCAAAGCCAGGAACATCAAATCCTTAATACTCAGTTTCGAGTCTAAATGGGATGAGAGGGAACAACAATTCAGACCAACGGAGTTGTAGATTAAATGCCCATAATTGAAAAAGTCGCTTGGGATTATGCAGGACCAGACGATATAGCCTACAGGTTCCCGAAACTCTCACTCAAGTATGGGAGCCAAGTGATAGTCAAGGAAAATCAGTGGGGCGTGTTCTTCCGAGACGGAAAAGCCTATGACGTCTTTGGTCCAGGAAGACACACCATAACCAGCAACAATATTCCGCTTCTAACCGGTGCTCTTAAAGCCTTAGGGATTATAGGCGACATCTTTGACTGCGAAGTCGTGTTCATCAGCAACAGCCAGTTCAGAGGCAACTTCGGAGGCACAGCGTACTCGGCACCCAGCGGAGACATAAAATATCAGGCAGAACTCGGGTTCTTTGGCTACCTACTCTACAAGATCGAAGATCCAAAACTCTTCGTCGTGGAATTCTTCGGCAACAAAGGCGCCAGCACGTCAAGAGACGTTGAAAACTATATCAGAGGGTTCATAAACGAGCGAATCATAAACGAATTCGGCGGCTTCGACATATCCACTCTGGTCAAGAACGTTGATGCCACCACGGACAAGGTGACATTAAAGATCGGCGACGAAGCGGCAAGAGTCGGCCTAAAAGTCATAGACTGCCTCTTTGAAGGCGTCAAGATTCCAGAAGAAGCCAGAAGGTTCGCATCCGGCGTCGGAGCGCAAGCCATGGTGATGCAGTACATGAAAGAAACGGCGACCGAACTCAAAGGATCCGAAGGTGGGGGAGCAGCTGCGGCTGGCGTCGGCGCCGGGATGGGTTTGACAATGCCTCTGTTGATGGCTCAGCAGATGCAACAGGCGCAGGGTGCGCAAGCCCAGCAAGTGGTTATCTGTCAAAACTGCGGAGCCAAAAATCCTGTTGCAACCAAGTTCTGCGGAAGCTGCGGTGCAGCTCTAGCCCCGGGACCAAAGGTAATCTGTCCCAAGTGCAAGGCTGAGAATAATGCTGGAATGAAGTTCTGCGGAAGCTGCGGAGCTCCTCTTGCTGCACAAGCTGGAACAGAGATCACCTGTCCAAAATGCGGCACGAAAAATCCTGTTGGAATGAAATTCTGCGGAAACTGTGGAGAAGGACTAGGCAAGGAAGCTACGAACCCTTAATAAAACTCTGCTTTGCCTGAGTAGAGGCGCATTTCTTGCGCCGAGCTCGCTTGAGCTAGGAACACGGGTCAGTTCGAGGCTAATCTGCGGCCCAGAGAAAAAACGCTGAAGGAACGAATCCAGCTCCGCCTTGGTGAGCGCCGACAAACATTATGCCTCAGATTTTTTCAGCAGCTTCCTCTTCTGCTCATATTCTTCTTGCGAGATAACGCCTCTGTGCAGTTGTTCCTTCAATTGTTCCAACTGATCTTCCCTCTCCCAAGCCAAGGCTTTCCTTCTTTTCCGCTCGTTCCCCTTCAACCACTCCTTGTAAGCATAGCGTGCAACGGCGATCATGGCAATGCCAGCAAACACACAAACACCAAAAACAGCAAAGAGGCCACGAACAATCTTGAAAAGGATAGTCGAAATCAACGTGAAGAGGCCGATGAAGTAACCAACGACTATGCCCCACTTCATTTTCTGCTTTGCTTCCATATCCCTCCTTAAGGCCACGCTCTTAGCGAATATGAATAGGGGCAACGCAACCATCATGAAGCCCAGAAAAGTCGTCACCATCACGGTGGCCCAAAAGGGATTTTCTTCAGCCCATACGATTAAAAAGGCAAATCCGATTGCTACCAAGATATTTACGCACACTCCGGTCCAGTCTCCCCCTTCTTCACTCATTTTCCCGCCTCCTACAATTTTATCCAGAGAAATAGCATGTTTGTAGCTATTCCGAAGAGGACACCACTAAGCAGTCTTAGTCGATTATTACTCATTCTGAATCCGACGAGTTGCGTAAGACCATCTGCTATCAGGGGCAGCATAAGTGCAACTGCAAACACTAGAGGCGTATGCAATCCTGCAACGCGAAGTGAAAGTCCCATCACAAAACCCAACCAAAGGCCAGTACACCTGGCACACAAGGGAAAAGTGTATCTTGAAATCTTTAAAGAGCGATCCTGCCTTCTGTGACAAAAAGCGAAACCAACCTTCCTTCTGCCAGATTCGAAGATAAGAGTGGGGCCCACCCTCAAATCCATTTTCAAACTGATTTTGAGCAGATTACGATGGGAATCCTTTCTATTCCTATCCAGATGTCGCATCCTCTTCCCCTTCATTCCGCATTCTATTCCACACCAACTTACTTCGAAGAACACTGTTAAAGCAATTGCAATAAGTTCTCTTTTGCATCATTTATGTTATCCTCTCTTAGGGCGCGTTGTTGGGGGGTCAACGCTTCCGTCTGCCCTGATGCAGATTGTTTCGCTTGCTCTTGCTTCTTGGTCGACTGATGCCACCTTAAATACGGACATTGTGGATAACAGACGCAAAATCGTGAAGGAGTCCACGAGGGCTTTGTTCATGATAAATCGTGTTAGTATCATCTGTTCCGCTTCTCCTCCACGTTATCTACTTCCCAGAGAAAATGCTCGTATTTGAGTTTCACTCACGATACGTGAGTTAGGTATTTCTGCGCGCTGGGTGGGATTTGAACCCACAGCCAAGCGGGCGCTTTTCAATTTTCTATTACCTGAGTGGAGAGCCACATCTTCCGCAAAAATTCATCCTCGATGACATTATGGTCATACATCGTGGGCAATTGACCGGAGGCAAAGGGTATAAGGCTTGACCGCATTGTCCGCAAAACCTGTTTTCCTCAGGGTTTTTGCTATCACATCTGAGGCAGATAATAACTTGTCTGGCGGTCTTCTCAGGAGCTCCAATGGCTCGGAACGCATACTGTGCCATAATCAACCCCGTTGCTAATCCTATACCTGTGGAGAAGGCGTCGCCAAAGCTGAACTTGGTCATGTGTTTCATGTGATAATCAATTACGCCAGAGAAAAACCTTGCCCCAATCTCGATTGTCCAAGAATCAAGTGCACACAGGGCGTTTTCGGCGAGAGGATGCAAAATCCTGTTTCTATTACGTTAATCCCGGCGCGCTTATACTCCACATACCAACACTCCGAACACGAAGTGGTATTAATACCCAAGTGTCCATCATTCCTAATTGTACCATTGTTCATAGCAACATTAGTAGCAGTCATAGTCCACAGAAGAAAACGCCTTGAGAGTATATAGAAGATAATTCAAATCTAACAATCCCATTCAACTGTCAAAGACAGAAGAGAGACATCAAGCGAAGA
>Ga0315282_10000675_pt1 | contig 67170 bp, 114 predicted proteins | sample YL17G07_20_MG_FD_203693 | JGI IMG/M metagenome (GOLD analysis project Ga0315282, IMG submission 203693) | Sediment microbial communities from Yellowstone Lake, YNP, Wyoming, USA - YL17G07_20 | ecosystem: Environmental > Aquatic > Freshwater > Lake > Sediment | place: USA: Wyoming | collected...
CAACACCACCAAACACACCCTGGAGACTCCATGGCTCACGGAGTACACGAATTACTCGTGGCAGGTCGTCGCCTGGGACAACCACGGCGCCTCGACAGCCGGGGCCGTCTGGTACTTCCACACGGAGACCTTTGATCCCTAAAAAAAATCAGGCTGGAGATATCCCCCTAGATAGACCCAGGGCGCGGGGCAGGGGTCGGTGATCCCGGGCCCCGCGATCATTTTTCTTTAAGTTATTCCGTGAGGTCTACTATCTCCGCGTCAGCCGCGTGCCTCTGGATCGAAGAAATTGAGTCCCAGCAGCTCTGTTTTTGTTTGTATCCCTCGCTCGCGGCCATTATCTCGCCGTTCGGCGCCACGAAGCGGAACCGCGTCTCGCCTTTCTCGTCTTTGAATATCTCGAATTTATATCCCATGGTTTTTCCTCCTATTTCTTTTTTGTTACCGCCACGACCGTTCACTGGTACTCGTTGTTCTCGAGTATCCTGAACGAGATGGTCTTCACATCAAGCCCTCGGGATCTCCACAACTCCATTATCTGGTTCTTGAGCGTCTTGTACTCTCTGCTCATCTCAGCAGCCTCCGCAGGAAAAGAAGGGCGACGACCCCGAGGACGGCCGAGAGCATGATCGCGGTCGCGCAGCAGCACAGCGCGAGTAGCATCTATCTCAGATCCGTTTTCTCGAGGTACGAGTTCATCCCGGCCGCCCAGCGCACCTCTACGGTGTGGTCCATGTAGGTGTCGTTCCGGTCGTATCTGACGCTGTAGGTCGTGGAGCAGGTCTCGTTCTCGCCGAGGACCATCCAGGTGAGCGACGGTTCAGCCGAGTACAGTATCGTTCCGTTCTGGTTCCTCACGCGGACGAACACGTTTACGTTGCTCGCGCGCTGCTCCCCGGTGTTCTTGAGCCAGATCTCGACGTTCACGGTGTTGTTTGTCTTCGGGTCGCTGAACCGGTAGAGCTCGACATCCGCAGGCAGTGGTGCCGGCGGCGCCGGCTGCACTGGCGTCGATTCCCACGGCCAAGGCCCCGTGTGGACAAAGAGGGCCCAGATGATCAATGCGGCGACCGCGATCACCGCGGCCCATTCTATAACAGCCTTCGCAGCTCCCCCTTTCTTGGGCGGAGTTTTTGCTGCTGCATGCGCTTGTTCTTCAACCATCTTTTTTCACCTTCCTCTTTTTTTTCTTCTCTCTCTTCAATTTTTTCTGGTACTCGGTGTCTATTACGCCCTGGAGTCCGTCTGTGAATTTCGCGATGCGCTCCAGAGCATTCGCTATCCTCGCGATGTTGTGCCGATAGCCAGCGGCCCTAATTTTCTCGTACTCGTCATCGTTCATCTGAGCGGCTCCTCAACAGTCTCTTTCTTCATGAAGTTCTTGTCGACATACTGCTTAAACTGGCGTACATCTTGAGCGAACAATCCTGCTATTAGACCTATTTGGGGGGACCCTTCGATTTCTGCGGCCACGGCTCTCAGTATAGCCGACAGTATGAACGGGGGCATACTTTGTAATGAAGCCAAATCATGAACGGTCTTGTAGAAAGTCATGGCCTGCTCTAGGAAGTCCTTCGCGGATATCTTCTCCCATCTGTTTTTCCATGCTTTTAGTTCCTCGTCAAGGTTCCTCATAGCGGGTTCCATGGCTAGTCCTCCAGATTCTTCAGGAAACTCTCAACTAGGTCCAAGACGCGATCGGCGATATCGCGCGTCTGTTTTATAATGTCACGGAACTCTCTAAGTTTCTCGAGATTCTCGTCTTTCTCTTTTTTATCCATAGGTGTGTCGGTCATCTGACTCCTCCGTTTTTTCTTTATCCAATGTGGATTTTAACATCTCGACCACATCCTTAGCGAATACTCTGCTCATATAAATCCTTGTTGTGAGAACGCTTCCGTCGTTCAGGAGGGGCACCTGCCCGAACATCAGCACGACCTCGTCGTCCTTCTCGAGGGTGCAGAACACGTTTGAGTACGTCGAGTGCTGGATGGTCGCCCTCGCTGGAGAGACCGGCTCCCGTAAGGGTATTTTTTTTACCGATGACTGCTCTTCTTTTTCGCCCATGGCCTCTGGCCTTACCTTTGCTATTTTCTTGACCACCAATGCCGTTTCCTTGCGTTTCTCTGTAATAACAACTCGGTGGCTCTATCTATCCTCTCTACGAAGTCCATGATTTTTTTGATATCCGCTCCGAAATCTGCCTTGCGGGTCTCCCTAAGGCGATCTTCATTGTTCATCTCTTTATCAAAGAGATATTTTTTCCATGCGAGGATCTCCATGGGTGTGAGCCTCAGTTCCACTCCGTCAACGACAAGTATGTGCTTCTCTTCTTCCTTTGGCGTCTCAAGCTTTCTTTCAAGGAGCATCCGCTCTTTTTTGATTCTTGCTAGTTGGAATAATTTTGCTTCCTCAGTCAGTGATGAGTCAAGCGTTTTTCCCTCCAGTTTTTTTTCATCTCCTTGTATTTCTTCTTGGTCGTCTTTTAGTACTTTGTCGGAGGATATTCCGAGTGTTTGTGCCCAATTCTGTAAAATAAGTTTCGAGTCGGTTACCCGAAAATCAGCGAGGCGGAGCGCCTCAGCAAGCACCTCAAAGCTTCTCTTCGGATCATCTATATGTGGTTTGACCATGCGTATGATAGCAGGTATTTTTCTGCTTTGAGACACTTCTCGTAAAATCTTTTCAAGAACATCCGACATCTCTAATCTATCGGTTTCGGAGGTTTTTTCGTTGGTTCTCTGCTTTTTGCGTATTGGGCAATCGTACTGATAGTGACGCATTAGCGCCGCCTGACCTTCGGGGTTACATTCATAAGAAGCCCCACATCCGTATTTACAAGTAAGCTTTTTCTCTTTTTTTATTTTTTTATCCATAGTATTCACTCCTTATTTTAGTTTCCTGACCACGATGTGTTCAATTATGCCGTCTGACATCTCAGCAGGCCCCATGTCGACCGATTTCTCCTCGTGCGGACAGTCGGCTTTCCTGCAGCAGGCGAATATTCCGCCAGCGTAGTTCACCTGGCCGACGATGATCGCGCCGCACTCGAAGCAGTGCTCGTCTATCTGCTTAATCTGGGCGCCGACGGACATGAGATAGAGGTTTTCTACCATTGGTTACTTCACCTTATTTATGTCCAAACAGTTTTCCTTGTAGAACTGTTAAGCACTCAACTGATTTTTTGCAGTTGTTACAATAAAAAAGGCTACCTAACAACATATCGTTATGCAATGCTTGAAGTGTTCTGCATTCGGGGCAAACTGCAATTACTATCTCGTCTGCCTCTTTAAAATTTACCATCGCTTTTTCCTCCTTTACTTTTTCACGCAACTTCTGGATTCTATTGATACAGTATTTTACATCTCCGTCTAAATCGGGGTCAAATACAAGTTGATTATTAAGATATTTTAACTCGTCATCCAACAGTTTTATGAACTTCTCTTTTTCATTCATGAGTATTTCTGCTCCCTTTTCTCTTTCTCATGGGCTTTAAGGCCGTTGACGATCAGCAGTCGGGCTGCGTCAGACCACGAGCCGAGGTGCATTTCATCGCGAAAACTCTCGATGTCTTTGTCCAAGCTCGCGTCCACTCGTAAGCCCCTTTTCTTGTCCCCTTGTATGTCTTTTTGGGTCATTAAATCCGACAAAGAATGTCTCTCTCCTTATAAAATCTTTCGGTTAATTCTCTTAACCGAAACGCTTTAATATTATATATCTATTATAATAAAATAATGAAAAAGAGAATATTGGTAGAACTTGAGATAACCACTACCGATGAACTGTACATCCTCCGATGGATTAGATCATGCAAATGGGTAAAGTCAGCTTATCGCCTGGTGAAGAAATGAGGGATCGGTACGATTTCACCTGCCCGGCCTGCGGGCACGAGCAGCAGGCGAGGCCGTCGCTCGGCATGCGGGAGATGGGCGTGAACGACGGCCATATCCACTGTAAGAACTGCGGGCGGTTCCTGCACCTGAGGATAGCGCCGGACATCGACGGGGACCGCATGGAGGCTATGGATTGGGACGAGTACCTGAAGAACAGGAAGGAGTGAAAAAATGAAAAGGATAATGTCGATATTATTCCTGCTCATCGTTTTAGTGCCAGCTTGTTGTGCAAGTGAACAGATTTTCTATGATTCAGATGTTCTTATTGTCGGTAAGTGTAGAACTATTTGTTCATCAGCTCAGGGGTTGTGGCTAGGCGGATTATTCCAGGGATATCTTCCCTATGCTGGAATGGGAACAGATAACGAAAAAGGAGAGGCCGTAAGAGTATCCATTAGTAATAGCTCTTCCTTTGAATATAAATGGCATTCGAGTGACATTACTGTTTTTACAATAAACTCCACGGGAACTTTTTTTTGGCGTAAAAGTATCTCTTTTAATGGCATCCATTTCTCTCTCTTTTGCCCATTTATTTTTATTAGATGTCACTCTGAACTTATACGTGTTACCAATCCAAACTCAACACTGGAGTGAAAAAAATGAAGGAAGGCGAGAGGGGTTTTAAGGTAACAGTAGACACTTTCAAGGAACAGATAATCACTGGCAAGGAAATTAATCTGTCGGCAATTAGTAAAGGCGAGGTGGCCATGTTGCTCTTGGAACTTGAGCATGTCAAGGAGCTATTGCTAAAAATATCAAATGCGATCCCTTCCGCTTATAGGTCTGTGAAGAAATGATGTACGAGTGCGGTAATTGTGGCAATAAATCAGATGGGCTGATCATTGATCGTTCCCTTGAAGAGAACTCCAGGGGTAAAAGTGACTTTGGTGTCACTCCAATGGGGGAGATCTATTGTCTAAAATGTGATTCACGGAATATTATTGTTGGGATGTCTCAGGAAGAATTGTCCTGCGTTAGACGGGTGAAAAAATGATCAAGAAATGTAATTTCAGAACACATGGCATCTATTCAATTCCCGCACCGTCCGAGGATTGCCCAAAAATGTACTGTTCTATGAAAACCCACGATACCGCACTGAGCAAGGACGGAAAGACTATTGACTGTTTTGTGAAGGTTAATTCTCTTTGCGACGGCGAGGATAAGTGCATTCTGTATCAGATCTACAGGTATGTTTTTAATCATCTCTAGGGTGAAAAAATGAAGTACAATGTGGAACTGCACAAGATAATCTTTACTGAGATGGAGGCGGAAGGCTTTCAAAAATTAGTGAAGAAAGTTAAGAAACAATATCCTGATCACATCTTTTATGGATGTAAGACAATAGGTTAGGTGAAAAAATGAGCGAAGAGAAGTCGTGCTGGATATGCAGGCGGACCGAGTCGGAGATCCTGAAACAATCGGAAGCGGACGACATGGGCGAGTACATAGGCTACCCCGGAGACAAGGTCCATTTCACCGAGATAAGTGGCATCTACGAGGGAAAATTCAAGAAGAACATCTGCCCGGTGTGCTACTGGATATTCATAAAGATGACCCACGCGGGGATCAAGGAGATGATCAAGGGGGACGTTTTCGGGTTGGCCATCGGAGAGGAGTACCCATGACCGACTTTGTCGACCTGAAAATAAAGGATCTCACGATATCCGAGGCTAAAGAGATACTATTGAAATTGAGGGAGATCGAGAGGAGGGACCCAGGGAGGTTCTTCTTCGCGCAGATCCTCGGCCTCGAGCACAAGTCCCTGAGGGAGGCCGAGGAGATCCTGAAGGACGTCTTCCCTGGCCGCCTGGGGACGCTCCTGGGGGTAAAAATATGAGCGTGCTTTCAAGACTCCTGGGATTTCTGCTTTGTACTACTCCCTTCATCCTCGGGTGGCTGCTCTTTCAGTTTTTGAACCCGACCGATTTCCTGAGTCGGTTCATGACGCTCCTGCTAGTCGTCATAATCTGTTGCACGGAGGGGATCTTCGCGTGGATCATCGGGCTGTCACTGTTATTCACGGGGTGAAAAAAAAATCAGGATACGATATCGTTGGAGCGGGCGGGGGGCAACGGACATGCCGGAATCCGAACAGAAAATCCCAGACAAACCTCTTATTCTGTCAAGATGCCCCCGGCTGGCCGCCCGGACCCGCCCGTTCCCCTAGGCAAAATCCCCTGGGGAGGCATTTCTTTCTTTTCCTCCCTAGAAAACAGAGTTTTTTCTCTCCGGGGGATGCTTAATAGGATGATGGACTATGAAAGAGATAGACCCGGAAAAAATTAAGGAGATCAACAAGCTGATGGACATCAAGAGATGCCTCGAGGAGCTGTCGAAGGTGAAGATAACCTACTATGGGCTGAAGACCCTCACACCTGACGGCAAGTACCCGCTCTTCGTCGCGTGGAACCACAAGCACCCCATACTGGGGATAGGGACGCCCGAGAAGCTCGGAACCTACCACGAGAGGTACTTCGACCTTCCCATGGATGTCGGGCTGGCCATCGAGATCCTCCTGGGAAACGTTGAGGACACCCAGGACTTCGACAACCAGATAAAAGAGGCGTTCAGGAGGAAAAACGATGCCGATAAATGAGAGAACCATACGCTTTGACATTGATCGAAGAATGATGCCTCTAAGCAAGGGAACTATAATGTTTGACATTGATTTTGGTAATCTTGAGAAGGCTATCAGATGGACGAATCGCATCAATGCGGCATTAAAAGAGAAGTGCTGTGTGATCTGCGGCATCAGGGGCGGAGAATATCTATTAACCTGCTCTGAGAAATGCCATAATCGGCTAATGAAGGAATATATCGAGGACTTCGGGCCGTACAAGGACATCACTGACGCTGAGACCGGCAAGACCCACCGAGTGCCGACCGAGGTGATCTTCGAGCATGGAATCGGGCAACAGGATCTCAAGAACTATCCAGTTGCGGAGAAAGATCAATGAACTATACTCCTTTTATCTCTAAGGATTACATTCTCTGGGTTATCAAGGAGTATGGTTCTGATCATCATATTATTAGCTCAAATTGCCAAGGAAATCCAGTTAAAGAAGGGGACTATGTTTTTGACTATGGAACCGCTAAAGAATTGTTGGAGAATCTCTATGAAGAAAATAAAGCTCGTGCTGACCAAGTTTGAGGCGAAGACATGGCGGAACCTCGAGTACCTGCTCCCCGTGGACGCCTCGAAGCGCAGCGCGCTCAACCGCATAGCGAAAAAGATAGACGCGGAATTGAATAAAAAGTGATCAGAGCATGGCCGATAAAAAAGTGATCGCTTACAAGGTTTATCAGTGCAAACTTTGCCCCGAAACGAGGGAAGATCCCGATGCGATGTCGGAGCACCTCATGGAAAAACACGGGATAAGGTGCATAGAAAGATACAACGATGTCTTTTACGACGGAACGTAAATGATTTTAACCACCATGGCTTAGATATTCTGATTGTTATGGTTGAACGCGGAGAAGATATCGAAAAGAGCGCGACGGAGAGCCTCATTGATCAAAAGATGAAAACGATCATTAACCTCACGGAGAGATCCCTCGAGGAGTTCAAGGGGACGATGCAGAAATGCGACTTCTACAACAGCCTAAAGGCTTATATGAACATCGAGCATTTCCTCCAGGAGGGCAAGAGCAGCACCTACGAGCTCATGAACGTGGACAAGGGACGGGGGGAGGCGGCCCTGAGGGACGTCGAGGCTCTCGAGCAGAGGGCCTACCAGATGTCGGAGAACCTCGCGAAGAACTGCAGGTGCGAGCAGCGCGAGGCTTTCAAGTACGTGGAGAAGCTTCCGAAGGAATAAAACTTTTATAGCCACCTGACAATACTTTTTCTGTGAGTGAGAGAGACGAAAAATTCGACCTACAAGAAGCTATGAAGCTATCGGATGCGCTCAAGGCCGTAGAGACCTGCCAGAGTGCGCTCGCCCTGGACGCCCTGAAGGGCGCCATAGACCGCAGAATCACCGAAATTGAACAAAAGGGGCTAAAGACCGAACAAAAGCCGCGGAAATCGGGACAAACGCCCCGAAAAAGTGAACGGGGCGGGAGACCCGACGGGTCCCTGAGCCCCCTGAACTTCCTCGATGTCATCCTGAGGGACGCGAAGGAGCCTTTTACCAATAAGGACGTGTCCGACATTCTGTACAATCACTACAAGAGGACCCTTAACCACGAGATAGGCCGGGGCTCGGCAGAATCGTACGCCTACACCTGCATCAAACGCATGCTGTCGAAGAACATGATCGAGGAGGCGGGGAAGCAGAAGCACGAGGGGATCGGGCGGTGCGCCACGCTCTATAAAAAAAAACCTAAAAAGATAGCCCCCGAGGGAGCGAAGGACGGCATCTACGAGGCCGCCGACGACGGGAAGAAGAGGCTCAGGGAGGATCTCGGTCTCGAGCGGGAGCTGTGCGACTCGGGCCACTTCGAGGACGTGCCAGAGGTGACGGACGGTGGTGCGTAGGACCAACGTCGAGCTCATCACCGACGCGATCGGGGCCATGGATAGGGCCACCACGAGCGAGATCATCGCGTGGATCGAGCGTCAGGGCTGCAAGTCCCCTCCCCCGCGGGTCGTGAGCCAGATATGCAGCTGCCTGTCAGTCATAAAGAAGACGGGGATGAAGGGCGCGTTCGTCGTCTGGGGCAAGGCGGACGACTTCGAGGAGAAACTAAAGAAAACAAAAACCAAGGGCTTACCGTGAGCCCCAGGCCATGTAATACCCCTTGACGGTCCCACCCGCTACTGTTTTACTTATTCCAAAAGAAGCAAGAGCGGGTGTTTGGGTTAATTGTACTCCTCCGTCTATTATCTGAGCGGCCCCTATTCCACAGACGATAACGGTTGGTGGAGCTGTGAACGCCATTCTATAATAATAATATCTTCTTATCCATGTTATAGTCCCCATCCTCCCGAACTCGAGATGCTGCTGGAATTTAGGCTCTGAAACGCTAGCGTCTGCTATTTTAGGCGTGGTGACTGCATTATCAGCTATCTTTTTATCGTCGACTGCCTCGTCGGCTATCTTCGGATTGTCGACTGCAAGAGGGCCTATTTTGCCACTGGTGACTGCCTCATCGGCTATCTTGTCTCCATATACTGCCCCGTCGGCTATCTTCGAATTGTCGACTGCAAGAGGGCCTATTTTGCCACTGGTGACTGCCTCCTCGGCTATCTTGTCTGCATATACCGCATTAGCGTAGATGTTCGCTGACCCCACCGCGGGCTTGTAGAGCTGCGACGAGCCCACGGATGGCTCCTTAAGCTGCGTCGTGCCGATGGTGTTCGGTCCAGGGGCCGCCCCTCCGAGGGACCCCTGCAGGCCGGTCGTGAGCTCTGCGTAACCAATGATCCCGTCCTTGATCTGGGCGGCATAAGATACTGCGTTGTTCGCGAGGTGCTGGGAACCAATGATGTGTGTGCCTATCTCCGCCTGCTCCACTCTGCCTTCACGGAATTTTATCTGCATGGGCATAATCATCTAACCTTAAGGTTGTATGGTAATGATATCGACCAGCTTGTTTGATGATATGCCGGCCGCATTGCTGTTGACCAGCATGAACTGAAGCGCGAGGGCACCGTCTGATTGGGCTCCGACTCCGATGGAGCCGGTGTATACCTTGTATGCCGTGTCTGTTCCCGTCCATGTTAACTTATGGACCGTCCCCAGTTGCACGCGCATCGTGTAGGTTCCGACATCCGCTTTCAGCTGCGCCGCGATCTTGATGGACCCCAGGGGGTTCACGTAGGCGTTTTTGAGCACGGTGGCGGTTTTGATCGTGCCGGGGGTTACTCCCGTGACGGTCATCTCGGAGTCGTCGCCGGCGTATGGCGTAGCGCGCCCGCTGATGAGAGAGCCCTGCAGTCCGGTGGTGATCTTGCCGTATCCCACGGCGTTGTTCGCGATTTTCCCCGAGTAGACCGCGTTAGAGGCGAGCTGCTGCGACCCTACCGCGTTGTTCGCTATCTTCGTGCCGATGACCGCTCCGTTGGCGAGCTGCTGGGACCCTACGGCGTTGTTCGCTATCTTGGACCGTATGACGGCGTTGTTCGCGATGTTCTGACTGCCGATGACATCATTACCGATCTGGACGGAGCCGACCGCGCCCGTGGCTATCTTGATCCTGGTGACTGCGCCCGTGGCGAGCTGCAGGGACCCGACCATGTTGTTGCCGATCTGCACCGAGCCGACGGCACCAGTGGCTATCTTTGTTCTGATGACCGAGGCGTTCGCAAGTTTCTGTGATCCTATTGTGTTGTTCGCTATCTTGGTGCCGATGACCGCGCTGTTGGCGAGCTGCTGGGAGCCGATCTGGTTGTTGGTGATGTTGTATCCTCTGATGACGCCGGCGCCGATCATCGCGCTTGAGCCGATCGCGTCGTTGGCGATGTGTTGCGACCCCACAGCGTCGTTCGCTATCTGCTGGCTTCCGACGGCGGTGTTGGCGATCTTGATCCTGGTGACTGCGCCCGTGGCGAGCTGCAGGGACCCGACCATGTTGTTGCCGATCTGCACCGAGCCGACGGCACCAGTGGCTATCTTTGTTCTGATGACCCCGCTGTTCGCTAGCTGCTGAGAACCGACGGCGTTGTTCGCTATCTTTGTACTAATTACTCCAGCGTTTGCAAGTTGCTGGCTGCCGACGGCGTTGTTCTTGATTTTCGCTGCATAGACCGCCTGGCTGTAGATGTTCTGCGAGCCGACAGCGGGAGAATAGAGCTGCGAGGAGCCGACCGAGGGCTCCTTCAGCTGGGTCGTGCCGATGCTGTTCGCTGGGGGCAAAGAGCCTATAGAAATCGACCCGATCAACCCTGTTGTGAGCTCGGCGTACCCGATAATTCCATCCTTAATTTGAGCGGCATAAGAAACAGCATTGTTTGCCAAGTGTTGTGAACCAACTGCGTCATTCGCTATCTTAGCACTATAGATTGCGCCGTTAGAAATCTGCTCGGATCCTATCAAAAATTTTCTTATAGTTATTGGCATCTAAATCATCAACCGAACTAGGGTTTGGTAGTTAATAAAATTTCTCTATGCTATTTCAATGAGTAGATGCGGACGTTGGCGGTCTCCCCCTTCTCGCAGAACAGCAACACCCGGTGGATCTTGTCTTTCGCCTCCATGTCGGCATCGAGAACCTCGCCCTTCTTGACCGGGGCCTTGTCTATCGAGCGGTCGTTGATGACGACGTTCACGCTGTTGGGCCCGTCGTTGATCATAGAGAAGGACATCCAGGGCATGGAGGGAATGGTCTCCCTGCTCAGGTCCGTCAGCTCCTCCGTCACTGTCCTGGGGAAGTTGTCGGCGACCCCGTCGGGGATCCTTGATTTCATGGTATTGTGGATATCCAGCAGTCTTTTCTCGACGCGTATGCTGGTCTCTTCTTGGATGAGGAGGTTTTTCACAAAATCAGACACCATTATCTCACGAATTCCACGATTTCCTGGATGTACCCGTTCTTGTCCCTCACGATCTGCGTGATGTTCTTGATCCCTATCCTCTGGCTCTGACCGAACATGCCCCCCTGCATCATCAGGAGCGCGATCCTCGGGAAAAAAAAGAAGATGAGCGGAAATTGGGACGGACCTATCTGCTGGAACCGCTGGAGGAACGGCATCGGTAGCAACACCGGCCTCTGCACGATCTGGTTCTGCGGGGCCATGGCTCCCTTTGATGTGGCTGGCTCATCGGCGGTCACCACGCCTATGACCCTCTTGTTCTCATCAACATCAAACGAGTCGGGATATGGTTCTTCGTATTGCATACTCTCAAAAGGATAAAGAATAGGTGGTTAAAAGTTTTTATGATTAAATTCTGTTTCCCCACGCATGGTAATGAACATCCGCGGTACCAGACAGACCTGCCAAGGTGAATACTCTTACTTTAAATGAACCCACTGCGGGAGGTAGCGCTAAACAAGCATGGTATGTCCCAACAGCTCCGACAACTACATGCATGTTGGTAAAATAATCAGTGAATGATTTATATCTCCCTGCAGATCTCACACCAGTTATTGTCCCGTGCTCATAGTGCTCCGCGAATTTGTATTCCTCCAGACCAGGATACGGTCCTCTACCTGGACTGTCAAGTTGCTGTGAACCGACAGCATAATTTGCAATTTTAGTGCCGATGACCGCGCCATTCGCGAGCTGCTGGGAGCCAATCGTGTTGTTCGCAAGGTTGTACCCACGGATGACCCCCGCTCCGATCATCGCAGACGAGCCGATCGCATCATTCTGGATGTGCCGGCTGCCGATCGCGTCGTCCATGATGTTCTGAGAGCCGACACCAGGCTCCTTCAACTCCGTGGTGCCGATGCTGTCCGCTCCGCTGAGCCCGAGTGACCCCTGCAGACCGGTCGTGATCTTTCCGTAGCCGACCGAGTTGGCCGCGATCTTCGGGGCGTACACCGCGTTGGAGGCGATGTTCTGAGATCCCACGCCACCGGCTTTAATCTGGGTGGTCCCCACGCTGTTCGCGCCGGGGGATCCGCCGAGGGATCCCTGCAGCCCCGTCGTGAGCCTGCTGTAGGATATTAATTCGGATTGGGTGACGTTCCCCATTTCAAACACCTGTCATTTATCTTATGTTATGATCTCGCTGCCGAACTGCGGCACGATCCCCTCGATGCTGACCGAGTACGTCCCGGACGAGGTTCCCGCGAGGTTCCTGAACTGGGCGGTCCCCTTGAGGACCATCACTGGTCCCATCTGGTCTCCGAGCGCGGAGCGCATGCCTGCCGCCTCGAGGAAGATGAGGTCCACTGTCCCGGTCCGGTCTTTGACTATGAATTCTGTTTTGCCGTTTGCGTAAATGTCGAGACGCGTGATCATGATGTAGCTTCCCGGACCAGTAGAATACTTCGTGATGAGGGTCCCAGCATCTACAGCTGTGACGCGCCCGGCGCGTTTCACCGTGTTCGTCGGGAATTGCTCTTTCTGGTAGTCTCTGAAGTTCGGGTTGAATCTCTCGTTTCGTATAAACCGATATTGCGGGTCGTTTTCTTCCATTTTTTATCCTCCTAGCTGGTCTGCTGGCCGGTGCGGACCGGCGAGAGCCCTCCGAGGGTTATTGGTCTGTAAGGGATGCGTTTCTTCTTCAGGAGCTCGAGGGTCTCCGTGTCGGTGACCTTGCTGATGACTGTCTTGTTCAGAAGGATGTTCAGCGAGGGCGTCAACGCGCGGTCCGTCGGGTTGAAGGCGGTGAAGGCGGGGAAGTCGAAGCTTCCGTCCTTCATGAGGAAAAACTCGGTGACGAAGCACGGGCGGTCGAACGGGGACTCGTCGGAGTCGTGGAACCCTACCTCCCTGAGGGAGGATGTCGCGATTGGTTTCTTGTCAGTTCCCCCGAGCCGCGTGTTCAGCGGCAGGTTCAGGTATATCAGGGCTCCTGTTTTGATGCCGAATATCCCCTGGTAGAGCCGGTTCAGCGCCAGGGGCTTGAGGTCCTCCACGTTTCGAGGGCCGTCCTCCGCGTTCGACGCGATTGATGACGGCCAGTCAAAAACGTAGCGGGCTCGTTCCGTCTGCTCGATGAAATCAAACTCTTGCGTGTTGAACTCTGGAGAGGTCAGCCTAATAAAATATCCTTCTTTTAACCATTCTGGCATGTTATCATCCCTTGTCTTGTTTTCTACGGGAGGGTATCCCTCTGTTTTCAGTGAAAAGTAAAGAGAGGTCTCCGCCTGAATGGCAGAGAGGTTTCTTTCGCTTCGGAGTGATTATTCCCCGACTGCGAGGAAGTTTGTGGTGAGCGTTCCGGCTGTTCGGAGCCTTGCTGTTCCGGCTCCGTCGTACGATTTCAGGCTCGCGTAGTTGTCGTAGGATCCTGGCCCGACCAGGCTTACTGTAACCATGCTGCCGTTCGTGTTCTGCTCGAGGAGCAAGCATCTGATCGTGTTCAGCTTGACATCGCTGCAGTGCACGGCCTCACGGGTCGGGACAAGCGTCATCTTGCCCTGTACGACCGCTGGCCCCATGCCTGCCGGCCCGGATTCCATTTTGCTTTCGGACCGGATCTCAAATGTTTTAGTCATGTGTCAACCTTCCCTAAGTGGGGGTCTCACTGATCAGGACTTTGCTCTTTGCGAGGGCGAATCCGAGTGGTTTTATGACGTTGTACCCTTTTGTGACCGCGTTTACTCTGAGGAGAACGGGCTCTTCCTCGGGGATGATGATCCCCTTCTCGAAGATGACCGCCGGTTCCTTCATGATTCCGAGTTCTCCCTCGAGGTTGATCACGGGGAACTTTACCTTTCCGGCTTCAAGTCGGATCGACGCGACGCGCTGGCTGATGTTCGGCAGTATGAAACCGAGCACGCCGATGTAGACATCCTCGATGACGTTGTTGTTGATGACGTCCTGCCACCCGACTGTCGCCAGGTTCCGGTTCCAGGTCTCGCCTTTTCCCGCGACAGTGCCGAGCTGCACGAAACGAGGCCGTATCCCGGCGACACCGAACTGGTTTGCTCCCGGGATTAATCCGCCGTTGCTCAGGCCCCAGGCCGCTTGAACCTGCGATACCGCGTTTGCGAGAGTGTCGTTGTACACACTCTGGAACTCGGGGTACTCTTTCTTTATTTTGCTGAATTCCATAATTATTGGACTTGCCATCTTTTTTCCTCCTATACACTCACGAACTTTGTGGAAGAGACCGCTGGCGGCTCCTGGTAGACACCGTGTTGTCCTACGGTGGTCACTCCTGGCCCTTTTGCCATCAGTCCCGTACCTCTGATTGATTGCAGGCGGTCAGAGACTCGCTTCCCCATCTGGAAGTTCGCGAGGAACCCCTGCCCCATGGTGAACTGCCCGAGCATGCTCTGCAACTGCTGGCGGAGATTCTGGATGTTTTCACCGACCATTCTATAGCCTCCCGATGAGGCTACGGTTCATCGAAGCGAACCTTAGGATGTGCCCCTTCGCGGTGTCAATCAGGGCCGGGCTTCCTGATTTGATGCGTGATCCGGTTTTTTGTATTGTGCTCCGTGTGTTTTCAACCGCACCCGTCAGCCTATCTTTAACCTTTGGTAAAATCTCTGGCATGGTTCTTTCACCTGACTTTCCTTTATCTCAGATTGAATGAAACTAAGCTTTGGTAGTTAATAAAATTTTTCATGCGAAGACTCATGGTCGCTTAGTAGAGCCAGCGGTATCCCGCCGGAGGCCTCGGTTTGGCTCCAGTGACCCTTGCGAACCCCCGGGCCAATGTTGAAAATACGTCCGTTGGTTCCGCTTGCTGTGCCGCCCGCTGCACGTAGATCGGCATATTGATCAGCTCTCGGGTAGTAACTCTTGGTGCTGGCATAGTTGGGGGGCTTATTTGGGCGTAGGGCAACGCCGCTTTTTCCTTGGTTTCAGCTACGACCTGTTTCGCTTTTTCAACGACCGGAGCGGGAGTCCGCTCCAGAGCAGACCTGATCGACTGAACAGTGGGGTGAGTGGACCGTATGAAACCGGGGTTGCCGGAAAATAATATCTGCAGCGGGGTTTTCCCCCGTATGAATTCCTGCCTCGCAACCTGGACCTTCTGCAAAAGTTCTCCTACCATGTTGATCACTGAGAGCTTTTAGACCGTGGTAGTTAATAAAATTTCTTATAATGAGCGGTCAGAGGCCGAGGTACTCCCGCATCCTGAGGGCGTTCGGTCTAAGGTTGAGTTTCGCTTCCACTTGCGATCGGAGCACGTACGCGGTCCACCAGTACTTGCGGGTGAAAACCGTGTTGCCGCCGTCCTTCAATCCCCAGACGTGGATGTTGGTCTTTATGCCGTGGCCCGCTGAGACATCCATGCCCTTCCACAGGTACGCGTGGACGAGATTGTTCACGACGATCGGGACTATCTCCCCGTCGTACCTTGTCTTTACGTCCGATAAAGTGGGGCCGGCGCTCAGCTGCATGAACCTCTCGATGTACTTTATGTTCCACGGGAGGCTCGACTGGCCGAGCACCCGGTAGAAGACGGCCGTCAGCACGGAGTCCATGGCGGGGGTTATCGCCTCGAGAAAAGTCGCGTCATCCATGCCGTCGAACTCGTGACCTCGGTATTCTGCCATACAAATCGGAAAATATTAAGACTTGGTAGTTAATTACATTTACCATCGCAGTGAGGAGAAAGGAGTTCAATGGATAAGTACGACATCGTGATAGTCGGGGCCGGCCCGGCCGGCATTTCCGCCGCGCTTCACTCAACGGGGAACGTCCTTCTTATCGAGAAGAACAAGAAGATAGGCGTCCCCGTCAAGTGCGGGGAGGGGCTGTTCGGCAAGATCGTCGACTATTTCGACGTGCGGGACTGCGTCCGGGACGCCCACGTGGTCCACGACGTAGAGTTCTGCTTCCCGAACGGGACGAGCAAGAGGATGACGATCAGATCGAACGACATCTTCGTCCTGAACAAGGACACATTTCTGCAGAGCATGGTGACGAAGGCGAGGGAGAAAAATCCTGATCTGACCGTGAAAACGGACACGAAAGCGTGGTATGACATTGATAATATCCTATTTATGGACGGCGAGGCCATCGAGGCGAAGGTGATCATCGACGCGACCGGCATGCAGTCCGAGATCGGAAGAGCTAAGGGGTTATCAAGCTCCCTGAGTGCCAAGGATATCCATGTGTGCGCCCAGTACACCGTCGAGAGCACGAAGGTAGATCCGAGCGCCGTCCGGTTGTTCATAGACGAGCCGTACTCCCCCACGGGGTACACCTGGGTCTTCCCGAAGAACGACAACCGGGCGAACATCGGCATGGGGGTCCGCGGGATGGATCATTTCGATGTCAAGAAATACCTCGACTGGTTCATCAGCGACCACTACGGGGACGCGGAGAAATCGAATTTCTTCATCGCGCCGATCGCGCTCACGCCGCCAGTGCAACGATGCGTGGAGGACAATGTTCTGCTCACCGGCGACGCCGCCCGGTTCTGCATATCCATGTCCGGCGCCGGCATAGGGAACGCGATGCTGAGCGGGAAGTACGCGGGCACGATAGCCTCGTATTACAATAACGGGCAGGCGACCCTCAACTACTACCAGTTCGTAATGGAGGCCGTCCTTTACAGAAAGCTAAAGAAGGCCTACAAGTACAAGGAGTACTTCCTGAGGGAACGGAACATGCGGAAGCTCCAGAGAGTCGCGTCCTTCCTGTTCTCGGCGCACTCGCTGTTCCCCAGGACCGTCGAGAGGTTCGCTCTTAAAAATTTTAGGTTCTAGGGTGGCAAAATGAGAACGATAAAAAAGAAATGTTTTGTGTGCAAGGGGACCGGGAAATACGGACGCCTGTATGCAATGAGATTGAAGCCCCAGCCCTGCTGGGTGTGCAACGGGACCAGCGAGCTTGTCTACAGGCTGGTATGAGGATGCTGCGGGATTGGCTGCGGATAGCGCGGTCGCAGACGGCGGCAGCCGTGATCATGCTCTGCGGGATGTTCTTCCTGCTGGGCGGGGGGAGCCTGTTCTCGGTCTTCGGCCTGCTCGTCGTGGTATTCTCAATATTGGTCCATGACTTCTCGTTCGCCCACAACTCGGTCATTGACGTGCTCGCGGGGTACGACACGAAGGACCGGTTCAAAAGCCACTTCCCCCTCTGCAACGGGAAAGTGAGGCCTCTGAGCGCACTGAAGGTGACGCACCTAGGAATGTTCGCGGTGACTTTCTTCGCAGTGTATTTGTGCTGGCTGAGCCCGGGAGAAAAGTTTTGCGCGATGTCCTGCTATGCCGTTTTCGTCGTCTGCGGATTCTGGTACAACGAGTGGACCAGCAAGACGGCGACATGGGACTTCGTGCCGATCTCTCTGTGCTTCACGTCCCTCTCGCTCTACGCGTACTTCCTGGTAAACACCACGATGCCGTTCCTCGTCGTGCTCGCAGCACAATACATCTTCGTGGTCGAATGGTACGAGATAGGGGTCGCCGGGGAGATCAAAGAGATCGAGACACCGGACGAGGTGGGCCTGCTGAGGAAAATGGGCGCCAGATGCGCCTACGGGACTTTTAATCTCGGTCGGGCGGCGTTTGTCTATAGCTGGATCGTCAAGCTCATCGGAGTATTTTTGCTGGGGGAGATAATATTCTTCTACAATAATTCGGTCGCAAGTACCCTCATTTATATCGTGATGTCGTTTGCGATGATCTACTTCGGATTGAAACTCACCAGGCGGCAGAAATGGAACCGGGACAAATCGCTCCGCTACATGGCGGCCGAGGAGATCGTCAGCATCTTCGCATTGCCACTCGTGCTCATTCCGATAATTGATATGGTATCTGCAGTTGTATTGATCGTCTTCTCACTACTATATTTTCTTGCGATGAATTACCTGAATTGGAAAAGTTTTGTTTCTCCAAAAGTATAGATGACAGATGCTTTTTCCAGTATGATCTATTGGTCATAGTCTTTCCATGGCAAGGTCGGCATAATGTGATTAAATTCTCTGATTCATTATTTTTTTTATTATAGTCTACATGGTGAACTTGTTTTCCTGGATTTTTGCAAAGTTGACAGGTGTAATTGTCTCTTTCTCTTATTTTTTGTCTTAATATCCTATTAAATTCAAGTCCATATGGCTCAAAAGATTTTCCACCTAACCAGCGATGATGATTTTTTCCTTGCTGATATTCCCAATAGCAATCTTGCGAACAAAATTTTCTATCTGATTGACAAATATCTCGATAAAAAGGACCTCCACAGTTCTTGCAAATAAGTTTTCTTTTTCCTCCTTTCCATCTGGGATTCTTTTCTTTAATCATTGCATTTCTCCAAAGTATTGTTCTACATTCTTTTGAGCAAGTAGAGTACATATTGCTCCAATATTTTTGAATCTTAAAGCTTTTTGAACATACTTTGCAGATTTTAGTCTCATATTCCCCTTTCCAAGCAGGGTTTTTAGCACCTATAAAAAATCCTGTTCTTTTTTCATGTTCTACTCTGCAGTTCATACAACAAAAAAATCTCTTATTCCTTTTATATCGGAAGGGAGTCACGTTAAATATTTTTTTACAATTATCACAGTTTACAGGGTATGGCACAAATATTATATTTATCTGCCATATATTTATAATTTTCTATTTTTTAATTAATGTTCCATCCTCCGCTCTCTCGCATCTACGAATTTCATCCTCTATTGCTTTCTTCTCGGCGTACTCCACCCTCTTTGGGGTGTACTCTTTCGCCAGGACATTGAATATCGCCATGTAGCTCACATGGTCGAGCTCGCTGACCAGTCTGAGGAGCTTCCCAGCCTCGAGATCCTGCTCCGCGTCAAAAAAAGCGGAGGCGAGTCTTATCGTCTTGTCGACATAATCGGGTTTCCTTTCCTCTGGCATATTTATTTCCCTCCATTCGATATATTTAGCGTATATTATATATATTATTTTTCGACCAGACTTTCGATTGATCTTTCAATCGAGGCCCTGCAGACTGCGACCGGGTTCACGTCGCACTTTGAATAATCAAATTTACCATCAGGCCCGACAGCGGACTCCGGGCAGCTCTTCTTCTCCACGTCCCTTATGCAACTGGAGAGCTTTCTGAGCAACTCCGGGTTTGCTTTCTCTTCCTCTGTAAGACCGTAGGGGAGGTACTCCCTCGGCGGATCTGAGATGCAGTGTTTCTCAATGGCGCTTAGGACATTCGAGAGCTCGTTCTCCAACTCCATCATCTTGGACAGATCTTTGCTCGCCTCGGCGCAGTCCTTCTCCACCCCGTGCATCCTGCAGTTGTGGACGTCCATGGAGTGATAGTCGACCGCCTTCGTGTACTCTTTCAGAAGATCAAGCACCTTTCCTAGAAAATCCGCGCATTCAGACTCGGGCATGAAAAAAAAGAGGGTTTGGTGGTTGATTAGATTTTCTATTACCTTTGCAGCTTCATTTGAAAAGCGACCAGATCCGTGAGATGGTCGACCAGGTTCTCGGACGCACTCGGGAGAACGTAGTGGATGTTCTCGTGGATGTAGTTCAACAGAACGCCGAGGTCGTCCATGAAAGGGTTGATCTTTATCGTATTGGGGGGGATGAACTCCCCGTGGCCTCCGCCAGCAATCCTCCCGTCCTCTATGTCCTTCAGGGTCATGCAGTCTATCTTCTGGGGCAATTCCACATCCTTGCCCGAGAGCATCTTGATGTACTTCTGGGACTCTTCCACCTTGTCAGCGATCCTCTCAATCCTCTCTTTGGCAAAACACAGGCCAAACTCAACCATAAAAAAAGAAAAGATATGGTAGTTAATCAGATTTTCTATGGCGGCTTGTTCTCTCCCTCTTTCTGCTCATCGTATTTTCCATGGATGGTGCTGACCGGTTTTATCTCGTAGCTTTTCTTAATAAGCTCGTTTTTTATTCTCTCCATCTCGAAGATCATGAATGATATCTCGCCGAGATTGAAGAGACCACCCATTTTTATATCTTTGTGGCTTACAACTTGGTAGTCCGCCTGCGTGTCTACTGTTAAATGGATCTCAATCATAATTCACCTCATGGGAGGTTCTTCCCTATCTTCTCCTGGATTATCGGAAACACCTGGGAGTAGATGTCCTTGCTCAGAAGCTCCAGGTTGCTGAGCCACCCGGACTCCGTGCGTCCCGGGCTCGTCACCGTCAGCTTCCCCTCGGCCCACGCGTCAAGCGGGGTGTACCTCTCGGTCCACCTGCGGCCCTGGTACTCCCTGATCACCTGTCCCTTGATCATGTTCAGCATCGTGTTCAGCTCGCACCAGACCGTCGCGCTCGCCTCCGCCTCGTCCATCATCACCGCGGTGCCGTCCGCTATCTTGAAGAATTTGTGGATCTCCATCACCGGCGGGCTCGTCGGGACCGGCGTGTGAGTGACGTATATCTCAAGGACCATCCCGCGGACCGCCTTGTACTTCTTCTGGAGGTACGGAACATCAACGTCCCTCTTTATGATCTTGTAGATCAGGTCCAGGAGCTTCGAGGCCAGGCTGTAGAAGACCTTGTCGGGCTTGTCCTTCGTCATTCCAGCCTCTCCACAATGTCGAGTATTATCTTGGTGTCAGGGAGCAGGGGGTTCCCGTTGTTGTTCCGCAGCTTTATCGCTGGGTTGAACCGTATGCCTCCCAAGTACGGAACCTTGAAACCGTCCGCGATGCTCTTCACGTCCTGCTCGTTGCCGAACGATATCGCGGTCCCGCAGTTCTTACAGACGATGACCTCGTTGCAGAACGGGCACTCCGAGGAGACCATGTTCGCGATCACCCCGATGATCGGGATCTTGTGGATGATGCACGCGTGTATAATCCGCCGGCAGTCCGAGAGGCTCGAGACGTCCGAGGTGCTGACCACGATCGCGCTCAGATCCCTGAAGATCTCGCGCATGCACAGAAGCGAGTCCCCGCTGCTCGGGTCCATGTCGACAATCAGGTAGTCGAGTTTTCCCCATTTAACATCGTTCACCGCCTGACGGAGGAAGTTGCGCTGTTGTTCCCCAGGGATCGTGATGCCATGATAGTCCGAGAACATCGTTGCAGTCGAGAAGACTTTCAAGTTCTCATATAAAATCGGTATGATCTTTCTATACGGATCGTTCTCATGGTCAAAGTGGTTCCCGTGCAGACCCAGCACGGCGTTCACGTTCGGGCTCTTTATGTCCGCGTCCAGCAGCCCGACACTGTGCTTCTTCGACAGCTCCACGGCGACATTGCAGGCGATCAGCGTCTTGCCGACGCCCCCCTTCCCCGAGAGCGACATGATGGCTTTCTTGGGCCTCGATTTTCCGAACATCAGAAAAAAACCTCCGAAGTTTCCTGTCTATTTTAAGCTAATTTTGTCCAATAGAGCGATGATCTTGTCGAGCCTCTGGTTCGTGATTCTCTGCTCAATAATCAGCGAGTCCATCCGGGGGCAGAGCTCGTTCGTGATCAGCCGCATCCTCTTCTCCACCTCGTTCATGAGCTTGTCGCCCAGGATCCCGTCGGTCAGCCCCATTACGTTCCCCCCTTATCGCCAACGGTGATGGACTTAGAGGCTGTATCCTTTGTCTCGAACGCCTTGTCGACCTCCTCGAGTTTCTTGAGGGTGTCCTGGGCCTGCTCCGAGGTCCTCGCGACCTCCTGGCCCGTGACCCCGCGGCTCTGCCGCATCTGCAAGATCATCTCCTTCACGTAATCCTGCGCGGCGGGCCCTATCGTGTTCAGCAGGGAGTCCACCTTGTTCTGTATGCTCAGGGACTTGTCCAAAGCCACCTTCAACGCCGTGTCAAGCTTCTTGCTGTCCATGTCGTACATCCGCTCCTGGGCGGACGCCTTCGCCCCGCTCACGAGGCCGAGCTTCTCCAGCTTCTCCTTCTGCGTGTATATCCTGTCGAGCGGGTCCTGGGCGGCGTACGCCTTCAGCTCGTCGTTCTCTTTCTTGAGTATTTCCATCTGAAACTGGTGGAGCTGCTCCCGCTGAGCCTTCATCTCCTCCATCATGAGCTTCATGTCCTCGGACATGCCCTCCTTTTTCTGGGTCTGCTGCATCACGAGCATGGGGATCGTCTCCGGCCTGACTTCGATGACCTTATCTCCGACTGGCCATTGCACTGTGTCGCCACTTTTTTTCTTTGCCGATTCTTCATCCCTGCGCCTCCGCTCCTCTTTCTGTTCCTCTTCCTTAGCTTTCTGCTCAGTCTTACGCTGCTCTCGCTCGTCCTGCTTCTCTTTTTCTTCCGAGAGGTGTTTCTTCCACGCGAGCATCTCCGTAGGTGTCAATTTCAATGAGACCCCTTCAACGATAAGAGTCTGTTTTTCTTCTACCTCTTTCTTGGGCTCTTGTTTCGGCTCCTCGAGATCCCTCTCGAGCATCCGCCTCTCTTTCCTCATCCTGAGAAGCCGGAGCTGCCGCAACTCGTCCTCCTCCATCCTCTTCATTTCCTTGTCGATGGCGTCGCCGGTCTCGATCTCGTCCTTCTTGTCTTTTTCGTCCTTCTTCTGGTCCTCGTCCTTGCCTTCGTTCTCGATCAATTTCTCTATGTCCCCCAGCTTGAGGTGAGCCGCCCAGTTCTTCAAAATGAGGACTCGGTCTGACGGCCTGACATCGCCAATACGCAACGCCTCCGCGAGCACCTCGAAGCTCTTCTTCGGGTCGTTCATGTACCATTCCACCATGCGGATGATGCCGGGTATCTTCTTGCTAGACGAGACCTCCCGAATAATCCGCTCCAGGACCTCAGACTCACTGAGCATTGACTCGCTCGTGACATACTCTTGTCGTCTCTCTTCTGTCGTCGGTTGACTTACGTTTTCTCGTTCCTCCTTCTGTTCCTTTTTTTTCTGAAGCTCAGGATTATTCGGGCACTCGTACTTGTAGTGGCGCATCAAGGCCGCCTGGCCTGAGGGATCACTGGAATACTCAGCACCACAGCCATACTTACATTTCATAATTTTAGGATCGGTTTTTTTCTCGCTCATAGAACCACAAAGGATAACATGAAAGAGGATTATTAAAGTTTTCAATAAAAAAGCAACACAACAGCCAAGACAAGACAACAACACCAAGACGCACAGGAGGGATTGTTGGGTGTTTTCTTGTTACTATTCTTGTTGCACTTTATAACAAAAGATTTTAACCACCAAATCATACCACCAGAATATGAGAACATCAAGCGTGCTGAATAGAGTCCTTGACGGGGCCCTCGGTGCGCCCACAATCATAGAGACGAAAACGAATCTTCTCTCGGAACTCTTCCCGATCCTCCGACAATTCAATCTGTCGTTCCGCACGATGCCGCTGTTCAACATGGCGAGCGCGTTTCTCACAAGAAAATCACTCACCCGCCTTGTTGATCTCGACTTCATTGATAACATTTACATCGACTGGCCCGTGAGGATCCCCGAGATCCCCGTGGGCTACAGCAACCTCAATTTCCTACTACAGCCGGGAGTCCTTGGATTGGGGCTCCTGCAGTCGCAAATGAACCTGAACCTCGACGAGCGGCCCAACTGGGTGACGACCATAGAGTCCGGAAGGTTCCTCGGAGTCGGCCAGGCGATAGACGACGGGATCTCCGGAAGGGGAGTCAACGTGGCCGTTATCGACTCGGAGGGTTCCACGCGGGCGGCGAACCACCGGCAGTTCTACGGAAAAAACGTGGCGCGCTACCAAGTGAGAGCGCTGGTTCAGAGCGACACATGCGGGCACGGAGGCCATGTCGCGACAACGATCGGCGGCGGACTATACGAGGCGATACCGAACGTCTACGTGCAGGGCCTCGCGCCGAACGCCCACATGATGCTCGTGAAATGCCTCCTCACCCCGCTGGGCAGCGGCAGCACATCGGACTGCATCGAGGGAATGAACATCGCCATAGACCACGGCGCCGACGTGGTGAACCTCAGCTTGGGATCCACCGCGTCAGACCCGGAGTCGGACGCATTCGTGCAGGCGATCAACAAGCTGCCCCCGAACAAGATCGTCTGCGCGGCGAGCGGAAACGACGGAGCAACAAAGATAGGGAGCCCCGCGATAGCGGGAAACGCGCTCGCCATCGGGGCGCTGGACGCCCGGAAGAACATAAAAGCCAGTTTCAGCAACTCCGGGCCCGAGCTCGCGTTCATAATGCCCGGGGTGAACATCTTCAGCGGAGTGACCCGTAGCACCCTCTGCGACGTAGAGGGGCGGGGCCCCCCGAGCTTCGCGATGCTCTCCGGGACGTCTATGGCCACGCCGCACGCCTCGGGGATGGTCGCGCTCGCGATCGAGCTCATGAGACAACACGGGTTCGAGCCGACCGTCGAGACCTTCAGGGAGATCGGCAGACGGTACGGAACCCCCCGCTCAAACGAGTACGGGTACGGGCCTCTCACCTACCAGATGATCAGACAGTACGTGCAGGAAAACCTGACCTAAAAATAATTTAGGTATTGGTGAAAAAATGCTAGGACCAGGGCCGCTATTGGAGCTTGCCGTTGCGAATCAACTGTTAGACTCGAAAAGGCTCCTCGGCCTCTGGGTTCAGACGAGAAACCAGCTTGTAGCGAGAGGACTGACCACGGCACTGATGCCGATGGTGACAAAAAGACTGAACTCAATAGGAATCATCGGGAGACTGCTTTAACTTTTTCATATGAAACACAAATCCTAGCGTTCTCTTTTACACAAAAATACAATTTGCCAAATCTACAATAACCAACCAACCAATTAAACAACCTTCTGTTAAAAGTTGTTATTTTAAATTTATTTATATCATCTCTTCCTAAGATACATTGTAGATTTTTTTCATCCCAATGTTTACAATGATGTGTTACAAAGCAAATATTATTGATTGCCGATTCATATACGTACATATTCTATCACCAAACTAAGCCTACACTCTGAAAGTGTAGGGTAGGGTGTATACTCTCTACGGGAGTAAAGTGTATACTTTGTAGGGTTCCGCGGAATACTCATGGGGTGTACCGTGATATTACTTATATCAACCGTGCTATATATATATTTCTTTATATACTAGATAGGTTTATCTCCGGAAAGCCTGAAAGTATACACCTAAAACGAGAAAGTATACACCGAAGTATACACCTTTTCAGACATGCACCCTGCACTTTTTAAACTCTATACCGTTTCCAAAGGTACTTCAGTTTTTTCTGATTTTTTTCGTCATTGAAAATAAGCGCCTTTCCCTTGTTCAGCCTCTTTGTTCTCAGCCCGTTATTTTTAAAAAAGTATCCTATCCTCTGGCGGGCGTTCCTCGCATCCTTGGGGTCCTTTTCATAAACCAGATCCCATCCCATATGATTGAAAATTTCTGAGATGAGTATCGCTTCGGGAGCATCCAAGAGAGTTCCGACTTCCAATAATTCTTTTACCGCCAAGAGAATTTCGTGCTCCTCGCTCTCCTCCAATGCCTCTTCCTCTTCCTTGTCTTTTTGCTGAGCGAACTCTATGATGTCATCTACTTTGGTGCCTATGTGCATTCCTGTCGCTAGTATTGCCTCAAAAATCTCCCGAGTCCTCCCCCTCAAACAAAAATCCTCACCAAGATCAGGAGGATCATTAAACCTGTATCGGTAATTCAGTAATTTATTCTGGATATCATCTAATTGTTTTTGGACGTATCGTAGTTCCGTGTGCTCTGGCAGATCCTTCTCCATATCTACAACAATGCATCGTGTGAGAAGCGCGACATTGAACGCTTTCTCAGCCGCAAAAGCCTTGAAGCCAAAATTTCTGTAAGAAAAAACCTCCTCTTGGTCGTCCTTGTTTGCTGTTGTGTATACGCTCCCTTTCCGGTACGATGCACGAACAAATCTCAAGAACTCTTTCCCTTCGTCGGTATTCGGGTTCAGATTGGTGTCTGCCTCGTCAATAAGAACGACCGCATTGTTGTAATGGGAGAGTCTGCACATTGCAACAAAGGTCGTATTGCTTGTCTGTATTGCTCGGTACCCGAGCTCATGAATCAATTCAAGAGCCCTGGTTTTTCCGCTGTTGGGCATTCCCCTGAAAATCCAATACCCAACAGAGTTCCAAGACTCTCTCTTGTATTGGCTGATAATCCACAGAGCAAAAATTTTATAGTAAATTTCGTCTGGAAAAATAATGACTTGTTTCAACAAGCCTAGTAAATCACAATAAACCTCAATCATTGAAAGATCCTCGATATATTCCCAATATGGCAACTTCCATCGGTCAGGATTTATTACTTTTGTTATACATTCAAAGGTTGAGTGCCTTCCACAGCCTCCCTGCTCTTTATAGCACTCTGATGGTATCTCGGGATTTGATTCAATAATCGCATAGCATCGCCTGCATCTCCACAATCCTTGCTTCTTAATCTCATAAGTCGTTTCAATTTCAGGATCAAGAGGATCCTTGAGCTGTTTTTCTATTGACCGCCCTGGGACCACTGGAAAGATTTTTCGTTTCCTGACCATGAGCCACATGGGCTTACTGTCGTAGATCACTGGCTCCATCTGCACGTCGTCGATGGTCGCCTGTTTTGCAACTTCTTTCTGGGGGTTCTTTTCCTTGGTTTTTTTCTTTTCCTGTCTTACTTCTTCAACACCCTTGCGAACATTTTCAAGAGCCTCTTTTTCTTCCTGCCGCTGCTGTTTTTCGTAATTTTCCTCAAAACTGCCCTCTTTTACAGCCAAGAATCCAACCCCTTTGGCGCATAATCTATTTTTTCTTTGAGCATCGTCACAGAAAGACATGCCTGCTTGATCATCAAAAGAACCAATTTGTCGGCCCACGCGAGATTCATTTTTACTGCTCTGGTCAGCTCCTCTTCGGATCGTCGCTTATAACCCTTTGTTTGTATTGGGTGCCTCGGGTATACTTCTGGGTCTTCCTTCAGCATGAAAAATAGTTTCTCATAATCAGCTGGTTCCGGTCTCATTGTTGACCCTCTGGTTTTTGTTCGGCTCGGTTTTGATCACGTAGCGCTTGCCTATGCGGTAGTTCCCGTCGTTCCGCTTCAGGTAGAAAAAAAAGTCGTCCTCCCTTGTGATGGTGCCCTGGAGTTTCCTGACCTCGTCTCCCTCGAGAAAAATGATTTTTTGCTCCTCAGAAACATCGGTCATGGGCCACCTGCATCCCCGCCCTCGGCTTGTGCCCGAGTCGGGAACTTATCGTATCGTTTTTGCTCATTTAAATGTTTTTAAATATTCAAAAAAAATATTAATACTGCCGTGCTTATGGGGATATGATGAAGCTTCCGCTTGATCAAATAATTTGCCATGATGTCGTGAAAGGGATCCCGCTGCCCGACAGGTGCGTTGATGTCGTGATTACCAGCCCCCCGTACTGGGGACTGAGGGATTATGGGATATCCGTACAGAGCGTCTTCGGCGGAGACCCGAAGTGCGAACATAAATGGGGGGAAAAACTAATTCATAAAAAAACAGGCGATGGACAAAAAGAGACCCCTCTACTAAAAGGAAGAGATCTTACTGGTATTAATTCTCAAAAAGAACTGAATCAAGGAAATTTCTGTCAGAGTTGCGGCGCATGGCGCGGCCAGCTCGGTCTTGAGCCTCACCCTCAAATGTACGTCGATCATCTTGTACAAATCTGCTGTGAAATCAGGCGTGTGTTGAAAAAAAGCGGTTCCTTCTATCTGAATCTTGGAGATACTTATTATGGTGGTGGTGGCAAGACAGGCAGACCAGAAGGCAGAGATGATTTAGAGAGTAGTAGATTAGTTGCGCATCCTTCTGCAGAGTACCAAAAAATAAAAAATAGGTATCGTTCTCATTGGCTTCAGCCGAAGCAGCTCCTCGGGATCCCCTGGAGGGTTGCGATCGCGTTGCAGGAGGATGGCTGGCTGTTGCGTAACGCGGTCATCTGGAACAAGCTGAACCATATGCCGAGCAGCGTGAAGGACCGGTTCGCCTGCGGGTATGAGTTCGTCTTTCTATTTGTGAAGAATCAGAAATATTATTTTGATCTTGATGCGGTGCGTGAGCCTCATAAGGCGGTTTCTCTCAATCGCGCTAAATACGAGTTTAAGTTGATGCCCCGCGCATGGCAGAATGGCAGAACGCCGATACCGGGGGGGCAGAATGTCGATATAGCTCCGCATCATTCCGGGAAAAACCCCGGGGATGTGGTCCTTGAGAATTGGGGGACTGACAAGAATCAGGAGTACCATGGCGAAGGCAAGCGCAACCCGATGGGGCAGTCTCCATCAGATCTTAAAAGAAATATAATTGAGAGCTACAAGAAGAACCCGAAGGGAAAGAACCCAGGAGATGTTTTAGCTCTTGAGCATCATCGGCATCATGGGAGCAATCTTTCCAATGTGGCGACCTACTATGGAGACCAGATCCCGAAGTACTGTCATGAGAATGGTAAGAATCCCTCTGATTTCTGGAGTCTGACGACGCAGCCGTTCACCGGATACAGCGACGAGTTTGAGCATTTCGCGGTGTTCCCTGAGGAGCTGGTGGTCAGACCTTTGCTCGCGAGTTGCCCTAAATTTATTTGTAAGAAATGCGGGAAACCTCGGGAGAAAATAATTCAGGGAACCAGCTCAGAGGCTTTTAATATCCGCGTACGTGATGTCAAGGAAAAAAGAATAAAACACACGGACCGAGTGGCAAGTGAAGAAGAAGTGGAAAAATACCAAGAGGGTATAACACATGTTGGTACTGGGAAGGTCACAGTGGGATTCACTGACTGCGGTTGTAACGCTGGCTTTGATTCAGGTGTCATCCTTGATCCTTTCTGTGGTCGTGGCACGGTCGGCAAGGTCGCCAAAAAGCTTGGGTTGCATTACATCCTCATTGACATCAAACCTGAATACTGTGAGCTTGCTAAACTCTATATCGCTGGTCAGAAATACAAACTTCACAAGGACCAGAAAAAACTAAAAACCCTCTGAATCATATCATATTGTGGGCCCTGAGGCGTGCCCCGGATCACGACTCCAGAACAGAAACGGCGCGGAGACGCGCCCATCGCAACTATGCCGGATGTTCGGTCTTTTCCCATCCCCTCCTCTAAATGCCCTATATCATCCATCCTGATACCATGCGATGTAAAACCGGGTGGCACGCCGGGCATACCACAATTTTTATTTTCGTAACCATTAAATAATCTCGCCAGTATTACATGCGAGGTGGTGAATGAGTGAGAATTTTGTACTATACGAACCCCCCTTTTTGTGAGTCGGGTTACGGGCGCTGCTGCCGGTGGATCAGCGGCTTCCTCAAGGAGGACGGTCATTTCGTGGGCCTCGCGCCGAACGTGAGCTTCGGCCCGGGGCGGTTCGACCTGAACGGGATGCCGGTGCACGCCCAGGGGACGGGGTTCACGGAGCAGCCGACGATCATGCACTATTTGGCCTACAAGTACGACGTGCTGCTCGCGCAGTACGACATGTGGGCGCTCCACACGCTGTTCGACCTCGTGCGGCAGCACAACGTCGTCCTCGTGCCGTACGTCCCCCTGGACCACGAGCAGATCTTCCCGGATCTCGTGAGCAAGCTCAGGATCTCGACTTACAACATCGCGATGTGCAAGTACGGGCTTGACCAGCTGACCCGGGCGGGCTTCAAGAACTGCACCTACATCTACCACGGGGTCGACTGCAATGTCTACAAGCCGATCGCCTGCAAGGAGTACCCGAAGGAGCACCTGCGGGCCGACCTCGGCTTCGAGCCGGACGCGTTCGTGGTCGGCATCGTGAAGATGAACAAGGGGACCAGGTCCGCCCTGCCCCGGCAGCTGGAGATGATCAAGATGTTCATCGACCGGAACCCGGACATCAAGACCCGCATCTACCTCCACACGGAGCTGAACGCCCCAGCTGGCTTCAACCTGAGCACCGTTCTCAACATGCTCGGCCTTCAGAACATCACCAACTGCGCGGACAACTACCGGTACACCGCGGCCGAGTACAACGACCTCGCCATGGCGAAGATGTACAACGCCTGCGACGTCACCATGTCCTGCACCCTCAGCGAGGGATTCGGCATGCCGATCATCGAGTCGATGGCCTGCGGGACTCCCGTCGTCGCCGGCAACTACACGTCGATGACCGAGCTTCTGAAACCAGTGACACCGGAGCTGCTCGTCGACCCGGTGACAACGCTCTGGGAGCAGGTGCCCGCGAAGTACTACCTCGCGGACATCGACAAGGGAGTCGAGGCCCTGGAGCGCGTCGCGAACAGTGATCCGTCCAAGTATACGCAGAAACTCTCGGAGTACGCCATGAAGACGTTCGACTGGAGGACGGCCATCGGGCCGCAGTGGAAGAAGTTCTTCAAAGAGACGCTCCCGCAGTACATGGAGGAGAACTGCGTCAGGATCCCCGAGGCCTCGGAAACGCTCAGAAACAACGCGAAACCCATCGAGGTGAACCCATGAACATCTCGTGGATAGCCGACTACGACTTCCTCGCGAACCTCGCGGGCGGCGCGGAGATGAGCGACCGCGAGGCCTACATGCACGGGATGAAGAGCGGGCACACCATGCAGCTGTACATCCCTGAGTCCGCGCGGATGTTCGCCCCCGGTCCGACCGACCTCTCCATAATCAGCAACGCGGCCCGCTTCGACCTGAACTGGATCGTGAACACCGTATGCGCCAAGCCGTACATATTCTACGCGCACGACTACTTCCCGCTGTGCCGGTACCGGCTGTTCTACCCGATGCTCGAGAAGTGCAAGAAATGTATGAACCTTGACTCTGCGAAAAAAATCGCCCTGAACAGCGCCCTCAACATCTTCCTCTCCCCGCTGCATTTCGACGCGTGGTGCTACGCGATCCCGGAGCTTAAGGACCGCCCGCACCACATACACCCGTCGCCGGTGAACCTCGAGCTTTTCAAACCCCGGTCAGAGGTCAAGAGGAACCCCAACGCGGGTCTCGTGATCAACGCCGCCGCGTTCAAGGGAGCAAAAAACACGGTCGAGTACTGCGCGAAGCACCCCGAGATCACGTTCACGTTCTGCGGCGGGCAGCCCGAAGCCCAGCTGCCGCCCAACTGCACGTTCGTCGGGTACGTCCCCACCCTGAGCATGCCGAGCATGTTCAACCAGGCCTCTTACTACGTGGAGCTGCCGGACACCATCCAGCCGTTCAACCGGACCGTCCTCGAAGCCCGGCTGATGGAGGTCCCGCACATCGTCATCAACAAGAACATCGGGGCGGCATCGTACGACTGGTTCAAGGAGGACACAGCATCAATCCGTAAGCGCATCGCCGAGGCCGTTCCGAACCTCTGGAAGAAGATCGAAGAAACAGTAAAATGAAGAAGATACAGGTCGTAAAAAAGAAGGAGAAGATTCACATGAAAGTTGTAATCCCCGCGGGGGGCGAGGGAACGAGGCTGTTCCCGTACACGGAGGTCATTCCGAAAGCTCTGCTGCCGGTAGGGGGAAAGCCGGTGATCTGGTGGATCATCCAGCGCCTCATCGCGCACGGATTTGAGGATGTCATTGTCTGCGTCAACCAGGAGTACGTGAACCACTTCGCTCACGAGTTCGAGCACTACCCGGTGAGGGTCACGATCATCCAGAACGAGAGGCCGCTCGGGTCGGCTGGCGAGATTCTCGGGGCAAAAGACGATATTGACGGTCCGTTCCTCATGCACTTCAGCGACGAGCTCACGCCGATCAACCTGACGGAGCTTGTCGGATTCCACAAGATACGGAAGGGAATCGGCACCCTCGGGGTCATAAAGAATGTTCCCCTCGACGTCGGCATAGTCGAGATCGAGAGGAGCAAGGTAAAATCCATTGTTGAGAAGCCGATGCTGAACCAGACGGCCTGGGCGGGCATCGCGGTTTTCGAGCCCGATATCTTCAACTACATCGGAGTAGGGTTCGATTTCGCGAAAGACGTGTTTCCGAGAGTCATCAAGGACGGGAGGGGGCTTTACGCGTACGAGTCAAACGCCCTGTGGCTCGACATCGGATCCCTGAGCCACTACAAGCGGGTCTGCGATCTCGCCAAGCAGGGAAAGCTATGAAGCTGATCATTGCCGGCCACAGCGTCAGCCACTACCGCCAGCGGATGCTAGGGGAGGCGACCGCGAGGCTCGGCGTGAGAACCGTCGTCGTGGGCCCCCAGCAGTGGGGCACTGAGCGCTACGAGTCGTACAAGAAAAAGAATTTCGACTTCCGGGCGATCCCCATAACGGGCCCGTCGTCGTTTTACGCTTTCACGATCAAGAAGATGAGCAGGATCATCTCGGGCTTCAGGCCCGCCGTGATCTACTGCATGGAGGAGCCGTTCACGATCTTCGCCCACGAGATCATGAAGTACGCGAAGGAGTTCGGCTGCCCGTTCTGTTTCTTCACCTGGGAGAACCGGCCCGACTACCGCCTCAGCGAGTCCCTGGACAGGATGGAGCAGGACGTGGTCAGGGAGGCCAACATGATCGTCTGCGGGAACAAGCTCGCGGCGAAACGGATGGTCAACGTGGGCGCCGACCCGGAGAAGCTCCGCGTGCTGCTGCAGACTGGCGTGGACACCGATCTCTTCAAGCCGGACGGGAACGCCAATAAAGCCTACGAGGTCATCTACCACGGTCGGCTCGTGCGCGAGAAGGGCCTGCCGTTCCTCGAGAACGTCTGCAGGGAGCTGAACCTTTCGCTCCTCACCGTCGGGGGAAGGGGCCCGTACCACGTACGATGGGGGGATAATGTCGATTGGGTCGACTACGAGGACCTCCCGCAACTCATCAACCAGGCGCGGATCGGCGTCCAGGTGCCGTTCTCGTTCCAGGGGTACCAGGAGCAGGGCAATTTCGCGATTGCTGAAAATATGAGTTGTTGTAACCCCGTGATAATCAGCGACAACGGCTCGTTGCCGGACAATTTCGGGAGCTCGCCAGCCCTGATAATACCCGAGAACAACGAGGCGGAGCTGAAAGAGGCGGTCCTCAGCCTGCGCGACGAGGAGAAACAGAAAGAGCTCGGGGAGAAGGGCCGCAAATGGGTCGTCGAGAACCTCAGCACTGAGGCCATGGGCAAGAAACTGTTAAGCATCTTGGAGGAGCTGAAATGAGCATCTTTGTCGCCGGGGGAAGCGGGTTCATAGGGACGAACCTGGTAAAGAGGCTCGAGAAGATGGACCGGGTGACCAACCTCGACATACGGAACGGGAACGACTGCAACGTGAACAACTACAGCAGGGTCAACTTCTTCGTCAACCAGGCCGACATCGTGTACCACCTAGCGAACATGCCGTCGCACCGTCTCAGCATGGGGAGCCCGCGGGAGCTGATGATGAACAACTACGCGACGACCCTGAACATCGCGGAGGCCTGCAGGAACACGAACTGCAAGAAGATCGTTTACCTGTCGAGCTTCGCAGTCTACGGCAAACAAGAGCCCCCGTGGACCGAGGATACCCCTGTGAAGGCGACCACCCCGTACGGGCTCGCGAAAATACAGTGCGAGATGCTCCTGTACGCGTACCACGAGTGGTACGGCATTAATGTGATAATCATACGGCCATCGAACGTCTTCGGCGAGAACGAGCAGCTCCACCAGCCGTTGCAGGTGATCCCGCAGTGGTTCGAGGACGCGAAGAACGACCGGCCGCTGATAGTCCACGGGGAGAGCACCACCCGCGACTTCACCTACGTCGGCGATGTCGTGAACGGCATTGTCGCCGCGGGCAAGAAAAACGGCTTCAGAGTCTACAATCTCTGCACCGGCAAGCCGACCCTGCTGATGGACGTCGCCCGTAGAATAAGCGATAACGTCAAATGCCATTGTCTCCCGGACCACGAGACTAAGTGGTGGTGGGGATCCTACGAAAAGGCTAAAAAAGACCTTGACTATTCTCCGACCAAGGACATCATGGAGTGGGTCGATGAGCAGCGGGACCGTATCCTCGGAAAAAAAGCTGATGCTGAACCTAGGGGCCGGTCAAAAAAAGATTAGTGGATACATTTCTATAGATAACAGGATAGAGTGTAACCCCGATCTTGTCTGCGATGTCCGGAAACTTCCTTATGAGAATAATGCAGTGGACCGCATCCTCGCGTCGGACATCCTTGAGCATGTCGGCCGCCTCGAGGTCGAAGCGGTCCTCAGGGAGTGGTACAGGGTGCTCAAGCCGGGCGGCCTGCTGATCATAAAGACTCCGAATGTCGACACGATCATTGACGCGTACCAGGTCCGCAAGATACCCTTCGAGGAGTTCATCAGGAAGATGTACGGGTCCCAGGACTACTCGGGGAACTACCACTACACCGGCTTTAAACCCAATCATCTTGCTTCCGTCCTTGAGATTGTAGGTTTCAAAATTCTGAAGATAGAAGAAATTCTTGGCGGTGACGACTGGTCGAACATGGCGGTCCGATGCCAGAAATAGCGCTGATCAACCCTCCGAGCCCTTTTCTAATAAATGATCGTACATTCCCCAACCTTGGGCTGATGTACATTTCTGCATATCTTAAGAAATACGGGTACAAATCAAGGATAGTGGACCTGTCAGGAGGCAGACAAATACCTACTATCAATGATGATATTATTGGTTTTTATTCAACAACCCCTCAATACCCGTTCGTGCTTGATATCCTCAATAAAATCAGAGAGAAAAACACTGATGCCCTGTACGTGATCGGAGGCCCTCACGCAACCTGTGACCCTGAGACAGTCCTCAATTTCGATGTGTCAATCGTCGGCGAGGGCGAAGATGCAATGTTAAGAATAGCTATGAATCCCCTTTGGCCGTTCCCAAGCAGACTCAAATCACACCCAGTAATAATAGATGAAATTCCTTTTCCCAACAGGGATGCCATGGATATCCATGACTTCAAGTACAAAATAGACGGTGAACCAGCGACGAGCATGATGACTTCGAGGGGTTGCTGTTTCGACTGCGCCTTCTGCTGCAAAGTGTTCGGAAAAAAAATCAGGTTCAGGAGCGCGAAAAATGTCGCTCTGGAATTGGAGGAGCTTCAGAACAAATACGGGTACAATGCGGCCATGCTGTATGACGATGAGTTTTTCATAAACAGAGAGCGGGACATTGAGATCTGCAATTCTTTCAAGGAGAGGAAGATGCTGTGGCGTTGCTTCACGCGGTCCAATCTGGTTGACGAGAAACTCATCAGGATCGCCTCCGAGTCGGGTCTGCGGGAGATCCTCATCGGGATTGAGAGCGGCAGCGACAGGATTTTGAAGAATGTCAACAAGGGCACTACCGTTGAGATGAACAAGAAAGCGATAAAGACCATAAGAAAATACGGGATAAGAGTCAAGTTGGCCATGATTTTGTGTTTGCCCGGGGAAAACGAGGAATCCCTCCAAGAGACTGAGGATTTTTTGGATTCTATTGAGTTTGACGACATAGATTTTTCGATATTGCAGGTCTACCCAGGAACAGAAATATATAAAAACCCTGATAATTATGATATCATATATGGAAAGTCGAAGTGGTTCAAGGGAAAGCCCAATGGATACTCGGAGTGCGGTCCAGTGTCGACAAGCTCCTTGTCGTTCGAGAGGATCCTTGAAGTCAGAGATAGATTTGAAAAAAAATACAAGCGATGGAAGTGATGCCCCATAGCGGAAAAAAAATTGAACCTCGACATTACAGTTTGCGTAATCTGTAACGACGAGCCGATAGACAAGGACACGTTTCCGCACTACGGCGAGAGATGTCTCGACTACCTCAGGAAGCACGGTCGTTTTCCTGATGTCAACCGGAAGAGCCAGCAGGAGGGACTTGATGGTCGTGAAGCGTCAGGCTTACAAACTGGTGATCCTTGAGCCCGCGAAGAGCAGGTTGGAGCGGGGCGAATGCCCCAGCTGCGGCAAGCCGAAGAGTAAGTGGAAACGTAGCACCCGCTGGCGTTGTTGCTCAAAGAGATGCACCGCGAAGTTCCACAAGTACTTCTACGCGTTCGGATGGCCGGATCTCAGGAGCAAGGCATTCAAGAGGGATAATTATACCTGTAGGAAATGTGGCAAGATATTCATTGTAAGGGATGTTGCGACCGGCAAGGAGTATGGCAGAGATTCTGAATTGATCGCAGATCACATCATACCTATTGCGCTTAATGGTGATCAGTGGGATATCAATAATGTGCAAACGCTGTGCATCCAATGTAACAAGATCAAGACGAAGCAGGACCAGGGATTGATCGCGTCGGCGCGCCGCCGGGAGAAGCAAGTTTTAAAAGGGCAGAAGACCCTACCGGGGTTCACATGAAGATCAACCTAATAGGCGCCTTCCGGTACCCCTGCGCCATAGAAAAGTACTACGCCCGAGCCATCTGCGACCTCGGCCACACGCTGACCGTGACCACGCCCGACAAGATCAATGACCTGGCCAGGCCGGATCTCACGATCGTCGTCAAATGGTGCGACAAGCCGGACCTTCTGCCGAGCCCCAAGGCGCTGATCTTCACGGATCTGACGACCCGCTTCCAGGGGTACTACCTTTTCGCCCAGGGGTTCTACGACTACGTCTTCTTGGTCCACAAGGAGCCCTGGATAGACAACAAAAGGGTCTTCTACCTGCCGGTCGCGTACGACCCCCACGAGCACTTCTACGTCGAAAACGAGAAGGACATCGGCTGCCTGTTCATAGGGACGATGCACCCCAGCAGGGAATTCATGAGAGAGATCCCGATCATCACCAGATACGGCAACGAGTGGGGGGACACTGTTGATGTTTACGGCGACAAGTACCGTGAACTCTGCTCTCGATCAAGGATAATAATAAATAATCATTACCCGGGAGATTCGACAAATATGAGGGATTACGAGGCGCCAAACTTCAAGGCGATGATACTGACGGACAAAACCCCGTTCAAACCAGGAGAGGACGCGATCATTTATGAGAATCCAAAGGACCTCGAGAACAAGATCCACTACTACCTCGACCACGAGAACGAGAGGAAGGAGCTGGCCGACAACGCCTACGCAACCGTCACGGCCGGAAAATACAAGTACACCGACCGGATCGAGGAACTGCTCTCCATAGTCAAAAACAATATAAATAACATAAATAATGTAAATAAGATAAATAACATAGCTTAGCGAGGTGGGGTAATAAGCCATCCCGACAGGCTCATGGATCACAGAGAAGCCTATCCTCCTAATGAGATGAACGCACTGGGTTCGGCATTCTCAAGCCATCATGTGCCACGTACTATTTTATCTCCTATGTTGGCGAAGGGGCGCACTCCCGGTCTGTGATTGAGGAACCTGTAGATTATCAGTTCAAATCTGGTCCTCGCTACTAATATACCACAAGTAATATACTTATGGGGTACGTCAATGTATGTATACTACAGCATCGCATCGAAACTTTCAGCGGGGATAGGCTACACTGCTTCAAAGGATATAGATGAACTAAAGAAAGCGGGATACTTAAAGCAGGCAATTACCCTTGACGACATCCCGATTAATTCAAACGATAGCGTCCTGAAGGATAATGCTTTCGATGTGCTCGCAAGTACTCGGATCACGAAGCCGGTTGATATCGGACATTTTTGGGGGAACATGGCGTATGCTCAGATCCAGAAGGTTCATAACCTTGGTGGAAAAACTATTGTTCAAAGAGCCAGTTCGCACATTAATACCCAGAACCGCATCATGCTTGAGGAGTACAAACGATTCGGATTCAATTCGGTTCCGATTCACCCATGGGTGATCAAGAAGTCGCTCGCGGAGTTCAAGGAGACCGACTACGTGACCGTCTCCTCTCGGTTCGCGTACGACAGCTTCAGGGACGAGAACTACCCCGAGGAAAAATTGCTGCTGAACCCGTTCGGCATCGACACGGAGAAATTCCGCCCGCTGGACATTGAGAGGAGCGACTGCTTCAAGGTCGCTTTTTTCGGGGAGAACTGGGTACGGAAAGGTCTCCACTATCTGCTGAAGGCGTGGAGCGAACTGGGTCTCAAGAACGCGAAGCTGTACGTCCGTAGCTCCAGTCCGCCCTTCTTCAACGACATCAACTACGACACGATCGAGCACATAGGCTGGGTCGAGGACCTCACGAGGTTCTACAACACGCTCGACGTGTTCTGTCTGCCGACCCTCGAGGAGGGAAACGCGCTCGTTGTGAATGAGGTAAGTTCATGTTCCATTCCTTCAATCACGACTCATAATTCCGGCACATGGCTTGATGAAAAGAGCTGCTTTTTCGTTCCGGTCAGGGATGTGAAAGCTTTAAAGGACATGATTCAATACTGTTACGACAACCATGACGAGTTAAAAAAAGTCGGCAGAGAAGCGCGTAAAAAAGCGGAAGAGAATACGTGGGCTAGATATGGGGAAAACCTTATAAATAATTATTTAAATATAATAAATAATGGTTAGAAAAAAAGAGTACAAGTACAAATTTTCTAAGGATGAATTATTAAGACTCTACATCATTGAAAACAAAAGCACTATGCAAATATCAAAAATATACGGATGTAGTGATGAAACAATTCGTTGTAGATTAAAGAGACATGATATACCTGTTCGCAAACATAAAGAATTACATCCTTCTGAAGATGCTAAAGAAAAAACAAGAAAGAAAGCAATAGAAAGATGGAAAAACCCAGATTTTAGAAAAAAACAAATCGAAATAATTAACAGAACATCTCTCCCAGTAATGAAAAAACCAGAGTGTCGCATAAAAGCATCAGAAACAAGAAAAAGAAATTATAAAGAAGGAAAAATTAAACACCCATTTTTAGGAAAAAATCTTTCAAATGACCATAAAAAAAGCATATCAAGAGCAAGGATAGGTAAAAAATATCCAAATTTGAGTAGATCAATAAAAGAGTCTTTTCGCTCAGGAAAAAGAGTACCAAATTGTGCAATGTTAGGAAAACATCATTCTAGAGAAGCAAGAGAAAAAATATCTGAAGCAAATAAAGGAAAAAAACAGTCAGAGGAATGGAAAATTAAACGATTTAAAGCATCAGCTAAAACACTTAATTTAAAACCAATACCACTAGAACGAAGATTTATTGATATAATTCAAAAAAATAATTTGCCTTTTAAATATGTTGGAGATAGAAGTTTTTGGATAGGTGGAATAAATCCTGATTTTGTTCATACTAATGGTAAAAAAGTTGTAATTGAGATTTTTGGTGAATATTGGCATTCACCTATTTTGAATCCAAAATTAGCACTAAGTAGAACTTATCAGGGAAGAAAAAACATTTTTAAAAAGGAAGGATGGATTATGATTGTTTTTTGGGAATTTGAATTGAAGATTAAAAATACAGAACAATTAGTTTTAAATAGATTATCTGGAATTATGTGATTATGAATCAATCACCAACTAGATGGGATGCTTCCACTTATGTTACTGACTGGAGGGAGCTCATCCGATTATTCAACGACAGGCAGTTTTTCCTTGATGTACTTAGTCAGATTAATCTTCCGAAGGATGCCACTATCTGTGAGCTAGGCGCGGGTTCTTGTAAATGGAGCGCGGCTTTTTCCATCATGGGCTACAAGGTAACTACTATTGATAACAACCCTGACATGCTTATGCAAGGTCAGCGGAATTTCCCGAACATCAGGATTGAGTATGTTGTTGACGAGCTGCCAGATCTGAAATCTGAGGCGAGCAAGCGGAAATACGACCTTGTGATAAATGAAGGAGTGAATGAACATTTTCTCGATAGAAACGAACGTATCAATGTCATTAAGGCGATGAAAAATTGTTGTATTGAGGGCGGTTACGTGTACTTCCTCATGCCGTTCCTGAGCAACGAGCCGGATGAGCACCGCTACACGAGCGTCAACGAGATCGAGAATGAGTTAAGAGATGCTGGGTTCAGCCAGTACGCGGTGTCGGTCATGATACTGTACGCCTCGGGCAAAAGTAGGCCGATGCTGAGGGTTCTCGCGAGGAATGCCTGATGAGATCATCTGAGAGGTGGAGGGAGTTGCAGCTGAAACATTACGCGCCCGCGGTTGAGGGGAGAACAGATCCCGCGCGGTACAAGAAATTCCTCTCCCACCTGAACGACCCGCCCTTGCGGATACTGGATGTCGGCTGTGCAGGTGGCGACATCACTAACGACCTCATGGTACGCGGGCATCATGTCACGGGTGTTGACTATCCAGAGGTCATAGAAAAAACAAAGATAAAGTACCCCCCTTCTGGATCTTGTCAGTTGCGACCTCAATGAGGGCCTGCCTGTTGATCATCGCTTCCTTGAGGCATTCCAGTGGATCTATGCTTCTGAGATCCTTGAGCATCTTACGAATGATTACGAGTTTCTTTGCTCCTGCTACGAGTCCCTTGTGCCACTGGGCAGGATATACGTTACGGTCCCCCGGGTCGGGGAGAAGTGGGACGGCCACCTCCGGTTTTATCCCGTGGAGTCACTTAGGAATCTCCTGTGGGCCGCTGGATTCAAGGTCATCCACGAGGACAGGGACTTCTCCAGTACCATCGTCATAGGGTCAAAAGAGGAAGAATAAATGAGTGAATTATTTTCAAAAGAATATCTTCAATGGGTTTTAGATACCCATGGAAATACTGAGATATTAAGTTCTAATTGTCAAGGAAAACCAGAAAAACCAGGGGATTATGTATACAATTACGGGTACGCAAACGATTTAATGAAAAAAATTATATGGTGATAAGCAATGAAAAACCTCGTCCTTGTCGTGTTCGACTGCCTCCGCGCCGACTTCTGCTTCCCGGAGGGCCCGCCGTTCATCGAGCAACTCAAGAGCATGGGCGAGTCGTACACCCAGTACATCAGCGTCGCCACCTGCACGGTGCCCTGTTTCGCCTCGATGCTCACCGGCCTGTACCCGGAGACCCACGGGATCAAGGGCCACCCGACGCTCCGCAGCATGATCAACGACAACGAGTGGAGCCTCAAAAAGGAGGTTATCACGCTTCCGATGATCCTCAAGAACCACGGATACCATACCTATGCCGAGGTCTCAGATCCGCTCATCACGCAGTTCCATCTTGACAGGGGATTCGACCACTACCATGTGAGAGATGGAAACAAGATAAATACTTTCGTGCCCAAGTTTTTCGAGGACCTAAAAATACTTATAAATACTTTCCAAGAGCCGTACTTCTTCCTCCTGCACCTATTTGATCTGCATAGCGGACCATCTTGTAAGAAGTTCGAGAATCAGTGTAAAACCCTAGGGGAGTTATTGAAAAACAGGCAGAACTTGATACTCGTGGTCACTGGCGACCATGGCGAAACCATCAAAGGCGGTCTACGGCATGGATATCACATCAAGGAACAACTCGTGAGGATTCCGCTGATCATCGCTGGCGATGGCATTGAGAAAGCGGTGATCACCGGGCAGTACAGCCAGGTCGACCTCTTGCCCCTCCTTCTGGCCAAACTCGGCATACCCGTCACCCTGCCGTACAAGCTCCCGGGGGACATTCGGCCAAGAGAGTACGCATACATGAGAGCCGTGGGAGCGCCGCTCACGGAGCATAACTGGATGGTCGGCATCCGCACAGAGCAATACAAGTTCATCACCCATCCGTGGGATGAGGCCGCCCATGACGAGCTCTACAGCCTCTCAGACGAGAAACAGGTCTTGATCACGAAGCATGGCGAAGTAGCCAATGAACTACGAAACAAACTGCAGGGGGTCATGAAGGATGCCGAACACCTCACACTCGAAGACAGCCCGGGGTGGACTAAAGAGGATGAGGCGGTCGTGATTGACAGGATGAAAAAACTCGGTTATATGGATTAGCGACAAAACTTATTAACTACCACATTTTAGGATACTCCGAGGTGTTCCATGATAATTGGAGATATAGAGACCGAGATCATCGTCCTGGGGGTAGTACTGATAATCCTCGGGAAGATGGCCATAAATGACATTTTGAGCAAACTAGGAAAATAAAAGTAGTCCAGCACCCCGCGAACATTTCTTTCCTACTTTCTTCCTATTTTTAAAAAGAGCACTTTCGCCCGCCCCCCGATAAGTTTTATATATGGACACCAGATATATTTCTCTCAGGTGCATTTATGTTGACCGACAAAGAGATAAAGGAGAAGGGCTACGAGGAGGTGGCGGACAACCTCTACGCGAAGGAAGGGAATCTCTACGTGCAGCAGCAGGGACAACTGAAGCTGGCGTCCTTGCTGAGCGACGAGCAGCTGGACATGATCACCGACCTCGAGGCGTACAAGAAGCTGACGAAACCAAAGGAGGAGCAAAAGCCCCCGAAGAAAAAAGATGAGAAGAGACCCCCTGAGGAGAAAAAGAGATCAACTGGGGAGATTATCTTGCGTGACGAGAATGAGGCTCACGATCTCATGAATTTCAAGGATGACGAGCAGGTTCTTGAGGAGATGCGGGGGAAGTATCTGAAGGAGTTCGTCTACAGCTTTGAAATTGAGTTGGGCGAGGGAAAAAAACGGACGGTCACGGGCCTCTCGTGGGCTGGTGTGAAGGAGGCTGCGCGGAGCGCTGGCAACATAGAAGTGGATGATCTTCAGATTGTGGAGAAGGAAAAATCATTCTTTGTGAAGGCGCACGCTCGTGATACCTATAGAAATGTGGCAATGTTCGGTGTCGCGGATCAGTCAAAGATGATGAGGCTGAAAACAGGGGAGGTAGTTGAGGATAGTCATGCGTTGAGCAAGTGTGTGAGTAGGGCTCAGAGGAACGCCATCCGAGTGTTGATCTCCGAGATGACCATCAAGACGATAATTGAGAAGTACCTCTCGGAGAAAGCGAAGAAATGATCTACACACTTACCCCCCAAGAAGGATGCTTCCCTGGGGTGCACCGTCACCTATCGGAGCTCGAGCAGTTCGGCACCAAGCACATCTACCTGAGCCAGCTGAACCAGGTCACGGAGAACGACGCGGTGATCTTCGGGGCCTGGGAGCCGAGCACCTACCCGATGGCCATCCGCCGGTGCAAGGCGAGACTAAAAGCCATTCTGTTCACCTCCCCGCTGCTGCAGGCGCAGATGAACGACCCGGAGCTCAGTTTCCTAGACACAATCCTTACACTCAAGGGAAACGGAGTCATTGACTGTCTACTATTTGCGGATCTGGAGACCTACGAGGTATTCAAGGATCTCGTACCGAATGTCCACCACCTCCCGCACCCTGCAGACCCTAAGAAGATAGAGCCGTACATACTGCAGGATAAAGATTATACCGGGGAACAAAAAAAAGACATCTTCATGTACCTCCCCTGGGGGAACAAGAACAAGAACCAGATGACGCAGCTGGCTGCGGTGAAGCTATTCCAGAGAAACAACCCGGGTGTCAAGTTTCACACAAACGGCATGGGGCCCTGGGCGGCCTGGGCGGATAGACTACAAATAGACTACTGCGATCAGGGGTACCTCCAGAGGGAATTCTACTACGCGAGCATCTTTATGAAGAGATGCGGCCTCCATGTAACCCTCAGCGAGTCGTTCGCGTACGGGGTCCTCGACGCGTTCCTTCTCAGTGTGCCCGTAGTGTGCTCCCCGGCGATAGACTGGGCGCCAGCCATCGTGAAGGTCACAAACCCCGACGACCCCATTGAGATAGCACACAAACTCGGGGCAATGTTCACTGACCCCCGTGGCTACACAGAGACCGTCAGGGAGTACGCCCTCATGAAGATCAAGAGCAACAACGAAAAAGCAAAAAAGCTGTTGGAAACGGTTTTTTCATAAAAGTTATTAACCACCGTAGACTATAGCCAGTCAATGACGCTCGACATCGCAATGTTATACGCGGACATCGCGTCGACCGCCGCGGTCGCACTGATGCTCTACATCGCAAGGACGATGATCCAACAAGACAAACGCATACAGAAGATAGAGAGCGACCTCTACGTGGAGAACAGCAACCCGACGAGCCTCCCACTGACCAAGCAGGTGTACAACCTGCAGCAGGATGTCGCGACCATCAAGGATACCTGTGAAAAGCTTCACACGACCATAGAAAGCATTAATAGCACGATTCACGATTGTCTATTGTTGCCTAAAAAAACAAGGGTAAAAAATAGGTGAGACCATGACAGATGGAACAAAAACAATAACAACAAAGGTCTGGTACAAGTCGAAAGTACTTTGGGTGAACATCATAGCCCTGATCGCTCTGATGGCCCAGATGGCCTACGGGTTCGTCATCGCCCCCGAGGAGCAGGCCGCGATCATCATCGTCATCAACCTGATCCTGCGAGCGGCGACTGGGTCCGGTCTCACGCTGTTTTCTCAGTAAAAATAATTAACCACCAAGGCCTTATCATTCAAATATAGACGATACTAGAACAATCCCATAGGAGTATGGTTTCATGCCTAACGATCAGACTATAGCAGGTTTTACGTTGGATGAATTTATGGAAAAGCTCGCGACGATGGTCGCAGGGAAACTAAAGATCCCTCCTCAGGTCGTCCCGCAGCCACTCCAAGGGATTCTTCCGCAGGCCGTCCCCGATTTTTTCTACGTGACGTACCCGGCTAACGGCACGAAAAAGACTGTTGGAGTGGGGATCACACAGTTCGACTTCCTGGAAGGGAAGGTCTACCTCCCCGACGGGACCGAGGAGTCCCTGAGCGACAACCTCTTCAACCACCACGACGAGTACATGCGGGCCTTCCAGATCGACGTGAGCCAAGCCGTCATCATATGGCTCGACAGCGGCGGCAAGAAGCCCGTCGACTTCCTGGACATCCACGGCGAGAACTACGTGAACTTCCGGAACCTGTACATCCAGACGGACGTGGCGACGAGCTTCGACATCTGGGCGTCGAACAACCCGGATGCGTACCTCCGTAAGTTCAAGCCGATCATCTACCAGTCGACCGTCAACCAGTACGGGCAGCTGGTGTTCCCGAACTCGGACACGGGGGCCCCGTCTATTGACCTTAAGTATCTCGAGACGGCGAGCGGGAGCTACGTCCCCGTGAACAACGTGACCGTGGGGACGCAGCAGTACGGGGTCCTGATGGGCGTCTCTTTCACGTCCGACCCGAACGCGCTCTACAAGCTGACGATAGGGACGCACGTCCATTTCCGCGACGTGCAGCTGGTCTCCCCGGTCTCGATTCCTTTCCTCCCGCATTACCTCAAGCAGAACACGAACGTGAGGCTGGACGTGAGGTCGACCTCCGGGACGGTCGCGGTGAACGGGCTGGTGGCGCTGAAGAGCGTCCTCGTCCCCGGTGTGTAGGAGTGATAGAATGGGTTTTTGGGGTCCATGGACGCATAGCATCGGGTCGCTTCATCTAAGAACTCGGGCGGTTACCGCCATAAAGGTCGCTGAGAACGCGATAGGCTTCGGGAAGCTCACGACCGGCCTGCAGGGGTCCCTCACCGCCGGGATCGGATTAGAATATGGGCAGACGGGGACACTTGACACCTATGCCTGGTCCGACAGACAAACGGGCGTAATTAATATCCCATACAATATAAAGTACGGTGTTGCGTATCTCCCGGACAAGAAAGCACTGGCAAACTCAAAAGAAATAGATATTGGAACGTACTACCTATACACGATTGGCACCTCCGGTAACGTAATAGGGAGTCTTCTTTTCAAGAAAGTTAAAACAGTCGGAGATATTGCGTTCGCAACAGACAAAAACAGGTACTGGATTACCGACTCAGTCACGAACTATATTCACCAAGTGGGGACAACGACGGCGAATGACCTGGGGAGCTTCAAGGGGCCAGGGGCCGGGATTTTATATGGAATAACGTATGCTGGTGACAGACACCGCATTTGGGTTGCGAATTCAAACGGCTACGTGTACGAAGTGGGGACCACGCTGCACAATGCAGTAGGCAGCATACATGTGAGCACGGGGTCGGATTTAACAGGAGTTGTTATATCACCTGACAAAAACAGGCTATGGGTGGCGGATCAGACCAGAGCGTACATTACTGAGATAGGGACAGCGAACTCCAGGCTCATCGGGAGCTTCAAAGGGCCCCCTGGTGCCACTCAGGCAGTACAAATAACTTTCTCAACAGACAAAAATAGACTCTGGCTTGAGCTAAATGCTTTCGTGTCCGCGTTGGGCAGTTTCTTTGAGTTGGGCACTAGCTACGGAAGGGCATACGCTGGTACGTACGTTCATTTCAGCTCCCCGTATATCTCTGTTCCTGTCGTGATCATCGGACAGGTGGATAATCTTGGCGACAACAAGGGTGTTTTCACCATGCAACCGAACCTGGGGTCGTTCTGGGCGAAGGCGGGCTCGTACCCCGCACAGGCCGCCTGGGTCGCCCTCGGGGCATAATAGGACACCTGACCGAAAGATTTATTTTAGGACAGTAGATAAAAACCCGCGTGATCAAGCTCTACGATTTCGAGGCGTGCGGCCCCTGCAGGCGGGTAAAAAGTCTTTTGGAGAAGTTCGGCGTTGAGTACGAGTACATTGATGTTTTAGAGCGGAAAGAGAGTTTTGATTCTGTCCCTATGTTGGAGCTTGAGGACGGCACAAGGATAGTCGGCCTCGGCACAAAGATGACCGACTACATCAAGAAACTCGGCAAAGAATATAGAGAGAAAACATAAAGTTTATATATATTTTAAGTCATATTTAAATAATAATGACTACAGTTCTTCCTCCAAGATACAATAAAAAATATTCAAAAGAAGAAATAGAATTATTTAAAAAGTTATACCCAACAATAAAGAATAAAAAAATTGCAAAAATACTTGGAAGGACAACAGCATCCATCACAAGAAAAGGAAATAAATTAGGATTAAAAAAAGAAGTAAGATATCAGATATTAATATGTGACAATTGCGGTAAAAAATTTAAAAGATATAATTCTATAAAAGATCAGAGAATAAAAGAGAACTGTAAAAAGTCATACTGTAATAGAGGATGCTTCATAGAATCGAGAGGCAGCAAAATAGTAAAATGTTCTGGTTGTGGAATAGATTTTCCTATTGAACTATACAGATACAAGTCACAGAAATCTTTCCATTGCAGTTTTGAATGCAGAAGATCAAAACCGATAAACTGTGATTGGTGTGGAAAAGAATTTAGGAGACGACCAGCAAATAAAAAAGCACATAATTTTTGCTCAAAGAATTGTGAACTTGAGTGGCGATCAGAAATTATGAGAGGAAAAAACAATATAAATTGGTCTGGTGGATTATGGAATGGTAATTATGGACCAAATTGGTATAAACAGAAGAAAAAGGCGAGAGAACGGGATAAATATATGTGTCAAAATTGTGGAATTACAGAGGAAAAATACGAAAAAGCCCTTGATGTTCATCACATAGAACCGTTCATAAAATTCGGATTAAAAAGATATGAAGAAGCAAATAAATTAGAGAATCTCATATCTGTCTGCAATCCTTGTCACAGTAAGATTGAACCCAGAAGGAGAAAAAATGAATATAATTAGCTTCAGTTGGACAAAAGATAGTTTTCTGGCGAACAGAAAGACCAAGACCCGCAGGGAATGGTCCGATGACTACGCCCGGAAGTTCCATGTCTATGACTGTTGCAGGGCGTACGACAAGCAGCCTCGGTTCGGCGGCCAGCAGATCGGCATGATACAGGTAAGATCCCTTGCTTATGAGGACATCAGCACCATGGCAAACAGCGACTACGAGTTCGAGGGATTCGCCTACCTGGAGGAACGGGGGCTCAAGATCTGGGGAAAGGAGCCACGGCGGGCATTTGAGGACTGGCGGAAAAAGGGCGGGTGGTACTGGGTGCTCGGGTTCAAAAAACTCAATGTCCTAGATGTCCTATAAAAACTCTCCTGAGCATTACAATTAGCTGTAACGCTTTTAAAACCGTTACACATTTGTTGTCTTACAAGTTGTATTACTGTATTACACGGTAATACGAAGTGTAATACGTACTAGAAAAAAAACGTATTACAAAATGTATTACACAGTGTATTACCAATATCTTCCCCTGATGATATGCAGTGCATTAATGTTGTGAACGATTTTTAAGTTTTTAGCAAGTTTTAAATAGAACGGACGCAGTTATCGTACCCTTAATGGTATCATTAGTGATACCGTTAATGGTATCAATGTCAATGTGGATGTGTATTTACATGTGAATTTACATCTATACATCCATCTGTATGTATATATGGACATATATTTGAGCCCCAATTCTGGGCCCCATATGTCTGACCTATTCTCAGCGACATGGTCAGCAATGATGCTAACTCGCCAATTTCTTTTTATAGTTTTTGCTTTGATATCGAAAATAACGGAAATTGTAGGTTTTTCTACAATCCATTGTCGAATAAAATACAAAAAGCGTTTTTGGTGATCCGCAAAGTTCCCTTTGAAGGGAACCTACAAGGGATCTCAGAAGGTTCCCTACAAAGGGGACCTTAAACTGGCCGTTTTCTTTATATAATTTTCGCTTCTGTCGGACATTTCGTCGTACACCTTAGCGAGATCTTTGTCGGACAATTTGTCATACAGCAACCTTTTTCAATTACGAACGAGTTCCATGACCCATGACGAATCAAGCGTATGGATGGAAGCCGGACCTGCCGGACCACCGGGACTTCGTGTACTCGAAGCTTTTCGCGATGCCGGTGACGCTGCCTAAGACCGTTGATCTGAGACCCAAATGCTCCCCCATGGAGAACCAGCGGAGGCTCGGGAGCTGCACCGCGCAGGCCCTCGTGGGAGCCCTGGAGTTCCTCGAGAACCTTAAGAACATGCCCTTCATGGACCTCAGCCGGTTGTTCGTCTACTACAACGAGCGGGTGATAGAGGGGACGGTACTCTGGGACTCAGGAGCAATGCTCAGGGACGGCGTGAAGACCCTGCAGCAGCAGGGCGTATGCAACGAGAAGAGCTGGCCGTACATCATCATCCGGTACAAGTGCAAGCCGTGGAAGAAATGCTACGCTGATGCGCTGAACCACCAGATCACGGCGTACGAGCGTATCAACACCCTCGACGAGATGAGGGCATGCCTCGCGGACGGCTACCCGTTCGTGTTCGGGTTCTCGGTGTACTCGAGCTTCGAGTCCTTGGAGGTCTCAAGGACCGGCGTCGTGAACATGCCGCAGCCCGGGGAGCGCCTCCTCGGGGGCCACGCGGTCATGGCGGTCGGGTACAATGACGACGATCAGCGGTTCATCGTGAGAAACTCCTGGGGGACAGACTGGGGCCAGAAGGGGTACTTCACGATGCCGTACGCGTACCTGGAGGACCGGAACCTTTCGGACGATTTCTGGACGATCCGCGACCTGGAAGGAGCGGCCGCCCGACCGGCGTAAAAACAAAGGTTTAAATAGTTCCTTCTAAAGATTCAGCAAGGTTTAAATAAAACATACGCGGTTTGACTATTGCGTTCGATTACACAACCTTTTTCAGCATCGTTTTCCAGTTCCTTTTTTTGTCGCACGACTAGTACTAATGACTACGATTTTTTTAGTAGTGAGCAATAATCGTGAGCAATAACGATCACCAATAGTAACTATTAATAGTGGCTACCAATAGCGACTATCAGTAATGATCACCAATATCGGCGAGGCCGCCGACCGACACTATCGACCAGCACAGGTTTCTCTTAAATTTATCTATTTTTTGGGATTATCGCCAAAATCTTAATATAATAGAAAGAATACAATTATATTGTGGAAAAAATAAAAAAGGGCCGTATCCTAGAAACAGGGGCCGTAATTACCATCTTGCTTCTCGCGTCGTTAGGGGCGAGCATCACTTTTGTCTGCGGAAAACCGTATGCAGTGACCGAAAAAAACCGCCAGCCATCAGCGACAGAAAACATCACCGAGATGCAGGGAGACATCCTCATCAAGAAAACCGGATTCAACCGTTTGTACCCCTCGATAGAGATACCAGACAACCAGCTCCTCAACGTCACGGCGACCACAGTCGGCGACTTTTTCTACGTCAACTCGGTGCTACGGATCCGCATTGACACGCATCTGCTGGACCCGGGTTTCACGTACAAAATAGGGAGGCACCTGAGGACATTCATCGCCATCACCAGGCCGGAGTACTCCTTCCTGGGAAAAATCGTCGGCAAGCCTGTTAACTACAACCGGAGCGATTTTCTTTCGGGGGCCACGACCATCGACGTCCCTCTCAAATTCAAGTCGACGGAGAACTATGAGGAATTCAGAATCAGGATACTCGCAGTCGGGAGCATCATCGGTGCCTTTTCATTGAGTTATCCGTCAATTACTTACAAAATTCTCGATTTCAAATGTTGCTACGTTCAACCCCCAACAGATACAACTCCCCCTTTTACTTCATGTTATCTACATGGCAATGAGATATATCCAGGATAGATAACAAAAATATGGTACACGATTTGGAGGCACAAAAAATGAAAGCAAACATAAGCAAAAAACAAAAGGCAGGTATCATCGCAACCCTGTTGCTGGCTGGAAGCATCATCGGGCTTTCAACAACAACTCTCGCACACCCACCACAACCATCCAAAGATGTCAGGATGTTCCAAGGGAATGTGACCGTCTCGCTGAGTGCGATTGACAACGACTCGGGGGTAAACTATACTGTCATCAGTGTATGGTATAGGTCACTAACGTCCCATAACGCTTCTTGGACACTTCTGTTGGCTCCAACGAACTACACTGGGAACATCACGTACTCAGTTCAAGGTCAGTACCAAGTGCATTTCTACTCAGTAGATAAACTTGGGAATGTCGAAGCTGAGAAGTATGCGGATTTTGCCCTGTGGCAAGATAACACATGTCCATACACGCAGATAACCCTAACGGGGAATGAGATCTTCCCAGGCAAGTAACACAACTAAAGTAATACACTGGGTGAAAAGAAGTTCCCTTTCCTCCGCCTTTTTCCCTCATCCGGTGTATTATAATTTTTTTTTAACCGCGTTTTCCCCGGATTTTGGGTAAAATTTAAATAGAATGAGGCAAACTAACGTGTACATTGATGTGCAACATAAATGTACACGAGGTATGTGCACACTAATGTACAACATTGATGTTGCACATAAAGTTTTTAATATATCATTCTCTATATAATAAAACATGAAGGTCGCTGTCATACGAGTGGATGGAAAGCTAGCCAATTTAGCGCTAATGAAGATCTCCAGTTGGCACAAGAAACAAGGGGACGACGTGGTGCTCGTGGATCTCTCCGGCATGGAATTCGACCGGATATACGCGTCCCAGGTGTTCGCGGGCGGGTCCGGCTACGACCTCGAGGCGAAGCTCCCGGACGAGATCGAGCACTGCAAGCCGGACTACGATTTGTTCAACGCCGACTACAGCATGGGGTTCACGAGCCGCGGATGTGTACGGAACTGTAAATTTTGTATCGTTAGAAGAAAAGAGGGGAAGCTACAAGAGCACTCACCCTTCAAGGAATTTGTCGACAACCGGTTCCAGAAGATCATCCTCATGGATAACAACTTCCTCGCAAGCCCGAAGGCCAATGAGAATCTCCACACTATCATCAATAAGAAGTGGAAGGTAAACTTCAATCAGGGACTCGACCTCCGGCTGATCAACGATGAGAACGCCGAGATCCTCAGCAGAGTGAAGTACTACAACTGGACGTTTTCGAGGAGGCTTATCCATTTCGCGTGGGACAGCATGAAGGACGAGGACGACATCATGGTCGGGCTCCAAACCCTCCTGAATTACATCCCGTCGCACCACATCATGGTGTACGTCCTGGTCGGGTTCGATACTGGACTGGTACAGGACCTGTACCGTATAAAAACGCTCGCGGATCTGAAAGTGAAGCCGTTCGTCATGATCTACAATAACAAGAGAGATCCCAAGCTCCGACACCTCAGCCGATGGGTGAACAAACGGTACTACGAGGTCGTCACCTGGGAGGAGTACCTCAAGAAGAAGATTTCGGTTAAGCACGTTAACCGAAAGTCTTAAACCGTCGCCGCCCATGTGTCTTTGAGGAGACCAGAGAGTATTTTGTCATTTCGGATTCACCTCCCTTTGACTTTTTTTCTGGTCCCCCTCACCATACGGGGAAATTCATGTCGAAAATCGAGGAGTACTTCGAGGGATTCATCAACCGGTCAAGAGCGACCGAGCGGCTGCACAGGAAGGTCCTCAACCAGTACGACGCGTTCGTCGACAGCGACGAGCAGCTCTACACGGTGCACACCGTCGAGCGGTTCCTGAGGAAGTGCAAGAACCGCGGCCTGGAGAATATCTCGATAGCGACCTACACCTCCGTCCTGCGGTCGTTCCTCAAGTTCCTCGGGACGCCCGACAAGGAGCTCAACGCCGTGCAGGCGCCCAGGGTGGGCTTCAAGATAAAGCAGGCGATCGACGAGGACCGCTGGGTGAGCTTCCTCAAGCAGCCGAGGACCCTGAGGGACATGGCGATCGCCCACGTCCTGCTCTACGGGGCCTCCCGGGTCGGCCAGCTCCGCAGGATACGGGTCGGAGACATAAACTTCGAGACGAAGATGATCGTCATAGAGGGCATGAAGGACGCGAAAATTCAAAGCTCGCTGCAGGTCAACGCCGACACCATGGACATCCTACAGACCTACATAAAGGCGTACAAGCTCACGAAAAAAGACTACCTGATCACCCTCTCGGAAAGGCGCATCGAGCAGCTGGTAAAAAAATGGGCCGTCGCGGCTCGGATCCCGAATGCGGAGAAGATAACCCCGCACAGCCTCCGCAGGAGCCTCGGGAAGGCGTTCTACAAGAAAAGCGGGAAGGACATTGAGAAGACACGGATCATCCTCGGCCACAAGAACATCTCCTCGACCCAGCACTACCTCGCTATCGAGGAGGAGGAGGTCAGATCCGACTACGACAGATTATTTGGGTGAACACATGACGATAAAAGTAAAGGCGCGACCAGGAAAGAAGGCGATTGTAAGGTTCAACGACAAGAAGGACGAGGATTTCTTCTTCTACATAATGGTGCGGGCGAGGGACACCATCGGTGACCACCCGAGGATCAGCGTCGAGGATCTCAATGGCTTCGAGATGAAGATCAAATAGCGGAATTTTTTGAATCGTAAATATAATTAACCACCGATGACTACTGGTTCAATGAAGATCATGCCATTAGGAAGCCGTCTGCCAGACGAGATGAAAACAAGGGTCCGCAACATACTGACGAGGATACGGGAAAGCGCGGTGGAATTGCAGACCCTCGCTGGCGAGATGGACGGCCTCAGGGCGATTTTCCTTGAGGGGATCGCGTCGCGCATCATCAATCTCGTCGACATCGCCCTTAAGGAGATATGAGGATTCTCTAGATACAAGAGAGTTGGCTTGAGAGAGCCTTTAACCAGGGCCGAGGAACGTTAGGCAAGGTCGTAATGCTGAATGCAGTCGAAAACCACCTGCCGGGAGGCCCTGGCCAATCTCTCACAAGATAATGGAGGAAAACTATGCCAGGACGAAGATTAGGTATTCTGGAGGGTATTCAGCCCCCAGGCGGATTACTCAAGACCGAAGCAGGGAAGGGGCCGCTCGGGCTGGGCATCATACCCAGCATCCAGGAAAGAGTGAACAAGATCCTTAAAAGATGATAGCATGGAGAAATCGGTATTGGATTCTCTTCTCGAGTCGTTCGAGGAGAGGGTTCGTGGCGCTCGGTTGATTGACTGGATTGCACATGAGAGCCCAGGGATACTCGTGAATCCCGCTCGCGCCGAGGCAGATCCAGTGTGCAAGTGCTACGGCATTGATGGAAAATCTCTATGCTTTCATGCGGGCGTGATCGGAGGGCTTGATGAATCCCAGAAAAGCGCCTACTGCAAAACGATCCACACCGAGGAGAGCCCGGAGCTGAAAGAGAGGGTCAGGAAGTTCCGGGAGGCGTCTGATGTCTGCGTGCAGGAGTGCGTGACCCTGCCGAAGGGCGAGAGGCTCGGTTGCAGGCTGTCGTGCATGTCCAGGGAGCTCGAGAAACGGGGCCTCAAAGTATAAATACTTTTTGAAAATACGTTTTCAACGCGGTATTTAAAGAATTGAAAATGAGCGGTTTTTGTGTCCGTCATATATAAATCTTTTCAAAATACGTTTTGAAAGACGGCAAGCACAAAATTTTTATCCCCCAGCCCCCATACATCCGTGGCAGGCAGGATAATATTTGAAATATTACTCCTAGTTCCTCCCTTATTATCCTGCGGCCAGGTGGTGAGGAGCATCCCCTCTGATAGGAAGAAGCCGCTGAGAGATCTTCTGTTGCCGAGGACGACAAGCCTTCGCCCTAGATCCCTGTTTGACACATCATTTACCTACGAACAAGCACTGGCCTCGGAGGAGCCCGGTACGGGGGTGGAAAAAGTTCCCTCTTCTCCCCCCGTATCTGGGACATCGATACGTGAGTCGAAGACGACCGCGTGCATCCCCTGCGTGAAAAACCACTTGAGTGCCGTGGCGGGCATACTTTCCGAGTCGAAACGGTTCATATCCAACGGCATCAAAGATCCGAAGATAGTGGAGGCGATCGACATAGCGACCAAGGAGCTCACCGCGGCCGAGAGGGGAGATCTTGACCCAGCGAAAGTCGCCTCGTTGCCCGAAAAGGAGAAAGAGGTCGCGGAGTGGGCCGCCGAACAGACCCGGGATCTCCGGCACAGCATCGACGGCATACGGGACAAGGAGACCCTCGAGGAAGCGATCGTCAAGGCGGATCAGATAAACAAGGAGATGATCTCGAAGTTCATCGACCTCGTGGGGACTTTCTAATTTGAAATCATAATATTTAAACATGCCTTTCTTTTTTAATCAATATATCTAATAATAATCAAGGAGTTTCTAATTTGCTTTTATCGTTATTATTTATCATGCTACCTAAAATCTTATCACGTTCTTCTTTAGAAACTTCTATATCTTCACCTACTTCCAACATTGTTTTTAACGATATTTCTTCTGCAATAAACGATTTGCTTTCTTTCCATTCTCCCGTTTCTTCTCTCCAAATTATAAGTTTATTCTTCAGAAATGTCGGTAGCCAAATTCTTACTCTTTCAGGATGATTTACCAAATCCTCTTTTGATTCCGTATAAATGTCATCTTTTCCATGATGAAAACATTTCAAACTTCTTTTACCCATTATCGTCCGTATGTGTTTTGTTCTGACAATCTCTATAGATTGTATATCCATAGGTTTACGTGTCAAACCTGGCAACCATCCATCACGCTGTTCTACAGTGCCTGCTCCTAATAACTGATATGTACCACTAAAAGATGCAAAAGCACAACGGACACCATCATAAAATTTATCCTCATCACTTGCGGGATTATACGGACGTTCATGATAATTCGGGTCTTCAACAGGCAATTCCAAAAGAATAATATCTTTTATGAAAAGCCTGTCTGAAATTGGTGTATCCGTTAACTCATGCCCATCATTTCGGAAATCAAACCTACTGCAAAGTCTGTCTACTTCATCTAGTTCTTTGACAAAGTTTTCCCAATCGTTACTTTTATCGAATCTGCTCCCATTCACCCATAAAGGTGTTGAAAAAACTAGAGTCTGTCCAGGAACATATAAATTTGGATAAGTCTGTTTTGTTCTAAACATCTGAGTTTCAGTTCTTGGTATATCATTTTCATAGATTCTGCATGCTTCGATAGTTATCCGTTGAACATATATATTATCTGGCAATCTCGGTATCAATTCTCTCAAATGGGCAGTAGTCAAGCATGGTTCATTTCTTGTCACCATAGATTATTTTTCCCTTTTTAATTTATCCCAAGTTATATTTGTCTAATCTTTCTTGGTAGTCTTCCTTTTTTATCTTATTTGTCTTCAACAATTTATCCAGACTAGCAATATATGAACTGGCTACCTCATCGAATTTCTTAATCAAAGTCCCGAGTTCCCGTTTCATCTTTTCAGCCTTATTCCTAACCTTATCTTTATCCTTGATTTTCTTCTGAATATCATGTACTTTATCCAATATATCTTCTATCCGCTTCTGGATATGGTCTTCATTTACATGACTGCCGCAATAAACGCAGCTCTCTTCCTCAAGTTCTTTCTTACCAGTTATCAATTTCTCCCGTTTGACTTCAAAATCATCATTGCAATCATCCAATAGCGTATTCTTTGTTAACCCCATGACAAAATTATCCATACCGTTATAGATTTCATCAGCGTAATCACGATACTTCTCATCCTTCTTCCTACTACGAAACGCAGGGATTTCAATGCCATCATCTGATTCTATTAACTCTTTTGGCAATTCTTTTAAAATAGAATTACTGGAATCAGGTTTCAACCAATTAGCTATATCTCCCTCTATCCAAGTAGACATTTCTCCAATCCGCTTATCTAAACTTTTCTCAAGAGTTTTCAACTCTTTTTCTAAGATTTCATCACTTTCCTTATATGCTTCAAGAATCTTAGAAACATATTCATTGATAACAGAAGCATCTTCTTTACCCCATTTTTTCCATATCGTCATCATCTGTTCTTGTGATTCTTCTTTATCTCCCATCAACCGTAATCTAGCTATGACTTCTGCCGTCGTTGTAACTAATCGTGCATCTTTTTCATCAATTTCTTCAAAGAATGTTTTAATGGTTAGTTCCTGCAATTCCTCAGGCAATGCAAGAAGGGGAAGGCGATGTTCTATGATGGTTGGTGTGGTCCCTAATTCTTTTGCAAGTTTTATAACTTCAGGATGACCATGACTGGGAAGGGGGGGTTCACCACTGGTGACCGATTCTGTTTGTGGCATATACAACTGCTCTTTGTGGAGAGCAAGCATCTTGAAGAACCATCCTGCTTCATCAATCGGGTTAAGCTGTTCACGTTCAACATTTTCTTTATATGACTTTAACATAGCAGTTTTATCATCCATATCCTGAACGGTGCAAACAACCTTTTCATTTTTGTTGTACAAATCCTTTAAACAGTAATATCGCCTCATTCCTGCAACAACTTCATATTTTCCGTCTTTTATTGGTCTAACCAATACCGTCTGTAATTGTCCATCTGTTTTCAATGATTCTTTCAATGATTCCAGATATTTCTTGGTCATCCGCTTTCTTGGGTTATATTTATTCGGTTCTAATTTACCTAATTCAATTTCCATTATTTTCACATCTTTCATCTATTTTTCCTCCTTGACAATTATTATTTTTGCTTTTCTTCCATTCCATTGGGTGAGTCCTATAATCCGACCATCTTTTATTTCTTTTTCTAAAATTATCTCCACATTATCAATTTCCATTTTAGTCATCAGATTGCCTCCATAGGCATTTTTAGTGGTATATTCTTGCACTATTATAATACTTTCGGTGTTATCTTATATACTTGGAGAGACATATAGAATATTAGGATATGTAACCTACATCAAACCATCAATGTGAAATAGTAGAAAGAAAGAGTAATTAACCACCAACGCCATAATATTTTTTGTGATACTATGCAAGAGGAGACGCACTATTGTTTCTGCTGCATGGAGCCGTTCCAGGTGGTGATGCCCCCGAAGGGCCACGAGTCGAACAACCCGGAGGGCTGCCCCGTGTGCGGTTTCTTCAGGTGCCCGCACTGCGGGAAGTGCGCCTGCGACCTCCAGCCTGGGGAGAAGCGGGTGCTCGAGGCGTTCTGGCAGACCCACTGTAGCGCATCGTGCGGAAAAAGACGGAGGTGAACCATGGTAGAATCATGCTCATGTGAAGAGTTAAACAAGAAGATAGATCAGCTCATTGAGCAGACAAGATCCTGCTCTGCAGTAAGAGGCAAACGTGCCCCGAGCGAGTGGCAGAAATTCCTTCATATGTGCCTCCCCAGCAAGACAGGGCTCCTGCCGGAGAGGATAAAGGCATGTAGCACTAAGTACAAGCAGAGGAGATAGGGATGGCAAGAGACTTTTGTAGCTGCGAAGAAATATCAATGATGTTCGAGCAGATCCTCGAGATCCTGCAATCTGCGCCCGCCCCTGGTGCATCAGGGGCAGTAATGCGTAAGAAACGCGCGCCATCAGAGTACAACCTGGCCATCAAGGAGTGCATGACCGGGGGTCAGAACAGCATGAAGGAATGCGCGGCCGAGTACAAGCAGAAAAAGGGGATGTAAATGGTTTACGAAGAGGGTGGCACAGAAGGTTTGATGATCAGACAGAATGGAAAAAAGCTCTGTGAATGCCCCATAGACACTACGTTAGTTCAGCTGAAACCCATACGGCCAGTCCCAGAGATCAAAATTACTGAACCGGACGATGTCGTCCGAGCGATGAAAGGCATGGAGGACTTCGACAGGGAACACATGCGGATCCTGCACCTTGACACAAAAAACAGGGTTGTTGGCATTGAAACAGTAAGCATAGGGATACTCGATGCCGCTCTTGTGCACCCCAGGGAAGTACTAAAGGGAGCACTGCTCGACAACGCGAGCGGGATCATCATGGTCCACAACCACCCTTCAGGGAGCTGCGAGCAGTCACAGATGGACAAGGATGTAGCGAAGTCGCTCAGTGACGCTTGCAAGATCGTAGGGATAAAATTCCTGGACAACATAGTTATAGCTAAAGAATGTTACAGCAGCAAAGAGTGTCCAAGTTGCATTATTCCAAGTTGATATCATGACCGAAGAGTGCTCCCCCTGCAAGCAGATGATGGCCGCCGTCGTCGCGGTCGGGATATGCGAACGGGCCAAGAAAGAGGGCCTTGACTGCAGGCAGCTCACCGACGACCTCATAAACAAGAGGATAACCACGAAAGAGTTCATAGACAAACTCAAGCTCGAGCTCAAGGACGATCCGGAGAACCTCGCGATCATTGAGAAGGTTGAGAAGATAATAGCATAGCCTCTTTCTTGTCTTTTGTGACCGGCAAAATGAACTGTTTCCCCCCGCGGTCCCTCATGAGGAGAATGATCGCGTCCTCGAAACTGTACGACTTGTTGTCCTGAAGCTCGTAGAGGTTCTTGAATTTCCTCAGCTCGTCGTGGGTGAGCTTGTGGACCCGGATGTTTTTGTACATGACCCTTGTTGGCATAGTGAACACAGTACACAATGTTTGCATAATATTTAAATCCTACCAAGTTTTCAATCACATCAAAGAAAGGTGAAATGAATGTCCGTAATAAAAAGCTTGACCAAAGGCTTCTACCTCAAAAGCCGACCAAAAGCGTACAAGGCGAGCGACGCCGCGTATCCGACCGGTGGGAACCAGGGTTACGTGATCGCGAGCCTCCCGCGCGAGTACCCGATAACGTCCCAACAGAAAAAAGTACGTGAGGCCGCTCACGGCTGTGGGATCCACAAAGGCATCAGCAAGTCCGCACTGCAGAAGGCCATGGTCGACTGCGTCGGTCCCAAGATGATCCACTAGAGGAGCTAGAACAATCATCGTTCCCTCCCCCCTTTTTTTCTTTTTCGTTAACGTTAGTTTTAACGTTAATTTTAAGTAGCACCAAACCCTTTGTTTCTCCCATGACCGAGTACGCTGGCGGAGAAAAGGGTTTCGTCCTCAAGGCGCGACCTCGGAAGTACCCGATGACCGAGCAGCAGAAAAAAATGAGGGGCGTCATAAAAGAGTGCGGGATCAAGAAGGGGATAAAGAAGGCCGAGCTACAGCGCCTCATGGTCGAGTGCGTCGGGCCGAAGATGCAGAACCACCAAGGTGAGACTGACCAGGCAAGCGCCTAGTGTTTTTTCTTTTTTTGGATCCCGAGTTTTTCCCGGGCCCGTTTCGTCATCTCGCTGTGTTTTTTCAGGTCGATGACTGATCCTTTTTTCTTGAAGACCATGCAGTAGCAGGCGTTCGCCTCCCGGATCTCCTCGAGCGCCTCGGGGCATGGGCAGGTCTTACGCCAGTGCACCAGGCAGGGGCACGCGTCACCGTACAGAGAACACACATAGGCCTTGAGCTTTATGTCGACATCAGGGTTGAGATCAAAGCCGTGTTTTTTCGCGTAGATCTCCCATTTTCTGAGTATCTCTTCAAGGCTCATAATCGTCCCCTACATTTTAATTTCCCTTTTGAATAGTTTTTCCTGATCAGCATATCAGCATAGTTTTTCATTAAAAACTCGTATAAATTCATAGTTTCACTTCCGCTAGTTCATCCCAGGTCTTGAAAAACTTCTCCTGGTCGAAGTTTTTCGTGATCGTGTCCATGACCTCCTCGATGGGTATCTTGTTGTCTTTGAAGTCCTGGATCGCGGTCTCGCAGACCTTCCGGTTCCCGAGCCTGTCGCACACCCTGATCATGTGCTCGCAGATCCGGCATTTCTCGTCCTCGTTCATGCTGCTTTCGTCCATGCGTCCTTCTAAATTAATATGGTTATTTAAACATATCTGAGGGGGTTGCGGGGCGTATTGCGCCGGCCTAGGGGATAAAAACTCTTTTGATGGTGAACATATGGAAATTGTCTGGGATGGGGTGATAAGGAGATTTTTTTCCCCGCGGCCACTGGCGTACGCCCCGCGCCGGCGACGGCATATATCGCGAACGGAGACCATGAGAATTTGGGAGGATAATGAACGACTTAGAAGAGTTTGGATCTCCGGTACTCGCGTATGCCTCGCTGATCATTTCAGGATCGTGTGCACTGCCTTGACTACTTTCTGGCCTATCCCGAGGACGGCCTCGCAGATGTCAGTGACAAAGCTCAGTATCATGGTTCACCTCCTTTGAAGCTCCCCGCGCAGGGGGCTATTCCGATGTTCAGCTTGTTGCACCACTGGCACACCAGCATCTTTTTTTGTCGCCGGTGCCTCCCGCGGGAATCCATAATGATAAACCGCAGCTCGGCATAGTACCGGTTTTTCTCCGTCTCCGGGGTCTCCGTGACGGATCGCCCACATATAGAGCAGTTTTTAGGTCTCATATTGCCTCCTTTTTATCGTATGATTTTTTTCGAGATCTTGATCAGTACCGACAGCGCCAGAAGTACTACCGCGACGGCCGACAGGACGATCACGGCCCCCAGGAGCGTCCCGAAGAACGCTCCCAGGAGGACCAACAGCTTCAAAATCGCGCCGAACAGTACCATGGTACCCCTCTAGCCTAGCGGGTTGTCGAAGGTCGCGTACACCGTCCTGTTGCCGTTCATCGTTATGGCCGCGGGGTTGGTCGTGCCAGTGAGGTCCCCGGACCATTCCATGAAGCACCATCCAGGGTCCCCGGTCGCGTTTAACAGGACGGAGGTACCCGAGGAGTAGCTCGTCTGCTGCGGTTTTTTAATGACTGATCCTTTTCCCACCACGATTATATCTAGGGTGTACTGGTGGGTGAGGTTTCCTTGTTGGCCCCCTAGGTCGGGAGTCAGTTTCACCCAGTGGGACGTATGTCCCTCGCAATAGTAGAAGTTCCACTGGCCGGTCGTCGCGTTGTACTCGTACTCCACATACGGGGGGTTGGTCGAATTGTTGCCGTTGTTCCCCCCAGGCCTGAAATTGAACCGCGCCATGTAGTCGGTGACGTTTTCCATATTCTCTGTACAAACCTTGAATGCCTCAGCGGCAGAGTCAAAGGATGCCTTAAACTGTGTCGTCATATTGCCCATCGCCAGTGCCACTACTGAGACCAAAGGCACCATGATGGATATCATCATAAGGGTCCCTAACACGGTGGACACTCCGGTTTTGTCGTTACGCAGCTGCCTTATTTTGTTGTTTGCTTTCATATTTTTTTCCTCCATGTTTTCTTAATCTTTTTTGTAGACCTCCACGAGGTCCCGGTCGATCTCGACCGGTTTCTTGAGCGTTTTAGATGTCATTCCATGGAACAGGACCATGTACCCGGTCTCCGTGACCTCCGTGATCTCACCGATAAGACGCGCCTTTGTTCTCAGGATCACGAAACAACCGATCTCACTATTTTCCCTTACTCTTGTTTTCTCTGTCGTTTCTAAAACTGGTTCTGTTTTGAATTCTGGCTCTTGTGTGGTTGGCTCTGAGACCTGTTTCTCAGATACCTCTTCCAGGGGTACCGCTCTTGTTGTTTCATCTTCTTGTATTATCCTGGGTGCCAGTAAGTACTGTACCCTCAGGTACTCGGTCTCACCGGTTATACGAGTCGGATGGTTATAGTCAAACTCCATAGTGATAGTAGGAAAATACTTCTTGACCGCTTTAACGACCGGATGTAAAAATTCATAGCCGTAGACGGACCGTTTGTCGTTATCCGAAGTGACCGCTACAATAAGCGCCTTAGGGATTGTCGCCTCGGAGTTCTCGGTCCCTTCGTTTTCATCATATCTTTTGACAATCAATCCCTGGGACGTAATCGAAAAGCTTATGTCCCTCATAAAACTCTTCTTTTCCCCTTTGGGCATCACCCGCTCCATTGTCGAAAGGTACTGATCCGTTCCGAGTTGCACTATTTTTTTGAGGGTAAGCGCGGGTAGCTTAAACTCAGGGTACCCCTCGGGGTCGATAAGACCGAATGTCCGCATAAGGTTATCATTATAGGCCACGAGCCTGTTTTTTTCAGGGTCGTACGTGAAAAGGAGCATGTCCTTATTTTTGTACAACTTCAGGTGGTCTCTGAGCTTGTCAAGGTCTACAACGATCTCGAGCTCTCCCGAGTCATTCTCGCTAAACGACGGGTCGTACTCCTCGCAGGCCTCCTTTTTCAGGATAACGAAGAGCATCGACACATGACCGGGGTCTAAGGCCCACATGTGGATGCCGTCCTTCTGAAACACCAGCTTTAACTCGTTGGTCATGGGCTTGAAAAGGTCCACGACCGCTTGTATTTTCTCTTTTTTTATGCTCATACGCATTTTCTCACGACTCCTATTATATTTGTACTTAGATATATTTAATACTTCTGTTACTCTCCCGACCCGGACCCCGGGCCGGTTTTCGCTGTTGGTGTGACCGCTCCGCAGCGCCTACACACGATCCCCTTTTTCGTGACGTAGACATACCCGCTGTTGCACTTCCCGCACACGGGCCTCTGCGTGCCTTTAACGTTACTCCCGCTCACGAGACCACCCGGGGGATTTTCCCATTTTCTTTTATGATATCTTCCTCGAGTACGGTCTTCTGGTTTCCCTCGGTGTATAACCGTTTGCATATCCCGCTCATGTGTGTTTCTATCAGCGCGTTAAGATACCCGATCTCTTCCTGGATCGCTCGGTCGCTTACCTTAAAGCGGACCCTGCAGCCTCGGGGGACCTTGTAGTAGGCCTCCTCCCGCATGCGGGCTTTTACGTTTATCACGTTTGATTTTTTCCCGCTCATGCGACCTCCTAGTATTCTCCCTTAAGGCATTGCTCCTTAGTGGCCCTGAGTAACCGCTCGATGAACCGCTCGAAGCAATTCTCCCTAGGCTCGTTTTTGTCCTTCGAGTAGCATTCGTACTCTTCCCCTTTGTAGTCGTGGATCATGGGCCTGAAAGTGATACTCTCGAAGCTCACGATCTCAGTACTGAAGAACTTTAGGGTTAGCCATTCGTCCCCTCCGTTTACCTGGTTGATAAAAACGAGGTCCTCGTACGTAAAGCATTGACCGATGGCCCAGTTACCCTGTCCGAGCTTTTTCTTGAGCTCCTGTAATGTTTTGCACTCGTGGATAGAAGATTTTTTGAATTCGTACTCCAGAGCTGCGAAAGGGTCCCCATCGTCAATAGAGGCCTTCCCGCTTATCCAGTAGTTCTTTTTCGCAGCTGCGATGATCAATTTAACCCGATCGCTGTTCATGGTCTCACCGTGATCCCGAGCTCCCGCATCTTCTCCTGCTCGAAGGCATAGTCGTACGTCACGCTAGAGTAAAATCGCACGTCGAAGTAGTCTATGGAGCTGTCCGAGTTGTCGCGGTTATACCGGTTCACTATCCGCTCGAGGTCCCTCAGGAGCGTTTTTCCCCGCTCGGTGTACCTCGGGTTGTTGTCCATGGATGTCATGTAGTCGTTTGGGTCCCAGGCCGGGTTTATCGGGTTGAAATCGCACGACTTTACCCGTATGTCTATGCTTGATCCCCCGCTGTAGTACTCAGATCGGACGAAAATTTTGAGATTGGGGAACTGCTTTTTTATGTCCTGTCGTATCAGTGCCGCGACCTGGACCGTCGTAAGGTCCCGGGTCTCGGTGTACCGCTCCCCTATGAATTTGGTCATTCTCCCGAGCCTCCGGTCCTCTGATACTTCATGTAAGTAAGATCGAGCTCCCCGAACATGTCCTCATATTGCTCGACCCACGCGATCTCATTTACTCTCATGGTCCCGCCTTACTCCAGTTTCGTTATCATGTGGTGTACTTCGTTTTCTCCGTTACTATCGTAGTACTCCTCTCTCTCTGCCGCGTCATAGGGTACTTCTAGCTCCTTGCATAGGGTCTTCTCGTACTCTGTCGCCTTCTCTGGATCGGTAAATACCTTTACATCCTCAAGGCATCCCTGGTATATCCCTATAATGACGTACACCTCGTTATTGGGGACCTCTATGAGCTCCATAGACCCACAAGGGCACACTTTAGGCTGCTCCGGGTATAGCATCATGTTCGTATCGCATTTGATGCAATGGTACGCGATCTTACCAGCCTCAAACAGATTTTCCTTTTTCGTTTCCATTTTCTCATGACTCCCATATACATGTTTTATAGATATATGCGAAAGCCCCGCAATCGCACACACACAATTAATAAGATATTTGGCGGCCCAAATATAAAAATGTTTGCTGGAAAAAAGTCAAAATGGAAAAATGCCAGCAACGGGAGAAAAAGTCATAAAATCGCTCCATATAGTCATAATTGCGGTTATTGTGATTAACCGAAATCTGGTATTGAAATAGTGTAATTACACTATATTTTTTTTATTGATTTTTTTTTAAGATATGGCCTAAAATTAATAATTTATTCAGAAATAAGAATTTTAAAAATTTTCTCCTTATTTTTTTTATTTAAATATTTTATTTAATTCTTTTATTGATTTTTTTATGTTATCATAGAGCTCGGGATACTTTTTTTTTACTTCCTCTATTTTCATACTCTCTTTAGAGTTAAGGAAAAATCCGGACCCGCGGCCTCTGCTAGATCGGGCCTGGATCAGGAAATAGTCGGGTTTTACCTGGAATGTTATTTGTTTTCCCCAGCGTTCGAGAGGCCGGTTGAGGCCGCAGAGCGGACATGTCAAAAATAGGGTAATCTGGCCCTCAGCTAGAGCTTTTTTTTTACGATTTTCATAGGTTTTATCTCGTTCCGATCTGCTCTCTTTTTTCCTCTCTCGGTACATGTTCTCCATGATCCTTTAAAAGGAAAAGTGCCTTAAAACAGTTTCTATGCACGTAAAGCCCAGCTTTTCAGGAGAACATAAGATGGGCGGGTCAATGACCTGCATATGGGGGGGAACGGAGGGTAGCTGCGATGTGCCCGGCCCCACACCTATTTTTACATCGCTTATGAAAGAGCGGCGATCTTGGACGTACCAAGGGAAATCGTCGACCTTAGCACATATTTACGATGTGGGTAAGCTCATTATCCATGGAAGAGCTCGGTACCCAGACCCCAAAATTGTGTCAAGGGGGGAGGTTATAGGGGGCGCCTCTGGGCCCGCAACCACCCATGTATTAGTGGTTTTGTGGGTATTTAAATTTATTGTGCGCCAGGTGCACAAAAAATTTATATATCAAACAATATAATATTATACATATGATAAAGATGAGACGGAACGTCAGGATGGGGAGGGACTTCATGAAAAAGCTCGAGGAGTTCACCGACGACCGGTTCAGCTACACGGGAGCGCACGGATTCGAGTACGCGGTCACCTGGAAGTCGTCCGCTGGAGCCGTGCTCAAGGGCATCTACTCCCCCGAGCTGGAGTCCGCGATCAGGCTCGAGCCTTACGAGGTCTACAAGCACTTCCTAAAATTCCCCCGGGAGAAGGTAAAATTCCATATCGTCAACAGGTCGCCGGGGCCGTCGTCGAAGAGGATCTCCGTGGGCTACTTGATAAATATCTACATCACCATCGAGAGGCACAAGACCGGCGGCCGACAAAACAGCTAGGCGATCTTAAATTTTTTAGCAGTGCACCGACAAAAAAAATAGGGGATAATATGAAAAGCATACCGTCAGTGCACTGCTTTTTTTGTAGAGGAGCAATCTTGCTCTACGACGGTATAATTGTTCTGGCTGGTATATTATTGTTCTGAACAACATTTATATAGTTAGAGGAATATAATATACTGTCACGTCGTGTCATGACGAAAAAGGAGCAAGAAAAGATGAAACGAAAAGAGAGAACGAAAAATAGGCTACTGGTCTACATCTTGGTGCTCGCGACCGCGCTTCTGGTGGTCTCGTCCGTGAGCGCGATCCCGTACACCCAAGGGAGCGAAATAAGAAAGATGAATATCTACCAGGAGAAAATCGACAGGATACTGGACAGCCGGGTCTACAAGCGGCTGAAGAGCCTGGTCGACCCCATGTACAACAACACCTATAACGCGACACAGAGGGCGCACATCAGATCCGCGATAGAGGCGAACATCACGGCGGCGTTGCCGAAGCTGGACGGCCCCATGTACCCGGGTCTCGTGGAGTTCCTGAACACGATGGCGGAAGTGTTGCTGTTATTCCTCGGGCACAACATGGTGGGGGGGATCATAACATGCTCCATCATATACGTACTCGCATTTCTTCTGAGCATCGTCATCGGGATAGGGAACGCCCCCCGGGAGATACTCGGGGGGCTCGCTATGCTGGGCGGTGCATTGTCCCAGCTGATAACCGATGAACTCATATATGAAATCGGTTACCTCGGGGTGATCGTTTTAGGGCTGCTGCTACTGCCCGTGGTCCTGGTCCTGATCGTCATAGCGATACCCGCCAGCGTCATAGGGAGTACGATCATCGTCTTCTTCGACACGCTAAGCTACATTGTTCTCCCCGGGGGCGACCCGCCGCAGAATCACCCGCCGAATGCGCCCTTCGATCCCCGCCCTCTCGTCGGCGAGGCGATCTACCAAGAGGGGTACTGTCTGGAATGGCGCTATAGCGACCCGGACCCCAAAGACTCGGTGACCTGTGA